>DSTMR04002__coassemble_772_pt1 | contig 39181 bp, 30 predicted proteins | sample DSTMR04002__metabat2_low_PE_040 | metagenome-assembled genome bin DSTMR04002
CCGGGCAGAGCACACAGTCATAATGCTCGTCATACACATACTTCCACCACTGGTGCCCGCCCTTCAGGGTCTGTGGACGCTTGTAGGCAGTGGACAGCACTTGTCCATCTTCAAATACCTTTTTGCAGATGTGTGGAGTTTTGTAGGCGGAGTCCGCAACAATGGTCTCCGTTTCCGGGAAAGCAGCTACTACACGGTCATAGACCTCATCAAAAGCCACACTGTCATGGATATTTCCGGGGGTAACGACGGTCTCCAGCACAAATCCATGCTTATCGCAGGCCGTGTGGGCCTCATAGGCAAACTGCCGCTTGTGGTCTCCCTTCACAAACAAGCCGCTGTCCGGATCCGTTACACTCCGGGTCACCGTACGCTTCTTTTCCTTCTTCCGCCGGGCCAGCTTCTTTTTGGAGGTGTTGTCCCGGCGTTTCTTTGCTGGGGCCGGAGGTTCGTCATCATCGTCAAAGGGCTTCTTTCCGTGGGCCTCCCGGTCTGCGTTTACCTCTTCCATCAGTTCCTTGGCGTAGTGCTTGGATGCGGCAGGAACCTGCGCCTTCACCTGCTTTTTCGTGTTGGCGTTGGCCTTGATGTGCGTGCCATCTATGAATACCGCCTTGGGGGAAAGGTATCCCGCCTCCGCCACTTCCTCCAGGATCCAACGAAAGACCTGGTCTACCGTTTCCTCGGTAAACCGGTGCCGGAAGTTATAGCTCACCGTGGAAAAATGGGGCGTTTCATCCTGTAAGGTGTACCCCAGAAACCAGCGGTAATAAATGCTGCCGCTTACTTCCTCCGCTGTCCGCCGCAGAGACGGCAATCCATACAAGTGCTGGATCAGCACCATTTTGAACAGCACCACAGGGTCTATGCTGGGTCTGCCATTGTCCTCACAGTATAACGGCTCCACCTTTTCATATAAACGGTTAAAGTCCACTGCCTTATCTATCTTCCGCAGCAGGTGCTCCTTTGGCACCAGGCTGTCTATCCCCACGATCTCCACTACATCCCGATCCATTTTTCCTCGTTTCAGCATACCTGTCACCACCTATTTTTTCTCTTACTTAATTATAACTCATACATAAGAAAAAGCCCAGCTTTCGCTGGACTTTTTCGACAGGCTGAGGGACACCTAAGTTTTTTGCTTAGGTGCCCCTTCTAGTTTTTTATGGGTATTCATCTTGGCACTGGCCACAGTATTTTCCGTGGACAGATAGTCCTTGGGTTTTCAACTTGTGTTTTACACTTTTAGGCCCTATAAGAACTTTTTCCCAACCACAGGACATAGTTTACTTTGGAGCAGGATGAACGAGTGGTGTACCCACACAATAGAACAAGGGCGCCGCCTTGTGGCAGCGCCCTCATCCTATGGGGTAATCATAAAAATTAAGTAGAGTTGAAACCTTATTTAATTAAATCGGCATACTTCGCATTCATAAGAATGGAAGCGGCTTCAGCTCTTGTAATCTGGTTGTTGGGACGGAAGGTACCGTCTTCCTCGTAGCCCTTCATCAGGCCGGAAGCCTTGGCAGCGTACACGTGGTCGGAAGCCCAGGCAGCGATGCTGCTGTTGTCCGGGAACAGATCGGTGGACACGCCATACTTTACAGACAGCTCAAAGGCCTTGTTCAGAATGGCGGCGGCCTCCTGACGGGTGATGGCCTTGTTGGGCTGGAAGGTGCCGTCGTCGTAACCGTTGATGATGTCGTTCTGAGCGCAGAAGTTGATAGCAGCCTTCGCCCAGTGATCGTCAGCCACGTCCGGGTAAGCGGAGCCAGCGTCGGGATCGGAATCATACCCCATCGCCTTGGCGATCATGGAAGCGAACTCGGCGCGGGTGACAGACTGCATGGGCTTGAAGGTGCCGTCCGGATAACCGGAGACATAGCCGTTCTCAGCAGCGCCCATGACATTCTCATAGTACCAAGCGCCAGCGGTCACGTCGGAGAAGGACACGCCCTCTTCCACGGTGACGGTGTACATCCGGGTGACGTTGCCGCTCTCGGAAGTGACGTACAGCTTCACGGGATTGGTGTAGTTCACAGAGGTGACATCGCTGATAAGAGCCACACCAGAGTTCTCGGAGCCAACCTGGATGGTGGCGCCCACAGAGGTGGTGAAGGTGGCAATCATGCCGGTGACATCGGTACCGTAGGGCACAGTCACGGTGATGTTGCGGTTGCCATCGATAGAGCCGGTGTAGTTGCCCAGCTTGAAGCTCTCGATGTCAGCATCGCGGCAAGGCTCAGCCCAGGTCAGCTCAAACTTGTAGTTGCTAAAGCTGGTCTTGCTGCCGCTCAGGCGGTCTTCAGCCAGCACGGAGATGCCGGTCTCGAAACCAGTGCCATTGTTCGAATTGGAATCCGCAGAGGTGGTCAGGTTGTAGGTGGAACTACCTTTAACTCCTGCGTAAGCATAAACCTCCACAGTATGGTCGGGATTGCGCACGAAGAAGAAACCATAGTTGTCATGGTAAGCCATAGGATCAGTTTCGCCGTCACCGTTGGTGTCGCCATCGCTGGTGAAGGTGCCGCTGTACATATACTGAGTACCGGCTTTGGTCCAGTTTGTCATGAACAGAGCAGCATACTGGCTGGTCTCGAAGGTGGCGAACATGGCCTTGGCCTTGCCATTGGCAACGGTGTCAGCAGTCAGGCTGTAGGGCAGCTCGCCCTTGATGGTGTCGCCCTCGATGGTGAGGGGGGTGTTGCCAAAGCTCATGCTCTGCAGGTCATGGCCAGTCTGGGCTTTTGCAACCTCAACGACAATGTCGTACTTGGTGCCGTACTGTTTCACCAAAGCCACATCAATCGTATTGCTGGCATTCAACTCAACCTGACGGGCATATTTTTCAGGCAGGACAATGATTTCGTCGTAAGGGCCACTCGCACTGCCCCACAGGTTGGCAATCGTAGAGCCAGTCAGCTTTTGATCAGAGATGTCGTTGGTAGTAGCCTCCAAGCGCTTCAGAGTATAGGTGCCAGTACCCGCATCCCAATTAAGGTTGCTGCTTCCAGCACCCACATAGGCCACACCGCCATTGTCGGTGGCAAAGCCGGTGACAACATTGTGGTAGAAAATGTTAGCAGCCTCGTAAGCCTTGTTGTTTCTCAGGCTGACAGGCACCTCCAGGGTGATGTTGCCCACGTTGTTGGTGAGGTTAGACTGCTGGTCCACCTCGGCGTTGAAGGTGTTCTTCTGGCTGCCAGTGCGCTGGATGGCGCGGTAGACAACCTTGTCGTTATTGTTCTTAGCGTTCTGGGCGGTGAACTCCAAGCTGTTCAGCGTGTTGCCGGTCTTGGCGGTGTCCAGAACCACGTAGATGGTGTACTTGTGAGAGATAGTTTCGTTGTTCTTGTTGATGGCGAACAGGGTGATGGGGTCTGTCATAGGATCCTCATCGACATCGTTCAAACCAATGTTGCTGCCCTTGTGCCAGCCGTTGACAACCTCATAACCGGCAGAGGTCACAACCTTGGCGCCGGCGCTGGGAGTGGCGTACACAACCCAGTTGGAAACATTGGTGGTCATGTAGGGCACATTCACCTGGATGGTGTCCTTGTTGACGAGTTTGCCCTTGTAGGTGTTGGCACCGTTCTTCAGCCAGAAAGCGGTCAGGTCGGCGTCAGAGGTGTTCTGAGAGATGGAGGCAGAAATGGTGTACTGCTTGGTGGTTTGCTCGTCCTCGGCAGTCACGGTGATGATCTGCTTTTTGGAGAGGTCTACGTTAGCAGCGGGGGTGGTGCCACTCACGGACACCCAGGCAATTTTGCCCTCAGCGGTAGCAGCATCATAGTCCAGCTGCCCCAGGGTGGTGGCGTTATCCTTGGTGATTTTCTCCAAAGCAACGCCATTCACAACCACGCTGGAAACAGAAGGATCGGTGTACACAACCAGCTTGGACTTGCTGGGATCGGTAGTTCCAGTGTTGGGAGTATCCTGGTACTTGGGCAGCTCGGCAGTGATGGTGCCAGTCTCCTGGTCCACAGTGGCGATGGTGTCGTTGACACGGGCATACTCAATGGTGGTCACGGTGGACTTCTGGAGCTGCACGGTCAGGTCGTAAGTCTGCACAGCGCCGCCACTGCTGGGCAAGCGGGTGACAACCACCTTGCTGCCGGTTGCAATGGCCTCATTGACGCCGCCCAGGCCGGTGAAGGTCACGCGGGACCCTTCGTCGCCGGACTTCACATTGGTGTCATCGCTGCCCACATAGACAACCACGTTGGAATCCACGTCGCCCTGCGTGGTGTAACGCACATTCAGCTTGGGATCAGCAACCTTCTCGCCGGGATGCGCGGGATCTTCCACAGCCACGTCAGGCAGGTTGAAGATGATCGCATCGGGGATGTCGTCCTTCGGGTTGGTGTCAACAATGGAGCCGGAGTACCACTTGCCGTCCAGGCCCTGGATCTCCATGGTGGCGAGGGCGTCCTCATAGGTGGCAACCACAGTGAACTTGCTCACGTTGCCGCGAGTCTGAGAGGTGACCTCGATGTAACTACCATCGTCGGCATCAATCTCAATCGTGGTGGCACCACCGTTGGTAACGGTGGAACCGTTCACGTTGGTGATCTTGGCGTTGTCCACAGCAGTGACAGTCATCCTAGCATCCAGATCTGCCTGCTCATCTTCGGTGTGACGGGCCAGCTTCACGTTGATGGTCTTGGTGACATTGTCGATGGTAGCGCTCACCACACCCTTGCCGGCCACATAGGTCTCGGACAGGTTGGTGGTGGTGCTGCCCTGGACTTTTTTCAAAGTCAGGGTGTAGGAGCCCAGCTCCACGTCATCCCCGGTACCGTCGGTAGTACCCAGGTCATACAGCGCCAGCCTGATGGTGTTGCCGTTTACCAGGTAGTTATCCAGATCCAAGGTTTCGGCGGGAGTGGCACTAACCTGCTTTGCGCTGGTGTAGGTGACGCCGTCCTTCTGATAAATACGGAGTTCGGCATCCAGCTTGCTCAGATCCTCGTTGGTGGTGATGGAGAAGCCATTTTTAAGGCTTTGATCCGTCACGTCCACCGTCATGCTCTCCGCCAATTCAACCCGGTTGCCATCCACATAGATGGCCCCCAGATTCACAGGCGAAGCCGCAGCGCTGAGCGGAATCATTGCGACGACCAGCATGAGCGCCAGAAGCATCGCAAGTGATTTCTTCAGAAACTTGCTTTTCTTCATAATTTCAACCCTCTTAAATTTTAGATTCTCACAGGGCTTTTTCCCCGTGAGTTGAAGTTATCTATATACTTCCACCGGCGGGGCGAAAATGGTGGAAAACCGGGCGCTGCAGGGGTTTTGGGGCCAGTAACGGAGCGAAAATCTTCAACTTTTCTTCAACTCGCCTCTGTTTTTTCCACAGGGGCGGCCCTTTCGGTGGAAAATTTCCCGGGCAAAGGAAAAAGGCCCGCCGCGGGGCCTTCTCCTAGGGCGCTTTCCCAGGGAATGAGAATTTCTTTAGGGCTTTTCCTCCGGCTCCTTCGGGGCCTCGCCGGCGTCCTCCTGGGCGCTTTCCCGGGTGGTGAGGAGCACATCCGCCATGCAGTCGCTGATGCGGCTCTCCGCCTGCTGCATCACGTGGCTGTAGATGCTGGTGGTGGTGGACACGCTGCTGTGGCCCAGCCGGTGGCTGATGCTCACGCTGTCCACCCCGTGAAAAAACAGCATGCTGGTCATGGTGTGGCGAAAGGCGTGGGGGTTCAGGTGGGGGAGGCCGTGGCGCTTTTGGAACCGCACCAGCCAGTTCCCCAGCTGGCTGGGATTCATCCGGCCGCCCCGCTCCCCGGGGAACACGTAGGGGGACTCCTCCCACTTTTCCCCCAGCTCCTGGCGCTGGGCCTCCTGCCACTGGCGGTACTCCTCCAGCAGGGCCATGGTCTCCTCCGGCAGCTTGATGGTCCGCACCGAATCCCGCGTTTTGGGGGTGCCCTCGTACACGCCCCTGTCCCCGGCGTAGAGCAAGGTGCAGTCAATGTGGATTTGCCCGCTCTCCCAGTTGACGTGGTCCCACTTGAGTCCCAGCAGCTCCCCCCGCCGGCAGCCGGACACCAGCAGCAGGTGCACCGCCGTGCGCCACTTGACGGGCTCGGCCTCCAGGGCCTTGAGGATTTTCGCCACCTCCTCCATCTGGAAGTAGTTGGGGTCGCTGGCCTCCCGCTTGGGCGGGCTGGCCCGGTGGGCGGGGTTCAGGGGGATGCGCATCTCCTTTTCCGCCTGGCCCAGCACAATGGAGATGACCAGGTGGCAGTTCATGATGGTGCGGCTGCTCAAACACCTTTCCTCCCGGTGGGTGGCGAACAGCAGGGAGTAGGGCAGCTCCAGGGCCTGGGCGATGCGCCGGGCCGTGGCGGGCTTGACCAGCTCCCCCTTGCGCAGGCGCTCCAAGCTGACGCGGCCGCCCTCCTTTGCATTTACATAATTCTTGATGCCCCTGGCCTCCGCCACCTGCCACAGGGCCTGGCGGGCCTCTGCCATTTCGTTGTCCTCCCGGGCCTCGGGAAGGGACAGCTGTTGGTAGACATAATTCAAATGCTGCGGCCGGATTTCCCCCAGCTTTAGGTGGCCCAGGAAGGGCAGCACCCGCTTTAGGCTTTGGCGGTAATGGATGAGCGTCAGGTGCTTTAGGCCCGTGCGCTCTTTCAGCTCCAGCACATACGCGGCGTACTGGGCAAAGGTCTGGCGGCCGTCTGCCAAATACCCTTCCCGGCACTGCTTCTCAAACACCGCGGCCTGCTTTTCCGCTTCCTTGCGGGCGCGCTTTTCGCTCCAGCCCTCTGGCACCCGCCAGGTCATGGTGTAGGGGGTCAGCTGCTTGCCGGTGCGGGGGTCGCGCCCCTTGTACACCCGGATGCTGTAAGAGACCACTTGACCCTCTTTGTTCCTACGGGACTGCAAATATGCCATTTTTAACTCCTTCCCGCGGCCCTTTCCGCGCCGCTTTTCCCAATTTCTTCTAGGATATAGGGCGGGCTTTCCCCTGTCAAACACAGCTTTTGGGGGATTCAACTTTTTTTCAACAGGGGAGAGGGGGCAAAAAAAGCCGCTGGAGCCATCCCTGTCCCGCCAGAAGGGGGAGCACCCTTCTGGAAGCGGAAAAAGGCACAAAAAAACAGGCCCCCAAAGGGACCTGCTTTTCTGTGGGATTCTCTGGCTTACTGGTACAAATAGGCCGTTTGCAGCGCTTCCGCGGGGAAGGTGACGCCGGTCAGGGCGTTTAGCGTGGTCTGGTTTACCGAAAGGTCCGTGCTCTCCAAGGTGGACACCGGCACCTGGGCCAGCTCCTGCCCCTGGATGAGCTGCACCGCCATGTCGGCGGCGGCCACGCCCATCTCCCGGCCCGTGGAGCCCATAGAGGCCAGCGCCCCCGCCTGGACCATGGAAGCGTCCCCGGTGTACCAAGGCACGCCGGCCGCTTTGGCGGCCTCCGCCACCTGGGCCGCCGCCGGGGCAATGGTGCTGTCTGCGGGGGTGTAGAGGGCGTCCACCTGGGCGCACAGCTCTGTGGCGGCCTGCTGGGCCTCCTCCTCGCTGGCCACGGTGGATTCCACCACCGTCAGCCCCAGCTCGGAGCAGTAGCTTTTCACCCGCTCAGCCTCCGCCAAAGCGCCGGGCTCCCCGGCGTCATAGAGCAGCCCCAAGGTCTGCAAGGCGCTGCCGCTTTGGACAGCCAGGTCCACCAGGCTGTTCACCGGGGTGGGGGAGGCCACGCCTGTGACCTTCTGGCCGTCCTCCAGGCCCAAGGCGGACACCTCGCCCACGCCGGTAAAGAGCACCGTCACGCCGGTGCCCTCCGCCGCGGTGATGGCCGCCTGGGCCGCCGGTGTGGCGATGGCCACAATCATGTCCACCTCCTGCTGGACGAACCCGCTGCAAATCTCCGCGGCCTGGGCCGGGTCGCCCCCCGCGTTTTGATAGTCGATTTTCACCTGGCTTTCATCGCAGCCCCACTCCTCCAGGCGGCCCATAAAGGCCTCCCGCAGGGAGTTCAGCGCGGTGTGCTCCTTGTACTGCACCAGGCCGATTTCATACGTCTCCTCCACCTGGGACACCTCGGGCGAGGCGCTGGGGGAGGGGGCTGGGGCGGGCTCCTGGGTGGAGCACCCCGCCAGAGAGGCGCACCCTAAGGCCAGGCACAGCAAGGCGCTGCAAAGTCGTTTCATCCGTGTTTCCCCCTTTCTGGGATAGTTTCCGTCCTTTTCCGAAAAAGCAAAATTCCCGCAGCCCCTTCCGAGAGGCCGCGGGAATCCTTTTCTTTGCCATGGGTCCCCGGGGGACCCGCTTTTCCTATTCCTCTGCTTTTCTCATTAAAACACACAGAGGCGCCTTTGTCAAGGGCTTTGGGCTTTACTCCACAGACTGGTCTTGGTACACCAGGGGCAGCTTCTCCAGCAGGGTGTCCACCTCGCTGCGGCGCACAATGCCGTTGTACCCGCCGTTGAGCAAAGCGGCGTAGCGCTGGTCTTGGCCCTCGGCCACGCAATAGGTGACAACGTCCGGGTCGCTGCCGTCAAAGTACGCAAAGGTGATCTCCAGCACCAGGTCCTCCGGGTCGTAGGCGGTCTCGTCGATGGAGAGCACCGCCTGGGAAAGCACCATCTGGTAGAAGGGCTGGTAGTTCTCATAGTCCACCGACTGGCCGTCGCCGTTGGTCACCACCAGGTCGTACACCGTCTTGTCCTCGGTGGAATCCTCCTCGTTGACAACCTGCTCCACGTCAAAGCGGTACTCGGTGCCGTCGGCCACCCGCATGGTCAGGGCGCTGACGTTGTTGATGTTGGGCAGCCACACGTAGCTCATGCGCAAATCCATCAGCCCGGCCTCTGCCCAGGCGTTCACCGAATCCCCGGTGACTTCGTACACCAGGTCGATGTCGTCGGCAATGAGGTAGCGGTTGCCGCTGGAATTGGCCTCGCTCACCGCCAGGGTGTGCTCCTCGCCATTCATGTCGAAGGTGATTTGGGCATAGGGTTCGGCCAGGCCAAACTGCTCCAGGGTCTCCTGGGTGCGGCCGGCAGCCACCACGTCCTTGGCAGAAAGGCTCTTCAAGGCGGTGGTAATCTCCGTCAACGTGTTGGTGCCGGATTCCGCCATAACAGGCTGGGTAATCAGGTAGCTGCTCACCTTACTGGAATCGTAATCGATGACAATGGGCTCTGCGGCATTGGCGCCGGAAAGCTCCATATGGTAGAGGACGTCCTCCAATGTGCTGGTAGAGCTGGAGCCCTCGCTGTCCACTGTTTCCTCCACCCGGTCCGCCACAGTGTAGACATCTGTCTCAAAGAAGTAGAAGGGCGTTTCCAGCAGGCCGCTGGAATAGGAGGCGGTGATGTACACCACGCCGTCCTTCAACAGGTAGCGGCCAGAGGTCTCGCCGGCTTCATTGCCCATTACAAAGGAATCGCTGGTGCCGTCGGTATACTGGATATCCACCTTGGCGGCGCCCACGCCGGAGAGGCCGAACTGGGCCAGGTCTTCCTGCTCGCCCAGGTTCTTGCTGGCCTCAATGGAGACGGCCATGTTCACGGCGGCGGTCACCTGGGAGATATCCACGTCATAGCTCTGGTAGCCGTCGATGGTAAAGTCCACCGAGGTGCTGCTGGAAGAGCTCTCTTCGGAAGAAGTGGCGGTGCCGTCGTCCACAGGCACCATCACATAGCTGGCGTTGGGGTTCTCCACGGTAACGGTGGCCACCTCGCTGGTTTCCCGGTCGGTGACCATTTCGGAAGCCACCGAGGAGCTGCTGGAGGCGTCCTCGTCCGCTGCGGGCTGGGTAAGCAGCAGCACAGCCGCGCCGCCGCCCAGCACCACCAGCACCGCCAGCATGATGATGAGATAGCGAATGTTCTTCTTCATAGGCTTACAGGTGCCTCCTCTTCAGGAAAATCACCAAGCCGCAGGCCAAAATGGCCACCGGGATGACAGCACTGAAGATGATGCCCCACATATCCATCGTGCTGCGGGTGGCTGTAACATCCATCTCGTTTGTCTGCACCCGTTCGGTCAAAACGGTGACATTGCTGCCGTCGTTGCCGGTGAGGTACAGGGTAAGGTCTGTCACAAAGGAGCCGTCGCTGAAGGCGTTGCTCATAAAGGTATCCAGGAACACGTAAGAGGAGCCGAACATCACCAGGCTGCGTGTGACAGAGGAGCCGTCTACCTGCACATACTTGCTGGAGACAGAGGCCACGGTCTGGCTGCTGGTGTCGGGGTCGGCGGCCTGCTCCTCGGTGGTGTCTTCCGTCACCACATAGGCGCTGTCACTGGTGGTCCACAAGTCGTAGGTGGAGATGCCGTTGTTGGCGTCAAACAGCTTGGTGATGGGCGCGCTGTAATAGGACACCAGCCGGTCGTAGGTGTTTCCGGAGAGGTAGTCTTCCGAGGGGTCCACCAGCACGCCGTAGGCGTCGGCCAGGGCCATGCGGTCGGTATTGGTCTCGGCCACAACGCCCTCTTCCACGCGGATGCCCCACTCCTCCAAGAAGGCCTCATAGTTGGGCATGCTGCCCTGGGTGGGGTTCGAGGTGGCCAGCAGCGTCAAAGCCTCGGGGTTGGTGGTGTTGTTCAGGTATTCCCGCAGCTTGTCCACTTCCGCCTCGGAGTAGTCGGTGGTGGGGGTGGGCAGCATCAGCACCTGGGTGCCCTCGGGAATGCTCTCGGTGAGCAGGTCAATCTCCTGCACCTCAAAGTTCTGGTCCTCCAACATGGAGATAAAGCTGGCCATGTTATCCGAGGTCAGCATCTCCCCGTGGCCGGTGGCGATGGTGAACACAGGCACGTCCTCCATGTTCACCAGCTCCAGGGCGCCGGCCAGGGCGCTGTCCACCATGGAGTAGGTGCTGTAGCCGCCGGTGGTCTGGTCCTGCTCAATGGTGAACAGGTCGGTGACGGTCAGCACCCGGTGGCGGCGCTCGGTCTGCACCATCACCTTGCCGGTGCTCAGGTTGTCATCGGCGTACTCGCTGATAAAGGTGGGGTTGGTATCGGGGTCCACAAACTCCACCTTGATGTGGGAGTTTGCCTCTGCCAGGCGCCGGGCCAGGCTTGCCACCTGGCTGTATTCCAGGCCGTAGCTGGAGTAAATCTGGTTGTTCTCATAGGCATCCTCGCTGCCGATGAGGTAGATGGTGGTGTCCTCGTCAATGCTCTGGGCAATCTCAATGGCCTGGTCGGACAGGGTGTTCAGTCCCTGGGCGGTCATGTCGATGTCCATGGAGGGGAAGCGCTCGGCCAGGGCGGAAACCACCACGTTGAGCACAATGACAATGGCCACAAACACCACAGTCATCAAAGTGGCCATGCCGCCCCGCTTAAATTTGTTGGAGCGAAAGGGGTTCTTCCCCTTTTTGGGGGCCGGCTTTTTGGCCCCGTTCTGCTTTACTTCTGTCTGTTTGGTTTCCATAGTTCGTTTTCCTCCTTAGCTCCAGCGGCGGCTCTCCACCTTGCGGGCGGTGAGAAAGACAAACACGGCGACAACGCTGATAAAGAAAATCACGCTGGAAATGCTGAACATACCCTGGGTAAAGGTGCTGTAGCGGTCGTTAAAAGAGAACCACTGGATGGCCGTGCTGAGTACCTCGTTGGAGACAACAGAGGCCAGGGAATCCATATACATCAGCAGCACGGAGATGATGAAGGTGCCAATGGCGGCGATGATCTGGCTCACCGTCAGGCTGGAGATGAACACGCCAATGGAAATCATGGCGGCGCCGTAGAGCAGCGCGCCGATGTAGTTGCCGATGATCTCGCCCCAGGAGGGGGTGGAGAAGGTGCTCATCACAATGGCGGGCAGGATGCCGCCCAAGGTGGTGGCCACAAAGTACACAAAGCAGCAGGCAAAGAACTTGCCCAGCACAATGGCCGTAACGCCCACCGGCGCGGTGAGCAAAGCCTGGTCGGTCTTGTTCTTCTGGTCGTCGCACATGCTGCGCATGGTGATGATGGGGATAATCATCATGCTGAAGCTGAACATGGTGGCAAACACCGAAGAGATATAGCTGGAAGAACTCTTCAGCATGGCAAGGTAGTAATAAAAGCCGTATAGAGCCATGAGCACAGAAACACACACGTAGCCAACAGGGGAGCTGAAATAGGAGCGCACCTCGCGCTTGAAAATGGCTTTCATTTACGCTTCCCCTCCTTTCTCAGAATCCTCATCCGTTTCCGGGGCCCCGCCCTCGCCGGCTTCCAGGTCCAAATCCTGGTCAGGGTCCAGCTGAGGGGCGCCGCCGTCCTCATCCTCCTGGCTGGGCAGCAAGGCGGCGTCGGTGCTGGTCAGCTGCAGGAACAGGTCCTCCAGAGTGAGGTCGGTGTTCTTCAGGGCCAGCATGGGCCAGCCCTTGCGGGCCATCAGGGCAAACACATCCCGGCGGATGTCGTTGTCCGGGGTGGATTCCACGCTGACTTCGAACACGCCCTTCTCCTTTTCGCCCAGGGAGTAGGCGTCCACCACGCCGGGCACGTTCTGCAGGGCGTGTACCATTTCCTTCTCCGGGCCCTCGGCGCGCAGGATGAGCCGGTGGTCGGGGGAGAGGTCGTGGGCCAAGGTGTCGGTGGCGCCGTCGGCCACAATGCGGCCGTTGTTGATAACCAGGATGCGCTCGCACACGGCCTGCACCTCGGGCAGAATGTGGGAGCTCAAGATAACCGTGTGGTTGCGGCCCAAGTTTTTGATGAGGGTGCGGATTTCAATAATCTGCTTGGGGTCCAGGCCCACGGTGGGCTCGTCCAGAATGAGCACCGGGGGGTTGCCAATCAAGGCCTGGGCAATGCCCACGCGCTGCTTGTAGCCCTTGGACAGGTTGCCGATAAGCCGGTTAAAGACGTTTTCAATCTTCACCAGCCGGCAGATTTCCTGGATATGCTGCTCCCGGGGGAGCTTGGCCTTTTTCAGCTCGTACATAAAATACAGGTATTCCTTTACCGTCATATCCATGTACAGGGGCGGCAGCTCCGGCAGGTAGCCGATCATCTTTTTCACCTCGCCAGGCTCCTCCAGGGTGTTCTTGCCCGATACAGTCACCTCGCCGGAGGTGGCGGAGAGGTAGCCTGTGATGATGTTCATCGCGGTGGACTTGCCAGCGCCGTTGGGCCCCAGGAACCCAACAATGGTGCCCTCCTCGATTTTAAAACTCACGCGGTCCAGCGCCAAGTTCTGGCCATAGCGCTTGGTGAGGTTCTTGACCTCTATCATGTCCGTGATTCCTCCTGTTTCCGTCGTTTAGCCGGGCGGCCTCCTCGGAAGGCCCCCAGCGCCGTTAACTTTACCATAGTACCGCAAAATTGCCTGTTTTGCAAGGGTTTTCCACCCAGGCACCATAGATTTCCTACAGTTTACCCCAGTTTTGTGAAGTTTCAGTGAAGGAAAGGCGAAATTCCAGGCGACGGGCGCCCCCGAAACCCATGGCGCGGACGCGCGCCGACCTCTCCCGCAAGCGCGGCGTTGAGCCGCCGTCTCGGCTGCCGCCTCGGTCGGTCCTGAACGGTCCCCACCGGGGACCAGGACCCAGGGCGTTAATTGCCCGGGGTGCAACCCCCCCGGCGCGGACGCGCGCTAGCCTCTCCCACAAGCGCGGCGTAAGCCGCCGCTCCGGGGCGCGAATTGCCCGGGGTGCAACCCCCCGGCGCGGACGTGCGCCAACCTCTCCCACAAGCGCGGCGTTAAGCCGCCGTCTCGGCTGCCGCCTCGGTCGGTCCTGAACGGTCCCCACCGGGGACCAGGACCCGGGGCGCGAAGAAAGGTTCTTTGGCCCTACCTTTCTGCGAAAGAAAGGTAGGCTTGACCTGGTGTGGGGAAACGGCTACAATAGAGACAGAACTCCATTTTCAATCTCCACACTCGAGAAAGGAAGGGAACAACTATGGCAGAAATCCGGCCCTTTCGGGCACTGCGCTACAACCTGGAGCAGGCAGGCTCCATCCAAGAATTGACTTGCCCGCCCTATGACATCATCAGCGAGGAGCAGCGACGGGAGTACCTCTCCCGCAACGGCTGCAACATCATCCGCCTGGAGCTGCCCAAAGAGGGGGAGAACCCCTATGAGGAGGCCGCCCGCACCCTGCGCGCCTGGCGGGAGGAGGGCATCCTCCAGCTGGATATGGACCCGGGGTTCTACCTCTATGAGGAGGAGTTCCTCTCCCAGGTGGACCACGGCGAACCCAAAAAAGTGCGGGGCCTGGTGTGCCTGGTGCGGCTGGAGGACTTCGCCAACGGCGTGGTGCTCCCCCACGAGGAGACTCTCTCCAAGGCCAAGGAGGACCGCTTCCAGCTGCTCTCCGCTACCCGGTGCAATTTCAGCTCCATCTACTCCCTCTACCAGGACGAGAGCCACACCACCGCCCAGCGGCTGGAAAACCTGTCCCGCTCCTGCCCGCCCCGGTACGCGTTCTCCGACGGCCTGGTGACCCACCGGCTGTGGGTCATCAACGACCCCGTGGCCATAGAGGCCTTGCGGGAGGACTTCGCCGGGCGGAAGCTGTACATCGCCGACGGCCACCACCGCTATGAAACCGGCCTGCGCTATCGGGACACCTTGGCCCGGCAGGGCGCCTATTTGCCCGGCAGCCAGTACATCCTCATGACCCTTACCGACATGGCCGACCCGGGCCTTACGGTATTCCCCACCCACCGGCTGGTGCGGGGGCTGGAAAGCTTTGACAGCGCCGCCTTGCTGGCCGCCTGCGGGGAGGACTTCACCTTGGAGGCAAAGTCCAGCCGGGAGGAAAGCCAGGCCGCTTTGGATGGCCTCTTCCAGCAGGGGAGGCATGCCTTCGCCCTGTACGACGGCAAAAACTGGACCGTGCTCGCCTTGAAGGACACCGCCGTTATGGAGAAGTTGCTGCCGGAAAAGAGCCAGGCCTACCGCACCTTGGACGTGTCCATCCTCCACAGCCTGGTGCTGGAGAAGCTGCTGGGCATCGACAAGGAGAACATGGCCAACCAGAAAAACCTGACCTACACCCGCTCGGCAGAGGAAGCCCAGGCCGCGGTGGACATGGGAGAGAGCCAGTGCTGCTTCCTTCTCAACCCCACCCGGGTGGAGGAGATTGGCCAGGTGGCTGCCAACGGGGAGAAGATGCCCCAGAAATCCACCTATTTCTACCCCAAGCTCATCACCGGCCTGGCGATGAACGACCTGGAAACCCCTGCGGGGCTATGAGCCGCCCAAAGGAAAGGAGCGCACTTGCTATGAACGAAAAAACACTGAAAGACACCACGGTTTTTGACGGGCACCTCATCCGCGTCCATGTGGACGACGTGGAGCTGGACAACGGCATGGTGGCCAAGCGGGAAATCGTCAGCCACCCCGGCGGGGTCAGCGTGGCCATCCTCACCGAGAAAAACGAGCTGCTGTTCGTCAAGCAGTTCCGCTGCCCCTATCAGGAGGAATTGCTGGAGCTGCCCGCCGGCAAGCTGGAGCCCGGCGAGGACCCCTTTGAGGCCATGAAGCGGGAGCAGCTGGAGGAGACCGGCACCACCGGCAAAAACTACATCTCCCTGGGCAACCTGTACCCCACCCCCGGCTATTGCGGGGAAATCATCCGCCTGTGGGCCTGCCGGGTGGACAAGGAGACCGGCGAGCTCTCCCTGGACCCCGACGAGTTCCTGCAGACCCTGCGCATCCCCCTGGACAAGGCCGTGGAGATGGTGCTGCACAACGAGATCCCCGACAGCAAAACCCAGGTGGGCATCTTAAAGACCGCCGCCCTGGTGGAAAAGGGGCTGCTGTAACCCCAGCGCCCCCAGAGAAAGGAGAACCCTTTATGAAAAAACGCATGTTGGCTTTGGCCCTGTGCGCCGCGCTGCTGGTGGGCGCCAGCGCCTGCTCCCAGACGGAGGCGGACAGCTCCTCCCAAGTTTCCACACCTTCTGTCAGCGTTGTGGAAAGCGAGCCCTCTCCCACCCCGGAGCCTACCCCCGCGCCCACGGCCACCCCGGCCCCCACGCCGGAGCCGGAATCCAGCGCCGCCCCGGCCGAGGGCTTTGAGGCGGAGTTCGCCGCCAACCCCATTGACCAGCGGCTGGAAGAGGACCTGATGATGGCCTCCTCCTCCTCCTTGGTGCTGCAAGCCTATGACACCGCCGCGGGCTTTTGGCAGGATGTCATCGACACCGCCTACGCCCAGGCGGAGGAAGCCCTCTCCACCGACGAATACGCGGTGGTGCAGCAGGAGCAGGGGGACTGGGAAGCCGCCCTGGAGCCCGCTGTGCAGGAGATACGCGCCCAGCACGGGGAGGACGAGATGGCCGCCGCCAGCGCCGTGGTGGACTTCTACAAAGAGCGTGCCAAGTCCCTGTGCCAGTCCATCTACAACGCCACCGGCGCCCTGCCCCAGTTCCCCAACACCTCCGGGGAGGCCCAGGGCTAAACAGCCGGAGAAATGCCCAAACAAAAAGGAAGGGAAAGCCCTTAGCGGCTTCCCTTCCTTTTTTTTATAGACAAGAGGGTGAAATCTCCTTGTTTACTCTTCTGTGGTGGGCTCCAGCTCTTCCTCGGGGGATTCGGGCAAGTCCCCGCCCTCGTCGGCGGTGCCGTCGTCCTCGATGTCCACCTGGTCCACCTCGTCCTCCTCGTGGGGCACACGGGCCAGGGTGGCCACCTTGCTGCCCTCTTGGAGCTTCATCACCCGCACGCCCTTGCTGGGCCGGGCGCACACCCGCACGCTGCTTGCGGCAATGCGGATGATGACCCCGTCCTCGCTGATGAGGATGATGTCGTCGTCCATGTCCACCACCTTGATGGCGGCCACATCGCCGAACTTGTCGGTGTGGTAGTTTAAGAGGCCCTTGCCGCCCCGCTTTTGCACACGGTAGTTCTCGGCGGGGGAGAGGCGGCCAAAGCCGGTCTCCGTCACGGTGAGCACCAGGCCGCCCTCCCGCAGGATGGACATGCCCACAATGCAGTCGCCTTCCTCCAGCTTCATGGCGCGCACGCCCCGGGCGGTGCGGCCCAGCTCCCGGATGTCCTCCTCGTGGAAGCGGATGGCCCAGCCCTTCTTGGTGGCCACCACCAGGTCGTCGTGGCCGCTGGTGACGCGCACCCAGCTGAGAGCGTCGCCCTCGTCCAAATCGATGGCGATGAGGCCGCCCTTCCGGGCGGTGTCGTAGGCGGAAAGCTTGGTGCGCTTGATGACGCCGTTTCGGGTCACCATCACCAGGTACTTGTCCTCCTCAAAGCCCGTGACGCGAATCATAGAGCTGATTTTCTCCTCGGGCTGCAGGGGCAGCAGGTTTTTGATGTTCATGCCCCGGCTGTTTCGGGAGCCCTCGGGAATCTCATAGCACTTGAGCTTGTACACACGGCCCAAGGTGGAGAAGAACATCACATAGTCGTGGCTGCCGGTGACGAACATTTCCGTGGCCACGTCCTCGTCCCGGCGGTTCATGCCGTTGACGCCCCGGCCGCCCCGCTTCTGCTGGTGGTAGTCGTCGGTCTTCTGGCGCTTGACGTAGCCGAAGTTGGTCATGGTGACCACGCACTCCTCCTGGGGAATCAAGTCCTCGATGTCCACCTCGCCGCTGACGGTGGCAATCTCCGTGCGGCGCTCGTCGGAGAACTTGCGCTTCATCTCCAGGGCCTCGTCCTTGACGATGGCCAGCCGCCGGCCCTCGCTGGCCAGGATGGCGTTGAAGTCGGCGATGTGGGCGTGGAGCTCGTCCAGCTCGTTTTCAATCTTCAAAATCTCCAGCCCAGCCAGCTGGCCCAGCTGGAACTTGCAGATGGCGTCGGCCTGCAAATCGTCAAAGCCGAAGCGCTCCATCAGCGCGGCCTTGGCCTCGGGCCGGCCGCCTTTGCAGGCCCGGATGGTGGCGATGATCTCGTCCACAATGTCGATGGCCTTTTTCAAGCCCTCCAAAATGTGGGCGCGGTCCTGGGCCTTTTTCAGGTCGAACTGGGTGCGGCGGGTGATGACCTCCATCTGGAACTGGATGTACTCCTCCAGAATCTGCCGCAGGTTCAACAGCTTGGGCTCGCCCTTTACAATGGCCAGCATAATCACGCCAAAGGTGGTTTGCATCTGGGTGAAGTTGAACAGGTGGTTTAAGACAATCTGGGGGGAGGCGTCCCGCTTTACGTCGATGACGATGTGCATGCCGTTGCGGTCGGAGTGGTCGTCGATGTTGGAGATGCCCTCAATGCGCTTCTCCTTCACCAGGTCGGCGATGCTCTCGATAAGGCGGGCCTTGTTCACCTGGTAGGGCAGCTCGGTGACGATAATCTTGGAGCGGCCGGTCTTTTCGTTCTCCTCGATCTCCGCCCGGGCCCGCACGGTGATGCGCCCCCGGCCAGTGGCGTAAGCGGCGCGGATGCCGCTGCGGCCCATGACAATGCCCCCGGTGGGGAAGTCCGGCCCTTTGATGTGCTCCATCAGCTCCTCCAAGGTGGCCTCGGGGTTGTCGATAAGGGCGCACATGCCGTCGATGACCTCGCCCATGTTGTGGGGCGGGATGTTGGTGGCCATGCCCACGGCAATGCCCGTGGAGCCGTTGACCAGAATGTTGGGAAAGTGGCTGGGGAGCACGGCGGGCTCCTTCAGCCGGTCGTCGTAGTTGGGGTTAAAGTCCACCGTGTCCTTGTCGATGTCCTTGAGCATCTCCACAGAGAGCTTGTTCATCCGGGCCTCGGTGTACCGGTAGGCGGCAGGGGGGTCGCCGTCGATGGAGCCGAAGTTGCCGTGGCCGTCCACCAGCATGTAGCGCATGGAGAAATCCTGGGCCAGGCGCACCATGGCGTCATAGACGGAGGCATCGCCGTGGGGGTGATAGCGTCCCAGCACGGAACCCACGGTGTCGGCGCACTTGCGGTAGGCCTTCTCAGGCCACAGGGTGTTCTCGTACATGGTGTAGAGGATGCGCCGGTGCACAGGCTTTAAGCCGTCCCGCACGTCGGGCAGGGCGCGCTGCACAATGACGGACATGGAGTAATCCAAAAAGGACTGCTCCATCTCGTCCGTCAGGTTCACGTCTATCACGCGGCCTACAGGCTCTTCTGGAATCGGTGTGTTGTTTTGGTCCATAGAAATCGTAACTACCTTTCTTGCCCCGCTAGGCCTCCTCCTCGGTGAGGGTATAGGAAAATTGCATGGATGCCATAGGGTATATCCTTATCGTAACATAATCAAAGTCAAAGCGCGGTTTTCCACAGGCTTTTCCCTTCCTGTGGAAACGGAAAGTTTTTGCGCAAGCTTTTTTCAAAAAGCTTGCGGGGTGTGGGGCAGCGCCCCACGGTTTTAAAAGCCGCGTAAGCGGCTGAAAAGCAGAATCAGCAGACAGGGGCCATCGGCCCCGCTTCTGCGGCCGTTTTTCCTAGGCGGGCTTTTCCGGCAAGCTGAAACTTTTGCCCCGCAAAAGTTTACACATCCCAGTTGGCCTCTTTGGCGCGCTTCATGATGAAGTCCCGGCGGGGCTCTACCTTATCGCCCATCAGCACGGTGAAGACTTCGTCCGCCTCGATGGCGTCCTCCACCTCCACCCGGCGCATGGTGCGTGTCTCGGGGTTCATGGTGGTCTCCCACAGCTGCTCGCTGTCCATTTCGCCCAAGCCCTTATACCGCTGGATTTCATAGCCCCCCGCCAGCTCTGCCATGATCTGGTCCCGCTGCTGGTCGGAGAAGGCGTAATAGTGGCGCTTGCCCTTGGTGATGCGGTACAGCGGCGGCTGGGCCAGGTACACGTGGCCCTCCTCCACCAGGGGCCGCATAAAGCGGAAGAAGAAGGTCAGCAGCAGCGTGCGGATGTGGGAGCCGTCCACGTCGGCATCGGCCATGATGATGATTTTGCCATAGCGCAGCTTGGAGAGGTCAAAGTCCTCCCCAATGCCGGTGCCCAGGGCCATCACCACGGGCATCAGCTTCTCGTTGGAGTAGACCTTGTCCAGCCTTGCCTTCTCCACGTTGAGCATCTTGCCCCACAGGGGCAGAATGGCCTGGAACTTCCTATCCCGGCCGCCCTTGGCGGAGCCGCCTGCGGAGTCGCCCTCCACGATGTAGATTTCTGTCTCCTCGGTGTCGCGGCTCTGGCAGTCAGCCAGCTTGCCGGGGAGGGTGGTGTTCTCCAGGGCGGTCTTGCGGCGGGCCAGGTCCCGGGCTTTCCGGGCGGCTTCCCTGGCGCGGGAGGCGGACAGCGCCTTGTCGAAGATGGTCCGCGCCGTGGCGGGGTTTTCCTCCAGGTAGGTCATCAGGTGCTTGTAGAGCATGGAGCTGACCAAAGAGCTCATCTCCGTGTTGCCCAGCTTCGCCTTGGTCTGGCCCTCGAACTGGGCCTCCTTCAGCTTGACGCTGATGACGCAGGTCAAGCCCTCCCGCACGTCCTCGCCGGAGAGGTTCTTGTCGTTCTCCTTGAGGATGTTGTACTTGCGGGCATAGTCGTTCATCACCCGGGTGAGGGCGCGCTTAAAGCCGTCCTCGTGGGTGCCGCCGTCGGTGGTGCGGATGTTGTTGGCAAAGCTGAAAATCTGCTCCTGGTAGGTGTCGGTGTATTGCAGGGCCACTTCCGCAGTGGAGTTCTCGTCCTCGGCCACGGCGGAGAAGTGGATGACATCCGGGTGCAGCACATCCTTGCTGGCGTTGATGTGCTCCACAAAGGAGCTGATGCCGCCCTCGTAGCAGTAGTTGTTCTGGTAGGGAATTTCCCTGTCCCGCTCGCTCTCCGGCCTGTCCCCGGCGGGGCGCTCGTCGGTGAGCTGAATGTGCACCCCGGCGTTTAGGAAGGCCTGCTCCCGCAGCCGCTTTTGCAGCACCTCATACTCGTAGACCGTGGTCTCCTTAAAGATTTCCGGGTCCGCCTGAAAGCGCACCACGGTGCCGCGCTCCCGGCCTTGGGGGGCGGGGCCGCGGTTTTCCAGCTGGGTGACGGCCTTGCCCCGCTCGAACCGCTGGAAATAGAGCTGGCCCTCGCTGACCACCTCCACCTCCAGCCAGGTGGACAGGGCGTTTACCACCGAGGCGCCCACGCCGTGAAGGCCGCCGGACACCTTGTAGCTGCCGCCGCCGAACTTGCCGCCGGCGTGGAGGATGGTGAACACCACCGTCACGGCGGGCAGGCCTGTTTTGTGCTGCACGCCCACGGGGATGCCCCGGCCGTTGTCGGAGACGTACACCACGTTGCCCGGCAGCAGCCGCACGTCAATCTTGTCGCAGAAGCCGGCCAAGGCCTCGTCAATGGCGTTGTCCACAATCTCGTAGACCAGGTGGTGCAGGCCCCGGGGCCCGGTGGAGCCGATGTACATGCCGGGGCGCTTGCGCACGGCCTCCAGGCCTTCCAGCACCTGGATTTGGTCGCCGTCGTAGGCCTTTTCGGCTTTCGTCATATCCGTCATTTCGTTGATTTCCAAGCGAGAACCCTCCTATTTGGAAACGTGCGCCCACAAAAAAGCCGGGCCGCGGCCTGGCTTTTCGGGGGGGTTGAAATTGCCTTCAAAAAAAATTTTTTCCTATATATTAGTATAGCAGACTTTCGCCCCGTTGTAAACAGAATTTCCCCCTTCCGCGGAAAGAAATCCTGTTTTTTGGCCCTGTAAAGGCCTGTAAGGCTGGGGCGGCCTGTTTGGCGTTTTGGCTCTCCCCAGGGCTGCGGGCCCTTGCAAGGCGCTGTGGGGCCTGTTTTCCGGAAAAGCCCCGGGAAAAAAACCCGGAAAACGCCGCTGGGACGCCTTCCGGGCTGGTGTTCTGTTAGCCTTTGTTTTGCTTTTCCTCCAGCTCCTTCAAGCGGCGCTCCACATAGGCGGGGTCGTCGTACTTTTCGAAGAAGTCCTCGGAGAAGTCGGGAATCTCCACGCTGCGCACCACATGGGAGGCCCGCCGGGGCGGCTGGGTGTTGGCGGCGGGGCGGGCGGGCTGCTGCCGCGCCGGCTGGGGAGCGGGGGCGCTTTCCGCCGGGCGCGGGGCAGGCCGGGGAGCCTCCCGCTGGGGAGCTGCCGCGGGCCTGGGAGCAGGCGCCTGCCTTTGCGGGGCGGGACGCTGGGCAGCGGCCGGCGCGCTGGGCCGGGGCGCGGAGGAAACCCGGGCCTGGGTCTCCTGGCTGGGTTGGGCAGGCCTGGGCCGCCGGGCCTCCCCTTGGGCGGCCACCTGCTGGGCAGCCTGCCTCCGCTGGGCGGCGGGGGAAGCCTGCCGCGGTGCCGGTGCCGCGGGCGCGGGACGGCTCACCCCAGGCTGGGGAGCCGGGGCCTGCCGGGGCGGCGCGGGGCGCTGGGCAGCGGGCTGGGGCTGCTGGGGCACAGGGCCGGTGCGGTAATCCACCGGGGGGAGGTAGTCCCCCTGGTCGGCGTAAATCCGGCCGGTGGAGGAGCTGACCGCCGCCCGCCTGTCCTCCGCGGTGGGCTGGGGACGGGCTTTCTTCCCCTGCTCCTCCCGGGGCACCCGCTTAATCACCGGCTTTGCCAGGTAGACCAGGAACAGGCTCAGCAGGAAAAACACCGCGAAGGGGAGAATCACCTGGAAAACCGTGGTCAAGTCCACGTCATCCAAGATAAACTTATGAAAGAAGTACACCGCCGCGCCGGAAAACACCGCCAGCAAGGCGAACACATACACCAGCGGCGAGAGGAAGATATTGGAGATGCCGCCGCACCGGGGGCACTGATACTCCCCCTGGCGCTTTAAGGACCAGGTGCGGATAAAGTTCACCCGTTTTTTGCAATAGGGGCATTTGGGAACTCCAAAATACTGCATAGCAAAACCAGCCTTTCCCAGTAATGTAGTGGGTTTGTCACCAGCCTCCCACCAGGGAGGAGGCCCGCCGCAGCAAGGTGGCGGTGGAGATTTGAGAGATATACACCGTGGTGCGGCCGTCCCGCCGGCACACCACAAAGGACTTGGGCAGCTCCATAGAGACGTTGACCACCCGGCCCTCCTTCTGGGCCTTGGAGAGGAAATCCCGGGTGTGCCGGGAGACGGTGGAGTTGTCCAAATCGAACACGCCCACAATATCCCGTTCGTTCACAATGGTATCTTGTCCCAAGTGCAGGTACATGATGTGCGCTCCTTTCCAGTGGGTGGGGCAGAGGGCCTTTCCGCAAGGCGGCGCCCCAGGGGTTTAGAACAGGAAACGTCCCGGAGATGCCCACCGCTTTTTTTGAGAGATAGGCCTTGCCCCTGGCGTCCTTTCCCGCCGTGCCAAGGGCTTACAGGCCCGCGGCCCTTTCTACCTCTTCGGGGAACACCTCCCCTGCCTCCACCCGGAAGCGCATGCCCGTCTCCTGTAGGCTCACCGTCTCCGGGCTGCAGCAGGTGATGAACACCTGCCGCCCGTGGAGGTGGTTCAGCAAATAGTCCTGGCGGCTTTGGTCCAGCTCGCTCATGACGTCGTCCAGCAAAACAATGGGCGTCTCTCCCGTCAGCTGGGAGAGGGCCTGGGCCTCGGCCAGCTTCAAGGCCAGCACGGCGCTGCGCTGCTGCCCCTGGGAGCCGTACATCCGGGCGGAGAGCCCGCCCAAGGTGATTTCCAAGTCATCCCGGTGGGGCCCCACGCTGGTAAAGCCCGAGCGCACGTCTGAGGCCTCGGTGCGGCGCAGCTCGGTTTTAAACAATTCTATCCAATCCTGTTGAGAACTCCCCTCTGAAAGCCTGGGGGAGGGGGCATAGGAAAGAGAGAACTCTTCCTTTCCCCGGGAAATGCCCCGGTAAATCTCCTGGGCCTGGGGGGCTATTTTCTCTACGTACCGGCGGCGCTCCTCCATGACGGCGGCCCCCAGCTGGATGAGCCGGGCGTCCCACACCTCCAAGGTGTCCCGCAGCTCGGGGAACCGGCCGATGTCCTTTAACAGAGCATTCCGCTGGGACAGCGCCCGCTGGTACACGTGGAGCATCCCCGCGTAGCTGGGCCGGATTTGGCACAAAGCGCCGTCCAGGAAGCCCCGGCGGCGGGCCGGGCCCTCCTTCACCAGCAGCAGGTGCTCCGGGGAGAAAATCACCGCGCAGACCTTTCCCACCAAGGCGGAGCCTGTCTTCTTCTTCACCCCATTGATGACGGAGCGGCGGCGACCGTTCTCAAACTGGAGCAAAGCCTTCTGCTCCCGGCCCTCGCTGAAAAAGTCCAAGGCCAGGGCGGCGGTGGGGGCGTTCTCGCCGGTGGCGGTATCCAGCCGGGGCAGCTCCACATCCTTGGCCCCCCGGAAGGAGTGCCCGCCGGTGAACAGCCACAGCCCCTCCAGCAGATTTGTCTTTCCCTGGGCGTTGCCGCCGTAAATCACGTTGACCCCGGGGCAGGGGAACAGCTCTCCGTCCCGCAGGTTGCGGAAGTTCTGGCAGCCAAGGCGTGTCACCACCATAGGGTGTCAGCCCTCCGCCCGGGCCACTTGAAACTCCCTATCCCCCAGGGAAAAGGAGTCCCCGGGGTAGAGCTTCTTCCCCCGCAGGGGGCAGGGCTCGCCGCCGACCAGCACGTGCCCCTCTTGGATGAGCATCTTGGCTTGGCCGCCGGTGTCCACCAGGCCGGAGAGCTTTAAGGCCGCGTCCAGCCGGATAAATTCGGTTGTAATGGGGATGATTTCCATAGAAAAATCTCCTTATTCACTCTTAAGCCGCACAGGCAGCACCAGGAACAGGAAGCTGTCCCCTTCCTTGGGCACCACTTTCATGGGGCTCAAGGGGCCGCCCAGCTGGACCTTCACCTCGTCGCACTCGGTGTTGCGCAATGCCTCCAGTAAGTAGCGATTGTTAAAGCCAATCTCCACGCTTTGGCCGGTCATCTCTACATCCAGCTGGTCGCTGGCGCGGCCCATGGAGGTGGTGCAGTTCAGCTTTACCTCGTTGTTGTCGAACAGGCAACGGATGGGGCTTTTCAGCCTGTCGGTAATCAGCAGGGAGACGCGCTCCACGCTGTCGATGGCCTCCCGGGTTTTCAGGACCACTTCCGTCTGGCTCTCCGGGGGGATGGCCGCTTTGTAGTTGAGGAACTCGCCTTCCAGCAGGCTGGAGATGACGGTGTAGTTGTCTATTTTAAAGAGGATGTGCCGCCGGCCCGCGGAAATTTCTACAGGCTCCTCGCTGTCCTTGATAAGCTTCAGCAGCTCGCTTAAGGTCTTGCCGGGCACCACGAAGGACAGGTCCTCGCTGAAGTCCACCGGCTCCCGGCGCACTGCCAGGCGGTAGCCGTCCACGCTGACCACATCCAAGATGCCGTTTTCCAAGCTGAACAGGCTGCCCTGATGGATGGGCTTGGCGTCGCTTTCGGCAATGGCGAACAATGTCTGGCGAATCATGCTTTTCAGCAGAGCGCCCGGCAGGCAAATCTGGGTGGAATCGGAGAGCTTGGGCAGCTCGGGGAACTCCTCCGCGGGGATGCCGATGATGGAAAACCGGCTGTAGCCGCTTTCCAAGGTGGCCATGTTCTTTTCATCTACCGAGACAGTGACAGTTTCCGCAGGGGTGCGCCGCACAATGTCGGAGAAAAGCTTGGCGCTGAGCACGGCTTTGCCGGGCTCCATCACAAAGGCGGGAATCACCGTGGTGATGCCCAGCTCCAAATCGTAGGCGCACAGCTCCAGCCCTGTTTCGGTGGCGCTGAGCAGGATGCCTTCCAAAGCGGGGATGGAGGTTTTGGTGGAGACAGCGCGCTGGATATTGCTGACAGCTTCGGTAATGTCGCTTTTGTTCACTGTAAATTTCATGGGGTCTCCTTTCCGGGAGGGGAAGAGGCTAAAGGGCTTGCTGCCTTTCCTATCCTTTCTATGATATCTTAAGATTTAGAAGTAGTAATAGGGGCTGTGGATTTGTGGAAAACATTTGCAAAGCCGCGGCCCGCTTGCTTTTTTCACAGAAAAGTTTTTCAAAGGGCTTTGTGGAGAGATGGTGGAGCCCGCGGAAAAACTTTTTCACATTCCACAGGGTGTGAAATCCTGTGGAGGGAATGTTGAGGAAAGTGTGGAAAACTTTTCGGGTAAAAAAAGAGGGAGAGCGTGGGAAAGCCCGCCCCAAAACAGGGGTTTTTGGGACTTTCCGGCGGCCCGCCGTCCTCTTTTTTCTTACCGGTCCCGGATATTCTTGATGATGTCGTCCACCATAGCCTTGGTGTGGGGGTCCTTTTTAATGTCCTTCTCCACCTGGCGCACCGCGTACACCACCGTGGAGTGGTCCCGCCCGCCAAAGGTCTGGCCAATTTCTACCATGGACATCTGGGTGATTTCCCGCACAATGTACATGGAAACCTGCCGCGCCTTGGAGATGTTGGCGTTGCGCTTCTGGGAGCGGATGTCCTCGGGGGTGATGCCGCCATAGGTGCGGGCCACCTCCTCGATAATCTTGTCCACGGTGACAGGGGTGGGCTGGCTGTTATTGATGATATCGCTGATGGCCGCCTGGGCCGTGGCGATGTTGATGGGCTTGTTTTCCAATAAATGGTAGGCGCGCAGCTTTTTTACCGCGCCCTCCAGCTGGCGGATGTTGCTCTTTAATTTGTTGGCGATGTACTCGCACACCGTCTCCGGGATTTCCAAGTGCAGGCTTTCCGCCTTCCGGGTGATGATGGCGATGCGCGTCTCAAAGTCCGGGGCTTGCACGTCGGCAGTCAGGCCCCACTCAAACCGGGTCTTCAAACGGTCCTCCAGCGTGGCGATGTCACGGGGCGGCCGGTCCGAGGTGAGTACTATCTGCTTTTTGGCCTCGTACAGCGTATTAAAGGTATGGAAGAACTCCTCCTGCACGGAGTTTTTGCCGGCGATAAACTGGATATCATCCATCAAAAACAGGTCCGCCTTGCGGTATTTCTCCCGGAAGGCCGGGGTGGTGCCCCGGGCGATGGCCGCGATAATCTCGTTGGTAAAGTCCTCGCTTTTGGCGTAGATGACCGAGCGGTCCGGGAAGTTCTTCTTAAATTCTTTTGCCACGGCGTTGAGCAGGTGGGTCTTGCCCAGCCCGGAGCTGCCGTAGATGAACAGCGGGTTGTACAGCAGCGCGGGCTTGGCCGCCACCGCCTGGCAGGCGGCGTGGGCAAACCGGTTGGACGGCCCCACTACGAAGGTGTCGAAGGTCAGCTCGTAGTCGTCCTGTTCAAAGGGGTCCGGCGCGGCCTGCTGCTGTTTCAGCTCCTCGTGGACGCAGATTTGGAAGGAGATGCCCCCGCCGAACACGTTGTCGAAGGCCTCCTTGAGCAAATCGCTGTAGCAGCGCAGCAGCGTCTGCTTGTGAAACTCGTTGGGCGCCTCGATAACGGCCGTGGCCCGGTCAAAATCCAGGCTGACGGGTTTTAAGCGGCTAAACCAGGTGTTGTAAGCCACCTCTGTGATATTTGATTTGCAGTATTGGCAGATAAGCTCCCAAGCCTGGTCGAATGAATCCAAATTGATTCCCCTCCATGTAAACGCAGTCTCCCGCGGGCTGTCCCACGGCATTTCCCTTTTTTCGGCGCCTTCCGCAAAAGGCCGATACTCAAGAGAAAGTATATCATAGTTCCCGCTCATTTTCAAATTTTTTTCCCCCTTCTTTTCACATTGGTTTTGGGTGAGGAAAAGCACAACACTTAGTGGTGCCCTTCACTATACCCCTTAAATCTGCCATTTGTTGTCCTCCAGAGGACAACTTTTTGAAAAAAAGCCGGAAAAAATTCTCTGCCGCCCGCATAAAACCTTGTAAAAATGGTGTTGACATAGGCGCCGGGTGTAAGGTATAATGAGTTCTCGCAAGGGAAAGAACCTCGAAAGGAGGGTTTTTGTATGCTGAGAACGTATCAGCCCAAGAAGCTCCACAGAAAGAAGGAGCACGGGTTCCGGAAAAGAATGTCTGACAGGAACGGTCGCAAGGTACTTGCACGCCGCAGGGCAAAAGGCAGAGCGCGTCTTACCTATTGATGACGCTTCAAAGGTCACCTTCGCGGTGGCCTTTCTTGTTTTGCGCCCCTTTTGGGGACATGGGATTTTGGAAGGCGGTGGATTGCTCCCATGGAAAAGCTTGTGCCAATCTGCCGCAACAACGATTTCCGCAGGATTTACGCCAGGGGGAAAAGCTATGTCTCCCCCCTGGTGGTGGTGTATGCCCTGAAAAACCGCACAAAAAACGTGCGGGTGGGCATTACCACCAGCAAAAAGGTGGGCAACGCCGTGCAGCGCAACCGGTCCCGCCGGGTTATCCGGGAGGCGTTCCGGGCCCTGGCGCCCCGGGTGCGCCCCGGCTTTGACCTGGTGCTGGTGGCCCGGGGGAAGACACCCTATGTAAAGAGCACCGATGTGCGCCGCCAGCTGGAGCGCCAGCTGCAGGCGGCTGGTTTGTTGCGGGAGGAAACGCCATGAAGCGCGCGCTGCTGTGGCTTATCCGGTTTTACCGCAGCGCCATCTCCCCCAGAAAGCCGGCTATGTGCAAGTATATCCCCACCTGCTCCCAGTACGGTCTGGAGGCCATCGAGAGGTTTGGGGCGTTTAAGGGGGGGCTTTTAACGCTGTGGCGCATTTTGCGCTGCAACCCCTGGAGCCGGGGCGGTTACGACCCGGTCCCCGAAAAAAAAGACAAGAGGAAAAAGCTTGGCTAAAAGAGGAGCGTAACTTTCGTTATGATGGCAATTTTTAATTTCTTTGGAAGCATCTTGGGCTATCTGCTGTGGTTTCTGTACAACATCTTCCACAACTACGGCGTGGCCATCATTTTCTTTACCATTATCATCAAGGCCGTTCTGTTCCCGTTTTCCGTCAAGTCCCAGCGGAGCATGGCTTCCCAGACAAAGCTGGCGGACAAGCAGAAGGAACTGCAGGCAAAGTACGGCAACAACAAGCAGAAGTACAACGAGGAGCTGATGAAGCTCTACGAGAAGGAGGGCGTCAACCCCAGCTCCGGCTGTTTGACCACCCTGCTTCCCCTGCCCATTATGCTGGGCATTTACTACTCGGTGATTATGCCCCTTTCCAATACGCTGCACATCGCTTCGGAGCGCATTGCGGAGGCCACCGATTTCATCAACCGCATCCCGGGCATGGTGGCTTCCGCCACTTCCGGGGGCATCTACTCCGAGATGGAGATTATCCGGAACTTCGACGCCCTAAAGGACCACTTGACCATGTTTACGCCGGAGGATTTGGACAAGATTGAGTCCTTTACCCAGGGCTTCCACTTTTTGGGGCTGGACCTGCTGGCCACCCCCCAGAGCGGCGGCTTTTTGGATTTCCTCTGGGTCATCCCGGCGCTGTCCCTTATCAGCAGCTTTGGGTACCAGATGTATATGTCCCATTACCAGAAGGTCCACAACGGGCAGACACAGCCTGGCTGCATGAAGGCCATGATGTATTTCCTCCCCTTAATCAGCGTGTACTGGGCTTGGATCATGCCCAGCGCCGTGGGCCTGTACTGGGTGATTTCTTCCGTCACCAGTTTCTTGCAGAGCCTGATTACCAACAAGTATTTCAGCATTGACCACATGATTGCCAGGGGAGAGGCCCAGCGGGCTGTCACCCTGGAGCTGGCGGAGGCAAAGGCACGTCCCCTGCCTGCTGCCACCCAGAAAGAGATTGCCGAAAAGCTGGCCGCGGCGCCCCAGCAGCAAAAGCTGGAAAAGGGCGGCGGCAAAAAGCAGCAGGGCGGCAAGAAGAAAAAAGGCGGCTCGGGCGGCTCTGGGAACTCCAGCGCGTATATGGGCACAAAGAAGTAAAGCGAAAGGAAGGGTGCGTGTATGTTCAGAGAAGCCATCGCCAAGGGCGATACCGTAGAGCAGGCCTTTGCCAACGCTTGCCGCGAGCTGGGCGTGGATACTACGGACGCGGAATTTGAGATTTTGGAAATGCCCCAGAAGAAGACCTTTGGTTTGTTTGGCGGCGCTCCTGCCAGGGTGCGGGCCTATATTGAGGAGCCGGACCCTGTGGTGGAGCCGGAACCCCAGCCCCAGGCGGCCCAGCCGGCGACAGCCGGCGACCCCGCCCAGAAGGCCGCGGAGTATTTGAAGAACGTGCTGCGGGAGATGGGCCTGGCGGACGCTTCGGTGGACATCCAGAAGGAGGAGGCAGGGGCAGCTTTGACCCTCTCTGGGGATGACATCGGCTTTATCATCGGCCACCGCGGCGAGACATTGGACGCTTTGCAGTACCTGGCCTCTTTGGTGGCCAACCATGTGGACGGCTCCTATTTCCGCATTACCCTGGACGTGGGCAACTACCGGGAGAAGCGCAAGGAGACCTTGGAATCCTTGGGCAAAAAGATGGCGGCACGCGCTGTGAAGACCGGGCGCAACTCCTCCTTGGAGCCCATGAACCCCTACGAGCGGCGCATCATCCACACGGCGGTGCAGACCGTGCCCGGCGCCAAGAGCTGGAGCGAGGGCGTGGACCAGGGCCGGCATGTGGTCATCGGGCCCGAGGGCGGGGAGCGTCCCCAGCCCCGGCGCAACGACAGGCGCGGCGGCAGGAACGACAGGAACCGCGGCGGCCGCGGCAGCTACAACGACCGCAACCGCCGTCCCCGCAACGACCGCAGCCGTTTGAATTCTGCGCCCCGGGCGGAAGGGCCTAAGTCCGACGACCCCAACACCCCCATCTACGGGCGAATCGAAAAGAAATAAACTACAGTGGGGCGGCCAGCAGGCGGCCCCACTTTTCTACATGTTTTGAAATTTCTGTGGAAAAGAGGGTCCACTATGGAAAAGACCATTGCCGCCATCTCCACCGCCCCGGCGCCGGGGGGCATTGGCATTGTGCGCATCTCCGGTGGGGAGGCTTTCGCCGTGGCGGAGAAGGTGTTCCGGGGCGTCAGCGGGAAGAAAGTCTCCCAGATGAAGGGCTACACCGCCCAGCTGGGAGGCGTCTATACTCCCGCCGGGGAGAAGCTGGACGACGTGGTGGCCCTGGTGTACCGGGGGCCAAAAAGCTACACCGGCGAGGACGTGGTGGAGCTCTCCTGCCACGGGGGGCTGTACATGACAAAGCGCCTGCTTCAGCTGGTGCTGGATGCCGGGGCCGCTCCCGCCGGGCCGGGGGAGTTCACCCGCCGGGCCTTCCTCAACGGGAAGATGGACTTGGCCCAGGCCGAGGCTGTGATGGGCCTTATCTCCGCCAGCGGGGAGCAGGCCCGGAAAGCCGCCTTGGCGGGGAGCACCGGGGTGCTGTCCCGGAAAATCGAGTCCATCAAACAGGGGCTGCTGGAGCAGGCGGCCCACCTGGCGGCCTGGGCGGACTTCCCCGAGGAGGACGTGCCCCAGGTGGAGGAAGCCGCGCTTTTGGAGGGCATCCGCCAGGGGGAGAAAGCCTTGGAGGAGCTGCTCCAGGGCTTTGATAGGGGCCGCATGTACCGGGAGGGCCTTGTCACGGTGATTGCCGGCCGGCCCAACGCGGGGAAGTCCACTTTGATGAATCTGCTCTCTGGGTGCCAGCGCTCCATCGTCACCCAGTACGCGGGCACCACCCGGGACGTGGTGGAGGAGACCGTCATGGTGGCCGGGGTGCCTTTGCGGCTGGCGGACACGGCGGGCATCCGGGATACCGACGACCCGGTGGAGAGCATCGGCGTTCAGGCGGCCCGGCAGCGGCTGGAGACAGCCCAGCTGGTGCTGGCGGTGTTCGATTCCTCCCAGGCTCTGGAGAAAGAGGACTGGGAATTGATGGACGCCCTGGAAAAGGTGCCGGCCATCGCCATTGTGAACAAGAACGACTTGCCCACCCGGATGGACGTGGAGGCCATTCAGAAACGCTTTGAAAAGACCGTGTCCCTGTCCGCCGCCACCGGAGAGGGCTTGGCCGCGCTGGAGCAAGCACTGTCCGAAATTCTGGACACTAAAGACTTCCACCCCCAAGAGGGCGTGCTGTTCACCCAGCGCCAGCGGATGGATGCTCAAACCGCCTTGGACAGCCTGCGGGAAGGGGAGCAAGCCTTGGCCTTGGGCCTGACGCTGGATGCCGTCACCGTCTGCGTGGAGGATGCCCTCCATGCCTTGGCCGCCTTGACAGGGGAGCAGGTCAGCGAGGAAATTGTGGATAGAGTGTTTGAGGAGTTCTGTGTGGGCAAATAAAAAGCAGCGCCGGAGGCGGGTAAAAGTTTGTCCGTGGCCGGACGGGACAAGCCGCCTTCTTGCGTTCCGCAAGGGCGGAGATGCAACGCCGAAGGCGCGTAAAAGTTTTGATCAAACTTTTTCAAAAGTTTGCGTGGTGTGGAGCGGAGCTCCACGGTCTTAAAACCGGCGCAGCCCCTCGAAACAAGTTAGGGCAGACAGCCGCACGCCGCAAAGCGGATAGGCCGCCTGCCCGGCTGGTTCCCACAAACCGCCCTGTGAGGCTAGGGACTTATGCTCCACTTTTTCTAAATTGCTTGTGGGTCATTTAGGGCTTGGCGGAGGCCGTCCTGGGCTTGGCCTATCGGGCGCAATACGGCCGCACCCCTGGTTTTCTCTCTGCACCGCGTTGCGGTGCTTTAAGACCTTGGGGCCCTGCCCCCTTCTCGTCTGCCGACTCGGGTGATGCAGCCCAGTGGGCTGCGTCCATCACCGACCGACGCGGCAGCGGAGACCAAGCGCTGAACGGTGCCCACTGGGCACCAGCGCCCCCGCAAGCCTTTTGTAAAAGGGCTGTTACGTCCCAGTGGGACGTTGCCCAACAGCCGACCGAGTCGGCAGACGAGAAGACCTTTATGTTGCTTCCCCTTTGATTTTTTCCTTTTGGAGGTTCCTATGACTTACGACGCTGGTTCCTTTGATATTGCCGTCATCGGCGCGGGGCACGCCGGCATAGAGGCCGCCTTGGCCGCCGCCCGGCTGGGGTGCTCCACCGTTGTCTTTACCATCAACCTGGACGCCGTGGGCAACTGCCCCTGCAACCCCAGCATCGGCGGCACGGCCAAGGGCCACCTTGTCCGGGAAATTGACGCCCTGGGCGGGGAGATGGGCCGCACCGCCGACGCCTGCACCATCCAAAGCCGGATGCTCAACCTGGGCAAGGGCCCGGCGGTGCACTCCCTGCGGGCCCAGATTGACAGGAACCACTACGCCCGCCTGATGAAGCACAAGCTGGAGACCTGCCCCAACCTGCTGCTGCGGCAAGGGGAGATCGTTAAGCTGGAGCAGGCAGGGGAGGAGTGGCTGCTCACCTCCCGGCTGGAGGCGGTGTACCGGGCAAAGGCGGTCATTATCGCCACGGGGACGTTCCTGGGGGGCAAGGTGTTTGTGGGGGACGTGTCCTACGAGAGCGGTCCCGACGGCATGTTCCCGGCGGCGTTCCTGCCGGACTCCCTGAAAAAGCTGGGTATCTCCCTGCGGCGGTTTAAGACAGGCACCCCCGCCCGGGTGCTGAAATCCTCCATCGACTTCACCAACCTGGAAGTCCAGCAGGGAGACGAGCCCATTGTGCCCTTCTCTTACGACACCGAGGAGCCCTTGGAGAACAAGGCCGTGTGTCACGTCAGCTGGACCAACGACGAAACCAAGCAGGTGATTTTGGAGAACATCCACCGCTCGCCCCTGTACGGCGGGCAGATTGAGGGCATCGGCCCCCGGTACTGCCCCAGCATCGAGGACAAGGTGGTGCGCTTCCCGGACAAGCCCCGGCACCAGCTGTTCATCGAGCCCTGCGGCCTGGACACCGAGGAGATGTATTTGCAGGGGATGAGCAGTTCCTTGCCCGAGGACGTGCAGGTGGCTTTTTACCACACCATCCCCGGCCTGGAGCACGCCCAGATACTGCGCACGGCCTACGCCATTGAGTACGACTGCTGCGACCCCTTGCAGCTTTCCGCCACCTTGGAGTTCCGGGACTGGCCGGGGCTGTACGGGGCGGGGCAGTTCAACGGCAGCTCCGGCTACGAGGAGGCGGCAGCACAGGGCTTTGTGGCCGGGGTCAACGCGGCGCGGAAAGTCCAGGGGAAGGAGCCCTTTGTGCTGGATAGGGCCAGCTCTTACATAGGCACCCTCATTGACGACTTGATCACCAAGGGCGCCAGCGACCCCTACCGGATGATGACCTCCCGCTCGGAATACCGGCTGGTGCTGCGCCAGGACAACGCCGACGAGCGTCTGACTCCCCTGGGCCGGGAGCTGGGGCTCATCTCCGACAGGCGGTGGGAGAAGTTCCAGCGGAAGCAGGAGCAGAAGCAGGCCGAGCTGAAACGGGTGCAAAAGACCACGCTGCCCCCCTCCCAGGAGCTCAACCATATTCTTGTTTCACGTGGAACATCACCCTTGACCACCGGGGCCAAGCTGGCGGACTTGCTCAAGCGGCCGCAAATCACCTATAAGGATTTGGCGCCGGTGGACAAGGATAGGCCGCAATATTCCACAGCTGTTTTCGAAGCTGTGGAAATCGAGCTGAAATACGAGGGCTACATCAAGCGCCAGCGGGCGGACATTGAGGAGGCCCGCCGCCTGGAGCGCAAGCGCCTGCCCCAGGACGTGGACTACTCCGCCATCCAAGGCCTGAGGCTGGAGGCGGGGGAGAAGCTGAACAAGGTAAAGCCCGAGAACATCGGCCAGGCAGGGCGCATCAGCGGGGTGAGCCCGGCGGACATCTCCGTGCTGCTGATTTGGCTGGCCTCCAAAGAACGGGAAGGAGAGAGAGCATGACGGACATTCGCCAAGAGTTACAAGAAAAGGCAAAGGCCATGGGCATCAAGCTCACGGCCCAGCAGGCGGACCAGTTCCAAACCTACATGGAGCTGCTGCTGGAGTGGAACGAGAAAATCAACCTCACCGCCATCACCCAGCCGGAAGAGGTGGTGGAGAAGCACTTTCTGGACAGCCTGACGCTGCTCTCCTGGGGCAAGCTGAAGCAGGGGGCCAAGGTCATCGACGTGGGCACCGGCGCGGGTTTTCCAGGTATCCCTCTAAAAATCGCCCGGCCGGACATTGACCTGACGCTGCTGGACGGCACCATGAAACGGCTGAACTTTTTAGGGGAGGTGTGCACTGCGCTGAAACTCAGCGCCCGGCGCATCCACAAGCGGGCTGAGGAAGCCGGCCTGGACAAGACCATGCGGGAGCGCTACGATGTGGCCACCGCCCGGGCCGTGGCCAACCTGCCGGTGCTGGCGGAGTACTGCATGCCTCTCATCAAGATGAAGGGGTACTTCATCGCCATGAAGGGCCCCGGTGCGGAGCAGGAGCTGGAGGCCGCCGGCAACGCTCTGGACATCCTGGGCTCCGGGGAGCCGGAGGTGCTCCCCTTGACGCTGCCCGGGGGAGAGGAGCGCAGCCTGGTGATTTGCCAGAAGCTGCGGTTCACACCCAAAGGCTACCCCCGTCACGGCGGGACCATTTTGAAACATCCCTTATAAGGAGGAAAACCTATGGAGCTTGTAATGCGCAAGGCCCAGCCCCAGGATTTGGACGGCTTGGACCAGGTGATGCTGGTCATCAGCGACGCCGCCGGGGAGCGGGGCAAGGTATTGCGGTTGCTGGAGCACATCACCGCCGACCCCCAGAAGTACTTGCTGGTGGCCGAGGATATGGACACCGGCACCATCTGCGGCAGCTTGTTCGGCGTGGTGTTTGAGGACATCTGCGACAGCTGCCGGCCCATTTTGCTGGTGGAGAACGTGGCCGTCCTGGAGAGCTACCAGGGCAAGGGCGTGGGCAGGAAAATGTTCCAGGAGATTGAGCGCTGGGCCAAAGAGGAGTGGGACTGCCACTACGAGATTTTGGCCTCTGGCCTCAACCGCACCGGGGCCCACAAGTTCTACCACGCTTTGGGTTTTGAAGAAGTGAAGGGCTTTAAAAAATACCTGTAAAGTTTTCAGGGCCGACAGGAAACAACAAACGCCGCGCCTTCCCCGTGATAGAATACATCACGAAAGGGAGGCGCGGCACATGTTTTTTAAGGACAAGCTCAAGCTGGTGAAACTGCCGGTCAGCCGCATCCTGCCCAATCCAGCCCAGCCCCGCAAGGACTTTGACCAGGCCGCCTTGGAGAGCCTGGCCCAAAGCATCAAGGAGAACGGGCTGCTCCAGCCGGTGACCGTGCGGCGGGAGAACGGGGGTTACACCCTCATCGCCGGGGAGCGCAGGCTGCGGGCCTGCAAGCTGGCGGGGCTTAAGGAGATTCCCGCTATCGTCACAGAGTGCGCCCCCGAGGACAGCGCCGTGCTGGCCTTGCTGGAAAACCTCCAGCGGAAGGACTTGCAGATGTTCGAGCAGGCCAACGCCCTGGTAAACCTGCTGCGGGAGTGGCACATCACCCAGGAGGAGGCTGCCAAGCGCCTGGGCATCAGCCAGTCCTACCTGGCCAACAAGCTGCGGCTGCTGAAACTCTCCCCTGAGGAGCAGAGCGAGATTTTAGAGTACAAGCTCACCGAGCGCCACGCCCGGGCTTTGCTGCGGGTGGACGACGGCAGCCTGCGGCAGAGGCTGTTGCGCCAGGTGGGGGAGAGGGGCCTCACCGTGGCCCAGACAGAGGAGCTGGTCACGGCGGCCATCCAGCCCAAACCCACCCGGGGCAAGCCCAAGCGCACCTTTGTGGCGAAGGACATCCGCCTGTTTATCAACACCATCGACCACGCCGTGGACGCCATGAAAACCGCGGGCATCCAGGCCAAGGCGGAGAAAAAGGAGACCGAGGAGTATATCGAGTGCACGGTGCGCATCCCCAAAAACCATAGAGTACAAGTTTAACCCATTCCCTTATTCATTTCCCACAGGAGAGGCGGCGAGGCGAAAGCTTCGCTGCCTTTTCCGTTTCACGTGAAATAAACCGGTAAGCCCACGGCAGGGCGCGGAAGCTCGCTTCCCCCTTGGGTGAGATGGCTTGCGACAAGCAAGCCGGAGAAGGCAAGCGCCCTATTTCCCGCCCACAGCTTAAGGCAAGCCGTGCGTGTTTCACGTGAAACAGATAGGCAAACCCAGGGCGGGGCGCGGAAACTCGCCTCCCCCTCTGGGGGAGGTGGCTTGCCATAGGCAAGCCGGAGAGGGCGAGCGCTCTTTTTCCCGCCCACGGCTTAGGGCAAGCCGTGCGCGTTTCACGTGAAACAAACCAATAAACCCACTGCAGGACAGAAAAACTCGCCTCCCCCTTTGGGGGAGGTGGCTTGCGGGAAGCAAGCCGGAGAGGGCAGGCACTCTTTCCCGCCCACGGCTTAGGACAAGCTAGGTCGTGTTTCACGTGAAACAAACCGGTCACCCCACGGCAAGACGCGGAAACTCGCCTCCCCCTTTGGGGGAAGTGGTTTGCCCATGGCAAGCCGGAGAGGGCAGGCATCTTCCCACACGGGATATACAGGCCCATTTGTCGAAAAAGGCAAATCTTTTTTCGCTTTCCCCGGGCAGCACTTCCCTTTCGGCCCGCTTTGTGGTACAATGTCCAGAGAACACAACGCGTGCGCCACTCACTCTGCGGGAGGATTGCTTCTCCCGGCAGTGAGCGGACAAGCCCGCGCGGATGATAGACACAGACAGAACGCGACATGGACGGGAAGGATGAGGTTATGGGTAAAATCATTGCCATCGCCAACCAAAAGGGCGGTGTGGGCAAGACCACCACGGCGGTGAACTTGGCGGCCGCCTTGGGCGCGAAGAAGAAGCGGGTGCTGCTGGCGGACACCGACCCCCAGGGCAACACCACCTCTGGGGTGGGGGTGGACAGGCGCTCCTGCGAGGTGAGCGCCTACGAGGTGATGATTGGCGGCGCCAAGGCCAAGGAAGCCCTTATCAAAACGGAGTTCCAAAACTTGACGCTGCTGCCCTCCCACATGGATTTGGCCGCGGCGGAGATAGAGCTGGCCGCCCTGGAGAACCGGGAGGCCGTGCTGAAAAACGCACTGGCGCCCATCCGCGGGGACTATGACTACATCCTCATCGACTGCCCTCCTTCCCTGGGGCTGATTACCACCAACGCCCTCACCGCCGCCGACACCATCCTCATCCCCATCCAGTGCGAATATTACGCCCTAGAGGGCCTCTCCCAGCTGATGAACACCGTCCGCCGGGTGAAGCGCCAGTACAACGAGCTGCTGGACATTGAGGGCGTGCTGCTGACCATGTACGACGGCCGCCTGAACCTGACCCAGCAGGTGGTGGAGGAAGTGAAGAAGTACTTCCCCCGCAAGGTGTTTAAGACGGTCATCCCCCGGACCGTGCGGCTTTCCGAGGCGCCGGGCTTTGGGCAGCCCGTGCTGTACTACGACAAGAGCTCCCGGGGGGCCCAGGCCTATGGGGAGCTGGCGGCGGAAATTCTAAAGAACAACCGGTAAGGGAAGGTGACATGCCATTGAAAAAACGTGGACTAGGCAAAGGCTTAGACGCCATTTTTGCAGAGAATACAGCGGAGAGCACCGAGGGCGCCGTCAACGTGAAAATCAGCGAGATAGAGCCCAACCGGGAGCAGCCCCGCAAGGAGTTTGACAGCGAGGCCCTCTCCGAGCTGGCGGACTCCATCTCCCAGCACGGGGTGCTCCAGCCCCTGCTGCTGCGGCCGCTGCTGACCGGCGGCTACCGTATTGTGGCCGGCGAGCGCCGCTGGCGGGCCGCGCGCATGGCGGGGCTGACCGAGGTGCCCGCGGTTATCCGGGAGATGACCGACGCCGAGGAGATGCTCTTTGCCCTCATTGAGAACCTCCAGCGGGAGGACTTGACACCCTTGGAAGAGGCCCGGGGCTACCGCACCTTGATTGAGACACAGGACTTCACCCAGGAGGAGGTGTCCCAGGCGGTGGGGAAGAGCCGCCCGGCCATCACCAACGCCCTGCGGCTGCTGAACCTGCCCGAGGACATCCAGCAGATGCTGGAAAACGGGGAAATCACCGCGGGTCACGCCCGCACCTTGCTGAGCTTCAAAACCGAGGAGGGCATGCGCCTGGGGGCCAAAAAGGCCAAGGAGGGCGCGTCCGTCCGGGAGCTGGAGGCTTTGGCCAAGCGCCTCAACGAGGAGAAGGAGGGGCCCGTAAAAGCTCCCCGGAAAAACCAGTATTACGAGGAAGCCCAGCTGGCGGTGGGGGAGTACCTCAACCGGAAGGTGAAGGTGGCGGGCTCCAAGAAGAAGGGCACGCTGCAAATAGAATTCTACGGGGAAGAGGACTTGCAGAACCTCCTCCACGATTTGCACATGAACTAAAAGCGCCACATCTTTTACAGCCATTATTTAGAAAACATCCCCCCAGGGGGTTTAGGAGGAACGCATCATGCTAGACATCAAGCTTATCCGCTCCAACCCGGAGCTGGTAAAGGAGAACATCAAGAAGAAATTCCAGGACGAGAAGCTGCCCTTGGTGGACGAGGTTTTGGAGCTGGACGCCCAGTTCCGCGCCTCTAAGGGCCGTGGCGACGAGCTGCGCCAGCAGCGCAACACCATCAGCAAGGAGATTGGCAAGCTGA
>DSTMR04002__coassemble_787_pt1 | contig 37145 bp, 35 predicted proteins | sample DSTMR04002__metabat2_low_PE_040 | metagenome-assembled genome bin DSTMR04002
TGACCTCTTGAATGCCATTCAAGCGCTCTCCCAGCTGAGCTATACCCCCATATTCACTTGCCGCGGCCTGGCGTTTTTTGTCTCTCGCCTTGGCGCTTGATTATAATACCACAGGCCTCCGGAAAATGCAACCCCTTTTTTCAAATTTTTTTAAAAAGATTTCTTGTCCCCTTTTCCCGCACCAAAAAGGCCGCCGGTGGATAGTATGGCATAGGCAGCAGGCGGAACCCACCCTTGGGTGATTAAACCGGCCCAAGCCAGGCAAAACTAAAGACAACCAACTTACATGGAGCGTGAAAACCGTGATTGTACACAGAGGAGAGATTTACTACGCGGACTTGAGCCCCGTGGTGGGCTCGGAGCAGGGCGGCGTGCGGCCGGTGCTCATTGTGCAAAACGATGTGGGCAACAAGTTCAGCCCCACGGTGATTGCCGCCGCCATCACCAGCCAAAAGGACAAGGCCAACCTGCCCACCCACATCGCCGTAAACGCCCAGGGCTCTGGGCTTATCAAAGATTCCATCATTTTGCTGGAGCAGGTGCGCACCTTGGACAAACACCGGCTGCGGGAAAAAATGGGCCGCCTGGACGCGGAATCCATGGGCCGGGTGGACCAGGCCCTTTCCATCAGCTTTGGCTTGCGGCCTACATAAGGTAGGCCGGGCCGCGCCGTGGGGGATAACCCCGCGGCGTTTCTTTTTATAGGCCCCGTTTCAGCAGGCGCTTGGCCAGCTCCCCCAGTGCGGCGGGGGTGTTGGCTGCCTCCCCCCGCTGGACGGCCTCCAGCAGGCGGCGCAGCAGCTTGCCCATCTCCGGGCCGGGGGCCACCCCCAACGCTTTTAAGTCCTCCCCGGTGAGGGCCATGTCCCCCAGCGTCAGGCAGTCGCCCCGCTCTAAAATGGCGCGGGCCAAGGCGCGGCTCTCCTCCAAATCGGGCAGGCGGTGCGCAAAGACCCCCGGCGCCTTGGCGGACATATCCGCCTCCTGCAGCTGGAACAGGGTAAAGACAAACCGCTCCCCGTACCGGCCCAGCAGGCCCTTTAGGTGGGCCTCCCCCATGGGCATGGCGTCCTCGTGGTGGTCCACCAAGGCGGCTATCCAATCCCGCTCTTTGTTGGAGAAACGAAGCCGGGTGAGGAGCTGCCGGGCTATCCTGCCGCTTTCCGGGGGATGGCCGTAGAAGTGGGCCACGCCGTCGGCGGAGCGCGTCTTTCTGCCGGGCTTGCCCGCGTCGTGGAGCAGGGCGGCCCAGCGCAAATCCCCCTGCTGGGGGGCGTAATCCACCGCGTGGAGGGTGTGCTCCCACACGTCGAAGCAGTGGTAGGGCGTCTCCTGGGCGCAGCCCTTCATGGGGGCCAGCTCCGGCAGGACGGTGAACACCACCGCCGCGTACTGCCGCAGCACAGCGGCCGCCCCCTGGCCGCAGAGGAGCTTTGTCAGCTCCTCCCGCACCCGCTCGTGGGAGAGGGCCAGCAGCAGCTCCCTTTTCTCCCACAGCGCCCGGGCGGTATCGGGGTGGATGGCAAAGCCCAGCTGGGAGGAAAACCGCAGGCACCGCAAGATCCGCAGGGCGTCCTCGGAGAAGCGGCGGGCCGGCTCCCCCACGCAGCGGAGCAGCCCGGCGGACAAATCCTCCTGGCCGTGGAACAAATCCACCAGGCCCCGCTGGGGATGCCAGGCCATGGCGTTGACGGTGAAATCCCGGCGGGAAAGGTCGTCCTCCAGGCGGCGGGAAAAGGCCACGGAATCCGGGTGGCGGCTGTCGGTATAGGCCCCGTCGCTGCGGAAGGTGGTGATTTCAATGGGGTGGCCCCCGGAGGGCACCCAGGCGATGGTGCCGTGGGCCGCGCCGGCCTCCACCAGGCGCTCCCCGGCAAAGCAGGCCTTTGTCTCCTGGGGCAAGGCGCTGGTGGCGATGTCCCAGTCAGAGGGCGCCTTGCCCAGCAGGGAATCCCGCACGCAGCCCCCCACGCACCAGGCCTGGAAGCCCCGGGCCTCCAGGCGGCGGAGGGCCTCCCCTACCACGGGGGGCGGCACAATGGTCAATCCCTGGTTCATAGCAATGCTCCTTCCCTGCCTTTGGCGGCGCAACCGTTTCCCGCCGGGATGGCCGGCGGCAGTACCGCTATTATACTACAAAAGCCGCCGGGTGGGAAGGGCTCCGTTGACAGGGGCGGCAAAACATGGTAAGATACAACACCAGAGAACGTGGAAAAATACAGAACGCAGAGGAGAGATTCTCAATGGCATTGCTGGAGCAGTGGCAGCAGTACGCAGAAGAACAGCAGAACGGCCCCAAGGGCATGAAGTTCTGGGAGGAATATTTATCCCAGGAGGCGGAAATCTACAAGCGCATCCTGGAGAGCAAGCCCCGGAAGAACACGGTGAAGGGCTACGCTGAAAAGTACGGCGTGGACCTGCTGACCATGGTGGCCTTCCTGGACGGCATCAACGACAGCCTGAAGGAGCCCAACCCCCTGGAAACCATGGAGGAGGACACCGAGGTCAACCTGAACTACGACAAGGAGCTGCTCTACAAGAACATGGTGGAGGCCAAGGCCGAGTGGCTGTACAACCTGCCCCAGTGGGACAAGCTGCTCACCGAGGAGCGCCGCAAGGAGCTCTACCGGGAGCAGAAGCGCTCTAAGACCGTGGTAAAGGGCGAGAAGATTGGCCGCAACGACCCCTGCCCCTGCGGCAGCGGCAAAAAGTATAAAAAATGCTGCGGCCGTGATTTGTAAGCCGCCGGCTATATTGGCCGCCTTTCCCTCCCGGTGCGGGAGGAGGGGCGGCCTTCCCTTTTGATTAAAGCATCCAAAAAACGCAAAGACTACCTCCGGAAGGAATTTTTCGGAGGTGGTCTTTTTTCTATGCAGGGAAAAGTGGAGATATGCGGCGTGAACACATCCAAGCTGAAGGTGCTGAAAAGCGACGAGACCCGGGAGCTGCTCATCAAAAGCCACAACGGGGACAAGGCCGCCCGGGAGGAGCTGATTTCCGGGAACCTGCGGCTGGTGCTCTCGGTCATCCAGCGGTTTGGCAACCGGGGGGAAAACCCCGACGACTTGTTCCAGGTGGGGTGCATTGGGCTGATGAAGGCCATCGACCACTTCGACGTGGACCAGGGGGTGCAGTTCTCCACCTACGGGGTGCCCATGATTATCGGGGAGGTGCGGCGGTTTTTGCGGGACAACAACTCCGTGCGGGTCAGCCGTTCCCTGCGGGACACGGCCTACAAGGCCATCCAGTGCAAGGAGCGCCTGACCGCCCAGAAGAACCGGGAGCCCACCGTGGAGGAGATCGCCCAGGAGCTCTCCATGAAGCGGGAGGACGTGGTGCTGGCCCTGGAGGCCATTGTGGAGCCTGTCTCCCTGTACGAGCCGGTGTTCTCCGACGGGGGCGACACCATCTATATTATGGACCAGGTGGGAGACCCCACCGGTGACGGGGACTGGCTGGAGGAAATCGCCGTGAAGCAGGCCATCCAGAACTTGAGCCCCCGGGAGAAGAAAATCCTCTCCCTGCGGTTTTTGGAGGGCTGCACCCAGGTGGAGGTGGCGGGGCAGATTGGCATCTCCCAGGCCCAGGTGTCCCGGCTGGAGAAGGGGGCGCTGAACAAAATCAAAGAGGAGCTGCGCTGAGGCAGCAAAAAACGGGGCGCCGCCAACCACAGCGGGCCCCGTTCCTGTTTACTTCTTTTCGTGCTCTTTTAGGAAAGCCTGGATCTCCTCCTCGGTCTCCAGGGACATGGCCTTCTCGGTGACGGCCTTGGCCTCCTCCATGGTCCACAGGGAGATGGCCTTGCGCACCGGCAGCAAGGACACCGGCGCCACGCTGAAGGCCTCCAGCCCAAAGGTGAGCAGCACCGGGGTGAGGGCCGTGTCCGCGGCGGCCTCGCCGCACATGCTCACCTTGGTGCCGGTGCGACGGGCCGTCTCCAGCACCTGGCGCACCAGGCGCAGCACCGCCGGGTGGAAGTAGGAATAGAGGTGGGCCACCCGGGCGTTGCCCCGGTCCACGCCCAGGACGTACTGGGTCAAGTCGTTGGTACCCAGGCTGAAGAAGTCCGCCTCCTTGGAGAAGGCGTCGGCCATCAGGCAGGCGGAAACCGTCTCCACCATCACGCCCATGGGCAGGTTCTCATCAAAGGCCACCTTCCGGCGGCGCAGGGCCTCTTTCTCCTCCTCCAGGATTTCCCGGGCCCGACGGACCTCCTCCACGCCGGTGACCATGGGCAGCAGCAGCTGGGCCTTCCCATAGGCGCTGGCCCGCAGCACCGCCCGCAGGTGAGAGCGGAACATGTCCTCCTCCCGCAGGGAGAAGCGCAGGCCCCGGCAGCCCAGGAAGGGGTTCTCCTCGTGGGGCTGGTGGAGGTAGGGCAGCGTCTTGTCGCCGCCCACGTCCAAGGTGCGGATAATCACCCGCTTGCCCCGCATGGCAGCCAAAATCTGCCGGTAGGCGTGGAACTGCTCCTCCTCCCCCGGCTGGGAGGTGCGGTCTAAGTACAAAAACTCCGTGCGCAGCAGGCCGATGCCGTCGCAGCCGTAGCCAGCGGCCCGGGTGGCGTCCCCCACGCTGCCGGCGTTCGCGCCCAGCTGGATGCGCTTGCCGTCGGCGGTGACAGTCTCCCGGCCCACAAACACCCGCAGGGAGGCCCGCAGCTGCTGGAAGTCCTTCTGCCGGCCCTCGTAGACGGACTTCATCACCTGGCCGGGGGAGAACACCACGCAGCCCCGGTTGCCGTCCACAATCAGGGTCTCGCCGGTGGCGGCGTCCAGCACCCGGTCCTCCAGGCCCAGCACGGCGGGGATTTCCAGGGCCCGGGCCAAAATGGCGCTGTGGGAGGTGGGCCCGCCCTTGCCCAGCACAATGCCCGCCACATTGGCGGAGTTGAGCACCGACACCGCCGAGGGGGAAAGCTCCTCGGCCAGCAGCACGGTGCCCGGCTGCAGGGCGGAGAAGTCCATCTCCGGCAGGCCCAGCAGCAGGCGGAGCATCCCGCCCCGCAAATCCCGCACATCGGCGGCCCGCTGGCGGGTGACTTCATCCTCCGCGGCGGTGAACAAATCGATGAACAAATCGCAGGAGGCGGAAAGGGCCGCTTCTGCGGACTGGCCCGAGGCGATGCGCCCCTCCACCTGGCCGTTTAAGTAGGGGTCGCGAATCATGTCCGCCTGGCAGCGGATGATGTCCCCCCGCTCTTTGCCGGCCATCTCCGCCACGCGGTCGGCCTTTACCTGGGTGACGTGGCAGAAGGTCTCCACCGCGCTGTGGTAGCGCTCCAGCTCCAGCTTGGGGTCGGCGATTTCCCGCTCCAGGCTGCCCATGGGTTTTTCCTTATAGACCAGCGCGTGGCCAATGCCGATGCCCGGGGAGGCCGCCACGCCGTAGAGCACCCGCTCACCTGTCATACACGGCCACCTCCCGCTTCGCCCAGGCCGGATTCAATCAGCTCTACCGCCCGGGAAAGGGCCTCTTCCTCGTCGGGGCCGGAGCAGCGTATCTCCACCTCGTCCCCGCACTGGATGCCCGCGGCAATCAGGTTCATAATGCTCTTCCCGCTGACGGCGGCCTCCTTGTGGCAGACCCACACGTCCGACAGGAACTTTTGCATCTCGTTGGAAAACAGCCCGGCGGGCCGCACATGAAGGCCCTCCCGGTTGTTCAGCATCACTTTTTTCGCTACCACGCTGATTTCTCCTTTCCCTTGGGTTTTTCTTCCGGAGGCCGCCTAGGGGACAGAAAGGGTTTATTGCCCTGAGGCGGGGGGCTCTCCGGGGGTGACAAAGACGGTTTTGTATTGGACGTAAACCACCATGCCGGGCTTGGCGCCGGCCGGCTTGGAAACATGGCGTATCTGGGTGTAATCCACCGGCACCTGGGAGGAATCCTTGGCGCGGCTGTGGAGGGCCGCCAGCTGGGCGGCCTGCTCCATGGCGGTCTCCGTGGGCTGCCTGCCCTGGGTGACCAGCACCGTGTGGGAGCCGGGGATGTTCTTGGTGTGGAACCAGATGTCGTTGTTGTTGGCGGTCTTCAAGGTGAGCTTGTCGTTCTGGCGGTTGTTGCGGCCCACCAGCACGGTGAACCCGTCGGAGGTGGTGAACTCCATGGGCGCGCTGATACCGGCGGGCTTGTCCTTTTTGCTGCGCAGCTTCCGCAGGTAGCCCTGCTCCTGCAGCTCCGCCCGGATTTCCGAAAGGTCCCGCTCTGTCTCGGCGCGGGCCAGGGCGTCCAGCACGCTTTCCAGATACTCCAGCTCCTTGCCCGCTAAGTCAATCTGCTCGGTGAGTTTCTCCTCGGCGGTTTTGGCCTTGCGGTACTCCTTGTAGTACTTCTGGGCGTTCTGGGAGGGGGTCAGGGCCGGGTCCAGCTGGATGTGCAGCAGGGGGCTGCCCTCCTCGTAGAAGTTGGGCAAATCCACCGCCTCCAGGCCCTTTTCCATCTGGTACATGTTGGCGCTGATTAAGTCCCCGGCCACACGCAGGCCCTCCCGGCCGGCGCACTGCTCCAGCTCGCCCCGCTGGATGCCTATCTTCCTGGAAAGCCGCTCGGAGTGGGTGGAGAGCAGCCGCAGCAAGTCCTGCTCCCGCACGCGCATGCGCTCCTGCTTATCCCGCTCCCGGTAGAACTCGTCCAGCAGCTGGGAGAAGCTCTCCCCCTCCTTCACCACGGCGGCGGTGCCGTACTGGTGTATCTCCACAAAGGAGAAGTCCATGGGCTTGCCCTGGGGGCTGACGGCCACGAAGGGCTTGCCGGAGACAGCCTGGATGGTGTCCTTGAGCTGCTGGTAGAAAAAGCCAGCCCGGAAATACTGCTCCTCGTCCATGGTTTTCACGGTGAGCTCCCGGCCCCGGCCCACCTGGTGGGCCAGCTCCCGGCAGACGATGGGCGAAACGCCCTGGAGCACCGCCAGGTAGCCCTTGGAGAGCTCCATGTCCCGGGGCAAAGCTTGCAGGGCCCCCACCACCTGCTGGGAGGTGGCGGACAGGGGGCACAGCTTATCCTGGGGCGGGGGCAGCTGGTAAGAAAGCCCCGGCAGCACCAGCCGCTGGGAGGACATCTCTGCGTCCACCCGCTTGAGGGCGTCGATGATTTTGCCGTCCTCCCCGGTGAAGATGATGTTGCTGTACCGGCCCATCACCTCCATGGTCAAGGTGAGGGTGACGTGGTCGCCCAGCTCGTTGATGGCGTCAAAGTCAAAGTGGAGCAGGCGCTCCAGCTCCGGCTGGCGGATGGCTGTAAGCTTTGCCCCCAGCAGCTTCTTGCGCAGCAACATGCACAGCATGGGCGGCTGCTTGGGGTTCTCCAAGGGGATGGTGGTAAAGTGCACCCGGGCCGAGTTGGCCCTGGCGGAGAACAGCACGCGGTAGGCCGCCTCCCGGGTGCGGAAGGCCACCACCAGCTCCTCCCGGTTGGGCTGGTGGATTTTATCCACCCTGGCCCCCAGGAGGCTGCCCTCCAATTCTTGTTTGATATGCCGCAGAAACGCGCCGTCCAATGCCATAAGTATGGTTGTCCTTTCTCAGATATGTGTTACAGGGCGCCCATGGGGGCTGCCTCTGCCTGGGAGAGCAAAAAGGCCGTGTCCGGCACCCGCTTGCGCAGGTAAGAGGCCAAAAACTCCCCAAAGACCTTCTCGGTGTGATAGTGCCCCGCCGCCACACAGGTCAGCCGGGACTGGGAAGCCTCCAGCTCCTCGTGGTGCTTCATCTCCCCGGTGAGGTAGGCGTCCGCCCCCCGGCAGGCCGCCTGGTGGACGTACCCCCCGCCGGAGCCGCTGCAGAAGAACACCCGCTGCACCTTGCCCTGCCCGGGGCAGAACTTCACCGCCGGGGCGGAGAGCTTCTCCTTTACCAAGGCGGCGAAGGCCTGGGGCTCCAGGGGCTCCTCCAAATCGCCGGAGAAGAGCACGCAGTCCTCCCCGAACACGTCCTCCCGGCGGACGTTGCGCAGCCCCAGCTTGCTGCCCAGGGCCACGTTGACCCCGCACACCGGGGACAAATCCAAATTGGTGTGGCAGCACAGGGCGGCAATGCCCCGGCTGGCCAGCTGGTAGGGCACGTCCTGGGGGCCCAGGGATTTGAGGGGGTGGAAAATCACCGGGTGGTGGGAGAGGATGAGGTTGGCGTTCATAGAGGCCGCCTCCACCACCACGGCGGGGGTGATGTCCAAGGCCAGCAGGGCCCGGGTGACGATAGTGTTGCCGTCGCCCACCAGCAGACCGGCGTTGTCGAAGTCCAAGGCGGTGGAAAAGGGCGCCACCGCGTCGATGATGTCATAGATGTCACGAATCCTTGCCATAAGTATGTTCTCCTTTTCCGTTTGAGAAGTGTGGGACCGCACCTTGTTCCCCTTCTCAAAGGAGAGGCTCAAGCCTGGGGCAGATAGATTTGCCCTATCTGGGAGAGGAGCTCCTCCAGCTGGGCGGCCCGCTGGCTGTCCCCCTGGTGAAGGGCGCCCTGGCGCTGGGCCTCCAGGCCCCGGAGCACCTTGCGGGCGTAGTCCTCCACATGGGGGGCGCCGGGGATAAGCTTACCCAGGTAGGGGTAGAGGGGGCCGTTCTCCACAGGGGCCCCTTGGTAGGCGGCAGAAAAGGCCGAGTAGACCTTGCCGCCGTCCACCACGGCCTGCTCCTGGAGCACCTGGAAGCCCAGCTCCGCCAGGCCCCGGCGCAGCTCCGCCACGGAGCTCATGGGCTGGAGCACCAGCCGCTTGGCCCCGTCCCGCAGCCAGGGGGTTTCCCCCACAATGCGCAGGATGAGCTCGCCGCCCATGCCCGCCAGCACCACGTCCCCGGCCTCCTGGGGCAAGACAGCCCGCAGACCGTCGGACAGGCGGAAGGAGAGCTCCTCCCCCACCTCGTACTTGGCGCCGTCCCGGCGGGCGGCCTCCAGGGGGCCGGGGTTGATGTCGCAGGCCAGGGCCCGGGGGATTTTCCCCGTTTTTAACAGCCAGATGGGCAGATAGGCGTGGTCGGTGCCCACGTCGCAGAGGGGGCTGCCCTCCCGGACAAGGGCGGCACACAGGGCCAGCCGTGGGCCCAGGGAAAACAGCGGTCGCATAGAAACCTCCCCAGATACAGCGCTGCCGCCCGGCAGGACCTGTCGCGCGGCAGTGGAATTTCCTTCTTACTTGTTCTGCAAATGCTCGTTGAGCTTTGCCACCAGCTCATCCGCGTTGACGCCGTGGACCATGCAGGCCTGCTCCACTGTTTCCCCGCGCGAAGAAGGGCAGCCCAAGCAGTGCATGCCCATCTCCAGGAAGAAGGGGGCTGTGGTCTGGTCCATATCCAGGATATCGCCGATGATGGTATCTTTTGTAATGGAAGCCATTGGTACATTCCTCCGTTTGCTATTTTTATGGATACTAGTATTATAATACCCTTTTCGCCCCACCGCAATACAAAAATGATAAAAAAAGGCCCCACCCGCAGGTGGAGCGCTGGGGCTTATTCCCATTCGGCTTTCATCTGGGCGTAGCACTGGCTGCAGTAGACCAGGCGGCCGTCCCGGGGCTGGAAGGGCACCCGGGCCTCTTTGCCGCAGGCGGCGCACACGCCGGTGTACATCTCCCGCTGGGGCGCGGCGTTGCCTTTGCGGGCCTGGCGGCACGGGCGGCAGCGCTGGGGCTGGTTCTGAAAGCCCTTTTCCGCGTAGAATTCCTGCTCGCCGGCGGTGAACACAAACTCCTTGCCGCAGTCTTTGCAGATGAGCGTCTTGTCTTCGTACATGGTCTTTCCCTCACTTTTTGCTTTGTTGCGCGCCCTGGACGGAGTTGCACCGTGCCGGCAGAAGCCGCCGCGGGGCAGGGCGGAAAGTCACATCCGTTTCAGCTTGGAGCGCACCCGGTGCAGGGCGTTGTCGTAGGAGCGCAGGGGCAGCCCGGCCCGCTTGGCGCCCTCCACCCGGCGGTAGCCGCTGAGGTACAGCGCCAGCACTCGCCGCTCCAGGGGGGACAAGGAGACGTCCATCTGGCGGCACAGGGCGCCAAATTCCTCCCGCAGCTCCAGCAGCGCCTCGGGGCCGGCCTCCACAGCGGCCTCCCCGGCGTCCTCCAGGGGCACGGATTCATTTAAGGGGCGGTTGCCGCTGCTGCCGTGGCGGCGCACGGCGCTGGCCATCTGGTTGTAGACGCACACCCCCGCGTAGGTGGGGAACGAGGCCCCCCGCCCCGGCCGGTAAGAGATGGCGGCGGCGTACAGGCCCAGCAGGCCCTCTTGCCACAAGTCCTCTTTCTCCGGGGCGCTGGCGCCCTCGAAGAGCTTGGCCTTGGCCCGGATGAGCCCCAGGTACCGGGCGGAGAGCTCGGCAAAGGCCTCCCCCTGGCCAGCGCGCACCAGGGCGGCCAGCTGGGCGTCGCCGCAAGCTTGATAGTCCATGGCCAGCCCTCCCCTCTCTTTGCCCTTATCATAGCCTAAAAGGCCCCGGTTCGTCAAGATGCGTTTCTCTCACCCTCTTTCCTCATGTTTTTTCAACAATCCGTTGTATATATAGGGATTTCGTCGTATAATGAAGAAAACCACGCCTGCTTTGGCGGAAAGGGGTAAACACTATGGTGGAAAAGACCTACAGCATGGGCCTGTACGGCCTGGAGGCCTTCCCGGTGGAGGTGGAGGCCGACCTCTCCCAGGGGCTGCCCGCCTTTGAGCTGGTGGGCCTGCCCGACGCCGCGGTGAAGGAATCCCGGGACAGGGTGCGCTCTGCCCTGAAGAACTGTGGGTTCGAGTTCCCCGTCAGCCGCATCACCATGAACCTGGCCCCGGCGGACAAAAAGAAGGAGGGGCCCATCTACGACCTGCCCCTGCTGGTGTCTCTGCTCAAGGCCTCCCGGCAGCTGTGCTGCCACACCGAGGACGCCATCTTTTTGGGGGAGCTCTCCCTCTCTGGGGAGCTGCGGCCCATCCGCGGCCTGCTGCCCATGGCGGACAAGGCTCGGGAAGAGGGCTTTAAGCGGCTGTATGTCCCCGCGGAGAACGCCGGGGAAGGCGCCGTCATCCAGGGGCTTACGGTGTACGGCATCCGGGACGTGCGCCAGCTGGTGGACCACCTGCAAGGCATGCTGGAGCTCTCTCCCGCCGTGCCCTCCTACGGGGAGCCGGAAGCCATGGAATCCCTGGACTTTGCCGACGTAAAGGGCCAGCCAGAGGCCAAGCGCGCCCTGGAAATTGCCGCCAGCGGCTGCCACAACGTACTGCTCATCGGGCCGCCGGGCTCGGGCAAGAGCATGCTGGCCAAGCGCCTGCCCACCATCTTGCCGGAGATGACCTTTGAGGAATCCTTGGAGACCACCAAGATACACTCCATCCGGGGGAAGCTGCCCGCCGGGGTGTCTCTCCTCCGCACCAGGCCCTTCCGCGCGCCCCACCACACCATCTCCACCGCGGGGCTGGCAGGCGGCGGGCCCTCCCCGCAGCCGGGGGAGATCTCCCTGGCCCACAACGGCGTGCTGTTTTTAGACGAGCTGCCAGAGTTCGCCCGGCCCGCTATGGAAGTGCTGCGCCAGCCCTTGGAGGACGGCAAGGTGACCATCTCCCGGGTGGGCGGCACTACCTCCTATCCCAGCCGGTTTATGCTGGTTGCCGCCATGAACCCCTGCCCCTGCGGCTACTTTGGGCACCCCACCCATCCCTGTTTGTGCCATCCCCACGCGGTGGAGCGCTACATGGGGAAGGTCTCCGGGCCGCTGCTGGACCGCATCGACCTGCACATCGAGGTGGACCCGGTGGCCTTTTCGGAGCTTTCCTCCACCAAAAAAGAGGAGAGCTCCGCCCAGATTCGGGAGCGGGTCAGCGCCGCCCGGAAACGCCAGCAGCAGCGCTTCGCTGGCAGGGGCTACGCCTGCAACGGGGACATACCCGACTCCCAGCTGCAGGAGATGTGCCAGACCACCGAGGCCGCCGACCGCCTGCTCCAGCTGGCCTTTGAGCGCTTTGGCTTCTCGGCGCGCACCTACAGCCGGGTACTGAAAGTGGCCCGCACCATCGCCGACCTGGAGGGCAGCGAGAAGATAGACTCCTCCCACGCGGCGGAGGCGGTGCAGTACCGCACCCTGGACAGGAAATACTGGCTGCAAAAATAGGCGCGAAAAAGCCGCCCCCTCCTGGCATGGAGCGGGCGGCTCTTCGCTTTTCCAAAAGTAGTTTACTGCCGGCGGTCGTACTGGGCGCATTCATCGGGGAAGTTGAACCCATAGTAATTGATGCCCCAATACCCATTGGCTTTCATAGCCTTTTCGTAATCGCCAAAGAAGAAGATATTGCACTCCGCCAGGCGGCGGTACACCAGGCCAGGCTGCACACCGCCGGCCTTGTTCCACTGGAGCAAGTTGTTGGCCAGCACGGTGGAGTCGGCCCAGGCCAAATCCCGGGTCCAGCTGCCGGAGAGCTGGACATAGCCTGCGGGCATCCAGCCCACCTGGCCGCCGGAGGTGGTCACCTGGTACCAATACCGGTCATAAAAAGAAGTAGTGCTACCATCTGGATTTTTTACTATGCGTGTTTGAATGAAATAATCTCTTACGGTAACAGTAGAACCGATACTCAATTCGGTAACTATAGTACTCGAAATATCCCTATTGGAATACACAGGGGCGGCGCCCAGGTCCACGTCATCCACATTCACCGTACCGGTGGCACTGCCGGAGAACCCGGACACATCCACCGCGTTGAGCAGCGCCCGGCGGAAGCCGTAGTCACTGGACAAGGTGCCGACGCCGCAGTTGAACACAAAGCTGGTCAAGGCGTCAAAATGGGCCTGGTTCATCTTGATATTGTAGGTGGAGCGGAAATTCTCCACCGCGGGGGAGTAGGTCTCGTTGGCAATCTGCACCAGCTGGGCAAAGAGCTCCGAGGTGGTCAGGTTGTTGTAGAAGGTGGTGTTCACCGGCACCACATAGCCGTAGCCCACGGTGGGGTTGCCGGAGGCCAGCACGTCGTCCTCAATCTCCGGCACAGAGCCCTCGAAGTCGGCGATGATGTTCAGCCCCTCGGTGCTCACCCGGCGGGACTCGGTGGTGGTGGTGCTGGAATGGATATCGCTGGAAGTGACCATCACGGTGAACTCGCAGTAGTCGGTGGACCAGCTGCCGCCGGAGGTCTGGGAATAGGCTCGCACGGTGTAGGTGCCCGCCCTGCCAAAGGACACGCTGCGGGTGAACACCCGCACCTGGTTGGTGGGCAGGCCATAGCTGGAGACGCGGCTCTCGCTGGTGTAGGAGGTGGTGTCCCAGCTGCCGGTGGCGGGGCCGGTGGCAATGGTGAACCGCACGCCCGTTTTGCTGGAATCGGTAATGGCGGTCAAGTTGAAGTTGTCCCCCACGCCGATGATGTTCTCGTCGGAATAGGCAAAGCGCACGGACTCCGCGGCGGTGACAGTCACCGTGCAGGTGGCGGTGGCGCCCGCACCGTCGGTGAAGGTCAGGGTGGCGGTGCCGGGGCTGGCGCCGTAGACGATGGCGCCCTCGGTGTTGCCGCCATAGGGCACGGTGTAGCCCACATAGGCCACGCTGGGGTTGCTGCTGGTCCACTCCATGGCGGAGAGGTTGGAGGTGACCGAGCCGTCCAGCCGGGCGCTCTGGTACTGGGCGAGGGTCAGGCTGTTGGTGCTGACGGTGGCCCCTGTGGCAGTGCCTCCGCCACCGCCGCCGGTGTAGACCTCCACGTAATCCGGGTGGACGTAGCCCTCCACGCCGCTGGCGGTTTCCACGCCCAGCCAGCCGTTGCTCTCAACGGAGGTGATGGTCAGCCGCACGCCGGTGGCCAAAGAGGTGATGGCCTCGTAGTTGGTGCCGGGGCCCGAACGCAGGCGCAGGCTGGGCTCGGCGGTGACGCGCACCGTCTGGCCCACCTCAAAGCCGTCGGGGTCCGGGTCGGGCTCGGGCTCCGGGTCGGGGGTGTCCGTGGGGCCGGAGACGTACTCTACAAATTCCCCGCTGACGTAGCCGGTGCGGCCGCTGCCGGTGCGCACCCCCAGCCAGCCGTTGCTCTCCACCGAGGTGACGGTCAGCTCGGCGCCGGTGGAAAGCACCGTCACCACCGAGGAGGTGGTGCTGGCGCTGGCGCGCAGATTCAGCCCATTGGTTGCGGTGACCCGCACGGTGCAGCCCGTCTCGATGGCGCTGCCCACAGGGTCGGCGGCCTCGGCGATATGTTCATAGGCCCAGTGACTGCTGGGCACGTCCACAAACTCCGGTGTAACAGCGTCGGCGGCAAAGCCGGAGCCGGTGCGCTCCAGGGCTTTATTTAAGATTGGTGTTACTTGAGCACGGGTCAAATTGGCGTTCGGTTGGAAAGTTCCATCTCCCATGCCCACAATCCATCCCCTCTCGACAGCGGCATTGATATAGCCGGATGCCCATCCTGAAACATCTGAAAAGCCGCTATCTGCCCCATCCGTAAGGTCAAAGCACTTGCACACGGCGGTGACGAACTCCGCCCGGGTGACGGCGTTGTTGGGCCGGAAGGTGCCATCTTCATAGCCGCTGAGAACGTCCAGCTCCACCAAGGTGTTCACCTCGGTGGCGTACCAGGCGCCTGCGCTGACGTCGGAGAAGCTGCCGTCTGTCACCGGCGGGTAAGAGGCCAGCAGGTTGTAGAGCACCTGGGCCATCTCGGCGCGGGTCATGGCCCGGTCGGGGTAGAAGCGTGCGCCCTCTTCACCGGACATGTACGATTCGTGGCCGCCCACCACCAGCAGGGGGTAGGAGGCGAAGGTCTCCTGCTGGCTGTCTTCCATGGAGACGCCGCTCTCCTCCCCGGAGCTCTCGTCCTCCGGAACCTGAGAGGAGGACTCCTCCTGGCTGGAAGAGGGCTCTTGGCTGGAGGGCTCCTCCTGGGAGCTCTCCCCTTCCCCGGGCTGGCTCTCCTCCCCGGCGGGCTGGGAGCTCTCCGGCGCGGAGCTTTCCTCCGCCGGCTGGGCGGCGCTCTCCTCCCCGGAGCTTTCCCCCTCTGGGGCTTGGCTGGAAGCGCTGGAGGCGCTTTCAAGGGCGGACTCCGCCGCCAAGGCGCTGGGCGCCGGCAAGGTGAGCAGCAGCGACAGCAGCAGCGCCGCAATCCTTCTGGTTCGCTTTTTTCCCACGGTAAACCTCCCATACATTGCAAAGGCAGTTGCCCTGGTTTACAAAATACACGGCACCATTATACCGGAAAGATTACAAATTTGCAACCTTTTGCCCCCAGAATTCACAATTTGCCACAAAATGCCAACAAAAAAGGCCGCCAGGTTTTGGCTGGCAGCCTTTGTTTCTAGGGGATTTTTTACAGCTTTTCCACCAGGGCCTTGGTGTCCCGGGCGATGACCAGCTCCTCGTTGGTGGGGATGACGTACACCTCCATGGAGGAATCGGGGGTGGAGATTTTGCCCTCTTTGCCCAGCACCATCTTCTCGTTGAGCTCGGGGTCAATCTTCACGCCCAGGAACTTCAGGTACTCGCCCACAACCTGGCGGTGGTGGGACTGGTTCTCGCCCACGCCGGCGGTGAAGACAATGGCGTCGCAGCCGCCCAGGGCCACCAGGTAGCCGCCGATGAACTTGGAAATCTGGTACTCCAGGATGTCGTGGGCCAGCTGGGCGCGCTGGTTGCCCTCGGCAGCGGCCTTGGTCACGTCACGGTCGTCGCTGGAGACGCCGGAAATGCCCAGCAGGCCGGACTTCTTGTTGAGGATCTGGTCCATCTCAGAGGGGGTCAGGTGCTCCTTCTCCATGATGAAGGTGACCACAGAGGGGTCCAGGGTGCCGGTGCGGCTGCCCATCATAAAGCCGTCCAGGGGGGTCAGGCCCATGCTGGTGTCAATCACCTTGCCGCCGTCAATGGCGGTGATGGAGGAGCCGTTGCCCAGGTGGCAGGTGATCATCTTCAGGTCTTTGATGTCCTTGCCCATCAGCTGGGCGCAGCGGTGGCTCACATAGCGGTGGGAGGTGCCGTGGAAGCCGTAGCGGCGCACGGCGTACTTCTCGTAATACTCATAGGGGACGTTGAACATGTAGGCCTTGGGGGGCATGGTGGCGTGGAAAGCGGTGTCGAACACCACCACCTCGGGGACCTGCTCGCCGAAGACCTCGCGGCAGGCGCGGATGCCCTGGCTGTGGGCCTTGTTGTGAAGGGGGGCCAGGGGGATAAGGCTCTCAATATCCTCAATGACCTTCTCGTCCACCAGCACGGACTCGTGGAAGATAGAGCCGCCCTGCACGATGCGGTGGCCCACGGCGGCAACCTCATCCAGGCTGTTGATAACGCCGTACTCCCCGTCGATAAGGGCGTTTTTCACCTGCATAAAGGCGGCGGCGTGGTCCAGCATGTTCACGTTCTTCTTCAGCTCACGGCCGTCGGCGGTCTTGTGGGTGAAGATGCCCCCGGGCATGCCGATGCGCTCGCAGTTGCCCTTGCACACCATCTGTTCGTTGTCCATGTCGATGAGCTGGTACTTCAAAGAAGAGCTGCCCGCGTTGATGACGAGAATTTTCATGGTTCGAATCTTTCCTTTCCTCTTTCCCCAAAAAGCCTGCGGACCCGCGTTTCCCGGCGGGCGCCTTTTGGGATGGTGGTTATTTCGCCCGCCCTCTTGCGAACAGGCGGGTGCTTCGTGTAAAATGATTTAGAAAAAGTCGCAGTCCCATTTTAGACCATTTCCCCTGTAAATTCAAGGAGTTTCAAAGGAAAATGCGAGAGAAAATGAAGATTTCCGCCATCATCTGCGAGCTGAACCCCCTCCACAGCGGCCACCAGGCCCTGTTCGCCCACGCGAAAGCCCGCTTTGGGGGCCTGGTGTGCGTGCTCTCCGGGAATTTCGTCCAGCGGGGGGAGCCCGCCCTGCTGGACAAGTGGGCCCGCACCCGCCTGGCCTTGGAGAGCGGCGCAGACCTGGTGCTGGAGCTGCCCCTGCCCTGGGCCCTGGCCGGGGCGGAGCGCTTCGCCGCGGGGGGCGTGGCCCTGGCCCGTGCCCTGGGCTGCGTGGACACACTGCTCTTTGGCAGCGAGGAAGGGGACATCCAGCCCCTGTGGCAGCTGGCGGAAGCCTTGCTCTCCCCGGCGTTCCCCCAGGCGCTCCAACAGGTGGACGCCACCCTCCCCTTTGCCCAGCGGCGGCAGCGGGCGGCGGCCCGCCTGGTGGGGGAGGACACCGCCGCCCTGCTGGAAAAGCCCAACTGCATTTTGGGGGTGGAGTACCTAAAGGCCATCCTGTCCCAGGGGGGCGGGCTGAAGGCGGAGACGTTCCCCCGCCAAGGCGCCGGCCACGACCAGCCGGACCACCAGGGGCCCCTGCTCTCCGCCAGCCACGCCAGGGCCCTTCTCTGCCAGGGGGCGGATTTGACCGGCCGCCTTCCCCAGGCCACCTTGTCCCTGTGGGAGGAGATGCGGGCCCAGGGGCAGTGCCCGGCCTCTTTGGCGCGGCTGGAGGTGGCCGTGCTGTGCAGGCTGCGCTCCCTCACCGTGGAGGGCTTCGCCCAGCTGCCGGACATCAGCGAGGGCCTGGAGAACCGGCTGTACCAGGCGGCCCGCCAGGCGGGAAGCTTGGAGGAGTTCTACGCCCTGGTGAAGTCCAAGCGGTACTCCCACGCCAGGGTGCGGCGGTTGGCTATGAGCGCCTTCCTGGGGGTGGCAAGGGATATGCCTTGCCTGCCCCCCTACCTGCGGGTGCTGGGCATGACCCCCACCGGCCAGGCCATTCTCCGCCAGGCACAGCCCAGCCTGCCCCTGGCGCTGCGGGCGGCGGACTTCCAAAGGCTGGGCGGGCAGGCCCTGTCCCTGTTCCAGCTGGAGGCCCACGCCGGCGACCTCTACGGCCTGGCGCTGCCCTCCCCCGCCCCCTGCGGCCGGGACTATACCCAGGGGCTTATCAAGGTGGGATTTTAAGGGAAAGGGAGGGCCCGCTGTGGGCTTTTCCCCAGGAGAACTGAGAGAAAACGCGCCGCCCAGCTGTAAATCGCGGACACTTGGCTAAAAGTCCGCGCAAGTTAAGCGGCGGCTTGCGCCGCGCCCCGCGGAAGGTAAAGTTCTTTGGTTACTTTCTTTCAAGGAGAGCAGCCAGGAATCGGTCCCCGCCCGGCCATACACCGCGGACATTTGGCTAAAAGCCCGCGCAAGTTAAGCGGCGGCTTGCGCCGCGCCCCGCGAAATAAAAGTTCTTTGGTTACTTTTTTTCAAGAAAGTAACCGCAGCCCTTTGGGATAGTGGTTTTTCAGCCGGCCGCCGGAGGCCTTGCCGAACCCGGTGGGAACGCCGCCGGCACAAACAGCGGTGTAGCCCTTGCCCTCGCAGGGGATTTCCTCCCCCCGCAGGAAGGCCAGAAGCTCCGGGGCGTCCCAGGGCAGCTCCAAAGTCTGGCGGCAGTCCTCCTTGCGGGCGGCTTGGAACACGGCGTGGGAGGGCTCCCAGCGCTTGCCTTTTTGGTGGCACAGCTCCACCCCCGCCCGGAGCACCCCCAGGCCCGAAAGCTCCGGCAAGCCCTGGGGCAGCAGCACCACCCTGTCCCCAAACCGGGCGGCGCTCCCCGGCCAGGGGCAGGTGAACAGCTCCTCGAACAGCCCCTGGAACTCGGCCTCCTCCCGGCGGGAGAGATAAGCTGTAAAGGCGCCAGGCTTGTCAACATTCTCCCCCACCCGCTGGAACTTGGCCACGAAATGGCCCTCGCCGCCGTCCATGGGGTAGATGCGCCGCACCGGCAGGCCCTCCACCCCCGGGCGGCCAAACCCGGCCTCGATGGGGAGCAGGGCGAACTCCGGGTGGGCGGAGAGGAACCAGCGGACGTTGTCCTCGTTCTCCTCCCGGGAGAAGGTGCAGGTGGAGTACACCAGCACGCCCCCCTCCCGCACCGCCAGGGCCGCGGAATCCAAAATGGCCCGCTGGCGCTGGGCGCAGGCGGCGGGGCTCTCCGGGCTCCACTGGACCACGGCGGCAGGGTCCCGGCGGAACATGCCTTCCCCGGAGCAGGGGGCGTCCACCAGCACTTTGTCAAAAAAGCCCTGGAGGCTCTGGCACAGCCGCTGGGGGTGGCAGGAGGACACCACAGCGTTTGCCACTCCCAAACGTTCCACGTTGGAGAGCAGCGCCTGGGCCCGGGATTTCACAATCTCGTTGGACCAGAGCAGCCCCTCCCCGGCCAGCAGCCCGGCAATCTGGGTGGACTTGCCCCCGGGGGCGGCGCACAAATCCAACACCTTCTCCCCGGGCTGGGGGTCCAGCACCGTGACCGCCGAGCAGGCCGAGGGCTCCTGCACGTAGAACAGCCCGGCGTGGTGGGCGGGCAGGCGGCCCACACCCTCCTCCCCGGCGGCGAAGGCGTAGCTCAAGGGGGAGAACGCCGTGGGCTCCAGGGCAAAGGGCAGCGCCGCCTCCAGCTGGGGCTGGCTGCACTTGAGGGGGTTGCGGCGCAGGCCCCGGCGAGGGGGCTGCTGATAGCTTTGGACGAAAACGGGGTACTCTGGCCCCAAAAGCCTCTCCATGGCCTGTAAAAACGCGGCTGGCAATTCCATAAAATGCCTCCATTTCCAAAAAAAGCTTGGGTTGAACCCTTTGCCCCCGGGCACACTAAGGGCGGAAAGGGGCGAATGCAACCATGAATCACAAACAGAAAAACAGCAAGTCCTTTGAAAACCGCCAGGGCCAGGGCCAGCAGAACCAGCAAAGCCACACCCCTGGCCAGAAGGTCCAGCAGGAAATTCCCAGCTACGGCTCACAGAGCCAGCACCAGAAGCCGGAGTCCTGCAAGCACTAAGCCTTTACAGCCCTCCCACGGGGAGCTGTAGGGAAAAGGAGCCCAAAGACGCCCTCCACCAGGTGTGGGGGGCGTCCCTTTTTTGTTATTCCTTGCCCTTGCCGCCCTGGCGCAGCTCTTTCAGCAGCTCTTTTACGGGCTTGTCATCGGAGTGCATGGAGCGGAAGCCCTCGCCGGTGATTTGCCCGGCCTCCCCCACAATGACAAAGGCGTCCTTGTCCTCCTCCCGGATGATGTTCTGCAGCTGGTACACCTCGAAGCGGCGCACGGCGCAGAGCATGGTCTCCCCGGGCTCGTTGGTGTAGCCGCCGTGGGAGTCCAAATAGGTGACGGTGCGCTCCAGCTCGTCGATGACCCGCTGGCCCATCTGCCGCACCTTGGGGGACATGACGAAAAACAGCTTGCCCGTGCCGGCGTCCGCGCCGTAGAGGATGGCATCAATGAGCTTGGTGGACACAAAGATGACGATGCAGGCGTACATGGCGTTCTCCACGCTGCCGAACACAAAGGCGGAAACCGCCACCACCACGCCGTCCACCGCCAGCATCAGCTTGCCCATGGAAAGGTGGGGCAGCCGCCGGCCCAGCAGCCGGGCCACCAGGTCGCTGCCGCCGGTGGTGGCCCCCCGGATGAAGATGAGGGAAAGGCCCAGGCCCTCCAGCAGGCCCGCGAACAGGGCCACCAAAATGGGGTCCCCGTGGTAGGCCGGCACAAAGCGGGAGAACAGGTCGATCATCACCGAGGTGAGCGCAATGGCCGCCACGGTTTTGGCCACCAGCTTGTAGCCGATGTCCACCACGGCCCACAGCACAATGGGCACGTTGATGAGGAAGCTCACCAGGCCGATGGGGGTGCCCCACAGGTAGTTGAGCATGGTCGCCACGCCGGTGATGCCTCCCGCGGCAATGTTGTTGGGTGCTGTAAAGGCGTTTACCTCTACAGCGTACACCGCCGAACCCGCCAGCATACACAGCGCGTCCAGCAGCAAGGTACGGGCTTTCTTCCCCTTCATGGGCCACCGCCTTTCTCAAAGTTCTTCCATCACCAGGCCGAACAGCTCCCGCAGGCGGGACACCTCCCCGCCCAGGTACAGGTAGCCGAACAGGGCCTCCAGCGCCGTGGCGCCGTGGTAGTCCGCCACGTTGGCGTTTTTGGGCACATGGCCCACGTGGGCGTTGCGGCCCCGCAGGGCCACCTCCTGCTCCTCCCCGGTGAGCCGCGGCCACAGCCGCTCCAGCGCCTGGGCCTGGAACTGGCAGCGCACCAGCTCCACCTTGCGGCTGTTCAGCTTTTTCACCGGGCAGTTGCCCTGGGCCAGCAGGTGCTCCCGCACCAGCAGCTCGTAGACGCCGTCCCCCACAAAGGCCAGGGGCAGGGGGCTTAGGCCCTTGGGGGAAAACTCCTCTTGGTACAGCTTTTCCAATGCCAGCGCCCCTTACTCTACAAAGTCGAATTCCAAGTCGTACAGGTCCACGGTGTCGCCCTCCTGGCAGCCGGCCTCCCGCAGGGCGTCGATGACGCCAGTCTCCAGGAGCACCCGCTGGAAGTACTGCAGGGACTCGTTGTCGTCAAAGTTGATGGTGTTCAGGGTCTTCAGCAGCCAGGGCGCCTTGACAAAGTACACGCCGTCCTGCTCCTGGATGTCCACCTGGCCCCGCTGCAGTTCCTCGATGGGCTGCAGGACGGGGGCCTCGGCCTCGTACCGGCGGATGGGCGGCAGCTTGGAGAGCTCCTCCAGCACCTTGTTCAGCAGGGGGTCCACCCCCTCCCGGATGGGCGCCATCAGGGGGAAGAAGGTGTAGCCCTGGCCCTCCACAAAGGCCTGGAAGTCCGCGATTTGCTCCTCGGTGGCCAAATCGCACTTGTTGCCCGCCACCAGCATGGGCCGCTGGGCCAGGTCGGGGTTGAACTTCTCCAGCTCCCGGTTGATGACGGCGAAGTCCTCCTTGGGGTCCCGGCCCTCGCTGCCGGCCACGTCCACCACATGGATGAGCAGCCGGCAGCGCTCCACGTGGCGCAGGAACTGGTGGCCCAGGCCCACGCCCTCCCAGGCGCCCTCGATGAGGCCGGGGATGTCCGCCATGACAAAGGACTTCCCCTGGGGCATGGTGACCACCCCCAGCACCGGGGTGAGGGTGGTGAAGTGGTAGTTGGCGATGTTGGGCTTGGCCTGGCTGACCACGGAGATTAGGGTGGACTTGCCCACGTTGGGGAAGCCCACCAGGCCCACGTCCGCCAGCAGCTTCAGCTCCAGCTGGACCTCCAGCTCCTCGCCGGGGGTGCCGGGCTTGGCGAACCGGGGCACCTGCCGGGTGGGGGTGGCAAAGTGGGTGTTGCCCCAGCCGCCCTTGCCGCCCTTGGCGATGACCTGGGGCTCGTCGCCGGACATGTCCGCCAGCAGGCGGCCGGTCTCGGCGTCCTTGATAAGGGTGCCGCGGGGCACGGAAATCACCAGGTCCGGGGCGCTTTTGCCAAAGCAGCGGTTGCCCCGGCCGTTCTCCCCCCGCTGGGCGGCGTACTTGCGCTTGTAGCGGAAATCCGCCAAGGTGGAGAGGTTGTCGTCCACCTGGAACACAACGCTGCCGCCCCGGCCGCCATCGCCCCCATCGGGACCGCCGGCGGCCACGTACTTCTCCCGGTGGAAGGAGACGGCGCCGTCTCCCCCATCCCCGGCCTTGATTTTGATTTTCGCGGTATCGATGAACATAGTGCCGTCCCCTTTCCTGCTTCAAGAAAAAGGCTTCTTCCGGCAGTGCCTGAAGAAGCCCTTAGCTGCTTGCTTTATCGTTTCCTTACTCGGCGTACACGCTGACCTTCTTGCGGTCGGCGCCCATGCGCTCGAACTTCACCTTGCCGTCCACCAGGGCGAACAGGGTGTCGTCAGAGCCGCGGCCCACGTTCACACCGGGATGGATCTTGGTGCCGCGCTGCTTCACCAGGATGTTGCCGGCCAGCACAAACTGCCCGTCAGCGCGCTTCACGCCCAGGCGCTTCGACTCGGAATCGCGGCCGTTCTTGGTGGAGCCCATACCCTTTTTATGGGCGAAAAGCTGGATATTGATTTTCAGCATGACTCGTCTTCCTTTCTGCAACATGTGGATTTAGATTTCCATATAGGCCACCCGCAGGGCGCTGGGGTACTGTTCCTCCAGGCTTTGCAGGTGGAGCTTGAACCCCTGGAGCAGCTCCCTGCAGCGGGGCTCGTCTTTTGGCTCAATCCGGAAAAACATCTCGCCCTCCCCCACACGCAGGGAGAGAGGGGTGACGTGGCACACATCCGTCAGGGTGTTCACCGTAAGGTAGGCGGCCGAGGAAACGGCGGCGCAGACAATGTCCTGGCCGGCCTCTCCGCAGCCCGCGTGGCCCTGCAGCGAGAAGCCCAGCACCGTGCCTTCCGGGGGAGTCAAAAAGTGGACGCAGACCATGTTACGCCTTCACGGCCTCAATCTGCACCTTGGTGTAGGGCTGGCGATGGCCCATCTTGCGCTTGGAATTCTTCTTGGGCTTGTAGGTGAACACGGTGATTTTCTTGGCCTTGCCGTTCTTAACCACCTTGCCGGTGACAGTGGCACCCTCCACATAGGGAGCGCCGATCTTGGTGCCCTCTTCGCCAAACACGGCCACCACGGGGAACTCCACGGTGTCGTTTTCCGCCGCGTTCAGCTTCTCCACATAGATGACGTCGCCGTACTGCACTTTGTACTGCTTACCGCCGGTCTCGATGACTGCAAACATGTTGTTTCCTGCCTTTTCTCTAATCTCGCTACTGCCAGGCGGGGCTGGGCGGGACCCGGCCCTCTTGCAAATGGGCATAACTCACCCACAGCCCGCAATAAGCGGCTTATATAGTGTAACACAGGGGAAAGGCGCTGTCAAGGGCGATTTACGGGGTTTTCGTCTCCTTTTTGGCGGACAGCAGCACCCGCACCTCATCCCCCTGCTGGCCCCGCACCGCCCGGATGGTCTCCTGCCGGTTCAGCACCGCCAGGGCCAGGGACAGCCCCACGTTGCACAGGGTGACAAGGGCCAGCAGCAGCTTGGCCCCGCTGCCCCGGCGGGGGCGTTTCCTCGCGTACTGCCTGCCCGCCCCGGGACAGCCTTGGCTGCCCGGCGGGATATCCCAGGGTTTCCTCACTCTCATTTTTTATACTCCTGCTCGCAGTAGATGCACCGGTAGCGGTGGGCCTTTTCGTCGCAGAGGGTGAACACCTGGTCCACGTCCTCCACCGAGGTGATGCACCGGGGGTTCTTGCAGGAGACGATGTTCACCAGCCGCTGGGGCAGGGGCGGCTTCTTCTTGCTTTGCAGCTTGCCGTTTACAATGGTGCACACCGTGGCGTTGTCGTCGATGAAGCCCAGCACGTCCAAATCGATGTTCATCACGCCCTCGATCTTGATGATGTCCTTCTTGCCGTACTTCTCGCTTTTGGCGTTTTTGATGATGGCCACGCAGGTGTCCAGCTTGTCCAGCTCCAAGAGCTCGTAGATGCGCATGCCCAGCCCCGCGGTGATGTGGTCGATGACGATGCCATTTTCAATGCTGTCGATGTTGAGCATAGGTTCCCCTCCTTTATTCATGGTCCAGCACCCCGGGGGCCAGCCCCAGCAGGGACAGTATCAGCGCCATGCGGACGAACACACCGCCCCGGGCCTGCTCAAAGTACATGGCGCGGGGGTCGTTGTCCACCTCGGGGGCGATTTCGTTCACACGGGGCAGGGGGTGCAGCACCGCCAGGTCCGCCTTGCCCAAGTCCAGCTTCTGCTGGGTGAGCACGTAGGAGTCCTTCAGGCGCACGTAGTCCTCCTCGTTGAAGAAGCGCTCCCGCTGCACCCGGGTCATGTAGAGGATGTCCAGCTCCGGCATGACCTCCTCCATGGTGCGCACCTCTTTCCAGGGGTGCCCGGAGGGGATGACCACCTCCTTTAAGATGTAGCTGGGCACCCGCAGCTCCTCGGGGGAGATGAAGATAAAGTTCACGCCCTCGTAGCGCACCAGGGACTTGATAAGAGAGTGCACCGTGCGGCCGAACTTCAAGTCGCCGCACAGGCCGATGGTCACCCCGCTGATTTCCCCCCGCTTGCGGCGGATGGTGAGCATGTCGGTGAGGGTCTGGGTGGGGTGCTGGTGGCCGCCGTCCCCGGCGTTGATAACGGGGATGTGGGAGTAGCGGGCGGCCACATAGGGGGCGCCCTCCTTAAAGTGGCGCATGGCGGCGATGTCGGCGTAGCCGGAAATCATGCGGATGGTGTCGGCAACGCTCTCGCCCTTGGCGGCGGAGCTGCTGCCCGCCGAGGAGAACCCCAGCACCTTGCCCCCCAGGCGCATCATGGCGGACTCGAAGCTGAGGCGGGTGCGGGTGCTGGGCTCGTAAAACAAGGTGGCTAAAATTTTTCCATCGCACAGGTGGGCGTAGTCCCCCGGGCGGGCAATGATCTCCTCCGCCAAGGAGAGCAGCCGGTCGGTCTCCTGCCGGGTGAAATCCAGCGGGTCGATAAGGTGTCGCATAAGGTACCTTCCTTTCCAAAATCTTCTCTGTATATTCCCAGAAAAAGGCCGCCGCGAACACCTGCCGCGGCGGCCTGCCGGAAGCGCGGGCAGGCCCAGCGCCTTCCAGATTATTCCTCGTCTTCCTCTTCGGGGGCGCCCCAGTTGTGCCACACGTTCTGCACGTCGTCGTTGTCCTCCAAGAGGTCCAGCATCTTCTGCATTTTGACGATGGTGTCCTCGTCGGTGATGGTGGTGTAGGTATCGGGCACCATCTCCACGTCGGCGGAGACGAACTCGTAGCCCTTCTTTTCCAGGTCCTCCCGGACGCCGGAGAAGTCGTCGGGCTCGGTGGTGATTTCGAACACGTCCTCGTCGGCGGCGAAATCCGCGGCGCCGGCCTCCAGGGCGTCGCTCATCACGGTGTCCTCGTCCAGGCCTTCCCGCTCGATGGCGATGACGCCCTTCTTGTTGAACATGAAGGACACGCAGCCGGTGGTGCCCAGGTTGCCGCCAAACTTGTCGAAAGCGTGGCGCACATCGGCGGCGGTGCGGTTCCGGTTGTCGGTAAGGGCCTCCACGATCACGGCCACGCCGCTGGGGCCGTAGCCTTCGTAGGTGACGTTCTCGAAGTTGTCGTTGTTGCCCTCGCCGGCCGCCTTTTTGATGATCCGGTCGATGTTGTCGTTGGGGACGTTGGCAGCCTTGGCCTTGGCGATGGCGTCCCGCAGGCGGGAGTTCGCCGCAGGGTCGGCGCTGCCGCCCTCTTTTACGGCCACGGCCAGCTCACGGCCAATCTTGGTGAAGATTTTCGCCTTGGCGCCGTCGGCCTTTTCCTTTTTCCGCTTGATGTTGTTCCATTTCGAATGTCCTGACATGTTTCAACCGCCTTCAGTCTAAGTATTCTGCGGGGTATCATATCACATTTTTCCCAGAATTTCAAGAGCGATTGCCCGGGCGGCGGCCTGCGCCCCGGCTTTTCTCTCGTCGCCCCGGTCGGTGGCGTCCCACACGGCCCAGGCGGAGAGGGTGGTGTTCATCACGGAGAAAGCCCGCTCCAGCTGGTGGGTGCACACCTTTACGGCGAATTCGTCCTGGGAGCCCATGGTCAGCAGCAACACGGCCTGGCGGTGCTTGGGGATGGGCGGCTTCTTCCCCAGAGCGAAGCGCGCCTCGAAGTACCGCTGGGTCCTGTCCAGCCAGGCCTTCACCGGCGCGGGGAAGGAGAAGTTGTACACCGGGCTTGCCACCACCAGCAAATCGCAGGCCCGCAGGGACTTGTCCAGGGCGTCCAAATCCGGGTAGGCGCAGCGCTCCTCCTTGGCGCAGGCCTTGCAGCCGGTGCAGGGGCGGGGATTTAGCCGGTACAGGTCCGCCACCTCCACCTCCCAGCCGCCGTGGTGGCGGAAGCACTCCAGGAAGCTTTCCAGCAGCTGGGCGGTGTGGCCGTGACTGTGGGGCGAGCCAAAGAGCACCAGGGCTTTTTTCTTGTGGAAAAGGGACATGGGGGAACCTCCTTCTATGGGGTGACGGGGTGTCTGCGGGCTCCCTTAAGGAGAGAGGGTAAAGAAAGCCTGCATGCCCGCAAAGCTCTGTTGCAATCCATCGAAATATCTGCTATTCTAGAAGTGCATGGGATACCATGCGGGAGTCTGCCAAGAAACGGTACAAGTAGGCTGCTTGCGCAGTCTACAGGGAGAACAGCTTTCAAGCTGTTCTCTGGCGGCTGGCCTTTTCCAGAGGGCCTGAACTCTCTGTTTACATAGCCCCACACGGATGGGAAACTGTGTAGAAGGGAGGGAGAACTTTGAGTGACTTTGAAATTCTCTCCCTGGTGATGATGATACTCGCTATCATCGTTACACTGATGGTGGAACTGTTCAAAAGCATGAAAAAGTAGTCGCCCCGGCCAGGTAACGACTACTTTTTCTTAAGTAGAAACTTATCTGGGCCAGCCGTCTTACCGGCAGGCTCTCTTTTTCTATTTCTATGGTACCACGTTCCGCGGCATTTGTCAACGGAGAGGGCTTTTCCAGCAGCCCCCGCCGCGCACGTGCGCCAGTGGCTCGATGAGCACGAGCGAAGCGAGCTGCCATGGGCGCGAATGGACAGCGGAGGCACTCCGCCGTCCGGGAAAAACGCTTCGCTGTTTCCCTAGCTTTTTCTCCTGCGCTGCGCGCCTATAAGGGCAAGGTCGCGCCTTTTTGAAAAAAGGCGCCTCAAAAACTTTTACGCTCGCTTCGCTCGGCTCAGGCACTGGGTTTAGCCCAGCACCCCCAGGTGCTCCAGCAGAATCTTCAGGCCCATCAAAATCAAGATGACGCCGCCGGCCAGCTCGGCTTTGCTCTTATACTTGGCGCCGAACAGGCTGCCCACCTTCACGCCCACCATGGACAACGCGAAGGTGATAACCCCGATAAAGCTCACCGCCGCGCCGATGTTCACGCTTAAAAAGGCGAAGCTCACCCCCACCGCCAGGGCGTCGATGCTGGTGGCCACGGCCATGGGCAGCATGGCCTTCACGGACAGGGAGGCGTCAGGACATTCCTCCTCTTTGGAAAGGGACTCCCGAATCATATTCCCGCCGATGATGGCCAGCAGCGCAAAGGCAATCCAGTGGTCAATGGCGGTGATTTGCTCCTTAAACTGCACCCCCACAAAGTAGCCCGCCAGGGGCATCAGCGCCTGGAAGCCGCCAAACCACAGCCCCACCAAGGCCATCTGCCCCAGGTTGACCTTCCGCAGGGCCAGGCCCTTGCACACCGCCACCGCGAAGGCGTCCATAGACAGGCCCACGGCGATTAAAAACAGTTCCATCATTCCCATTGTTTTTTCCCTCCAAAATTCCGGGTGTCCCGCGCATGAAAAAAGACTCGCGGAAAACACCCCATGCTAGATGGATGTTTTCCATGAGTCTCGTTTTTTCAGGCAATACCAGGCGTTCGCCAATGTGTTGACATTGCCGCTGGGCAAGCCCAGCAAACTACTCCCCCAGGAAGTAGTTTGATTATACGGCACAGCCGGGCGGTAAGTCAAGGCAAACAGGGATTGTTTTGGGGAGGGGCCGCTACGTCCCGGTGGGACGTTGCCCAGCGGCCGGTCTCCGCTGCCGCGTCGGTCGGTGATGGACGCAGCCCACTGGGCTGCATCACCCGAGGCGGCAGCCGAGACGCTGGCACGGCATTAGCCGTGACTGAGAGGGCAAGGCGCCGGCTCGCAGCCCAGCTTCCGGGAAGCCATCTTCTTGGTGCCCCACCGGCCGGGAAAGGCGGGGCGAAGCCCCTGTTTCCCTAGCTTTTTCTCCTGCGCTGCGCGCCTATAAGGTCAAGGGCAAGGTCGCGCCTTTTTGAAAAAAGGCGCCCCAAAAACTTTTACGCTTGCTTCCCTAAAGTTTACCTCAGCTTCCAAATGTCTCGCTCATACTCCGCCACGGAGCGGTCCGAGGAGAAATACCCCGCTTTGGCGATATTCACCAGCATCTTCTTGGCCCAGGCGGCGCGGTCCTCGTAGTCCGCCAGGGCTCGCTCTTTGGCCTGGATGTAGTCCTTCACGTCCAGCAGCGCCATGAACCAGTCCTTGCGGGACATGTCCTTGTACAGGCGGGCCAGGTTCTCCGGGTCGCCCAGGCGCATCAGCGTGGGGCTGATGATACAGTCCACCAGCTGGGTGATTTCCTCGTCCACGCCGTAATAGTCCCCGGGGCGGTAGGCGGCCGTGTCGTACAGCTCCATCACCTTCTCGCTGGGCTGGCCGAAGATGTACACGTTCTCCTCCCCCACCAGGTCGTGGATCTCCACGTTGGCGCCGTCCAGCGTGCCCAGGGTCACAGCGCCGTTGAGCATGAACTTCATGTTGCCGGTGCCGCTGGCCTCCTTGCTGGCCAGGGAAATCTGCTCGGAGATGTCGCAGGCGGGGATGAGCTTCTCCGCCCAGGTGATGTTGTAGTTCTCCACCATGTGCACCTTCAGCCAGGGGCTCACGTCGGGGTCGTGGGCAATCAAATCCTGCAGGCACAGGATGAGGTGGATGATGTCCTTGGCGATGGTGTAGGCCGGGGCCGCCTTGGCTCCAAACAGCAAGGTGATGGGCCGCGTGGGCCGGTGCCCCGCCTTGATTTGCCGGTACTTCCAGATGATGTACAGGGCGTTCATCTGCTGGCGCTTGTACTCGTGCAGCCGCTTGATTTGGATGTCGAAGATGGAATCCTCCTCCAGCGCCACACCCTCCCGCTGCTGGAGGGCCTTGCACAGGGCCCGCTTCTTGCTCCGCTTGATGGAAAGCAGCTCCTCCAGGGCCGCGGCGTCGTTTTGGTAGGCCAGCAGCCCTTCCAGCTGGGCGGCGTCCTTCTTCCAGCCCGGGCCGATTTTCCCCGTGATCCACTGGCTCAGCTCCGGGTTGCAGTGCAGCAGCCACCGGCGGAAGGTGATGCCGTTTGTCTTGTTGTTGAACTTCTCCGGGTACAGCTGGGCAAAGGCCTTCAGCTCGGACTTCTCCAGAATCTCCGTGTGCAGGCTGGCCACGCCGTTGACCGAGAAGCCGTAGTGGATGTCCAGGTGGGCCATGTGCACCAGGTCGTTTTCATCTAAAATGGCCACGGCCGGGTCGGGGTGCTGCTCCTTCACCCGCCTGTCCAGCTCCCGCAAAATGGGCACCAGCTGGGGCACGGCCTCCTCCAGGTAGTCCAGGGGCCACTTCTCCAGGGCCTCGGCCAAAATGGTGTGGTTGGTGTAGGCGCAGGCTTTGGACACCGTCTCCACAGCCTGGTCCATGGTCAGGCCCCGGGCGGTGAGCAGCCGGATGAGCTCCGGGATGACCATGGAGGGGTGGGTGTCGTTAATCTGGATGACGGCGTACTTGTGCAGCTCCTCCAGGGGATGGCCCTTGTCCTCCAGCTCCTTTACAATCAGCTGAGCCGCCGCGCTGACCATGAAGTACTGCTGGTACACCCGCAGCAGCCGGCCGGCCCTATCGCTGTCGTCGGGGTAGAGGAACAGCGTCAGGTTGTGCAGGACGTCTGTCTTGTCAAAGTCGATGCCCTCCCCCACCAGGGATTCGTCCACGGTCTCCAAATCGAACAGGTGCAGCTTGTTCACGCCGCTTTCGTAGCCGGAGACGTACAAGTCGTACAGCACGGCGGTGGCCTCCCCCTGGGGGAAGGGCACGGTAAAGCGCACACCGGTGGGGTTCAGCCAGCTTTGGGGGGAGAGCCAGGCGTCCGGCCGCTCCTGCTGCTTGTGCTCCTGGAACACCTGGCGGAACAGGCCAAAGTGGTACAGCAGGCCCACGCCGTCCCCGGGCAGGCCCAAGGTGGCGGCGGAGTCCAGGTAGCAGGCGGCCAGGCGCCCCAGGCCCCCGTTGCCCAAAGAGGGCTCCGGCTCCACCTCCTCCACGGCGGCGATGTCCTTGCCCGCCTCGGCCAGGGCGGCCTTCACCTCGTCGTAAAGCCCCAGGTTAATCAGGTTGTTGGAGAGCAGCTTGCCCACCAAAAACTCCGCGGAGATGTAGTACAGCTTCCGCTCCCCGGTGATGGGCCGGGCCGCCGCCAGCTTCTCCTGGGTCAGCTCCAGCAAGGCCTGGTAAATCTCTTGGTTGGTGGCGGCCAGCAACCCCTTGGAAAAGCGCAGGCCCACCTTCTGTTCCAGTTCGTCACGCATCCGCATGGCTCTTATCTCCTTTCTTCGCAGCCTTGCCCGCCTTTTTCCCAGGCTTGGCTGTCTGGCTCTTCCCGGCCTTCTGTGCAGGCTCTTCCGCGGGGCCCTTGCCGGGCTCACTCTTCGAGGCACGGCCGTAAATCAAGGAGAGCCGGGCCATTTTCCCGGCCAGCTCCTCATCCATGTCCTCTGGGGACATGCGCCAGCGCCAGTTGGTCCCCCCCACCGTGGAGGGGGTGTTGATGCGGCACTCGCCCCCCAGGCCCAGATAGTCCTGCAGGGGGATGACCGCCAGGTCTGCCACGCTCTCCAGCGCCCCCCGGATGAAGGCCCAGGGGCCGTCCTCCACCGCCTCAAAGCCCAGGTAATCCTTGGCCAGCTGAAGGACCTCCGGCTCTTGGGTGTCCAGCCAGCCCCGGGTGGTGGTGTTGTCGTGGGTGCCGGTGTACACCACGCAGTTGTGGGGGTAATAGTGGGGCAGGTAGCTGCTGTCCTCGTTGGGGTCAAAGGCAAACTGCAGCACCTTCATGCCGGGGTAGCCGCTGTTTTTCAGCAGGCGCTTTACCGCGGGGGTAAGGAAGCCCAGGTCCTCGGCGATGATGGCGGCGTTCTCCACGTTCTGGTTGATGGCCCGGATGAAGTCCATGCCGGGGCCCTTGCGCCAGCGGCCGTTGCGGGCGGTGGTGTCCCCGTAGGGGATGGCGTAGTAGCTCTCCAACCCCCGGAAGTGGTCGATGCGCAGCACATCGTACATGGAGAGGTTCGCCTTGATGCGCTTGATCCACCAGGAGTAGCCGTCCTCCTTCATCACGTCCCAGCGGTAGAGGGGGTTGCCCCACAGCTGGCCGTCGGCGGTGAAGGCGTCCGGCGGGCAGCCGGAGACCTCGGTGGGCACGTTCTTCTCATCCAGCTGGAACAGCCCGGGCTGGGCCCACACGTCGGCGCTGTCCATGGCCACATAGATGGGCGCGTCGCCGATGATTTTCACGCCCCGCTGGTTGGCGTACTCCTTCAAGGCGCCCCACTGCTGGAAGAACAGGTACTGGGTAAAGACGTAGTAGTCCACGTCCTCCTTGTACTTTTCCCGGCACTCCTCCAGGGCGGCGGGGTCCCGCAGGCGCAGCCCCTTCTTCCACTCGGTCCAGGGGCGGCCCTTGTTCTTGTCCTTCAGAGCCATGTAGAGGGCGTAATCCTCCACCCACTCCGCGTTTTCCTGGCGGAACGCCTCCAGGGCCTTTTTGTCCTCAAAGTTTTTAAAAGCCTTGCGCAGCAGCTTTTTCCGGCCGGTGCGCACCACATCATAGTCCACATGAGAGGGGTCCTCCCCCCACTCCACCCGCTTGCAGGCGCCCTTTTTCAAAAGACCTGCCTCCGCAAGCTGGTCCAGGTCGATATACAGGGGCTCTCCCGCAAAGGCAGAATAGCTCTGATAGGGGCTGTCCCCAAAGCTGGTGGGCCCCAGGGGCAGCACCTGCCAATACCGCTGTTCGGCCTGCACCAGGAAATCCACCCACTCCCGGGCGGCCTGGCCGAAATTGCCGATGCCGTATTTCGAGGGCAGGCTGCTCACCGGCAGCAGCACCCCGGCAGCCCGGCCCATCCACGTTTTCTTTGCCATAGCGATGGCTCCTTTCTCTGCGCGAAAGGGGGGCGCGCTGCCCCCCGCTCTCATACTGGGCCTAGTATAGCACCACTGGGGGCAGTTTTCAAGTGAAAATTAGGGAAACCGCCTAAAAACGGTAAATTTCATAGAGGTTTATTTATAAATTTAGCATTTATTGCCCCAAGCCCTATCGCCTAAGCTTTTCCCCCGGGGGATTTTCTGCTATACTATATAGAAATGATTTTTCCAAAGAAAAGAGGATGGCTGTGCCCACAAAGCTGCAAATTTTAGAACAGTACTTTGGCTACCCCTCCTTCCGCCCTGGGCAGGAGGAGCTGATAGACGCCCTGCTGGCCGGCCGGGACGCGGTGGGCATTTTGCCCACAGGGGCGGGGAAATCCCTGTGCTACCAGGTGCCCGCGCTGCTGCTGGAGGGCATCACGCTGGTGGTGTCGCCCCTTATCTCCCTGATGCGGGACCAGGTGGCCGCCTTGGTGCAAAACGGCGTGCGGGGGGCCTACCTCAACAGCAGCCTCACCTGGGGGCAATACCAAAAGGCCCTGCACAACGCCCGGGCCGGGGTGTACAAAATCATCTACGTGGCGCCGGAGCGGCTGCTGACCCCGGAGTTTTTGGACTTCGCCAAAAGCGCGCCCATCGCCATGGTGGCCGTGGACGAGGCCCACTGCGTCTCCCAGTGGGGGCAGGACTTCCGCCCCAGCTACCTGTCCATCCCGGAGTTCCTGGCCCAGCTGCCCCGGCGGCCGGTGGTGGCGGCCTTTACGGCCACGGCCACGCCCCGGGTGCGGGAGGACATCCTCTCCCTGCTGGAGCTCCGTGACCCCTGGGTCACCGTCACCAGCTTTGACAGGCCCAACCTCTACTTTGAGGTGCGCCGCCCCAAGGACAAGCTGGCGGAGCTGCTCACCTTGCTGGCGGAGCGCCGGGAGCGCAGCGGCATTGTGTACTGCGGCACCCGCAAGGCCGTGGAGGAGGTCTGCGAGGCCCTGCGGCAGCATGGCTACGCCGCCACCCGCTACCACGGGGGCTTGGAGGACCAGGAGCGCCTGCGAAACCAGGAGGACTTCCTCTACGACAGGGCCACGGTGATGGTGGCCACCAACGCCTTTGGCATGGGCATTGACAAGTCCAACGTGAGCTTTGTCATCCACTACACCATGCCCAAGGACTTGGAGAGCTACTACCAAGAGGCGGGCCGGGCCGGCCGGGACGGCAGCCCCGCCCAGTGCTTTTTGCTGTACAGCGGGGCGGACGTGGCCCTCAACCGGTTCCTGTTCACCCACAGCGACGAGGGGCAGTACATCGAGGAGGAGGCCCTGGAGCAGCTCAACCAGCAAAACGAGGCCCGGCTCCAGGCCATGATTGGCTATTGCCACACCACCAGCTGCCTGCGGGAGTACATCCTCCACTACTTTGGGGAGCACGCCCCCACCCAGTGCGCCAACTGCCAAAACTGCGTGGGGCACTTCTCCCAGGTGGACGTGACGAAGGAGGGCCGGGGGCTTGTCTCCTGCGTGCGGTACCTGCGGGAGCGGTACGGCGTCACCTTGGTGGTGGAGGTGGCCCGGGGCAGCAAAAGCGAGAAAGTGCTGCGCCAGGGCTTTGACAAGCTGCCCTGCTACGGCAGCCTGAAGGGCGTAAAGGAAAGCACCCTGCGGGACGTGGCGCGGGCGCTGGTGCTCCAGGGGTACTTGGAGCAGACCCAGGGGGAGTACCCCCTGCTGAAGCTGGGCCCTCAGGCGGAGAGCCTGCTCAACGGCCAGGCCCGGGTGGAGATGCGGGTGCGGCAGTCCCAGGAGGAGCCGGAGAAAAAACCGGCCCGGAAGCTGCCCAAGGGCGACCCCCAGCTGTTCGACAGGCTGCGGGCGGTGCGGGCGCGGCTTTCCCGGGAGCAGAACGTGCCCATGTACATCATCTTCTCCAACGCCACCTTGGAGGCCATGGCGGCCTACCAGCCCCTGACGCCGGCGGAGCTGCTGGACGTGCCCGGCGTGGGCCAGGCCAAGCTGCAAAAGTATGGCCAGGCGTTTTTGGAGGAGATTCGCAAGTGGACGGAGGGAGAATAAGAGAACGCGGCGCGGAGCGGGTAAAGTTCTTTGATGAAACTTTTTTACAAAAAAGTTTCGACCTTGCCCTTGCCCTTATAGGCGCGCAGCGCAGAAAAGAAGCTAGGGAAACAGCGAAGCGCCTTTCCCGGACGGCGGAGTGCCTCCGCTGTCAATTCGCGCCCATGGCAGCTCGCTCCGCTCGTGCTCATCAAAAGGCCAGCGCACGTGCGCGCCGTGGGCCGAGCGAAGCGAGCGTAAAAGTTTTGCCAGCTTTTTCAAAAGCTGCGGGGTGTGGGGCAGCGCCCCATGACCTTGCCCTTATAGGCGCGCAGCGCAGGAGAAAAAGCTAGGGAAACAGCGAAGCGCTTTTCCCGGACGGCGGCGCAGTGAGAAGGTGGCTTCCCGGAAGCTGGGCGGCGAGCTAGTGGCTGCCCTCTCAGTCACGGCTGCCGCCGTGCCAGCTCCCCCAAAGGGGGAGCCAAGTCTCGCCTCCCCCTTTGGGGGAGGTGTCATGCCAAAGGCATGACGGAGAGGGCTCCCCACCCCCTGGAAGTTTTTGCCTGGTAAAGGGGAAAAGTGAAGTCTTTTTTAGGGATTTCTCCCTTTTTGCAGGAGAGAGTGGATGCTTCTTGCAAAATCCGCGGGCTGTGCTATAATAGATACCAAACCATAAAAACACACCGGTCCCGCCAGGAGGCTGCTTTTCCAGGGCGGGCCCGGACCAAAGCGAGGTTGTTTGTCATGCAGGAGATTCAGATTGAACGCACCAAAAATCCCAAGCAAAAGCCCACGGACCAGTCCAAGCTGGGCTTTGGCAAAATCTTTACCGACCACATGTACATCATGCCCTACAACAAGGAGCAGGGCTGGCACGACCCCAAAATCGTCCCTTACCAGCCCATTACCTTGGAGCCCTCCGCCATGGTGTTCCACTATGGCCAGGAGATGTTCGAGGGCCTGAAAGCCTATAAGGCCGCCGACGGCCGCGTGCTGCTGTTCCGCCCCGACAAGAACATCGCCCGGGCCAACCGCTCCAACGACAGGCTGTGCATCCCTGAAATCCCCGAGGACGACTTCCTCAACGCTTTAAAAACCCTGGTTTCCGTGGACAAGGATTGGATTCCCACCCAGCCCGGCACCAGCCTGTACATCCGGCCCTTTGTCATCGCCACCGACCCCTTCCTGGGGGTGCGGCCCTCTGACACCTACCTGTTCATCATCATCCTGTCCCCCTCCGGCGCCTACTACGAAAGCGGCCTGGACCCGGTGAAGATTTGGATTGAGGACGACTACGTGCGGGCGGTGCGCGGCGGCATTGGCGAGGCCAAGACCGGCGGCAACTACGTGGCCAGCCTGGCGGCCCAGGTGAAGGCCCACGACGAGGGCTACTCCCAGGTGCTGTGGCTGGACGGCGTGGAGCGCAAGTACATTGAAGAAGTGGGCGCCATGAACATCTTCTTTAAAATCAACGGCAAGGTGGTCACCCCCATGCTCAACGGCTCCATTCTGCCGGGCGTCACCCGCGCCACCTGCATCGACCTGTGCAAGCACTGGGGCATGGACGTGGAGGAGCGCCGCATCAGCGTGGACGAGCTGGTGGAGGCTGCCAAGTCCGGCGCCCTGGAGGAGTGCTGGGGCTCTGGCACCGCGGCGGTCATCTCCCCGGTGGGCGCCCTGCGGTATGAGGACACCGTCATGGAGATTGGCGGCGGCGGCATCGGCCCGGTAAGCCAGAAGCTGTACGATACCGTCACCGGCATCCAGACCGGCAAGGTGGAGGACACCTTCGGCTGGACCGTGGAAGTGGAGTAAGGCAGCCGCAAGAAAATGAAAAAAGAAGGACACCCAGGGTTTGCTGGGTGTCTTTTTGTTTGTGGGGGTGCCCTCTCAGTCACGGCTGGCGCCGTGCCAGCTCCCCCAAAGGGGGAGCCAAGTTGGTGCACAACCAGAAATTTGCAGAAAGCCTAGTCTCGCCTCCCCCTTTGGGGGAGGTGTCATGCCTTTGGCATGACGGAGAGGGCTCCGTGAAGCCGCCTTCTCGGTGCCCCACCGTCCGGGAAAGGCGCTTCGCTGTTTCCCTAGCTTTCTTTTGTGCGCTGCGCGCCCAGTAAGGGCAAGGGCAAGGTCGAAACTTTTTTGAAAAAAAGTTTCATCAAAAAACTTTAATCTCGCTTCGCTCGGCACCTATTCCTCCCACAACACGTTCAATGTCTCCACCAGCTCCTGCTTCTCCATCCCGCACAGCTGCGCGGCTTTCACCGCCTCCTGCAGGTGCTCCTCCACCCGCCGCAGCTGCTCTTCCTTTAAAAATTCTGTATTCTTCCCCGCCACAAAGCTGCCCTTCCCCGGCACCGAGTAGAGGAATCCCTCCCGCTCCAGCTCCTCGTAGGCACGCTTTGTGGTGATGACGCTGATGCGCAGCTCTTTGGCCAACAGCCGCATGCTGGGCAGGGCATCCCCTTCCCCCAGTTCGCCGCTGATGATAAGCGCCTTGACCTGCTCGGCGATTTGCTCGTAAATGGGTTTTCCACTTTGGTTGCTGATGACAATGTGCAAACCAACACTTCCTTTCCCGGGGCCCGGGCCCCTTGCCCCAGGGCGTCCCCCAGGGCAGCTGCAATACCTC
>DSTMR04002__coassemble_858_pt1 | contig 31290 bp, 27 predicted proteins | sample DSTMR04002__metabat2_low_PE_040 | metagenome-assembled genome bin DSTMR04002
CTTGATGGCATCTTCGATGCCACGGAGGTTTCCTCCGAGCTTTCCTGTCCAACCGCCCCAAGCGTGTGCCGCCCTTTGTTCTCACCTGCCGGTTCGGTCGGCGCAGGGCGCTCCCCACTGGGGAGCTGCGCCATAAGCGACGGCGGGGGGACACGGGATTGTGCGGGGCGCTGGCAAGTTGCCCTCTCAGTCACGGCTGCCGCCGAGCCAGCATTACGCCGCCGTCTCGGGTGCTGGCTGCCAGTGGCAGACGTCCAGAACCGACCGACGCGGCAGTGGAGACCGGCTGTTGGGCAACGTCCCACTGAGACGTAACAGCCCTTTTTCAAAAGGCCCCGCCTCTGCGGCCGTTTGCCCCCAAGCTGGCTTATTTTTCCGGCTTCATGTGCACATCCAGCTGGGGGTAGGGGATGGAGATGCCCTCCCTATCGAAGGCGGCCTTCACATCCTCCTGCATCTTATAATAGATGGGCCAGTAGTCGTCCGCGTTGCACCAGACCTTGCACACCAGGGTGACAGAGCTGTCCTTCAGCTCCCCCACGGCGATGAGGGGCGCGGGCTCTTGGAACACCCGCTGGTCAGCGTCCACCAAGTCCTGGAGCAGCTGCTTGGCCTTTTGCAAATCCGCCTGGTAGGAGACGCCGTAGCTCAAATCCAGGCGGCGGGTGCCGCTGCGGGTGAAGTTCACCACCACGTCGCTGGTAATCATGGAGTTGGGGATGACCACCTCTTTGTTGTCAAAGGTGGCCAAGGTGGTGGAGAGGATTTCAATCTTCTTCACCGTGCCCTCGTAGGTGCCAAAGGAGAGGTAGTCCCCCATGTTAAAAGGCTTTGTAAAGATAATCTGGATGCCGCTGACCAAGTTGGACAAGCTGCCCTGCAAGGCGAAGCTGGCGGTCAGGCCCGCGGCGCCCAAGGCCGCCACCAAAGAGTTGATGTTCACCCCCAGCTGGGCCACCGCGCTGACGCCGGCCACCACCAGCACCACCGCCTTTACCAAAGAGCCGAAGAAGCTGGCCGCCAGCGCGTCCACCTTGCCCTTGGAGATGGCTTTTTTCGTCAGCCGGGCGGCCAGGCGGGCCAAAAGCCACCCGCCCAAGAAAATCAGCGCCGCCAGGACCAAATCCCCCGCGAAGTTCGCCAGCCCCTGGAGGAAGCCGCTCCATATCCCTTGCCAATCCATAAAAGCCCTCACCCTTTCCAAAACCGTGACGTTTTCCTTTGCAGCTACCAGTATAGCACAGATTCCGGGGAAAAACAGTGAAAGAACCATGAAATTTTTGTTTCCGTGCCAAAGTGCTGTCCCAAATGGAAAAAGTGTGCTATAATAAGGTGCAATCCCGCGGCTGGCGCGCCCGGCCCGGGGCGCACTGCTTGGAATGGGAGCGTGAACATGGAACCGAACGTCGCATCCAGCGCCATGAGCTTGAGCCTCTTGGCCAGAAATGTATACTGCGTCTGCTTCGCGGACCGGGACAGCCTGGACATTCTGCGGGGGGAGCTGGCCCTTGCCCGGGAGAGGTACTTCACCGGCGGCTGCAAGACCCTGCGGGTGGGCAAGCGGGAGGTCATCCGGGGCTTTGAAGGGAAGCTTCAGGGGAAGCTCTCCCGCCGGGGCTTTTTCTGGCGCAAGTCCGCCCACAACGTGACGGGCACCGGCAACCTGCTGCTGGAGGAGGCCTTCGACCAGAAGGGCGGCTACCTGCTGGTAAACCGGGATTTCCGCAACATCATCGCCAGCCGGGTGTTCTTCAACAAGGCCCTGGCCTGGCTGAAATCGGAATATTACGAGCCCTGGGACACCCACAACGCCCGGGTCATCTTCAAGCCCGTGGACTCGGACGACCTGGTGGAGCGCTTCGACTGGGACGCCGCCAAAAAGCGGTACCGCTCCACCATGCTCTACCCCGTGCCCTACCTGGAGGGGGACGCCGGGCAAAGCCTGCTCAACGCCCAGTTTGGAGAGCCCAAGCTGCTGGTCTCCACCGGGGAGGGCATGTTCTGCTACTGCCCCAAGGAGGAGGCCCAGCGGCGCAAGGAGGCCCTGGCCGATTTGCGGCGGGGCACCTTGGTCATCCTCCCCGCCTGGGAGGTGAAGGAGGGCAGCCTGGCCGCCCCCGGGGAGCCGGAGCCGGAAGGGCCGGACATCACCTTCTCCAGCCTGGAGGAGTACGCCCACATCCAAGAGCCCCCTGTAAAGGACCTGCCCGCTGCGGCAACGCCTGGGGAGGAAGCTGTCCCCGAAGAGCCCGCACCCCAGGAGGAAGTGGAAGCGCCAACCCCAGAGGAAGCCATCGCGGAATCCTCTGCCCCCGGGGAAGAAGCCACCTCGGCTGTCTCCGAGGAGCCTGCTCCCCAGGAGGAAGTGGAAGCGCCAGCCCCAGAGGAAGCTGCCGGGGAAAGGCCCCTCCCGAAGGAGGCAGCCCCCAGTGGGGAGGCCCCTGCTGCCCAGGAGGAAAGGGCCCAAGAGCCCGCGCCCCAGGCGGAGTCGGCGGGCCCGGCGGAGGAGCCCTCCCCCTGGGAGCCCCAGGACGCGGAGGACCAGGAAATCCTCCAGGCGGCCCGGGAGGCGGCGGGCATCCAGGCGCAAGGCCTCTCCCCCGCCAACGGGCCCTCCTACCGGGGGGAGCTGCGGGAGGGCCTGCCCTGGGGCCAGGGCCGCACCGAACAGCCCAACGGCCGCACCTCCTACGAGGGGGAGTTCCGCGCGGGCAAGCGGGAAGGCTTTGGGGCCTACTACTACAAAAACGGCAGCCTGTGCTACGCCGGCTCTTGGAAAGAGGACAAGAAGGACGGCCTGGGGGTGTCCTTCCGGGAGAGCGACCACATCCTCCACATCGCCAAGTGGAAGGAGGGCGCCCCCGGGGAGTTTGTCTCCCTCTTTGACAAGGAGGGCAACCTGCGCTACGGCGGGCGCATAGAGGACGGCAAAAAGCAGGGCGCGGGCGTCTCTTACAACGCGGCGGACGGCACGGTGTTTGTGGGCAAGTGGCAGGACGGCCAGCCCACGGGCATCGGCTCCGCCTTTGACCGGGAGGGCAACCTGGCCTACTACGGCGCCTGGAAGGACGGCAAGCGCCACGGCCACGGCACGGAGTTCGACAGCGCCGGGGCCATCGTCTTTGACGGCGAGTGGCGGGACGGCAAATATTACAACGGCATCCTCTACCAAAAAAAGGGCCCGGAGGATGCCGCCCCCAGCGGGGAGCCCTCCCCTGCGGGGGAGCTGCCCAACTGGGACCTGTAATCACACCGGGAAGGAGGAGCGCCCTTGAAGTGGCTGGAACTGCTGAACATGGAATATGGGGAGTGCGTGGTGCTGGGCGGCGGCGACCGCAGCCTGCTGATGGTGGACTGCGGCAGCGTCAGCCAGAAGCTGCGGGAGGGGGACGTGCCCCTGGACGCCTGGCTGGAGACCATCGCCGCCCGGTATGAGCCCGCCATGGAGCGGTGGTTCCTGCTGACCCACTTCCACCGGGACCACCTCTCCGGCTTCCAAAAGCTGCTGGAGAGCCGGGAGGGGTACTTCTCCCGGGTGTTCCTGCCCCGGGCGCCGGTGGACAGCCACGGCGTCCCCCTGCTGCTGGAGTACGCCCTGTTCGCCTACCTGTTCGCCCAGCCCCAAAGCGACGCCTTCCAGGTGAACACCTGGTGCGTGAAGGCCTTCCGCACCTTGGAGCAGCGCCTGGGCCAAGACAGGATTTTCACCTTGGGCGCCGGGGACAGCTTCCACTTTGACGGGGTGGAGTACCAGGTGCTGTGGCCCCGGGTGGAGAGCTACCCCTTCGAGCCGGAGCTGGCTGCGGCGGTGGAGGCGCTCAACGTGCTGTTCGCCTCCCCCTTCCAGCCGGGGTGCGTCAAGCGGTTCTTAGAGAAGAAAGAGGAGTTCCTCGCCCTGTACGTCAAGTGCGGGGAGGCCTTTGCCGCCCCCTCCCGGGCGCTGCCGGAAAAGCGCCGGGCCTATCTGGAGCACCTGAACCGGGTGCTGGAGGATTTGGAAAGCCTGCGGGAGGAGCTGGGCGCCCTGCCCCAGGCCCACGACGTGCGGGAGGCGCTGGAGAACCCCCTCAACGCCGGGGCCTACACCAACGGGGTGAACGGGGCCTCGGTGGTGTTCCACAACGGGCGCAAAGGCGGCCCCAGCGAGCAGGACATCCTCATGACTGGCGACGCCACCCCGGAGACACTGGTGGAAATCATGGACCAGCTCCACGATGGGTACTATATTCTAAAGGCGCCCCACCACGGCACGGCCAGCGGCTACAGCAACCTGTTCTCGGACATGAGCGCCGCCCACATCCTCATCAGCAACGGGGAGTACCACGCCGGGGGCGCCATCGCCCAGGAGTACATCGACCGGGAGGACTCGGTGCGCCACTGCACCAGCACCGGCGCCTGCAAGTGGTTCCGGGCCTCCCAGGGGTGCTGCAACCGGCTTGGCTACTGCTATGACCAGCAGAGCGGGCCGGGGCTTGTCATCAAGTGCCCGGGGGCGGCCAATGCCAAAAACGTGGGCTGCGCCATCCGGGTGGTGGGGCCCACCGGCCAGCGGGGCTGTCTGTGTGATATGTAGTCAGCTGGGCCGGGGCGCGTGGAGGGCCTCCAGCAGCAGCCGCACCCCCAGGGAAAACCCCTGGGCGAAGTAGGCCTCCCCCATCAGCGCGTGGCCCGCGTTGGCGTTTTCGCAGTAGGCTTCGAAAAGCTCCTTCTGCTCTTGGCTGAGGCCCGCCCGCAGCTGCTCGGAAAGCTCGATGGTATGGCGCAAGCTCTCCCGGTAGCCGGGGACGTTGGAAGTGGGCAGGTCCGAGGCGCTGTAGCTGCCGTAAAACAGTTCCTGGATGGCGGAATACATGGAAATCACTCCCTATTGTATTGAAATGTTTGCAGGAGGCGGCGCGCCAAATTATATCTCTATAGTTATAATAGAAGCATACCACGGGCCCTATGGATTGTCAAGGAATATTATATCTAATCCGATATAATTTTCAGAGGTACAGGATGAAGAAAATTCGCTTACGCTTGGATATACTCTTACAAGAGGCCGGGATAAACCGCCTTACCCTTTCCAAACAGACAGGCATCAGTTATCCTGTGATCGACCGCTATTACAAGAACACGGTCCGCCAGTATGACTCCAGCGTTTTGTTGCGGATATGCCTGGCCCTTGGTTGCGACATCAAAGACCTTTTGGAAATCGTAGACGAATAAACCGACAGACAGGGCAACACCTGTCTGTTTTCTTTTGCCCGGGGCCATGGTATACTAAAGGTGGGAAAACGGGAAGCATCCCGGCGGGAAAACAACCTGCCGGACAGCACTGGGCTGCCCGGCAGGCGCTTTTTGGAATGTGGCTTTTTTACCGCAGCATCTTCTCCACGTCACCGATGAGGTTGCCCACGGAGTGCATGGCTTTGCCCGCGCTTTTGCGCATGTGGCTGGCCTTTTTATGGCCGCTGTTCATCACCTTGCTGCTGACCGCGGCCACGGCCGCCCCCGCCAGCACGCCCATGCCAATTCCTTTTGCCACGTTCATCGCTTTGTTCGCCATTGTTTTAAACCTCCATATCCACAACAAACATTTGACCAGACGAAACGCCGTCACCATCAGCATACCCGCCGCCCTCCTTGTTTATTCCGCAGAAAGCCACCCAAAGAAAGGGAGTTGAATGGTTTGCCAAGCCTTCACATTGTTTTAGTAGAGCCGGAAATCCCCCAGAACACGGGGAACATCGCCCGCACCTGCGCCGTCACCGGCGCGGCCCTGCACCTGGTGGGGCCCATGGGCTTTCAGCTGGAAGACAAAAAGCTGCGCCACGCCGGGCTGGACTACTGGCCCTATCTCACGCTTTCCACATACGCTAGCCTGTCCGAATTTTTCGAAAAAAACCAAGGCAGCTTTTTCTTTTTCTCCACCAAGGCCCAGCGCCGCTACACGGACGTCTCCTACCCCGACGGCAGCTACCTGTTCTTCGGGAAGGAATCCGCCGGGCTGCCGGAGAAGCTCCTGTTCCAGCACCCAGAGGCGTGTGTGCGCATCCCCATGCTGGGGGGCTTCCGCAGCCTGAACCTGGCAAACTCCGTGGCCATTGGCACCTTCGAGGTGCTGCGCCAGTGGGATTTCCCCCAGCTGGAGTGCTCGGGCCAGTTGCGGGACTTTGACTGGGCCGCCGCCAAGGCAGCCCATCCCGGCTCGGAATTCCTGTAACACTCAACACTTTGTTAACAATTCGTTAGAAGCTCTTTCACATGGGGGCGCTATACTAGAAGTAGTAGGTATGGTTTTAAAAGACAGGACCAACGTTTACGATGACGGGAAGAAGGGATACAGCGTGCCACATTTTATTGAGTTCCACGACGTGTGCAAGTTTTACACCATGGGGGAAAACCGCATCGCCGCGGCGGACCACATCAGCTTTTACGTGGACCAGGGGGAGTTCTGCATCATTGTGGGGCCCTCCGGCGCGGGCAAGACCACCGTGCTGAACATGCTGGGCGGCATGGACAGCTGCGACGAGGGCGAGATTTTGCTGGACGGCAGCAAAATCAGCGAGTACAACGCCAAGCAGCTGACCACCTACCGGCGGTATGACGTGGGGTTCGTGTTCCAGTTTTACAACCTGGTGCAGAACCTGACCGCTTTGGAAAACGTGGAGCTTGCCAGCGAAATCTGCAAAGACCCCCTGGACGCCAAAGAGACCCTGCTGGAGGTGGGCCTTGGGGAACGGCTGAACAACTTCCCCGCCCAGCTCTCCGGCGGCGAGCAGCAGCGGGTGGCCATTGCCCGGGCGCTGGCCAAAAACCCCAAAATCCTGCTGTGCGACGAGCCCACCGGCGCCCTGGACTACAACACCGGCAAGGCGGTTTTGCAGCTTTTGCAGGACACCTGCCGCAAAACAGGCCGCACGGTGATTGTCATCACCCACAACAGCGCCCTTACCGCCATGGCGGACCGGGTTATCCGCATTAAAAGCGGCAAGGCCATTTCCAACGATGTGAACAAGCATCCCACCCCTGTGGAAGAGATAGAGTGGTGAGCGCCGTGAACAAGACCTATGGAAAATCTATCTTCCGCACCATAAAGAGCTCCCTCTCCCGGTTCTTGGCCATTTTGGCCATTGTGGCCCTGGGCGTGGGCTTTTTGGCGGGGCTGCTGTCCTCCCCCGGGGACATGCGGGTATCCGCCGACCACTACTACGACGAGAGCCGCATGTACGACGCCCGTGTCCTCTCCACCTTGGGCCTGACGGAGGACGACCTGGAAGCCGTCAAGGCCGTGGACGGCGTGGAGGCCGTCATGCCTGTGTACGACACGGACCTGGTGCTGGTCTCCGAAGGGGAGGACGCCAGCAGCTACACCACCCGTATGCACAGCCTGCCCCAGGACACCTCGGCGGAGTCGGAAAACTACTTAAACCAGCTGACCTTGGTGGAGGGCCGCATGCCGGAGAAGTCCGGGGAGATTGTGGTGGTGCTGACCAAGTCCTTCACCGGCGGGGAGAGCTGGATAGGCCAGACCCTGCGCCAGGACCCCGACGGCGAGACCGTGGACGGCCTGCCGGAGGAGTTCACTGTGGTGGGCACCGTGAAAAGCGCCATGTACCTCTCCATGGAAAATGAGAGCACCACCGCAGGCAGCGGCTCCCTTGGGCTGCTGGCCTACACCGTGCCGGAAAGCTTCACCCTGGACTATTACACCGGCTTTTACCTGGCGGTGGCGGACACCGTGGAGCTGGACTCCTTCTCCCAGGCTTACGACGACGTGGTGGCGGCTGTCACCGGCGCCTTGGAGCCCTTGGGGGAGGAGCGCTCCCAAATCCGCTATGAGCAGCTGATAGACGACGCCCAAAGCGAGCTGGACGACGCCCGGGCGGAGTATGAAGGGGAAAAGGCCGACGCGGAAGCCGAACTGGCCGACGCCAAGCAGAAGCTGGAGGACGGCGAGGCGGAGCTGGCCGACAGCCAGCAGCAGTTAAACGACGCCAAGGCGGAAATCGACAGCGGCTGGGCGGAGCTGAACCAGCAGAAGGCCAGCTTCAACAGCCAGACGGCCTCGGCCCAGGCGCAGATTGACAGCGGCTACGCCCAGGTGCAAAGCGGCCAAACCCAGCTGGACAGCGGCTTGGCCCAGCTGAACACCGCCCAGCAGCAGCTGGACCAGGGCTACAGCCAGCTCTCCCAGACAGAGCAGACGCTAAACGACACCAAGGCACAGCTGGACGCCTCGAAGGCACAGCTGGACGCCACCAAATCCCAGCTGGACAGCCTGACCCAGGGCAAGGAGGCGCTGTTCCAGGCGGCGGCCGCGGCGGGCCTGCCCGTATCGGACACCAGCGACGCCGGGGCCCTGGCCCTCATCGCCCAGCTGGAGGCAGCCTCCCCGGAGCTGGGGCAGCAGTTCGCCGCCTTGCAGGAGGGCCTCAACGCCTTGGCCGCCCAGGGCACGGACACTACCGCCGCCCTGGCCGCCTGGGAGGAGGGCAACGCCCAGTATGAGGCGGGCCTGGCCCAGTACCAGGAGGGCCTGAGCCAATACCAGGCCGCCAAGGCCCAGCTGGACGCCAGCCAGGCGGAGCTGGACACCCAGCGCCAAACCCTGGAGAGCCAGCAGGCCACCTTGAACAGCACCAAGGCCCAGCTGGACCAGAGCGCCGCCCAGCTGCGGCAGGGCATCCAGACGGCCCAGGCGGAGTTCGCCAGCGCCGAGGCAAAGCTCAACGACGCCCAGGCCCAGTACGACGACGGCCTGTCCCAACTGGAAGCCGCCGCCCAGGAAATCCAGGAGGGCTGGGACGACTACAACCAGGGCTATGAGGAGGCCCAGCAGCAGTTCGCCGACGCCGAGGAGGAGCTGGCCGACGCGGAGAGCAAAATCCGGGAGATCGAGGAGGGCCAGTGGTACATCTACACCCGGGCGGACAACACCAGCTTCTCCAGCTACGATTCCAACGCGGACAAAATCGCGGCCATCGCCACGGTGTTCCCGCTGTTCTTCTTCCTGGTGGCCGCCTTGGTGGCCCTGACCACCATGACCCGCATGGTGGAGGAGGAGCGCCAGCAGGTGGGCACCCTGAAGGCCCTGGGCTACTCCACCGCCAAAATCGCCTGGAAGTACCTGCTCTACGCCGCCATGGCCAGCATCGCGGGCAGCGTCATCGGCCTGGCGGTGGGCAGCCGGCTGTTCCCCTATATCATCATCAACGCCTACAACATCATGTACGACGTGCCGGAAATCCTCACGCCCTTTCACGTGCCCTACGCGCTGGTGTCCTCTGTCTCCATGATTGCCTGCACCCTGCTGGTGACGCTGTTCGCCTGCTGGTCCGAGCTGCGGGAGGTGCCCGCCACGCTGATGCTGCCCAAGGCCCCAAAAGCCGGCAAGCGCATCTTTTTGGAGTACATCACCCCCCTGTGGAGCCGCTTGAAGTTCACCAGCAAAGTCACCGCCCGGAACCTGTTCCGCTACAAGAAGCGGTTCTTTATGACGGTGGTGGGCATTGCCGGGTGCACGGCCCTGCTGGTGACAGGCTTTGGCGTGCGGGATTCCGTCTCGGACATTGTGGGCCTGCAATACGGGGAGCTGAACCAATACCAGCTCACTTTGGGCCTGCGGGACCCCAGCGCCTTGGAGGGCCGGGACCTGCAAGCCGTTTTGGAGGACAGCTCCCGCATAGAGAGCTCCCTGGCTGTTATGCAGCAGGAGATGGATATCGTCCCCGATGAGGGCAGGCCCGCGGACAGCCTGGTGGTCTTTGTGCCCCAGGACGTGGACGCCCTGGGCCAGTACTTCCAGTTCCGCCACCGCACCAACAGCCAGGAGGTCACCTTTGACCAGGACGCCGTGGTAGTCACCGAGAAAATCTGCGAGCGCCAGGGCTGGAAGGTGGGCGACACCATCACCTTGCAGGACGATGACGGCAACCAGGCCCAGCTGACTATCACCGATATCTGCGAGAACTATATCTACCACTATGTGTACATCTCCCCCAAGACCTACCAAGAGGCCTTCGGCAAGGAGATGGAGGCCAACTCCCTGCTGTGCAAGCTGCCCGAGGACTTGACTGCCCAAGAGGAGGAGCGGCTGGGCACGGACCTACTGCAGTGCCGTGACGTGGTGAGCGCCCAGTTTACAGACACCCTCTCGGAAAGCTTTCACAACAGCATCACCAGCATCAACTCCATCATCGTGGTGCTCATCGTATCTGCAGGGCTGCTTGCCTTTGTGGTGCTGTACAACCTGACCAATATCAACATCACCGAGCGGGAAAAGGAGCTTGCCACCATCAAGGTGCTGGGCTTTTACGACGGGGAAGTCTCCGCGTATATCTACCGGGAAACGGTGCTCCTCACCCTTATCGGCACGGCGCTGGGCCTGCTGCTGGGCATGGGCCTGCACCAGTTTGTCATACGCACCGCCGAGGTGGACATGGTAATGTTCGGCCGGGCCGTGTACTGGCCCAGCTATGTGTACAGCGCGGTGCTCACCATCCTGTTCGGCATGCTGGTAAACCTGGTGATGCACCACAAGCTGAAAAAAATAAGCATGGTGGAAAGCATGAAGGCGCCGGAGTAAGGCGCGGCTTTCCCCGGCCGCACCAAGGCCCGCCCCGGGGCAAAAACCCCCGCAGCGGGCTTTTCGCGCCCAGGAAAGAAAAATTGTGAATTTCACCGCTTTTTGACTTGAAAAGGGGCCGCTTCTGTTATACAATGTTATATGGTAATTTGTGCAAACTTTCACAATCCACCATCTTCGTTTAAAGGAGTGCACTGAACATGAGCTTTCTCAGCAAAAAGACTATTGACGACATTGACGTAAAAGGCAAGCGGGTGCTGGTCCGTGTTGACTTCAACGTCCCCATGAAGGACGGCGTCATCACCAACGACAACCGCATTGTGGCGGCCCTGCCCACCATCAAGAAGCTGGTGGCCGACGGCGGCAAGGTTATCCTGTGCAGCCACCTGGGCAAGCCGAAGAACGGCCCCGAGGCCAAGTTCAGCCTGGCCCCCTGCGCTGTTCGCCTCTCGGAACTGCTGGGGCAGCCCGTGGTCTTTGCCGATGACGACACCGTGGTGGGCGAAAACGCCAAGGCCGCTGTGGCCGCTATGAACGACGGCGACGTGGTGCTGCTGCAGAACACCCGTTTCCGCAAGGAAGAGACCAAGAACCTGGAGCCCTTCTCCAGCGAGCTGGCCAGCCTGGCCGAGGTGTATGTCAACGACGCCTTCGGCTCCGCCCACCGCGCCCACTGCTCCACCGCCGGTGTCACCGACCACATCAAGGACACCGCTGTGGGCTACCTGATGAGCAAGGAAATCGAGTTCCTGGGCAACGCCGTGGAGAACCCCGTGCGTCCCTTCGTGGCCATTCTGGGCGGCGCCAAGGTGGCGGACAAGCTCAGCGTTATTGAGAACCTGCTGACCAAGGTGGACACCCTCATCATTGGCGGCGGTATGGCTTACACCTTCCTGAAGGCCCAGGGCAAAGAGGTTGGCACCTCCCTGGTGGACGAGGAGAAGATTGAGTACTGCCAGAACATGCTCAAGCAGGCCGAGGAGAAGGGCGTAAAGCTCCTTCTGCCCGTGGACACTGTGATTGCCACCGCGTTCCCCGAGCCCATCGACGCCGAGATTGCCACCGAGGTCGTGGACTCTGCCAAGATTCCCGCCGACAAGATGGGCCTGGATATTGGCCCCAAGACCCGCGAGCTGTTCGGCGAGGCTGTGAAGTCCGCCAAGACCGTGGTTTGGAACGGCCCCATGGGCGTGTTTGAGAACCCCGTGCTGGCTGAGGGCACCCGCGCTGTGGCCAAGGCCCTGGCCGAGACCGACGCCACCACCATCATCGGCGGCGGCGACTCCGCTGCTGCTGTGATGCAGCTGGGCTACGCCGACCAGATCACCCACATCTCCACCGGCGGCGGCGCCTCCCTGGAGTACCTGGAGGGCAAGGTCCTGCCCGGCATCGCCTGCATTGCCGATAAATAAATCACTGCACCGAGAATGCGGCGGCCCCAAGCCGCCGCATTTTTGATAAACACCACACCATACTACCAAAGGAGAGAATTCTCATGAATAAAGCACTGCGCAAGGTTGTCATCGCCGGCAACTGGAAAATGAACAAGACCCCTGCCGAAGCCAAAGAGCTGATTGCCGCCATCGCCCCCCTGGTGAAGGACGCGGACTGCGACGTTGTGGCCTGCACCCCCTTTGTAGACCTGGCTTCCGCCCAGGAGGCCGCCGCCGGCACCAACATCCAGATCGGCGCGGAGAACTGCCACTGGGAGAAGAGCGGCGCCTACACCGGCGAAATCAGCGCTGAGATGCTCAGCTCCATGGGCGTGAACATCGTCATCATCGGCCACAGCGAGCGCCGCCAGTACTTCGGCGAGACCGACGTCACCGTGCAGAAGCGCGTGCGCGCCGCTTTGGACGCCGGCCTGACCGTCATCCTCTGCGTGGGCGAGACCCTGGAGCAGCGGGAGCAGGGCATCACCAGCGAGCTGGTTTCCATGCAGACCAAGATCGCCCTGGGCGGCGTCTCCGAGGAGGAGCTGAAGCGCATCATCATCGCCTACGAGCCCGTGTGGGCCATCGGCACCGGCAAGACCGCCACGGCCCAGCAGGCCAACGAGGTGTGCCACACCATCCGGGAGTGCATCGCCTCTGTGTACAGCCAGGCCGCTGCCGACGGCATCACCATCCAGTACGGCGGCTCCATGAACGCCGGCAACGCTGCCGAGCTGCTGGCCCAGCCCGACGTGGACGGCGGCCTCATTGGCGGCGCCTCTCTGAAGCCCCAGGACTTCGCCACCATCGTCAAGGCTGCCACCGAGGGCTAATCCCCTCAAGCTCTGGTCCTCTTTCCAGGAGAAAATCCAACCTCAGCGAGAAAGGAGTCCTTGCGTATGAACTGCCCTGTTTGCGGCAAAGAGATGGAGCCCGGTTTCGTGCAGACCAACCAGCGAGCTGCTTGGGTCAAAAAGCCCCATCCCCTGACCTTGATGCCCAGGGACGGCGAGATCCTGCTGGACAACAAGATTTTCAGCTCCTGCTCCTTCCCCGGCTGGCTTTGCAGGGACTGCAAGAAAATCGTCCTGGATTACGGCGGCAAGCCCAGCCAGGAGGGGTGATTCTTTCAGCCTCCCCATAAGCTAGCTACCAGCGCGGGCCGCTGGTGAACGGTTCTCACCGAGCTTCGCCGCCACAGAGCGGCGTGCGCGAATTAAAGTTCTTTGGCCGACTTTCTCGAAAGAAAGTCGGGAGAGACAAGTCTTTCTCAAGAAAGACTTGTTCTTTGACGGTCTTCCCTTCAGGGAAGGCCGGGAAAGGAGAAATCATTCATGAAAAAACCTCTCGTTTTGATGATCTTGGACGGCTTCGGCATTGCTCCCGTAGAGGGCAACGCCATTGCCGCCGCCAACAAACCCAACCTGGATAAAATCTTCGCCGAGAACCCCCACACCCAGATTGGCGCCTCCGGCATGGACGTGGGCCTGCCTGACGGCCAGATGGGCAACAGCGAAGTGGGCCACACCAACATCGGCGCGGGCCGCATTGTCTACCAGGAGCTGACCCGCATCACCAAGTCTGCCCAGGACGGCGACATGGATAAGAACGAGGCCCTGCTGAAGGCCATGAACAACGCCAAGGACAACGGCAAGGCGCTCCACTTGATGGGCCTGCTGTCCGACGGCGGCGTGCACAGCCACAACACCCACCTGTACGCTTTGCTGGAAATGGCCAAGCGCGTGGGCGTGGAGAAGGTGTTCGTCCACTGCTTTATGGACGGCCGCGACGTGCCCCCCTCCAGCGGCAAGGACTACGTCAAGGAATTGATGGACAAGCTGGAGGAAATCGGCGTGGGCAAGATTGCCACCGTCATGGGCCGCTACTACGCCATGGACCGGGACAACCGCTGGGAGCGTGTGGAGAAAGCCTATGCCGCCATGGTCTACGGCGAGGGCGAGCAGGCCGACTGCCCCCTGTGCGCCATGCAGAACTCCTATGACAAGGAAGTCACCGACGAGTTTGTGGTGCCCACGGTTGTCAAGGGCGCCGAGCCCATCAGCCAGGGCGACAGCGTCATCTTCTACAACTTCCGTCCTGACCGTGCTCGTGAGATCACCCGCACCTTGGTGGACCCGGACTTCACCGGCTTTGAGCGGAAGAAGGGCTTCTTCCCTCTCTGCTATGTGTGCATGACCCAGTACGACGCCACCATGCCCAACGTGGAGGTGGCCTACAAGCCCGAGAGCCTGGTGAACACCTTTGGCGAGTACATCTCCAACAAGGGCCTGACCCAGCTGCGCATCGCCGAGACGGAGAAGTACGCCCATGTCACCTTCTTCTTCAACGGCGGCGTGGAGAAGCAATACCCCGGCGAGGACCGCATTCTGGTCAAGTCCCCCGCTGTGGCCACCTACGATTTGCAGCCTGAAATGAGCGCCTACGAAGTCACCGACAAGATGGTGGAGGCCGTGAAGTCCGGCAAGTACGACGCCCTCATCCTCAACTACGCCAACTGCGACATGGTGGGCCACACCGGCGTATTCGAGGCCGCTGTGAAGGCTGTGGAGGCCGTGGACACCTGCGTGGGCCGCGTGGTGGAGGCTGTGAAGGAGATGGGCGGCTGCGTGCTGCTCACCGCCGACCACGGCAACGCCGACAAGATGGTGGACGACGACGGCACCCCCTTTACCGCCCACACCACCAACCCCGTGCCCTTCTGCGTCATCAACCACCCCTGCCAGCTGCGGGAAGGCGGCCGCCTGGCGGACATCGCCCCCACCATGCTGAAGGTTTTGGGCCTGGAGCAGCCCGCCGAGATGACGGGCGAAAGCATCATCCTGTGACCATCCAGAACTAGGAAGAGCCTCCCCATTGGGGAGGCTCTTTTGCGTGTTTATTCCCCGGCGGGGTGCTGCTCTGTCCACATCTTGCCCAGGATGTCCTTGAGCACCAAAAAGGCGTCCAAGGGCGTGTAGTGGTAGGTGGATTCCAAATCCTGGAGCAGCGCCGCCAGGGGCGCGGTGTAGCGGGGGATGTCCACCTGCTGGGGATAGGTGGTGAGGACAGGGTACATCTCGCCCCACAGCTTGGTCCAGTCCACCTTTTGCTGGGTCTCCTCGCTGGTGTGCCGGATGACACGCTGGATTTCCTCCACCTGGGCGTCATACTGGAGCAAGTCGTCCAAGGTGGTGTGGTAAAGCTGGGCCAAGCTTTTGGCTTGGCGGATGTCCGGCAGCGTTTCGTCCAGCTCCCACTTGGAGATGGTCTGGCGGCTGACCCCCAGCTTCTCCGCCACCTCCTCCTGGGTGAGGCCCTTGCTTTTCCGGGCACTGTACAGGCTATTTCCCAAACTGCTCATGGTGTTTCCTCCTTTGGTGTGCTGAAAACAGTATAGCGGATGGGAGGAGAAAAATCCAGCCCTGGGGCCTTCCCTTTCCGCCCGGGAACGCGTCAAAAAGATAGAAGGGAAATTCACCGTTCTTTTTTCTTCTTGGGAACAATAGCGCAGGCTTTGCTGTGTATACTAAATTTCATCACGCAACGGAAAAGGGGATGTCCCATGGGAAAACGGATTGTTTCGGTGCTGCTGTGCGCGCTGCTGCTCTGCCTGTGCGCCGGCTGCGGCAGCTACAAGGCAGACGCCAGCTTTACCTATCTGCTGGAGCAGAACGTCACCTCCCTGGACCCCCAGACGGCCTCCAACAGCGCGGCGGAGCTGGTCATCAGCTCCTTGTTTGAGGGCCTGTGCCGCATCGACGAGGACGGCGAGGCCATCCCGGGGGTGGCCCGCAGCTGGGAAGCCAACAGCGACAGCACGGAGTTCACCTTCCACCTGCGGCGGAACGCCCAGTGGAGCGACGGCACCCCCCTGACCGCCCAGGACTTTGTCTACGGCATCACCCGGGCCCTCTCCCCCGCCACAGGCAGCACCCCCGGGGACCTGCTGCTCATCCGGGGGGCCAAGAGCTTTGCCGCCGGGGAGGGGGACGCCTCCACCTTGGGGGTAGTGGCCGAGGACGAGCACACCTTAATCATCCGCCTGGAGAAAAGCAACCCGGACTTCCCCGCCCTCACCGCCGGGGCCCACTACATGCCTTGCAGCCAGGCCTATTTTGAATCCTGCCAGGGGCACTACGGGCTTTCCTCCCAGTACCTGCTGACCAACGGCCCCTTCACCTTTGGTTCCGCCTACGCCTGGCAGACGGACAGCGGCAAGCGCTCCATCACCGTGAGCCGCTCGGACACCTACCGGGGGGAGCGCCGGGTGCAGGCGGCCAGCGTCACCTTCCTCATCGACTACGACGAGGCCTACGAGACAGACCCTGTCACCGCCCTGACCAGCGGGGAGGTGGACATCCTCACCTTGACGGAAACCCAGGCCCAGCAGGCCCAAGAGGCGGGCTGCGGCGTCATGGCCCTGGACGACGCGGTGACAGGCCTGCTGCTAAACCCCGCCTCGGACAAGCTCTCGGACGCCACCCTGCGCTCCCTGTTTTTCAAGACGCTGAACCGCCAGGACCTTCTGGCCCAGCGGGGCGACGCCGTGGAGGCCCAGGGCATTATGCCGGCCTGCGTGCTGTGGGATGGGGAGCCCTATTACGCCCCTGGGACACAGGCCTACACCCTTCAGGACACAGAGGCGGCCCAGGGCATCCCCTCCCTGCTGCGGCAGCTGGACTTGGAGGAGATGCCCAGCATCACCGTGCTGTGCGCAGACGACCCCGAGTCCGTGGCGGTGGTAAACACCTTCCTGGCGGCGTGGAACAGCGCCCTGGGCAACGCCTTCAACTTGGAGCGGGTCTCCCCCAGCACCTTCCAAAGCCGCATCGCCTCCGGCAACTACGAGGCCGCCCTGTTCACCCTGCGGGCCGGGGGCACCTCCCCCTACGACGTGCTCAAGTCCTTTGAGAGCACCGCCGTGCCCGCCTTGCTGGAGAGCCCCGAATACGACCAGGCCCTGGAGTCCCTCACCTTTGACCTGGCCTCCTACCAAACGGCGGAGCAGCTCCTGCAAGAGCAGTACGTCTTTTACCCCATCTTCCAGGACAAGACCTACTACGCCACCAGCCCGGACACCCGGGGCATCACTGTGGCGCCAGACCAGAGCGTCAGCTTCATCGGCGCGAAAAAGCGGTAAAAACAGCAAAAACGGCGGGAAAGCTTCCCGCCGTTTTTTGTTCCGTTTTCTATGCCGCCTTATTGGATGGAGCAATCCAGATAGTGCTCCAGCTCCTCGTCGTCCTTCTTCTTATCCAAATAGAGCAGCAAAGCGGACAGGGCCGCCACAACAGCCGCCACCGCGGCCACAACGCCAAGGAACAGCGCCAGCTTGCTTCCTTTTTTCATCGTCGAGCACCTCCACGCATTTAGTGTTCCGTTTCTTATAGTTTATCATACCCAATCCCGGGGAAAAAGTCAACCGGGAAAATGGGCAAAAAAACAGCGCAAAGGCAATTTCCCGAAGGCGGCCTGGGCAGCTACCCCTGGCCGGGCCCTTCTATGCCCTGCGCACTGTTTTTTGTATAAAGACTAGTCTTCGCAAATGATACGCGAACGCCGCATCTTACGCACTCGCGTTGAGCTTCTTGGCGAGGGCGGACTTCTTTCTGGCAGCGGTGTTCTTGGGGAGAATCCCCTTGGCGGCGGCCTGGTCGATTTTCTTGATAGCGACGCGCACGGCGGCAGCCTTGTTCTCCGCGCCGGACTCGAGGGCAGCGTTGGCCTTCTTAATCTCCGTCTTCAGCTGGGAGTTGATGGCCTTGTTCTGCATCGTCTTGGTGGCAATCACCTTCACACGCTTCTTGGCCGATTTAATGTTGGGCATCAGTCACACCTCCTTCATGTCTTATAAGGCGGATATTATGATACCACGGGAGCGGGAAAAAAGCAAGCATTTTTTCAAATATCCCGGTGTTTTCCCATGGTTTCCCGGGGCTTGGGGCGGCTGTCACGCTCCCGCAGGATGCGCAGCAGCGCCTTTAGGGGAGCGCTGGCCTGGCGGGCCCGGTAGTAAAGCCCCAGGGAGGCGGGCTCCATGCCCCGCAGGGGGACCCGGGCGCAGCCGCAGCCCCAGGGCGGGAACACATCCGGCAAAAAGCCAACCCCATACCCCGCCTGGACCAGGGCCGCCATGGCCTCTGGGGATTGGGCAAAGTACAGCTCCGCCGGGGTGCGGGCGCCCAGCATCTGGCTCATGGCGCCGGTGGTGATGGGGATGGGCTTGGAGGGGTCAAACAGCACCAGGCGCTGGCCGGACAAATCCTCCAGGGAGAGGCTCTCCCGGCCGGCCAGGGGATGGCCCTCCGGCAGCAAACACACCATGGGCGCGCGGCGCACCTCTTGGAAGGAGATGCCGCTTTTCCGCCGGGCCGGCAGCGCGAAGCCCAGCACGCCCTCCAGGCTGCCCTCCTCCAGCAGCTGCTGGAGGTACGGCCCGCCCGCCACCTGGAGCATGGGGTGCAGGCTGGGAAGCTCCTCCCGCAGCCGCCGCAACGCGGGCGCCAGCCACAGCAGGTGGAGGTGGAACACACTCCCCAAGGCGAAGGGCACAAAGGGCTGGTCTTGGGGGTGGGCGAACCTGTCTAAGGCCCGGTGGGTCAGGGCCTGGATTTGCTGGGCGTCGCTGAGAAAGGCCAGCCCTTCCGCGGTCAGGCTGACCTTGCGGGTGGTGCGCTGGAACAAGGTGGCCCCCAGCTCCTTTTCCAGGGAGTGGATTTGCTGGGTGACCGCCGGCTGGGTGACGTGAAGCTCTGGTGGTGCTGGCCGCGGCCCTGGTGCTGATTATGTCCAAGGCCACCCGCATCTTCAACCAGGTCTTTGAGAAGTACGACGATTTAAACGCCAGCGTCCAGGAGAACGTCACCGCCATCCGGGTAGTGAAGGCCTTTGTGCGGGAGGACTACGAGAACCACAAGTTCAAGGCCGCAGCGGAAAACCTGTACCGGCTCTTTGTCAAGGCGGAAAGCCGCCTGGCTTTGAACAACCCCATCATGATGCTGATTGTCTACGGCTGCATGATTGCCATCTCCTGGTTTGGCGCCCACTTCATCGTGGCGGGGGATTTGACCACCGGCCAGCTGACCTCCCTGTTCAGCTACGTGCTCAGCGTGCTGATGAGCCTGATGATGCTCTCCATGGTCTTTGTCATGCTCACCATGAGCCTGGCCAGCGCCCGGCGTATCGCCCAGGTCTTACATGAGCAGCCCGACCTGGCGGACCCCCAGCGGCCTGTCACCCAGGTGGAGAACGGCTCCATCGACTTTGACCACGTCAGCTTCTCCTACAAGCACGGCACCGGCGACCAGGTGCTCCAAGACGTGGACCTGCACATCCGCAGCGGGGAGACCATCGGCGTCATCGGCGGCACAGGCAGCGGCAAGTCCACCTTCGCCAACCTCATCAGCCGGCTGTACGATGTGGACACCGGCACTGTAAAGGTGGGCGGCGTGGACGTGCGCCGGTACGACATGGAGGCGCTGCGCAACCAGGTGGCCGTGGTGCTTCAAAAGAACGTGCTGTTCTCCGGCACCATCTTGGACAACCTGCGCTGGGGCAAGGAGGACGCCACCTTGGAGGAGTGCCAGGCCGCCTGCCAGGCCGCCTGCGCGGACGAGTTCATCAACCGCTTCCCAGAGGGCTACAACACCTGGATCGAGCAGGGCGGCACCAACGTCTCCGGCGGGCAGAAGCAGCGGCTGTGCATCGCCAGGGCCTTGCTGAAGCGGCCTAAGGTGCTCATCCTGGACGACTCCACCAGCGCCGTGGACACCGCCACGGACAGCAAAATCCGCCAGGCCTTCGCCAGCAGCATCCCCGGCACCACCAAGATTATCATTGCCCAGCGGGTCTCCAGCGTGCAGGACGCGGACCGCATCCTGGTGCTGGACAACGGCCGGGTCAACGGCCTTGGCACCCACCAGCAGCTGCTGGAGAATAACAAAATCTACCAGGAAATCTACCAGGCGCAAACCCAGGGCGGCGGCGATTTTGACCAGGCCCAGGGCGAATGAAGGGAGGACTTGCCATGAAGAGAAGAAACATCAACCTAAAGGAGATGGCCCACACCTTGGGCCGGGTGCTCCGGTATATGTTGAAAAACTACAAGGGCTCCTTCTGCGTGGTGGTGGTGTGCACGCTGGTGAGCGCCCTGTGCACCTTAAGCGGCACGCTGTTCCTCCAATCTTTGATTGACGACTACATTTTGCCCCTGACCCAATCGGCCGCGCCGGACTTCGGCCCCCTGGGCTGGGCCCTGGCGCGGATGGCCTGCGTGTACGCTTTGGGCATCCTCAGCTCCTACGGCTACAACCGGATTATGGTGAACATCAGCCAGGGTACCATGCGCAACCTGCGGGACGACTTGTTCACCCACATGGAATCCCTGCCCATCCAGTACTTTGACACCCACGCCCACGGGGACATTATGTCCGTGTACACCAACGACGTGGACACCCTGCGCCAGGTCATCAGCCAGACCATCCCCCAGATGATAAACTCCCTGGTGACCATGGTCATCACCCTGGTGAGCCTGTTTGTGCTGGATGTGCCCCTGACGCTGCTGACCATCGCCATGCTGTGCGTCATGCTCTTTGTCAGCTCGAAAATCGCCGGGCGCTCCGCTGTGTACTTTGCCAAGCAGCAGAAGGACCTGGGCGCGGTGAACGGCTACATCGAGGAGATGATGGCCGGCCAGAAGGTGGTCAAGGTGTTCTGCCACGAGGAAAAAAGCCTGGAGGACTTCCGCCAGCTGAACCAATCCCTGCGGGACAGCGCCGACAAGGCCAACACCTTCGCCAACATCGCCATGCCGGTCAACGGCAACCTGGGCAACATCAGCTATGTGCTGTGCGCCGCGGTGGGGGCGCTGCTGGCCCTCTCCGGCCACAGCAGCCTGACTTTGGGCACCCTGGTGGCCTTTTTGAACCTAAACAAGAACGCCACCCAGCCCGTCAGCCAAATCAGCCAGCAGACCAACAGCATCGTCATGGCCATGGCAGGCGCCCAGCGTGTCTTTGACCTGATGGACGCCGCCCCCGAGACGGACAACGGCTATGTGGAGCTGGTCAACGCCAAAGAGGACCGGGACGGCAACCTGGTGGAGTGTGCGGAGCGCACCAACGTCTGGGCCTGGAAGCACCCCCACCAGGCGGACGGCACGGTCACCTACACACGCCTCCAGGGGGACGTGACCTTCGACGACGTGGACTTTGGCTACGAGGAGGGGAAAATCGTCCTGCACAACATCAAGCTGTACGCCACGCCCGGGCAGAAAATCGCCTTTGTGGGCTCCACCGGCGCGGGCAAGACCACCATTACCAACCTTATCAACCGCTTTTACGACATCGCCGACGGCAAAATCCGCTACGATGGCATCAACATCAACAAGATTAAAAAGGGCGACCTCCGGCGCAGCCTGGGCATGGTGCTCCAGGATGTGCACCTGTTCACCGGCACGGTGATGGAGAACATCCGCTACGGCCGCCTGGACGCCACCGACGAGGAGTGCATCGCCGCGGCCAAGCTGGCCAACGCCGACGGCTTCATCCGCCGCCTGCCCGACGGGTACAACACAGTCCTCACCGGGGACGGCGCCAACCTGAGCCAGGGCCAGCGGCAGCTGCTGTCCATCGCCCGGGCTGCCGTGGCGGACCCGCCGGTGCTGATTTTGGACGAGGCCACCTCCTCCATCGACACCCGCACCGAGGCCCTGGTCCAGCAGGGCATGGACGCCCTGATGACCGGCCGCACCACCTTTGTCATCGCCCACCGGCTGAGCACAGTGCAGAACTCCGACTGCATCATGGTGCTGGAGCAGGGCCGCATCATCGAGCGTGGCACCCACGACCAGCTCATCCAGCAGCAGGGCCGGTATTACCAGCTGTATACGGGGAAGAAGGTGGGGTGACTCCCTCCCCCCAAAACCACGCAAAAAAGCCCCCGGCAAACGCCGGAGGCTTTCTTTGTTGGCACCCCCAACCGGAATCGAACCGATAACTAACCCTTAGGAGGGGTTTATTATATCCGTTTAACTATAGGGGCAGAGGACGGGCGGGCCCGTTACTGCCTAGTATTGTACAACAACCAGGGGGTGCTTGTCAAATGGAAATTCGGCTCTAGGGCAGCAGGGCGTACAGGTCTGGGAACAGCTCCACGCTGCGCTTGAGGATGCCCTTTAAGTGGGCGATGGTAATGCCGTAGTTGGTAAAGGGCACGCCCGCGTCGGCGGCGGTTTTCCGGCGGTAGTCCATCTCCCGGCCGTTGAGCATGCAGCCCCCGCAGTGGATGACCAGCTGGTAGGGGGACAAATCCTCGGGGAAGTCCCGGCCGGAGGAGTGCTCCAGCCGCAGGTTTTTGCCGGTGTACTCCCCCAGCCACCGGGGGATTTTCACCGTGCCGATGTCCTCGCACTGGCGGTGGTGGGTGCAGCCCTCGGCGATGAGCACCCGGTCCCCGTCCTGCAGCCGGTCGATGGCGGCCACGCCCTTGACGGCATCCTCCAAAAAGCCCTTATAGCGGGCCATCAAAATGGAGAAGGAGGTCAGGGGGATGTCCTTTGGGGTGTCCCGGTCCACCTGGGCAAAGGCCTGGCTGTCGGTGATGACCATGCGGGGCTTGACCGCCAGCTTTTTCAAAGTGGGGGCCAGGGTGTTTTCCTTCACCACAATGGCGGTGCAGTCCGCGTCCAGCACGTCCCGGATGGTCTGCTGCTGGGGCAGAATCAGCCTGCCCTTGGGCGCGGCACTGTCAATGGGAGTGACAAGGACCACCAGGTCCCCGGGGGTGAGCAGGTCGCCCACCAGGCGCTTGTCCCCCCCCTGCGAGCGGGTCAGTCGGGCAATACGCTCCTTCAGCTCCTCAATGCCCTCTCTTGTCACGGCGCTGACGGCCAGCTCCTTTTCCCCCAGCTGGGGCGCGGCGGCCAGGTCGCTCTTGTTGTAGGCCACCAGATAGGGAATGCTCTTCTGCTGAAACAGGGCGATGAGCTCCTGGTCCGCGGGGGTCAAGCCCTGGGTGGCGTCCACCACCAGCACGGCGCAGTCCGCCCGGTTGAGGATTTGCTTCGTCTTTTTCACCCGCAGCTCTCCCAGAGCGCCCTCGTCGTCAAAACCGGGGGTGTCGATGATGACCACCGGCCCCATGGGCAGCAGCTCCATAGATTTCAGCACCGGGTCGGTGGTGGTGCCCTTCACGTCGGAGACTACGGAAAGCTCCTGGCCTGTCACGGCGTTGACCACGCTGGACTTGCCGGCGTTCCTCCGGCCGAAGAAGCCGATGTGTACCCTCTCCGCGGAGGGGGTGTCGTTTAAGCTCATGTGTATACCTCCTTGCCCAATGTCTGGGCTCTCAAGCCGCCTTCTCGCCTTCGGCAAGGGCGGGTCCCTCCGCAAAAGCCGGGTAGAGACAAGTAAAAGTTTCGTCCACCTTTTCAAAGGTGGCAGGGTGTGGGACAGAGTCCCACGGTCTCGGGGTTGCAAGGGGCGTAGGTCTCGCCTGCCGGCTCGGTCGGCGCTGGACGGTGCCCACCGGGCACCAGCGCCCCTGCCTTCCCCTACTCCAAAAAGGGGGAGACGGATGTCCCCCTCTTGGGGTGGCACAGAGCCCGGGGTTTTGCTTGTGGAAGGGACGGGCTGGGTGCCTCCACGCCCGCTCCCGGGGCTATCGCCTGCGTTCTCGCCTGCCGGCTCGGTCAGCGCTGAACGGTGCCCACCGGGCACCAGCGCCGTGCGCCCCGTCCGCTGCTTTTCTTCCACCGGCTGCGCCGGTTAAGGCCGTGGAGCTCTGCTCCACACCTCGCAAGTTTTTTGAAAAAAACTTGACTAAAAACTTTTACTCGCCTACGGCGCGGACGTGCGCTAACTGTCGGCACAGGCGCGGCCGTAGCCGCCGGTCTCGGCTGCCGCCTCGGTCGGTGTTTAACGGTGCCCACTGGGCACCAACACCCCAAAGCGCGAATTGTCCCGCCGGGGACACCCGGCTTAGAACCGAAAGTCCCGGATGCCCTGCTCGATCTTCTCCAGGTGGTCCTTGCAGATCTCCTTGACCTTCTCCTTGGGGATGTTCTCCAGCTCCGCTTGGATCAACTTCTCCCCAATGGCTTTTGTCTCCGGGGCGGCGTAGTCCATCAGGTACTCCTTCAGCGTCATCAGGGCGTTGGGGTGGCAGCAGTTCTGGATCTGCCCGCTCTTGCACAGGCTCATAAACCTATCGCCGGTGCGGCCCTCCCGGTAGCAGGCGGTGCAGAAGGAGGGGATGTAACCCAGCTCCATCAGCCAGGCCACCACCTCGTCCAGGGTGCGGTTGTCAGACACGTCGAACTGCTCAGTGTCGTGGGGACGCTCTTCCTCGGTGTAGCCGCCTACGCTGGTACGGGAACCGCCGGAAACCTGGGAAATGCCCAAGTGCAGGGCACGCTCCCGGACCTGCTGGTTCTCCCGGGTGGACATAATCATGCCGGTGTAGGGCACAGCCACCCGGATGCAGGCGCAGATTTTCAAGAAGGTGTCGTCGTCAATGCCGTTGTCGAACTCGTCGGGATCGATATCGTCGGCGTGCTTCACCCGGGGCACGCTGATGGTGTGGGGCCCCACCCCGTGGACGGCCTCCAGGTGCTCGGCGTGCATCAGCAGCCCGGCGAATTCATAGCGGTACAGCTCCAGGCCGAACAGGACGCCCAGGCCCACGTCGTCAATGCCGCCCTCCATGGCCCGGTCCATGGCCTCGGTGTGATAGCAGTAGTTGCTCTTGGGGCCGGTGGGGTGCAGGTGCTCGTAGCTCTCCTTGTGGTAGGTCTCCTGGAACAGGACGTAGGTGCCAATGCCCGCCTCCTTCAGCTTGCGGTAGTTCTCCACGGTGGTGGCGGCGATGTTCACGTTCACCCGGCGGATGGCGCCGTTTTTGTGCTTGATGGAGTAGATGGTGTGGATGCAGTCCAGCACATACTCAATGGGGCAGTTGACGGGGTCCTCGCCGGTCTCGATGGCCAGGCGCTTGTGGCCCATGTCCTGCAGGGCGATGACCTCTTTCTCCACTTCCTCCTGGGTCAGCTTTTTCCGGGGGATGTGCTTGTTCTTCTGGTGGTAGGGACAGTACAAACAGCCGTTGACGCAGTAGTTAGACAGGTACAGCGGCGCGAAGATGACAATGCGGTTGCCGTAGAAATCCTTTTTGATTTGCTCGGCCAAGGCGTACAGCTCCTGGACCTTCTCGGGGATGTCGCAGGCCAACAGCACAGAGGCCTCCCGGTGAGACAGGCCCTTGCGCTCCCGGGCCTTGTTCAAAATCTGGTCGATGAGCTCCACGTTGTTTTTGTTTTCATCGGCATAGGCCAAGGTGTCCAGGATTTCCTGGTGGTCGATAAATTCCTCGGCTTTCAAAGACTTGGGATTGTACATGAAAAATCATCCTTTCTTCTGGGTCAGAAACACTTTCCCATCAGTTGTAATAGTGAGAGAGGGGGAAAGCCCCCTCTTGCCGGTATAGGGTCCACTTGAATATTCCAGAGGGTCAAGAGTGGCCAAAACCCGCATAAAACCTGGGTTTTTAAACTTGCCCCCAGGGTCAAGAGTGCGGGAAAACAGGGGCAAGAGTGAGGGACTCTCGACCCTTGGGTCAAGTTCTGAAAGCCGCATAAAACCTGGCTTTTTTCTATACTTGACCCTTTCCCTCTCTCAAGCCCTGGGGCAACTTTGGGTTGGCCCTCTCCGCCCTCCTTTGGAGGGCACCTCCCCCAAAGGGGGAGGCGAGACTTGGCTCCCCCTTTGGGGGAGCTGGCGCCGTTAGGCGACTGAGAGGGCAACTGCGCTACCGTCCGGGAAAGGCGTGGCAAAGCCACTGTTTCCCTAGCTTTCTTTCCTGCGCTGCGCGCCTATAAGGGCAAGGTCGTGGGACGCTGTCCCACACCCTGCAAGTTTTTTGAAAAAAACTTGACTAAAAACTTTTCCTTGTCTCCACCCAACCCAAGCGCGGGCATTTAGGCCAGCGGCTCTCAGCCAGCCCCGCCGCCCTTAGCGGCGTTCGCGACTTGAGAGCCCAGGCACTGGGCGCGGGCTTTCCAGTTAGCGGCTCTCATCCAGCTCCGGCGCCTTAAAGCGCCGTGCGCGTCTTGTCCCGCGGGGTCACCCGCCGCGACTTGAGTGCCCAGGCACTGGGCCGGACCCTTTGTCTATGGGGATCTCATACCCGATCTTTTCCAGGCTCTGCCGCAGCAGGTTCAAGCTCTCCGCGGCCTCCGCCCCCGAGTGGAGCTTGTTGTCGTACAAGGTGTACTTCTCCCGGGCGTCCTCGGGGGAGAGGTTGGGCATCACCACATTGGCCCCATGGAGGATGCCCTGTTCCCGGCCGCCGGGCAGCAGCGTGCCCAAAGCGGTGGTGGCGGGCAGCAGCACCCCCGGCAGCAGCAGCCGGACAATGGACAGCAGCAGCAAGGTCAGCTCCCCGCTGCCGTTGGGGAAATCCCGGAAGGGCGTGTCCTTTTGGCTTAAAAAGGGGCCGATGCCCACCATGTGGGGCCCAAACTCCTTGAGGAAGCGCAAATCCCGCACCAGGTTCTCCAGCGTCTGGTAGGGCGAGCCCACCATGAACCCCGCACCCACCTGGTAGCCCAGCTCTTTCAGCTGCCGCAGGCACTCCAGGCGGTGGGCCAGGGAGAGCTCCGGCGGGTGGAGCTTCTGGTAGTGGCCGGGGGTGGCCGTCTCGTGGCGGAGCAGGTACCTATCGGCCCCGGCCTCCTTCAGCAGGCGGTAGCTCTCCTGGCTGCGCTCCCCCACGGAAAGGGTGACGGCGCAGTCCGGCCAGCGCTCCTTGATGGCCCGGACCATGGCGCACAGGCGCTCGTCGGTGAACCAGGGGTCCTCCCCGCCCTGGAGCACAAAGGTGCGGAATCCCAGCCCATAGCCCGCCTGGCAGCAGGCGAGGATCTGCTCCTGGCTCAGGCGGTAGCGCTGGGCCTGGGGATTGCTCCGGCGGATGCCGCAGTAGTAGCAGTCGTTTTTACAGAAGTTGGTAAACTCAATCAGCCCCCGGATGAATACCTGCCTGCCATAGAAAGCCTGGGCTTGGGCCTGGGCCTGCTGCCGCAGGAACTCCCGGGTGTCAGGGCCGCTGTCCCGCAGGAGCAGCAGCAGCTCGCCGTCCTCCAGGTTGTGGCAGGCGGCCAAAGTTTCCGCCAGCTTTTGGAGGGCGCTCACTTTTTCACCCCGGCGTAGGCTGTTTTCGAGCTGACCCCCGGCAGCTTGCCCACCTTGCCCGACAGGGCGGAGATGGTGTCCTGGGGGGCGTCCACCGCGATGCTGATGATGCTGATGCCCTTCTGCCGGTAGGGGATGCCCATGCGGCCAATGATGGCATCCCGGTACTCGTGGAGGATTTCGTTTAAAAGCTCCACAGAGCGCTCCTCCTCCACCACAATGCCGATGACGGCAATCCTTGTTTCCACAGGGAAACCTCCTTTTGCGGGTCCCTGGGCAAAACAAAAGCCGCACCCGGAAAGGCGCGGCAAACGGACCGGGGGCTCCCCCGGTGAACTGCGTTTATGACCGGCCTTCCGCCTCAAAGCCTGTTTTTGGCGTCAGGAACCTGTTTTGTATATTGCGCCCCTACCCAGGGGCACTCCGATTATACCACAGCGCCCCGTGGAATGCAACCTGCTTCCGCTATGTGAAAAAACCCGGTGTTACGGGGCCAGCTGGGCCAGCAGCCCTTGGCAGCCCTCCAGCACATCACGCCAGGTGGCGTCGAAGTCCCCGGTGTACCAGGGGTCAGCCACTTGGCCGGGGCGGGCGGTGTAATCCAGCAGCAGGTGGAGCTTGCCCTGGGGGTCGCCGCCGCAGATGCGCTCCATATTCCGCAGATTGGCCCAGTCCATACCCACCAGCAAATCGAAGGACTGGTAGTCCTCCCGGGTGAGCTGCCGGGCTGTTTTCCCCTGGCAGCTGATGCCGTGCTCCGCCAGCTTCCGCCGGGCGGGAGGGTACACGGGGTTTCCTAGTTCTTCCCGGCTAGTGGCCGCCGACTCTATGTAAAAAGACTCCTCCAGCCCGGCCTTGCGCACCAGGTCTTTCATGACGAATTCCGCCATGGGGCTGCGGCAGATGTTGCCGTGGCAGATGAATAGAATTTTTGTCATCGACTTGAACCTCCTGTTGCATATCAAATTTTAAGTGAAACATCCTCATTTTCCAGAAAAAAAGGGACAGGCCATAAACTTACCGCAATTCCTGCCTGTCATAAGCGCAGGCAAAGCCCCATCGCCACGCGGGGAGCACAGCTTAAGAGCGTCAAGATAAAAGAAAAAGCTGAACCTGAAACGCCAATTGCGTCCAGGTTCAGCCTGGGAAGCGTTGACAAAAAAGATACCCGCCTGAAATACGGGGTAAAGCGGCAAAATAAAAAGCCATGCCTGGAAGGGACGGTTAAAACTGATATTTTCAAATCTGAACATCCTACAAGAAAACCACTCTACTGACTGTTCGGCCAGCGAAGATTGTATACCGTAAATAGGGTAGTGTTCCCTCCTTTATCATTTGAACATTTGACCTATTCCTTCATTTTAGATAGATTTCCATTCCATTGAAGGAACACTGATTTGAGGAATTCCTTTTTGGCTTGCTCTGATAGCCGGATTTGGATACCGTTCAACATTGCCATAGCTGATAGCATATTGATCTACAATTTCTGCAATAGGAGTAAACGAATACTTTTGATCTCCGTTACCATCAATTACGCTTTGATACATAAGACCTGCTGATAAAAGCCCCTGAATAAATTGGTCATATGGAAGATCGCACTCTCTTATATGATCTCGCAAAAACAGCAAATCCTCTTCTAAAGTATGAGTAACAGCATGACAAATACGGAAGTATGTGGATAAATCAATAAAATCCGTGAGAAGGCACCGGGTAGCGTTAATTAAATAGCAGATTTTTTGCTGTGTTTCTGCCCTGTCGATACACTCGACAAGACGGTAGGGATTGTCAGCTTTCTCGCCACACTCTGTTAACTTGGCGCGTAGTTTAGCACAGTCATCGCTATCCAGATATACACCATTGAGAAACGCCTCTATCTTGGTCCAAAATAATTGCTCACGAACAAAGAAAGGGAATTTCGCAATAGCAAGCATTAGTTTTCCAGCGGAAATGGGATCACCCAAAATAGCATTGATTGTATCTTCAAGCATATTTGTTGAGGCTTCTTGCACCTCTCCTCTTGACACAAGGCCTTTTATCTGCTCTATAAATCTCATTTCAGCACCTCCGACAAAGTATCAGGTAGAACTTATTCATCTATGAAACTTTCGATTTTATCAAAGCCAGACAAAAACTTGTTTAGCCTCCACATAAAAAATGTTAGATAGGCACCGTGTATACATAGCATTTCCGCCCTCTATAAGTTCAAACACTTCACGATTGACTTCCATAATAAATCCCTTTCATAATGCCTATTTTGAATGCAAAACATTTTCTAACTTATTTTCCTCTCATGCTTTAGTAAATCTCTATCATCTCGAGCCTGTTCTTTAATTCCGTGATGAATTCTGGAATTTCTTCGCAATGTTGAGCCACAGCTTTTGCTTTTCCGGGTTTGGAAGTCACATGATATACCTCTACAGCTTCTTGTTCCTTCAAACTGTACTCAGCCATAACAGTGCGAAAGTATTTCTCAAAATCAGCTCCAAAATAAGCATATTCGTTTGTCATTACATATTTGTCTGCATCAGTCTCCCAAGAGTCTACTGTAATTATTTTATCAAATATTTTGGAATTTTCATGCGATTTAGAATCACCATCAAACACAAAATAACAATTGTACCCATATGCTTTGAACAATCGCCAAAATAATGGGATTGAATCTTTTCCTCTGCAATTAATTATTTCAATGCCATGCTCTGCCAATGAAAATCCTATTCTTTTTAAATAGATTGGCAGCGCAAAAAACTCTGTGGCCCCTTCGACAAGTACTATCGTTTCTGCAAACATTCCTTTTAATTGATCAGGGAACAGTTTTGTTGTATAGAAATCAATAATATTATCCGGCGAGGTTTTAGACAAAGAGGCACCAGAAGCTACACAAAAGGAATATAGACTTTCTTTGGAAAGCTGTACAGCTTTTGTTGTTTTGGATTCCTTATATACTCGCACAAGACCATCAAGATACTCTGCTTCTATAAAATCAGTGGAATGAGTAGATAAAACAACTTGGATGCCAGATGAACACATTTCAACAATGTATTCTCTAAGCCACTTCTGCGCTAATGGATGAAGGTGTGCTTCAGGCTCTTCAATAATTAAAACGAAATTTTCCGAAGTAAAAACTTCCATATAGGCTTTTACAAAAGCCATCAGCAAAACTTGTTGTTCCCCTGTCCCAAATTCTTCAAAACTGCGAATAGAGTCTCCTTCTTTAGCATAGATGCGTAAGGATTTGGCATAGTTGTTCGGATCATATGCAGAAAAGTCCACTGCTAAGGAATGAACAAATCCTTTAACAGCACCTTGCAAGGCGCCAGAAAACTTATCAAAGAAGTTGCTGAATTCTTCAGTTTCTTCAAAAGACATTTTGATTTTTTCAAAAGCTGCATTAAGATCTTCTTTGTGCTTCGAACTAAGTGCCTTATGAATATGATGTGAAAACTTACTTAATAGAGAGTACTTGCTGCCATAATTAAACGCACTCTGGATATTGCGCTCTGCATCTATAAGGTAAGATTGACATCTTGACCTTTGCTCATTAGAAACATATAGACGAGTTCCATTACCATCGTGAATGATATTATTTGTTGGATCACCTTGGTATCCATAAGTTACAGCCACTGTATTATACGATGAGCCATATTTGTCAGTATAATAAGCGTCAGAAAAACGGGCGACTATTTGTGATGTCGGAAAAGCATCATTATCACGCATATAATAATCACTCTCGAGCATCTCGATATATGTAGGATATCGTTCTCCTAATAAGCGATCTATCGCCGAAAGAATATTTGATTTCCCGGCATTATTTGGCCCAAAAAGCACTAAAGGTTTGTTTTTAGGAAACGATAATGTGATATCATCAATAGAACGATACTTCTGTATCCGTATCTTTTCAACTCTCATTGTACCCGTCCTCTCGATATCGCGTAATTGCTTTTCAAAGGTCACTTCAGACTTACTAAAATAGTAGAGCCTGCTGGTAATAAAACACACCTTAGATTGTTCTTCCAGCTACATAAGATGTCCTTCATATTATATCACAAAATCCCCCATTTCTCAACGAGAAAAGCAGGCACAGAGAGACACCGGCAGCACC
>DSTMR04002__coassemble_912_pt1 | contig 28180 bp, 24 predicted proteins | sample DSTMR04002__metabat2_low_PE_040 | metagenome-assembled genome bin DSTMR04002
GCCTGATGGGTGATTCGACAGCGCTTGCCTCAGCAATTGTGCGGTGCTGCCTTAGATTTCTTAATGCGCTTTAAGGAACACACCGGGGTAAATCTTAAGAACCCCCTGTTAGAATAGGCGTTGTCAAAGGGAAGAAGGCTTCCCAGACAAAACTAAACTGACAAGGATGTGTTTCTGTATGACAACCCGCAAAACCAAAAACAACCGTATCCGTATCGGCGCGTTAGTTCTGGCCATGCTGCTTTCCTTTTCTCTGTTTGCTGGCTGCGGCAACAGCAAAAATGCAGGCGGCGCTGGGAAAAAGCCTACCACCAGCCAAAGTGCCAGCTCTTCTAAGGGCAGCTCTCACAAAAAGAACAGCTCCTCTTCTAAAGACAAGAAGGGCAGTTCCAGCAAGAAGAACAGCTCCTCCAGCAAAAAGGGCAGCTCCTCTTCCAAGGGCAGCACTTCCAGCAAAAAGGACACCTCCAGCAAGAAGGACACCTCCAGCAAGAAGGACACTTCCAGCAAGAAGGATACTTCCAGCAAGAGCAGCACCTCCAGCCAGAGCGGCACTTCTAGCCAGAAGGCAGGATCCTCTGCCAGCAGCGGGAAGTAAGAAGCTTCCCCCAGCGTGAATTTCTTCTGTTTCCCCTTTTAGCGCCTTTCGCTTTCCAGCGGAGGGCGCTTTCACGCATCCCACAAAAAGGAGGCACCACATGACAAAACAAACCATCTTAATCGTGGAGGACGAGGCGGAAATCCGCGAGGGCATCCGCATCCTCCTCTCCGGCGAGAACTACTCCATCTTAGAGGCGGAAAACGGGGAGCAGGCCCTGAACCGGATGAGCGACCAGATTGACCTGGTCATCTTAGACGTGATGATGCCCGGCATCTCTGGCCTGCGGGTGTGCGAGGAGATTCGCAAGACCTCCACCGTGCCCATCCTGTTTTTAACCGCCAAGGCCCAGGAGTCGGACAAGCTCATCGGCCTTACCGCCGGCGGGGACGACTACCTGGTAAAGCCCTTCTCCTACGCCGAGCTCATCGCCCGGGTGAAGGCCCTGCTGCGGCGCTACTGCGTTTACCAGGGCAAGGGCCAGCCTGGCGCCACCTACGAGGACAACATGCTCTCTGCCCAGGGCATCACCATCGCCCTGGACCACAACCAGGTGTGGGTGCGGGGAGAGGAGCGGGATTTGACCGAGATTGAGTATCAAATCCTGCGGCTGCTGATGCAGCGGCCCCAGTGGATTTTCTCCGCCCAGGCCATTTACGAGAGCATTTGGAACGAGCCCTACTTCCCCGTTTCCAACGGCACGGTGATGGTGCACATCCGCAAGCTGCGCACCAAAATTGAGGACGACCCCCAAAACCCCGTCTTTATCAAGACCGTGTGGGGCAAGGGCTACCGCTTTGGCTGGGAGGAGCGCTATGTCCCGCAATAAACTGAAACAAGAAAAGACCCACAAGAGCATTCTGGCCCAGTTCTTTATTCTGCTGGTGGGGCTGGGGCTGCTGTGCGGGGCGCTGTTCTTGGTGCTGCACACCACCGTGGGCTCGGCTTTGGAGAGCTATGTGTATTCTTCGGATTTCCTAAGCAACGTCACAGAAAAGCGTGTGAGCGATTTGCAGGAGTACGTCACCGAGAACCAAGTCTCTGCCACGGACTCCCAGGCCCTCTCCCAATGGATGCGCGGCAAGCCCCTGACGCTGATGGAGGTTTACCGCTTCAACGTGCTGGTGTACTCCTCCTATGCCTCTTACAGCCTTGCCGTGGAGGGGGGCGACTTCACCTGGACCGCCACGGAGGGGGAGGAAACCCCCACCTACGACTGGATTTCCTACTACACCGTGGACTTTGCCGACGGTGAGGGGGAAGTGGTCCTCTACAGCAACGAACTGTACCGCTACTCCACCTACGCCACCATGGCGGAAATCATCCTGTGCGCGGCGCTGTTCCTTCTGGGTTTTCTCATCGCCTTCCAGAGGACCGTAAGCTATATGCGGCAAATCAGCTTGGAGATACAAGCCATGGAGGGCGGCGATTTAAACCGGCCCATCACCGTGCGGGGGGATAACGACCTCACCGCCCTGGCGGAGAGCTTGGACGCCATGCGCCTGGCCTTCCGCGCCCAGCAGGAGCGGGAAGCCAGCACCTACGCCGCCAACCAGGCCCTTATCTCCCAGATGTCCCACGACCTGCGCACCCCCCTGACCACCTTGCTCATCTACACGGAAATCCTGCGCTATGGCAAGTACCAGGGGGAGGAGCAGCTCCGGGGCTACCTGGACAAAATCGACGGGAAAGCCCAGCAAATCAAGCAGCTGGCGGAAAACCTGCTGGAGTACTCCCTGGCCTCCCAAAAGCGGGCCGTGGAGATGGAGCCCCCCGCCCCGGCCGGGGAGGTCTTCGGGCCCCTGCTGCAGGAGACAGCCACCTTCCTGGAGCAGTACGGCTACACCTTCCAGTGGGAGCTGCGCTTCGGCCAGGGGAAAGTGGCGGTGCACACCCCCTACTTGCGCCGCATTTTGGACAACCTCTCCTCCAACATTTTAAAATATGCCAGCCGCAAGGAGCCTATCCAGGTGCAGGCCCAAGAAGAGGAAAACACGCTGGTGCTGTTTTTCCGCAACAGCCTAAAGGAACGGGAAGACGTCACCGAGGGAACCTGCGTGGGGCTCTCCAGCGTACAGGCTATGATGGAGAAAATGGGCGGCTCCAGCCACGCGGAGCAAACCGGCGCGGCTTTCCAAATCACCCTTGTGTTCCCCTTGTCTGAGTGATAAACGGGATAGTGCCCTTGCAACCAGGGGGCTTGTATGGTAAGATATCCTAAAAGCTTCCGCCGGGAAACGCGGGGTTTTTAGAAAGGAGCTTTCCTATGGAAATTCAACAAATCTCCCGGCAGGCAGTGGAGGCCTCTGCCGTGCTGTTAAAAAACCAGGGTATGCTGCCCCTGGCCCCTGGCAAGCAGGTGGCCTTTTTTGGCTGGGCCCAGTGGGACCCAGTGCTCTCCGGCAACGGCTCAGGGGCTTCCCACAGCGGGCGCAACCCCAGCTTTGTGGAGTCCTGCCGTGAGGCGGGGCTGGAGGCTGTCCCGGCCCTGGCGGATTTTTACAAGCAGTGGGTGGAGCAGGAGAAGGCCACCAAGGCCCCGGCCATGGAGCTGCCCCAGCTGAAAGAGGCTGTCAACAGCGGCCTGATGTACGAGCTCTTTGGCAAGTACAACCCCAACCCCCAGGAACCCGCCATCCCCCAGGAGCTGCTGGAGGAGGCCGCCGCCCAGACCGACACCGCCCTGTGGGTGCTGGGCCGGCGCTCCGGCGGCGAGGAGTGCGACCGCCATTTGGAGAACGACTTCACCCTCTCCCCAGAGGAGGAGGCGCTGCTGGAGGCCCTGTGCGCCCACTTTGAAAAGGTGGCTGTGGTGCTGAACACCAACGGCCTGGTGGACCTCTCTTGGGTGGAGCCCCATCCCCAGGTGAAGGCACTGCTGTTCCTGGGCGTCCCCGGGGACGAGGGCCCGGCGGCTTTGGCCAACCTGCTCACCGGCAAGGTGAACCCCTCCGGCAAGCTGTCTGTGACCATTGCCCAGAAGGGGGAGGACTACCCCGCCTGGAAGGACTTCTCCTGGGACAAGGACCACCCGGAGAACATCCTCACCTACGGCGACTACGGCCTGGAGGCCCCGGCCTCTGCCCAGGCCTTTGACAAGCGGCCCGTCACCGTGTACCGGGAGGGCATCTACCTGGGCTACCGCTATTTCGATTCCTTTGGGGTAAAGCCCCTGTATCCCTTTGGCTTCGGCCTCTCTTACACCACCTTCTCCCTGCGGGCCGCCACGGTGGAAAAGGGCGATTCCGGCCTGCGGGTGCGCGCCCTGGTGGAGAACACCGGCAGCTGCCCCGGCAAAGAGGTGGCCCAGCTGTACCTGTCCGCCTGCGGCACCCAGCAGGAGCACCCCTTCCAAGAGCTGAAAGCCTTTGCCAAGACCCGGCAGCTGGCCCCCGGCGAAGGGGAAACCCTCACCCTGGACGTGCCCTGGCGGGAGCTGGCAAGCTATGTGGAAGAGGGCGGCGCTTGGGTCATCCAGGCGGGCACCTACCTGGTGCGGCTGGGGAACTCCTCCGCGGCCACCCAGGTGGTGGGCGCCATCCAGGTACAGGAGGACATTGTGGTGTCCCAGGGCAAGGGCTCTTTGGCCATGGACGCCCAGGCCCGGGAGAAGGTGGACTGGCTCACCCGCCAGCCCGCCCCGGTGCCGGAACTCCCTGCGGATTGCGTGGTGCTTTCCCTGGCTGCCGGTGAAGTGCAGGCCCGCCCTGTGCCTGCCGTGCCGGTGGTGGACTGCTCCGCCCTCTCCGATGAGGAGCTGGCCTGCCTGTGCGTGGGCTTTGGCCCCGGCCTGCCCTTCCCCGATTTGCAGGAGACCGAGCTGCCCTCCACCTTGGCCGGGGAGGACGGCCGGCCCCTGACAGAGAACGACCACCCCACCGGCCACAACGGCTACGTGTCCCCGGCCATCCCGGGCAAGGGCATCCACTCGGTGTTCTACAAGGACGGCCCTGCGGGCATTGGCCAGACAGGCTGGCCCGGCGAGATGCTGCTGGCCTGCTCCTTTGACAGGGACGTGCTGCGGGCCATGGGCGACGCCATCGGCCGGGAGTGCGAAGTGGGCAAGGTGGACGTGTGGCTGGCCCCCGCCATCAACCTGCACCGCCATCCCCTGGGCGGCCGGAACTTCGAGTACTACTCCGAGGACCCGGTGCTGGCCGGCGCAATGGCGGCGGCGGTGCTCCAGGGCCTGCAGGAAAACCACAACGTGCTGGGCTGCGCCAAGCACTTCGCCGCCAACGAGCAGGAGACCTACCGCCGCGGCAGCGCCAAGGTGAAAAACGGCCTGCCCGCCTTTGACGCGGTGGACTCCATCCTCAGCCAGCGGGCGCTGCGGGAGCTGTACCTCAAGCCCTTCCAGGTGGCCGTGGAAGAGGGCGGCCTCCACTGCCTGATGACCTCCTTCAACAAGATGAACGGCACCTTCGCCGGGGGCAGCAAGGACTTGTGCACCCACATCCTCCGGGAGGAGTGGGGCTTCGACGGGGCCGTGGTCACCGACTGGGGCGACATGGACATTGTGGTGGACGGCGCCGACGCCGTGGCCGCTGGCAACGACGTGGTCATGCCCGGCGGGCCTCCCGTTATCCAGCAGATTTTGAAGGGCCTGGAGGAGGGCCGCCTCACCCGCCAGGAGATGGAAACCGCTGTGGGGCATCTGCTCTCTATGGTCAAACACCTGGGCCGCCTGGACTAAACGCGGCACAGCTGCATGCGTAAAAAAAGCCCGCGCTCACCTTGGCAGTGAGTGCGGGCTTTCTGTTTTACCGGGCGGCAAGCAGCGCCTCCACCTCATCCCGGGCGGGGATGGAGGCCTGGGCCCCTGGCCGGGAGGCGGTGAGTGCCGCAGCGGTGTTGGCAAATTCCAGGGCGGCTTGCAGGCTTGTCTCCCCCTCCACCAGGCGCAGGGCAAAGGCGGCGGTGAAGCAGTCCCCGGCGGAGGTGGTATCCACCGCCTTGACCTGGGGCGGGGCCACCAGCAAAGCTTCCTGGGGGGTTACGGCCAAGGCCCCTTTGGCCCCCAAAGACACCAGCACCGTGCCCACCCCCTGGGCCAGCAGCCGGCGTGCGGCCGTCTCGCACTGTTCCACTGTGGCAGTGGGCAGCCCGGTGAGCAGGGCCAGCTCTGTCTCGTTGGGCTTGAGGTAATCGCACAGGGCCAGCAGCTCCCCGGGCAGGGGGCCAGGGGCGGGGGCCGGGTCCAAGATGACCACCTTCCCCAAGGAGCGCGCCAGCTTAGCCGCGGCCATTACGGTCTCCAGGGGGATTTCCAGCTGGAGCACCAAACAATCCGCCTGCTCCAGCTGGGGGCGGAGCTTTTCCACATCCGCCGGGGAAACGGTGGAATTGGCCCCCGCCAAAATGATGATGGCGTTTTCCCCGGCGCTGTCCACGGTGATGAAGGCCTGGCCGGTGGGCACCTCCCGGCGGGCCACGCAGGAGCAGTTCACCCCCGCCGCCTGGAGGCTTTCCAGCAAGGTGTCCCCGGCGGCGTCCCGGCCCACCGCGCCCACCATGGCAACGGGGCAGCCCAGCCGCCCCAGGGCAAAGGCCTGGTTGGCGCCCTTTCCCCCTGGATTGAGGGAAATCCCCTGGGCGGCGATGGTCTCCCCGGGCTGGGGCATCCGCTCCAAGGTGATGGACGTATCCAGATTTAAGCTTCCCACAACAACAGCCTTGCACATACGGACACACTCCTATCCCGCCGGGAAACCATCGCCGGCGTTTATTTCAGTATAGCGCACCACGGCCCTAGGCGCAAGACAAAAAACAGCCCGCCGGCGCGCCGGCGGGCTGTTTTGCTGTTGAGGCGGTTAGGCCTGCTTGGGCTTGTCCAGCACCTGCTTGCCGGCAAACTGCACCAGCAGGAAGCCCACCACGCAGGTGAGGATGATTTCAGGAATCATGTACACGCCGTTGTACACCAGGGAGTACACCACGGCCAAGGTGGTGCCCGTCAAGTTGGACAGGGCGGGGATGTAGGCGGCGATGACCTCCTGCATATAGGGGGCATCGTTTACCACGTCTGCCCACAGAATCCAGCCGGACAAGAACGAGCAGAAGTACCGCAGCATCATGGCGACGAAGCCGCCCAGCGTAAAGGCCACGGCGTCGTTTTTGATTTTGCCCCGGAACATGCCGCCCAGGCCCAGCACGGTAAAGGCCAGGATGTAATCCAGGAAAATGGAGCCCACCAGCGTGCCCACAGACAGGCCGCGCAGGGCGCTCATGCCCAGCAGCAGCTGGAGCACGCTGTGCACCAGCCCGGCGCCCAGGCCCCACTTTAGGCCGCAGCGGTAGCTGTAAAACAAGATGGGCAGCATGGAGCACACGGTGATAGCGCCGCCATAGGGGGCCTCGTACACCTTGATAAAGCCCAGCACCGTGGCCATGGCCACCATAATGCCGCCCAGCACCAGGTTAAAAGTGCGCTTCGAAACGGAATTCATGTTCAACCTTCCTCTCAAGTTGTAAAATCTGGGAAAAGGCCCAGGGCAAGAAAACAGCCGCCCAAAAGCCGGGCGGCCAGGAAGATTCCCCGCAAAGCAAGCGCTGCGCTGGTATGATGAAAACTTCCTACGCCGGTATTACCCGTATCAGGTTCCTGCCCAAAGGCAAAGGGTTTAAGCTCTAGGCTCCTCTCAGCCGCCCGGGGGCAGCTCCCCTTTTTTCATTTTCCGTCCCCTATTGTAGCGCGGGATGGCCGTTTTGTCAAATCCCCGCGAAAAAGGGCCGCCGCGAACCTGCGGCAGCCCTTGGCTCTCCCCTCTCGCCGTTTCCTGGATAGGGGGGAATGTTTACTTTTCCTTGCCGCGCTGCCGCCGCTGGATGACGGTCAAATAGCACAGGTACGCCGCGGCGATGGCGAAGTAGGCGGTCACGTTGGGCCGGCGCAGCACGTTGCCGGAAATCTGCGCCGCGATGGCCGCCAGCAGGAAGGTCATGCCCACGGCGCCCATCTCCACCGTGAGGAACCGCTGCACCCCGCCCCCAAAGGCGCACAGGGCCCGCACCGGCTTGGGGCGGCCCTTGTCCTTCTGGGCGCGCCAGGCGGCGGCCACATCTTGGCCAAAGGCCCAGAAAATCATCACCACGAACAAAGCCAGGAACACCATGTAAAGCCCAAAACCAATGTACCCGCAGAAGTAGAACACCGCGGGGAAGTCGTTCTCCAGGTCGTAGATGGTGTCGCCGTAAATCATATCGCTGTACTCAAAGCCCAGCAGCCGGGTGAGGAAGTCCTTCTCCTCCCACATCAGCTTGGCGTACATGGACTTCCGCACACGGGAATCCGACAGGACAGAGGGCTCGGAGGTGTAGTTGTAGGCATCCATTACGTTGTACACGCCAAAACGGTCGTACATATTTCCAAACACAGGGCCGTAGACCTCCGGGTCCGTATAGACGCCCATCAGGCTGTCCCGCAGGCGCTTAAGCCGCACGTCCTCCCCTTCGGTGGGACCCTTTTGGGAAGAGCCGCCCTCCTTCCCGCTCTCCTCCAGCTCCTGGCGGATTTGGTCCAGCTCTTCCTGGTCGGTGCCGCTGTTTTTCAGGCTTTCCTCCACCAGGTTCTGGTAGTTGTTCAAGGCGTATTGGGACTGGCTTTCCCGCTGCATCATGGGGGCATAGCTGCGGAATGCCACCACCAGCACCACTACCCCCAGCAGGGGCACCACATAGCGCAAGCACTGCTTTTTATAGTGGAGGACAAAGAGGAACACATACGCCCCTGCGATGATGAAGATGGAGTAGAAGGTAAACTTGGTGCCGGTGATGAACATCAACCCAAAGCTGAGCACCAACGACAGCAGGAAAACCAGGTACTTGCCGGTTTTCCAGGCGAAGAAGATGGCCAGGGGCATTACCAGCACGATAATAGCGCTTTGGGCGTTGGCCACACCAAACCAGCCCATCACCCCCAGGCCCAGGCTGGCATAGGTGTACACCGGGTTCCCCGTGGCCCAGGGCAGCGCGGTGAACAGCACAATCTCCGCCAGGTTGATGGCAAAGCCGGTGTAAATCCACTTGCGGATGTTCTTCCCCTTTTGAAAAAAGGTGATAAAGGAAAGGGTGTACATGGGGAAGCTCATAATCCGCAGGAAGTTGGCTGTGTCCGCCACCATGGACTGGTACCCAATGCGGTAGCAGTTTGCCATGTGGGCCACCCAGAAAGCGCCCATTATCCCGTAGAAAATCACATACACCCGCTTTTTATCGCTGACCACAAAGCCCAGCAGGGCAACGGCCATCAGCAGCAGGAAGCGCAGCGCCGTGGAGAAGGAGTTGTTCCCCAGCTCCCCCAAAAAGTAGGAGAGCACGTCCAGCGCGGGCTGTATGACGATGACAGCCCCTACAATCCAGTGGAGCTTCCCATCGATGGCCTTTTTTAGTGTTTGAAATTTCTGCTTCATACCGTTCCCCCTTGGCGATTTCCCCATGTCCCGGGGCGGTGCCCCCGGCGTTCCACCAGCAGCCTCCCCTTCTCCAGCGCCCGGCCTGTACCCGGGGCGGGGTGAAGGTACACATACAACAGCGCCGCCGCCACCGAGCCGTACACCGTCACGCTGGGCTTGCGCAGCACCTGGCCGGAAAACTGGGCCCCGCCCAGCATCATGGCCAGCATCATGGCGGGCACGCCAAACTCAATACACAGCACCCGCCGCCAATCCCCCACCAAGCCTTTCAGGGAGATAAGCACAAAGTACAGGCAGAAGGCCCCGTACAGGCCCACGCCCAAATAGCCGTAGTAGTACAGCAGCGCCGGGAAGTCGTTCTCCGGGTCGTAGATATGGCTGCCCACGTGGCACTGGGCGTACTCAAAGCCCAGGATTCTCGTCAGGAAATCCTGCTTTTGCCACACCATTTCCATGGCCGTGAGCTTCTTCACCCGGGTGTTGTACAAGGTCTGGGGGTCGGTGGCGTAGTTGTACTGCTCCATCACCGCCTCCAGGCCAAACTCATCGATGAGGTCCGAGAGCAGCGTCACCCCGTAGATGCCCGGCTGGTCGTACACCTCGGTGTACACCCGGGTGATTTTCTCCATAAGCTCCGGGGGGACCTCCTCCCCTGGCTGGTGGGTGTGGCCCGCGTCCTCCCCCAAGATGGCGTCGGCCTTCTCCTGATAGATGGCGTAGGAATCCCCGGTGAGGGCCTGGCGCTCGGCCATGGGGGAAATCCCCCGGCAGGCCACCAGGGCCACCACCGCCACCGCCAAGGGGACACAGAACAGCAGCTGCTGCCGCCGCAACAGCAGCAGCGCCAGAAACGCGCAACCAATGAGGATGGCCCCGTAATAGGTCAGCCGGGTGCCGGTGAAGTACAGCAGCCCAAAGCCCCCCAAGCAGCACAGGCTAAACTGCCACAGCCGCTGGCTGCGCAGGCCCCACAGCAGCAGGGGCGGCACCAGCAGCGTCAAAATGGAGCTCTGGGAGTTGGCCACCCCAAACCAGCCCAAAATGCCGATGGACACCCCCCGCTCGGGGTAGTCGTAGGTGTACACCGGCTGGCCCACGGCGTAGGACAAAGCTATCACCAGCAAAATCAGGCCCACGTTCACCGCCAAGAGGCCCGCCACCCGGTAGTCCAGGTTGCGGCGCTGGCGGAAGAAGGTGACAAAGGAAAGGGTCCACAAGGGGAACTGCACCAGCTTGAGGTACTCCGCGGCGTCCCCCACCGGGTCCTGGTAGCCCAGGCGCAGGCAGCTGAGCATGTGCAGCACCCAAAAGCCCCCCACCACGCCGTACATCACATAGTAGGCCCGGCGGTTTTCCGTAACGGAAAACCCGTACACCCCCACAGCGAACAGCAGCACCGTGCGCAGGGCGGTGGTCAGCCAGGTGGCGTCCGCCTGGCCCATAAAATAGGAAAGCACATCCAGCAGGGGCTGGGCCACCAGCAAAGCGGCCATCACCTCCCCCACTGGGAAGGAAAGCTTCTTTTGCAAAGAAGAAACGTTCATAGCAAAGGGTTCCTTTAGATTTATGTCAAGTGTTTTCCAGTATTATAACACGAAATCCCCCCGGGCACAACCGGGGCAAACGGGCCCCGATGGGCTTTTTTCCCGCAGCGGCGGGCTTTGGGCCATTTCTTACAAGTTTCTTTGTTTTTCCCCAGGGGGGAACAGGGCAAAAAAAGCCGGCAGAGGATTCCCCCTGCCAGCGTTTTTTACAGCTGCTCCAAGATTTCCGCCGCGTTGGTATCGGGCTTTACCTTGGGCATGATTCTCTCGATGTTGCCCTGCTCGTCGATGACAAAGGTGGTGCGTACCACGCCCATACTCACCTTGCCGTAGAGCTTCTTCTCCTGCCACACGCCATAGGCCTGGATGGCCTGGAGCTCCGGGTCAGAGAGGAGGAGGAAGGGCAGGCTGTGCTTTTGGGCGAACTTCCCATGGGAGGCCACGCTGTCCCGGCTGATGCCGATGACCTCCACGCCTTTTTTCTGAAACTCCCCATACAGCCCGGCAAAGGCGCAGGCCTGCCTGGTGCAGCCGGGGGTGTTGTCCTTGGGGTAGAAATAGACGACCACCTTTTTCCCCGCGAAATCGGAGAGGGAAACGGTGTTGCCGTCCTTGTCCTGCAAGGTGAACTCTGGGGCTTTTTCTCCTACAGTCAGCATGTGATGTCCTCCTATTCTGTTATCATTCCAATGCCTTTTACCAGGGTGTCGTAGTCCAGCATCCCGCGGCTGCGGGTGACCAGGTTCCCCTGGGCGTCGATAAAGTAAGTGGCGGGGAAGCCTGTCACATAGTAGGCGTTTACCGCCTCCAGCTGGGTGTCGTAGAACACGTCGAACTGGAACCCCTCCTGCTGGATGTACTCCTGGGCGGATTCCATAGTCTCCTGGACGCCGTCGGTGGCGTTCACCATGAGGAACTGCACCTCTGGGTAGGCCTCATAGGCCTTGTCAAAATCCGGCATTTCCTCCTTGCAGTAATAGCACCAGGTGGCCCAGAAGTTGAGCACAATGGGCTTGCCCACGTAATCGGAGAGCTGCACCTCGTTGCCCTCGCTGTCCAGCACGGTGAAATCCGGGGCGGCCAGCTGGGCCTCCTCGGTGGAGCCCAGGTTTTCCCCGGCGTACTCCCCGCTGAACTTCTGGTACAGCACCGCCGCCACCGCCAAAACAGCCACCAGCAGGACGGCTATCCCGGCAAGGGCCAGGTTTTTCTTTTTTGCGTTCATCTCTTCTCCTCCTTATGACAGCAGCGCCAGGAACTTGCCAAAGAGCCCCGTAGCCATCAGCACGCCAATGGCCACCAAAAAGCCGCCGCTGACCAGGTTGATAACCCGGTAATGGCGCTTGATAAAGGAAAAGGCCCCCTTCAGCCTGTCAATGAGCACGGCGCTGATGAAAAACGGCACCCCCAGGCCCAAAGAGTACAGCAGCAGCATGGCCACGCCCTGGAGGACATTCCCCTGGCTGGTGGCCAGCAGCAGCGCCGAGCCCAGGAAAGCCCCCACGCAGGGCGTCCACCCCACGGAAAAGACCACCCCAAAGAGCAGCGAGGAGAAAAAGCCCAGGTGCTCCACGTTGCCCAGCTTTGTGCCGCGGAACAGGTTGACCCGGAACACGCCCAAAAAGTTCAGGCCAAAGAAGATGACAATGAGCCCTGTCACCAAATTGACCACCGCGCTGTGCTCCTGCAGCAGCGTGCCCAGGGAGCCCGCCAAGGCCCCCAGCAGCACGAACACCAGCGTAAAGCCCAGAATAAAGCCCAGGGCGTTTTTCACCACCCGCTTTGTGTCCCTCTCGCTGTCCCCGGCAAAATAGGAAATGTAAATGGGCAGCATGGGCAAAAGGCAGGGGGACACAAAGGTGATAATCCCCTCTAAAAACGAGATAAAATACTGCATCTATCTTTCTCCCCCCGGGCGCGGCTGTGCCCACCGTTTTATTAGAATTCGCCGCTGCCGTCCAGTATATCCCTCTTTGGCGGCGCCGTCAAGGGAAAGCCGGCCCTGTGCATGGGCAAGGCAGCCCTTTGCGGTCCTTGCCACCCAGTATACCAGGGGGCGGCGGGGATTACCGTGATTCAGTCACAAAGGGGCGGCCTGCCGCGATTGCGCTTCCTGGAGGCCCATGCTATAATGTCCCCAGAGAACAAACGCCCGGGGGAGTTTCCCCGTGCGCGTGATAGGAACGAAAGGAGTGTCTGCGCCATGGCGCCATCCATGTTTGAACCGGTTTACAAAGAGATTTTTCCCTTTTGGAATGAAATCTCCCCCGAAACCCGGGACACCATCTGCCAAAATTCCGTGGCCATGACCTATTTAAAGGGCACCACCATCCACGACGGCACAGAGTGCTCGGGGGTGTTCTTCATCCGCTCGGGGTGTTTGCGGGTCTACCTGCTGTCGGAGAAGGGGAAGGACATCACCCTATACCGCCTGTACGCCGGGGACATGTGCATGCTTTCCGCCTCCTGCGTGCTGCAGTCCATCACCTTCGACGTGATGATCGACGCGGAGGAGGACAGCGAGTGCTACGTCATCAGCGGGCCCGCCTTTGTGTCTGTCAGCGAGGCAAACCCCAAAATCAAAATCTTTTCCCTGGAAACGGCCATCAGTCGCTTTTCCGACGTGATGTGGGTGATGCAGCAAATTCTCTTTATGAGCATGGACCAGCGGCTGGCCATTTTCCTGACAGACGAGTCGAAGCGGCTGGGTTCCGACACCATCCCCTTCACCCACGAGCAGATTGCCAAGTATATGGGCTCCGCCCGGGAGGTTGTGACGCGGATGCTGAAATACTTCGCCACCGAGGGCCTTGTGGAGGTCTCCCGGGGCGGGGTGAAAATCCTGGATAAAAAACGGCTGTGGGAGCTGGCGCTCTAGGCGGGGGATATGGAAAACCAGGCGGCTTGCGGGCTGGCTGGTTTTTTCTATGTACAAGGAATCGCGCCCCACATGATATAGTTCGCAACTTGGAAGCGCAGTCTACGGAAAGAATCCCTTGAAAGTGTCTCCGGCTTTCAAGGAATTCTCTTCTATTAGGAAAAAGACACCACACGATGTGTGGTATAATCGATGCCGGCTGAAAGCGCGGGCAAGAAAAATCGCGAACCTCATCAACATAAAGTTCGCGATTTGGGTGCGGCAGCCCGCCGCCGGGAAGCGTTGGCGAAAAAAAATACCCGCTACAAGCGCGGGCACAAAACTTCAGAATAAAGAATAAAAAAACCTGCGGTGCGCGAAATGCGCACCGCAGGTTTGGGTTAGGGTGATAAAATAGATGTCAATGCAAAATGCGGGCAAAAAAATCGCGAACCCCACAAAGTGAGATTCGCGACTTGCCTGGGGTGCAACCCCTGGCTGGGCTGGCGGGATTCGAACCCACGGGATGACGGAGTCAAAGTCCGTTGCCTTACCGCTTGGCGACAGCCCAGTATAGAGAACACGGAGCCTAATTTTCGAAAATTAAACCCCGTGTTCCGTGTGGGGTGGAAGATGGGACTCGAACCCACGGTCTCCAGAGCCACAATCTGGCGCTTTAACCAACTAAGCTACATCCACCATATGGCGCGCCAAAAGGGACTCGAACCCCTGGCCTACTGCTTAGAAGGCAGTTGCTCTATCCAGCTGAGCTATTGGCGCATCTTTGGGGGCATCCTTTGGCCCGCAGTTTATCAAACATCCCGATGGGATGCGCATCTCCCGCAAAAGCGGGTCTGTCAAAACAAACTACAGAGAATCGCTGTACATGCCGAGCTTGTAAACGCGGATAACCCAAGCAGGGCCCACCACGCACTTCTCCGCGACATGCCCGGGGTGCAACCCCTGGAGCGGGTGATGGGAATCGAACCCACACGACCAGCTTGGAAGGCTGGGGTTCTACCATTGAACTACACCCGCGCATTTTGCGACGGGATTTATTATAGCACATGACACCCCTTCCGTCAAGGGATTTTTTGCGTTCTTTTCCGCAAATATAAAAAGGAGCGCCCAAAGGCGCTCCCCAGTCTGTCGAAAAAGTCCCATAAGAGGGTAGCCGGCCGCAGAAGCGGGGCCTTCGGCCCCTGTCTGCTGACTTTTTTGTAGCTGAGCGCCCTTTAAGACCGTGGGGCGCTGGTCTCACCTGCCGGTTCGGTCGGCGCAGGGCGTTTGCCACCGGCAAACTGCGCCCCACACCCGGCAAACTTTTTGAAAAAAGTTTGATCAAAAACTTTTACGTTTGATTTCTTTCACTTTTTCGACAGCTCAAGGAGCGCCCAAAGGCGCTCCCTGTGTCTTTCCAGTCTTTCTTTTTACAGCACTTCCTGCCGCAGTTCCCCATCCTGCACAGACAGGGCCACGCCGGAGATGGCGCCCTCGCCACGCTCCACAAGGGCCATGGCCAGTTTGTCCTCCACCATGCGGCGGATGTTGTTGCGCAAATCCCGGGCGCCGCTCTGCCCGTGGATGGACTTCTCCGCCAGGTAGGCGCACACCTCCTGGTTGTAGGTGAGGGCGATGCCCTTCTCCTTGAGGGAGCCCACGTACTCGTCCAGCATCAGGGCGGCAATCTTCTTGTAGTCCTCCACGTCCAGGGGACGGAACACAATCACCTCGTCAATGCGGCTGAGGAACTCCGGCCGCAGGAACTCGCCTAGGGCCCGCATGACCTTCTCCCGGTTCATATCCGCGGCGGTCTTGTTAAAGCCCAGGGAGTTCTCCCGGCGGTCGCTGCCCGCGTTGGACGTCATGACGATGACCGTATTCTCAAAGTTCACCGTGCGACCGTGGGCGTCGGTGATGCGGCCCTCGTCCAAAATTTGCAGCAAAATGTTCAGCACGTCCGGGTGGGCCTTTTCAATCTCGTCGAACAGCAGCACCGAGTAGGGCCGGCGGCGGACCTTCTCCGTCAGCTGGCCGGCCTCGTCGTAGCCCACATAGCCGGGCGGGGAGCCGATAATCTTGGAGACAGAGTGCTTCTCCATAAACTCGCTCATGTCCAGGCGGATAAGGGTCTCCGGGGTGTCGAACAGCTCTTGGGAGAGCACCCGCACCAGCTCGGTTTTTCCGGTGCCGGTGGGGCCCACGAAGATGAAGGAGGCCGGATGCCGCCGGGGGCTGATTTGCACCCGGCTGCGGCGGATGGCCGCGGAGATGGCGGACACCGCCTCGTCCTGGCCGATGATGTGCCGCTTCAGCACGTCCTCCAGGTTCGCCAGCTTCTTCAGCTCGTTCTCCTGGACGCGGGAGGCCGGGATGCCCGTCCACAGCTCGATGACCTTGGCCACGTCCTGCTCCTCCACGTCGGCAAAGACGCCCTCGCTTTTCAGCTTGTCCAGGCTCTCCTCCAAAGTGGCGATGCGGTAGTGGGTCTTGGCCAGCTCCTCGTAATCTATCTGGCTGTCGTCGATGGGGCTGGAGAGGTCCTGCTCCCGGTTCTTCTCCTTGGTCAGGGCCAGTTCGGTCTCGTCGTACTCCTCCAGCTTTTTGTTGCGCAGGGCCGCGCAGGCGCAGGCCTCGTCCAGCAGGTCAATGGCCTTGTCCGGCAGGTAGCGGTCGTTGATGTACCGCTCGGCCAGCACCACCATGCGGCGGCAGATTTTCTCGGAAACCTTCACCCGGTGGTAGCTCTCGTAATAGCCCTTGATGCCCAGCAGAATCTGGACAGCGTCCTCCACAGAGGGCTCCGCCACGGTGACCGGCTGGAACCGGCGCTCCAGGGCCGCGTCCTTCTCAATGTATTTGCGGTATTCGTTGAAGGTGGTGGCGCCGATGACCTGAATCTCCCCCCGGGAGAGGGCGGGCTTTAAGATGTTGGCGGCGTTCATGCTGCCCTCGGCGTCGCCGGTGCCCACCAGATTGTGGACCTCGTCGATGAAGAGGATGACGTTGCCGTCGGCCTTCACCTCGTCCACCAGGCCCTTGATGCGGCTTTCAAACTGGCCCCGGAACTGGGTGCCCGCCACCAGTGCGGTCAAGTCCAGCAGCTGGACTTCCTTATCCCGCAGCTTGGCAGGGACCTCCCCCCGGGCAATGCGCAAAGCCAGGCCCTCGGCCACGGCGGTTTTGCCCACGCCGGGCTCGCCGATAAGGCAGGGGTTGTTCTTAGTGCGGCGGGAGAGAATCTGCACCACCCGCTGGATCTCCTTCTCCCGGCCGATGATGTTGTCCAGCTGGCCGTTCCGGGCCTTGGCGGTCAAGTCGGTGCAGAAGTTCTGGATGTGCTTGCGCTTCTTCTTGTGGAAGCTCTCCTTTTTCTGCTGGACCCCGGCGCCGCCAAAGCCGCCGTTTTCCCCGGGGCGGCCGCCCAGCATCTGGTCCACCGGCAGGGTGGCGGCGCCCCCGGGGGCGAACAGCTCGTCGCCGCTGTCGTCGTTGTCCAGGTTCATCAGCTGGGTCATCTGCTCGGTGGCCGCTTCCAGCTCCTCGTCGGTGATGCCCATTTTCTCCATAATATCGTTGACCGGCTTGATCCCCAGCTCCTTGGCGCAGACCAGGCAGAGCCCCTGGGGGTTCTGGCTGTCCATGCCGTTGGAGACAAAGACCACGGCCGGGCGTTTCTTGCAGCGTGTACAAAGCAACATAAAAGGTTCGTTCCTTTCTCTCAATTCAATGCCGCGCGGGGCGGCTTCCCCTGGAAGCTGTGTCCCATGGCGGGAATAGGCCTTCACACCGGCCCGGTCTTCTATTTAACCAGGCAATCATGGCCAGAATGTGAAGAAGCCGTAAAAAAAGCGGAAATTCCCCGGGGCCGCGGCCCCAGGGTCTTGGTTACGATTTTATCCGTTTGTCCCGCACCGTTTTGGCGCGGATCTCGTCTGTCAAAGAGAGGTCATACTGGCTGTCGTCCGAGCGGAGGATTTTTAAGAAAATCTGGGCGTACTTCACGGCAGAGTAAATCATCATGGCCGCCGTAAGCCCCAACAGCACATAGGAGATGACCTGGAAGGCCACGCCCTCCACGTGGAGGAAGCCGTCCATCACCACAATCAGCGCCACCGAGACGTAGAACATCACCGTGGCCACCTTGCCGTACCACTGGGCGGCGCAGGGGCGTTTTTTCTTTTTCAAAAGCAAAATGGCGCCGCAGAGCATCACCAGCTCTTTTAGGATGAAAACCAAAAGTGCCGGGCAGATAACCGGGAACTTAATGGCCAGGCACAGGGCCACCACGCCTTGGGTAAGCTTGTCCGCCAGGGGGTCCAGCATCTTGCCCAGCTCCGTCACCTGGTTGAGCTTGCGGGCGATAAAGCCGTCCACACAGTCCGAAAGGCCGGAGAGCACCAGCAGCGCCACCGCGATGGCCAGCTGGTCGTGCATAAAGAACCAGGCGAAAAAGGGGATAACGATAATGCGCAGCACCGAAAGGGCGTTGGGCACAGTTAGGTTCTGGTTGATGGGCTTTTTTTCCTGTGGCATGGGTCCTTCCTTTCCTCTCTTCTCACAAATCTCGTACTACCACACCTGCGGCAGGCCCAATCCTTCGCCAGGCGCCGCGGTTCCCTTATTCTAAGCAGGATAACAGGCAAATCCCTAAAAACTCTCTACTTTACTGGAACATGATGCCCAAGGGGTTCCAGTTGACCACCAGCCCGGCCAGGTAGGATTGGCGCAGGGCTGTTTCCACCTGGGCTTGGGTGTCTGCGGCCAGCATGGGGGTGAACACCTGCACCGCCGCCAGGACAATCCAAATGGAAATCACCGCCAGCAGCAGGCCGAACACGCCGCCCAGCAGGCCATCCACAGCGCGTAAGATGGGCAGGTGGAACACTGTGGCCAGCAGGTTGGCCACGATGCGCACCACAATCATAAACAGGCAGAACAGCACAATGACCGCCAGCACCTTTAAGAAGCCCACGAACACCGGGGCCAAGGCGTCGGCAATCAAATCGGCGGCCTGGCCGGACTGGCCCGCCAGGGCCTCTGTGACGCTGGCGGCGGTAACGCCCGCCTGCTCCAGGGCGCGGAGGATGAAATCCGGCAGGGAGGCAAACACCCCCTGCACCGCGGTGTAGGTATCACCGCTGCCAAGGCTTGCCAGGGACTCCCCGATGCGCTCTACCAGACCGGGGCGGAACAGGGTGTCAAACACCCACTGGGCGGCGGCGCCTCCCAGCAGGCCCGCCAGGCTGGCTGCCACCACAGCCCCTAAAAAGTGGGCTGCCGAGCGGATGAATCCCCGGTGGGCGCCAATGGCCACAAAGGCCACGCACACAGCCACCAAGACTATATCCAGTGTGTAGCCCATGACAAGCGCCCCCTTTCTCCGGATTTTTCCGCTACCTGATAAATATAGCATAAACTCCGCTTTTTCACAAGCCCCACTCCCTTACGGAAATCTTAATCCGTGGATTTTTCTTGCAATCTTTCCCGGCAGGCCCTATAATCAAAGTGTTTTGCGGCCTGTGATGTTGCAAATTCACCAGAAAGGATGGATCGATATGGCACTGTACTGCGCTGCCTTCTCCCCCACCGGCACCTCCCTGCGGGGGGCTTGGGCCATGGCCTCCGCTTTGGGGGAGGCCCACCTGCTAGACGTGACCACCTCCCCCGCCCCCGAGCAAGTGTTTACCCCCCAGGACTTGGTAATCTTTGGGGCGCCGGTGTACGGGGGCCGGGTGTTCCAGGGGGCCTTGGAGCGCCTCTCCCCCCTGCGGGGCCAGGACACCCCCTGTATTGTCACCGTCACCTACGGCAACCGGGATTTTGACGACGCCCTGCTGGAGCTCACCCGCTTCTGCCAGGAGCGCGGCTTCCTGCCCTTTGCCGGGGCCGCCTTGGTGGGGGAGCACACCTACGGCTCCATCGCCCTGGGCCGGCCCGACGCGGAGGACCTCCTCCAGGATAGGGCCTTTGCCCTGGAGGCCTGGGAGGACTTTCAGGCGGGGTGGGATAGCTTCTCGCCCCCGGGGAACTTCCCCTACAAAGAGGGTGGCAAGGGCGGCAGCTTTACCCCCTCCACCACCCAGGCCTGCACCCACTGCGGGCTGTGCGTCCGGCAGTGTCCCATGCAGGCCATTGGGGAGGACTGCGCCGCCATCGATGGGGAGAAGTGCATCGCCTGCTTCCGGTGCGTGAAAAACTGCCCTGTCCAGGCGAAGGGCGTGTTCACCCCAGAGTACCAGAGCTTTGCCGCGGCTTTCTCCGAAAAGCTGAAAGAGCCCAAGGAGAACCAGTATTTTCTGGGCAGGGGTTGAATTTTCCAGGAGGTGCTGGTGGCAAACGGGGAATTCTCCCCCCAAGAGCAGCGGGACTTTTTCCAAAGCTACAGCAACCGCACCATGGACCCGCCCTTGGAACCAATCACATAAAAAGCAAAAGAGCTGCTGCCTGGGAGCAACAGCTCTTTTTTACTTTGGAAAACTTGCCTCACCGCACCTGGAGGCGGCGGATTTCGCTGACGCCCAGCACATAGGCGGCGCTTTCGCTGGAGAGGGCGATGCTCTTGGCGTCGCTGCCCGCCTCGGCGCGGGCCAGCTCCTGGCCGGTGGCGGCGTCAAAGAGCACCAGCTGCTGGTCCAGCAGCGCGCCCACCGTCCCGCCGGACACGGACAAAGACACGATGCGCTCCTCGGCCTGGGCCTGCACCGGCTCCTCCAGGCCCCGGAACACCAGCAGCGTGCAGGCGCCGGCGTGCTCATAGGCGGAAAGGGACAGGTAGCACTGCCCCCCGGCGAACTGGAAGGCCGTGGGCGTGCGGCCCTGGTAGCCGTATTCAGAGAAGGACAGCTCCCCGGAGCGGGCCCGCAGCAAGGCGCTGTCCCCCACGGCGTAGAGCATGCCGTTCTCCCCCCAATAGGCGGCCAGCAGCAGGTTGTCCTGGCTTTCAAACTCCGCGGCGGGGGTGGGGCTGTTCAAATCGAACACCGTCACCTTGGACACCAGCTGTCCCCCCTGGGCCCGCACCGAGCACACCATGGCCCAGGTGCCGTCGGCGTTCAAGGCCAAGGCGGTGACGTAATCCTGGGCAAAGCTGTAGGTGAACTGCTCCTCCCCGGTGGCCAGGTAGACGGTCACATCTGTGGCGCCGTCGGCCCCCTGGGTGGCCAGGGCAAAGCGGCCGTTGGGGGCGATGGCCCCGGCCAAAATGTCCTGTTCGGTGGAGCTTTCCAGGTGGAGCTGGGTGCCGGAAACCACCATGTAGCCGGTGCTGTTCTGGTTGTACAGCAGGTATTGGCCAGAGGCCGCTTTTAAAATGGGCTGGTTATAGCTGTGGCGCTGGGAGAACAGCTCCTGGCCGGAGGGGCCCAAAATGGTCAGGGCCGTGTCGCTGAGGGCCACGGCGTTGCCCTCGGCGGAGAGGAAGTTCCCCTCGGACACAGAGGAGCCGGTGATGGCCACGGGATAGCCGTCGCCCTCCCCGGTGCCGGTGATTTGCACCTGGATCCAGTTCCAGATATTCTGGGGGGTCAGGTTACCCCGGTTGACCCAGATGGCCAACCCCAGCACCAGCACCAGCAGCACCACCGCCACCCGGTACAGGGCCTTGGGCACCTGGCGGGCCTTTTTCTGCTCCTCGCCGGCTGCCTCCTCCTCCCCATACTCAATGGTGGCCTGGGGGGCCTCCTCCGGGGACGCCTCCTCTGGGGGGGAAGGCTCCTGGGCGGGGGTTGCCTGATGCTGGGGGAGGTGGTCCTCCAGGCGGATGACCTTCCGCCCGCCCCGCTTTTCGCTGTGCTTTGCCATGCTGCCACTTCCTTTCCCGGGCCGCTGCCCTGCGAAACTTCTTAATAAAACACCTGGTTGAGATACAGCCCGCAGGCCGGGGCCGTGGGGCCGGCGGCCTTCCTATCCCGGGCTTCCAGGATGGCGGGGATGTCCTCGGGGGAAAACTTCCCCTGCTGCACCCGCAGCAGCGTCCCCACCATGATGCGCACCATGTTGTACAGGAACCCATCCGCCGCCACGGTGAAGGTGACCAGGTCCCCTTGGCGCCGGACCTGGGCCTTTGTCACGGTGCGGGTCAAGTCCCCCCTCTCCCGCTTATCCAAGGTGCAGAAGGAGGAAAAATCGTGGCGGCCCACATAGTGTCCCGCCGCCCGGTCCAGCAGCGCCTCGTCAATGGGGTACCAGTAGTGGAGGGCCCTGTCCTTTAAGAAGGGGTCCCGCACCGGGTGGTTCCAGATTTGGTAGACGTACTCCTTGCCCTTGCAGGAGTAGCGGGCGTGGAAATCCAAGGGCATCTGCTCCACCGAGCGCACCGCCACATCCTGGGGCAGGTAGTGGTTCAAAGCCGCCAGCAGCCGCTCGGGGGCGATGGGGCTCTCTGTTTTCAGGCTGACACAGAACTGCCGGGCGTGTACGCCGGTGTCCGTGCGGGAGCAGGCCTTGATGTCCTCGGAGAGGCCGGTGATTTTGCCCAGGGCCTCCTGGAACACCTGCTGCACCGTCAGGGCGTTCTCCTGGATTTGCCAGCCGTGGTAGGCGGCGCCGTCGTATGCCAGCTTGATGAGGAAATTCCGCTCCATAGGCCACCTCACACGCCCCGGCCCACGGCAGGCACCAGGAGATTGAGGGCGATAAACGCCCCCAAGGCCACCGCGCTGAGGAGCAGCACCAGCCAGTCCCCCTGGCCAAAGTGGAGCTGCTTCATTTTGGTGCGGCCGTCGCCCCCGTGGTAGCAGCGGCTCTCCATGGCGGTGGCCAAGTCAAAGGCCCGGCGGAAAGCCGACACAAACAGGGGGATGAGCACCGGCACCAAGGCCCGGATGCGCTGGGTGATGCCGCCGCTTTCCATGTCCGCGCCGCGGGCTTTCTGGGCGGCCATGATTTTGTCTGTCTCCTCCAGCAAGGTGGGCACGAACCGCAGCGCGATGGTCATCATCATGGCGAACTCGTGCACCGGCACCCGCAGCTTGGCAAGGGGCTTTAGCAGCCGCTCAATGGCGTCGGTCAGCTGGGTGGGGGAGGTGGTGAAGGTCAGCACGGAGCTGGCCAGAATCAGCGCGATGATGCGCACCGAAACAAAGATGGCGTTGTAAATGCCGTTTAAGGTGATTTGGAAGATGCCGAACTTCCACAGGGGCTCCCCGGCGCCGTAGAAGATGTTGAGGATGCCGGTGAAGGCCACCAGAAACCAGATGGGCTTCAGGCTCTTCCAGTAGAGCTTACAGGGGATTTTGGAAAAGGCAATGCCCAGGCCGATGTAAACCACCGCCAGCGCCAGGGAGGCGAAGTTCCCCGCGGCGAACAGCAGCACAATGGCGTACACCAGCAGGCAGATTTTCAGCCGGGGGTCTGTGGCGTGAAGGGGGGACTTTTGGGGGAAATACTGCCCCAAGGTGATGTCGGAAATCATCGCAGCTCCTCCTTCCGTTTGAGAATGGGAATCAGCTGGTGGAGGGCGTCATCCACCGTTAAGGTAGAGGCGTCCACCGGCAGGCCCATGGCCACCAGCTCCTGCATGATTTTGGTGATTTGCGGCACGCGCAGCCCCATCTCCTCCAGCTCCGGGCCCCGGGCGAAGACCTTCTTCGTCTCGTCCAGCATGGCGGCGTGGCCGTGGTTCATCACCAAAATGCGGTCGGCGGTGCGGCCGATGTCCTCCATGCTGTGGGACACCAGCAGCACCGTGTTGCCCCGGGCCTTGTGGTACTGGGTGATTTGGGCCAGCAGCACGTCCCGGCCCCGGGGGTCCAGGCCGGCGGTGGGCTCGTCCAAAATGAGCACCTCCGGGTCCATGGCGATGACCCCGGCAATGGCCGCCCGGCGCTTCTCGCCGCCGGAGAGCTCGAAGGGCGACTTCTCCAGCAGCTCCTCCTTCAGGCCGGTGAAGTGGGCGGCCTCCCGGGCGCGGGTTTCCGCCTCCTGGTCCGTGAGGCCCATGTTTTTGGGGCCGAACATGATGTCCTTGAGCACCGTCTCCTCAAAGAGCTGGTACTCCGGGTACTGGAACACCATGCCCACCCGGAAGCGCACCGCCCGGATTTTCTTGGGCTCGGCCCAGATGTCCTTGCCGTCCAGCAGCACCTGGCCCGAGGTGGGCCGCAGCAGGCCGTTGAGCATCTGGATGAGGGTGGACTTGCCGCTGCCCGTGTGGCCGATAACCCCCAGGAACTCCCCTTTCTCCACCTGGATGTTCACCCCATCCACGGCGGTTTTCTCAAAGGGGGTGCCTGGGCTGTAGCGGTAGGCCAGGTCCTTGGTTTCGATAATCGCCAACTTGCTTTCCCTTTCCTTTCCCAGCGTTTCTCAGCGGGCTTCCCCGGCCAGGTAGCGGCGGAACATGCTCACGCACTCCTCCACACCCAGGGGCATCCCCGGCAGTTTAATCCCCGTGGCGGCCAGCCGGTAGCTGAGCTCCGTGGCCTGGGGCACGTCCAGGTCGTGGCGCTTTAGGAACTCCACGTCGCTGAACACCTGGCGCGGGGTGCCGTCCCGCAGGATTTCCCCCTCGTCCATCACCACCACCCGGCCCGCCTGGACCGCCTCGTCCATGTAGTGGGTGATGAGCACGATGGTGATGCCCTTCTCCCGGTTCAGGCGCTGGATGGTTTCCATCACCTCGGCGCGGCCCCGGGGGTCCAGCATGGCGGTGGGCTCGTCCAGGACGATGCACTTTGTCTCCATGGCGATGATGCCCGCAATGGCCACCCGCTGCTTCTGCCCGCCGGAGAGCTTGTGGGGGGCGTGCTCCCGGTACTCGTACATGTCCACAGCCTTGAGGGCGGCCTCCACCCGGCGGCGTATCTCCTCGGGGGGAACGCCCAAGTTCTCCGGGCCAAAGGCCACGTCCTCCTCCACCACGCCGGCCACCAGCTGGTTGTCGGGGTTTTGGAGCACCAAGCCCACCTGGCGGCGGACATCCAGCTGGGTCTCCTCCACGCTGGTGTCGATGCCCCCCACCAGGACTTTCCCGGCAGTGGGCACCAGCATGCCGTTGAAGAGCTTGGCCATGGTGGACTTGCCGCAGCCGTTGTGCCCCAGCAGGGCCACAAACTCCCCCTCCTCAATGGAGAGGTCCACCCCGTGGAGCACCTCCCGGGCGTCCACGGATTCCGCGTCGTAGGAAAAGCGCACCTGTTGGGCTTCGATAAATGCCATGGTTTCACCTCACGTTTTTTAAAGCAGGGCGGGTGTCCACCGCTCCCTACTTGAGATCCAAAAGTGGTAAAGTACTGGAAAAACCCAGGTTTTATGCGGGGTTTGAACTTTACCACCCTGGTAAAGTACTTGGGTTTAACGGGCAAGTACTCTACCACCGGGCTAAGTACTTTACCACCCTGGTATAGAATAAAACCCGCATGTTTCCTAGCTTTTTGAAGTACTTTACCACTTTCTTATTCCAAGCCCTGGGGCAACGGCTTCTGTGCTGTCCCAAGAGGGGGACATCCGGCCCCCCTTTTTTTGAAAGTAGGGGAAGGCAGGGGCGCTGGTGCCCGGTGGGCACCGTCCAGCCCCGACCGAGCCGGCAGGCGAGACTTCTTAACGCCGTCCCCGACGGCGGGAGGTGATCACCTATCTCTCCTGAAATCCCCCTAAGCGCGCACAACGAGCGACGGGGGATTTCAGCCGTCTGCCTCCGCGACCGCTCCCGGGGCTATCTGCTACGCAGCGTGCGCCCCGTCCGCTGCATTTTTTCGTCGGCTGCGCCGGTAAGGTCAAGGTCGTGGGACGCTGTCCCACACCCTGCAAGCCTTTGAAAAGGCTTGAGCGAAACTTTTACGTTCGCTTCGCTCAGCCTACCCCCGGGACGAATTGCCTGGGGTGCAACTCCTTAGGCTTCGTAAATCGCCGTACTTCCGCAGGGCAGCACCAGGCCGGTGCTGGTTACAGGCAGGCCGATCTCGTCGGAGCTCACCTTGCCCCCAAACCGCTTTTGCAGCTGCACCCCCAGCAGGTACTCCATCACCGAGGGGGAAAGCCCTGTGGTGTAAGAGTTGAGGATGAAAAACAGCGGCTTCTCCGTGAGGATGGGCACGCACTGGCCGATGAGGCTGTACAGCTGCTCCTCCAGCTTCCACACCTCGCCGCCAGGGCCCCGGCCATAGGAGGGCGGGTCCATGATGATGCCATCGTACGTGCGGCCCCGGCGCTGCTCCCGCTGGACGAATTTCAGGCAGTCGTCCACCAGCCAGCGCACGGGCCTGTCGGCGATGCCGCTGGCCTCGGCGTTCTCCCGGGCCCACTGGACCATGCCCTTGCTAGCGTCCACGTGGGTGACCATAGCCCCGGCCTTCATGCAGGCCAAGGTGGCCGCGCCGGTGTAGCCAAAGAGGTTCAGCACCCGCACGGGGTCCTCAGGGGGACGGCCCGCCTGGCGGATCTTCTCCATGGCGAACTCCCAGTTTACCGCCTGCTCGGGGAAAATCCCCGTGTGCTTAAAGCCCATGGTCTTTAAGCGGAAGGTCAGCCCGTTCCAGTGGATTTTCCACACGGGGGGCACCTTTTTATAGTTCTGCCACTTGCCGCCCCCCGAGCTGGAGCGCTGGTACCGGGCATGGGCCTGGCCCCAGCGGGGGTCCTTCTTCTCCCCGGACCAGAGGATTTGAGGGTCCGGCCGGATGAGGAGCACGTCCCCCCACCGCTCCAGCCGCTCCCCGTCCAGGGTGTCTAGCAGCTCGTAATCCTGCCACTGTGCAGCGCGCATAGCTCTCCGCCTTTCTCAAGTTATTGGATGCTGCCCTCCCCGTCCAGGGTCAGCTGGCCGTCGTCCTTCAGCCGGGAGGGCACGGGGTAGCCCAGGTGCAGATAGGCCGCCGCTGTGGCGCAGCGCCCCCGGGGCGTGCGGGTCAAAAAGCCTATCTGCATCAGGTAGGGCTCGTTGACGTCCTCGATAGTGACGGCCTCCTCCCCGATGACGGCGGCCAAGGTCTCCAGGCCCACGGGCCCGCCGTTGTAGTTTTCAATGATGGCCCTAAGCATGTTCCTGTCGCTGGCGTCCAGGCCCAGCTCGTCGATTTCCATGCGGTCCAAAGCGATTTTCGCGGTGTTCAAGGTGATGACGCCGCCGCTCATCACCTCGGCGAAGTCCCGCACCCGCTTTAAAAGCCGGTTGGCGATGCGGGGCGTGCCCCGGGAGCGGGAGGCAATCTCCAGGGCGGCGTCGGCCTCAATCTGGGCGCGGAGGATGTCCGCGCTGCGGGAGACGATTTTCCCCAGCTCCTGGGGGGTGTACAGCTCCAGCCGCAGCACCACGCCGAACCTATCCCGCAAGGGCGCGGACAGCTGCCCGGCCCGGGTGGTGGCGCCCACCAAGGTGAACCGGGGCAAAGGCAGGTGATAGGAAGCCGCCATCTGCCCCTTGCCGGTGATGATGTCCAGGGCGAAGTCCTCCATGGCCGGGTAGAGGATTTCCTCCACGGTGCGGGGCAGGCGGTGGACCTCGTCGATAAACAGCACGTCCCCGGGGCTTAAATTGGTGAGCAGGGCCGCCAAATCCCCGGGCTTCTCAATGGCCGGGCCGCTGGTGATGCGCAGATTGACCCCCAGCTCGTTGGCCACAATGCCCGCCAGCGTGGTCTTGCCCAGGCCCGGCGGGCCGTAAAGCAGCACGTGGTCCAGGGATTCCTTCCGGCTTTTGGCCGCCTCGATGTAGATTTTCAGGTTTTCCTTGACCTTGTCCTGGCCGATGTACTCCGAAAACGTGCGGGGGCGCAGGGGGTTCTCCACCGCCTGGTCCTCGGGGGTGTAGCCGGGCTCGACCGTGCGGTTCTCATAGTCCCAGCCGCCCTCCAGGTCCATCTCCCCGCCATAGGGTTCCACTGGCATATTGGCTCCTCCTTTCACTTAGGTGATGGTCATTTGCCGCTGCCAAAGCTCTTCAGCGCCAAGCGGATGAGCTCCTCGGGGGGCAGGGCGCTGTCCAGCTTCCCCACGGCAGCGGCGGCCTCGCTGGCGGAATAGCCCAGCGTCACCAAGGCCTCCACCGCCTGGGAGGCATTCCCAGACGCAGAGGGCCCGCCGGGCTGGGGGATGCCCTCCATGCTCACGCTGCCGGAGAGGGCCCCCACCTTGTCTTTCAGCTCCAGCACAATGCGCTGGGCCAGCTTTTGGCCCACGCCGCTGGCTTTGGTAAAGCGCTTGGCGTCCCCGGCGGCGGCGGCCAAAGCCACGTCCTCGGGAGAGAGCTGGCTCAAAATGGCCAAGCCCACCTTGGGCCCCACCCCGCTGATGGAGGTGAGCAGCCGGAAGCAGGAGAGCTCCCCCTTGGTGGCAAAGCCAAAGAGGTCCAAAGCGTCCTCCCGGACGTTGAGATAGGTGTACAGCGTCACCTTTTCCGAGAGGCGGGGCAGGCCGCGCAGGGTGTTCATGGAAGTCATGCAGCGGAAGGCCACGCCCCCCACATCCACCACTGCCGCCCCGGGCTCTGTGTGAACTAAAGTTCCTGTCAACGAATAAATCATGATGTGTCCTTTCTATGGGTAAGCGATGGGGGTGAATGGGACGGGCGCGGCGTGCCTTCGCTGTCCATTCGCGCCCATGGGGCAGCTCCGGGGAAGGCAGCGCGGCCCAAGCCGTGGCGATGCCTCGCCGCATTTTCCCGGGGACGCCGCTGGGGAGAAGACGCTTTCTTGGTGCGCTTTCCTTGGCTTCTGGAGCTATGGCTTGGAGGAGGGCGCTTTTTCAGTGCGCTGCCGGCCGGGCTGCGGCCTATCGCCCTACGGGCGCGTGCGGGCGCTGCCCTGGTTTTCTTTTGGGCTGACGCCCA
>DSTMR04002__coassemble_938_pt1 | contig 26705 bp, 20 predicted proteins | sample DSTMR04002__metabat2_low_PE_040 | metagenome-assembled genome bin DSTMR04002
GCTACGATGTCCTTTACACCTACGTTCTGGCACGGATTCAATATTGGTCTTACCAAGCTCAGATGGATGAGGGACGCCTGCTGCAAAAGCTGCTGAAAGCCGGTGACAGAGAGCGAACGGCAAGCCAGAAGAAGCAGGCAGCGGAGCTGAACAAGGCAGAGAAGCGCAAAGCCGAGCTGGATCGCCTGTTTGCCAAGATGTACGAAGATTGGGCTGTGGGGCGCATCACCGAGTACAACTTCAATATGCTGTCCAAGCGGTATCAGACCGAGCAGCAGGAGCTGGCGGAAAAGATCGAAAGGCTGAACGCCGACCTTGCCGCAGAGCAGCAGAGCGCCGTGGATGCCGAAAAGTGGGTGAACCTGATCAAGCAGTATGTGAATCCCTCAGAACTGACTGCCGAACTGCTAAATGCCTTGATCGAGAAGATCGTCGTCCATGAAGCGGTGAAAGGTGAAGGCAACACCCGCACCCAGGAGATTGAAATCTACTACCGTTTTATCGGCAAAGTGGAGTAAAAACGCAAATAAACCATTTATCTCTTTAAGTTGGGGAAACCGGGCTGTCGGTCCCCGACTCGGACATGCTGCTGGCCCTGTCGGAAGCCCTGGAGACGCCGGTGAGCGTGCTGCTGGGCGAAACCGTTGTGGAGCCGGAGGCCGACACCTTGCAGGCCATTTCCCAAAAGCTGGAGGTGATAAACTTGCAGCTGGCCCGCAGGAAAACCACCAGAAGGAAGGTGGTCCGCTGGGTGCTCATTTCGTTCTGCGCCCTGTTGGCACTGCTGTTCGCAGCCCTCCTGCTGGTGGGCAGCCCCTATTTGGCGTGGGATTACAGCGACCCGGAAACCGCCGTCCTTGGCGTGGCCTTTCACTCCTTGGAATGGCTGTTTGTCCGGGTGGCGCCTCCTCTCTTTCTGGCTGCGCTGGTTGGGATTTTCTTCACCTATAAGAAAGAGTGAAAGGAGGCTTTTCCTATGAAGAAAAAGATATTCGCGGGCATTCTCGCGCTGGCGGCGGTGTTGGCGTTGGTGTGTATTATCTTTGCGCAAGGGGGTTCCGGCGCATATGTGCCCGCCGCCGATGAAATCGCCTTGCGCATCCAATTCGACACAAAGGAGGACGTGGGACTGCTGGTGTACGACTACCGCGCGGAAGACCGCGACTACAGCGGGGGCATCTCCAACGCGGACGGCTCGCTGCTTCCGAGCGACTCGGAAAACATGGTGGTGTGGAACAGGGAGGAGCTGGAAAGCACCGCTGACGCGCTGGCGCTGTGGATACGGTTCCGCGTCATAACGGAATACGTAACGCCCAACTTTGAAAACGTCTACCCGGCGGACATCACAAAAGCTCTGGAGCCCATCGCCTGGGAGGCCCGCTTTGGGCAGACCTATACCATCATCATCACCGGCGACAGGGCAAATGGCTACCAAGCGGTGCTCCACCCGTGACGCGCGGGCCCATTCTCAAAACGCATGGAAGGGGATAGAAACAGGGTATTGGACATCCCGCCTTCCGCCTGCTACAATGGGGGCAAGAAACTTCCAGCGAGGTGTGTTGCCGTGAACCCGTTGCCAGCCCGGCTTTGGGGGAAGCTCCTAGAGCCCAAAACCCAGGTGGAGCCCTCCCGCCAGCCCTTTTCCAACCAAGACTTGAAACAGCTGATTGTCCCCCTTTTTGTGGAGCAGCTGCTGGCCATGCTGGTGGGAATTGCCGACACGCTGATGGTCTCCTACGCCGGGGAGGCCGCCGTCTCCGGGGTGTCCCTGGTGAACATGCTGAACACCTTTTTCATCTTCCTGTTCACGGCCCTTGCCTCGGGCGGGGCGGTGGTGGTCAGCCAGTACATCGGCAGCAGGGACGGGGCAAACAGCAACCTGGCCGCCGGGCAGCTGTACACCCTCTCCTTCCTGTTTTCCCTGGTGTGCATGGCGGCCACCCTGGTGTGGAACCGCCCCCTGCTGGGGCTGCTCTTTGGCCAGGTGGAGCCGGACGTCATGGAGGCCAGCGCCATCTACCTGCGGATTTCCGCCTACTCCTACCCCTTCCTGGCGCTGTACAACGCCGGGGCGGCCCTGTACCGCTGCATGAGCAAGACAAACGTCACCATGCAGATTTCGCTGGTGATGAACGCCATCAACGTGGCGGGCAACGCCATTGGCATTTTCGTCCTCCACGCGGGGGTGGCCGGGGTGGCCTGGCCCTCTACCCTTTCCCGGGCCTTTGCCGCCGTGGCCATGACGGCGCTGTGCTTCTCCCAAAAGAACCAGGTGCGCCTGCTGTGGAAGGACCTGCTCACCTGGAACAGCAGCATGGTGCGCAGGCTGCTGCGCATTGCCGTGCCCAACTCCATTGAGAACGGCCTGTTCCAGCTGGCCAAGGTGGCGCTGAGCTCCATCACCGCCATGTTTGGCACAGTGCAGATTGCCGCCAACGGCGTGGCCCAGAGCATCTGGTCTTTGGCGGCGCTGGTGGGCTCGGCCATGGGGCCGGCCTTTATCACCGTAGTGGGCCAGTGCATGGGCGCCAGCGACACAGAGGCCGCCGGCTACTACATGCGCAAGCTCACCCGGCTGACCTTGTCTGTGTCCATCGCCTGGAACGCCCTGGTGCTGCTGCTCACCCCGGTGATGCTGCTGTTCTACGACCTCTCTCCCCAGGCCAAAAACCTGGTGTTCTGGCTGGTGGTCATCCACAACATCTTCAACGCCGTGGCCTATCCCATCTCCGGGCCCTTCTCCAACGGCCTGCGGGCCGCCGGGGACGTGAAGTTCACCATGTACATCTCCCTGTTCTCCACCATTGTGGTGCGGGTGGCCCTGTCCATTGTGCTGGGTGTGTGGCTGAATCTGGGGGTTATCGGCATCGCCTTGGCCATGGCGGGAGACTGGTGCATCAAGGCGGTGATTCTGCTGTTCCGGTATAAGAGCGGGGCGTGGAAAAGCTTTCGGGTGCTGGGGTAAGGGTTGCAATCCCGCCGCGGCACGGCTATACTAAAAAGCGAAGAAGCGGCCGCCCGCTGGGGCGGCCTTTTTGTCAGGAGATGGTGCGATGCGTTTTCAAATCCAGGGGACCGTGGCCACGGCGGACCTTCACGGCGTCTACCAGCAGGATGCCAAAGACTTGCTTTCCGGCTGGCTGAACACCGCCCCCGCCGCGGTGACAGAGCTGCGGGTCATCCACGGCTACCAGCGGGGCACCGCCCTGCGGGACATGCTGCGCAGCGGCTTTTCCCACCCAAGGGTGAAAGCGGTGCTGCCCAGCTTGAACCCGGGGGAGACGAGGTTGGTTTTAAAGAAATAAGGAGGCACATGCAATGACTGTGAACGAATATCAAAAGTTGGCTATGGTCACCTTAAATCCCGACCTTTCCAAGCGGGACGTGCTCATCAACGGAGTGATGGGCCTTTGCGGCGAGGCCGGGGAGGCCATCGATTTGGTCAAAAAACACCTGGCTCAAGGCCACGAGCTGGACCGAGAAGGCCTTATCAAAGAATTGGGGGATGTGGCCTGGTATCTGGCGGAAACCGCCACTGCCCTGGATGTGGAATTGGAGGAAGTTCTCCTTCAAAATATTGAAAAACTCAAGCGCCGCTACCCCGAAGGGTTTGCGGCCGAGCGCTCTATCCAACGCTGCGAAACATGAAAAATGGCTGCGCGACTAAGCCGCGCAGCCATTTTTTGCATTTCCGAAGTTTCCCCGTCTTACCCTGGCAAAATCTTCCGTCCAATCCGCCAAAGGCCACTGTCAGCTACGCTCAAACTGGCTGTTGGAAGGACTGCCCCGGTGGACAGTCCTTTCCGCGTTTGGCTGAGAGATGCGAAGCATCTCTATTTTGGCGCGAGACCACGCCGCAACCGCCAAACATCACCGCCTGATTCAGCTCTCAATCGTGGTCAAACTGACTGTTGTACAATTCGGCGTAGAACCCGCCCTTTTGCAGCAGGCTTTCATGGTTGCCCTGCTCCACGATGTGGCCGTCCCGCATGACCAAAATGGTGTCCGCGTCCCGGATGGTGGACAGCCGGTGGGCCACGATAAAGCTGGTGCGGCCCTCCATCATCTTTTGGAAAGCCTTCTGGATGCGGATTTCCGTGCGGGTATCGATGGAGGAGGTGGCCTCGTCCAGGATGAGCATGGGCGGCAGGCACAGCATCACCCGGGCGATGCACAGCAGCTGCTTCTGGCCCTGGGAGATGGATCCGCCGTCCTCGCCGATGACCGTGTCATAGCCCTGGGGCAGCCGCTTGATGAAGCTGTGGGCGTGGGCGGCCTTGGCGGCCTCCACCACCTCCTCCAAGGTGGCCTCGGGCCTGCCATAGGCGATGTTCTCCCGGATGGTGCCCCGCTTCAGCCAGGTGTCCTGCAGCACCATGCCGTAGCTGCGGCGCAGGCTGTGGCGGGTGATGTCCCGAATGTCCGTGCCTTCCACCTGGATGGAGCCGCTGTCCACGTCGTAAAAGCGCATGAGCAGGTTGATAACCGTGGTCTTGCCGCAGCCGGTGGGGCCCACCAAGGCCACCCGCTGGCCGGGCTTCACCTCCAGGTGGAAGTCCTCAAGCAAGGGCTGCTCCGGCCGGTAGGAGAAGGCCACGTCCTGAATGGACACGCTGCCCTGGGCGTTTTCCAGCACCCGGGCGCCGGGGGCGTCGGGGACCTGGGGCCGCTCCTCGATCAGCTCGAACACCCGGCCCGCGCAGGCCAGGGCGTTTTGCAGCTCCGTCACCACGCCGGAAATCTCGTTAAAGGGCTTGGTGTACTGGTTGGCGTAGCTTAAAAAGGCGGAGAGCTGGCCCACGGAAAGGCCGCCGCCAATCACCGACAGAGCGCCCACAATGCCCACGCCGGTGTACACCAGGGAGTTGACAAACCGGGTGGAGGGGTTGGTGATGGAGGAGAAGAAAATGGCCCGCAGGCTGCACTTGCGCAGCCGCTCGTTGATTTCGTCGAACTTCTCCAAAGAGTCCTGCTCCCGGCCAAAGGCCTGCACCACCTTTTGGCCCTGGACCATCTCCTCCACAAAGCCGGTCTGCTCCCCCCGCACCTGGGATTGCAGCCGGAACATGTCATAGGTGCGCTTGGCGATAAAGGCCGCCACCACCAGGGACACGGGGGTAATCACCACCACCACGGCGGTGATGACCACGTTGACGCTGAGCATGAACACCAGCGTGCCCACAATGGTGAGCACCCCGCTGAACAGCTGGGTAAAGCCCATGAGCAGGCCGTCGGCGAACTGGTCCACGTCGGCGATGACCCGGCTGACCACCTCGCCGGTGGGGTGGCCATCCAGGTATTTCAGGGGCAGAATCTGGATTTTCTGAAAGGCCTTGTTGCGGATGTCCCGCACCACCCGGTAGGTGATGCGGTTGTTGATGAGGCTCATCACCCACTGGGACAAAGCCGCCACGGCGATGACCAGGCCAATCTCCACCAAGATGCGGAAAATGCCGGGAAAGTCCACGTTGCCCGGGCCCACGATGTAGTCCACGGCGTTGCCTGTCAAAATGGGGATGTACAGGCTGGCCGCCACAGTCACCGCCGCCAGCAGCACAGACAGCCCCACCAGCGCCCAGTAGGGGCGGATGTAGTGCAGCACCTTTTTCAAGGTGCCCTTTTGCGCTTTTTGGCCCTTCATACCGCCGCCTCCTTCCGCTTGCTCTCGTACTGGGACTGGAAAATCTCCCGGTAGACCTGGCAGCTTTCCAGCAGCTGCTGGTGGGTGCCGATGCCCACGGCCTGGCCGTCGTCCAGCACGATGATGGTATCGGCGTACCGGATGGAGGAGGCCCGCTGGGACACGATGAACACCGTGGGCCCGCCCTCCATCTCCCGGATGGCCCGGCGGAGCTTGGCGTCGGTGGCGAAGTCCAAGGCGCTGGCGCTGTCGTCCAGGATGAGGATTTCCGGCTTGCGCACCAAGGCCCGGGCGATGGTCAGCCGCTGGCGCTGGCCCCCAGAGAAGTTCCTGCCCCCCTGGGCCACCGGCTCATCCAGGCCGCCGGGCTTTTCCTCCACAAAGTCCCGGGCCTGGGCGGTTTCCAGGGCCTGCCACAAGTCCGCCTCGGTGGCGTTGGGGTTGCCCCACAGCAGGTTCTCCCGGATGGTGCCGGAAAACAGCTGGGCCCGCTGGGGCACCACCCCCACCCGCTGGCGCAGCTGGGAAAGGGGGAACTCCCGCACGTCCCGGCCGTCCACCAGCACGGCGCCCTGGGTGGCGTCGTAAAAGCGGGGAATCAAGTTCACCAAGGAGGACTTGCCGCTGCCGGTGCCCCCGATGATGCCCACGGTGTCCCCGGGCTTTACGGAAAAGTCCAGGCCGGAGAGGGAGGCCTCCCCCGCGCCCTGGTAGGTCAGGCCCACGCCCCGGAACTCCACGCTGCCGCCCCGCCCCGCGGTGCCGGAGAACGCCTGGGGGGCTTCCATGGAGGAGGGGGTATCCAGCACAGCCTGCACCCGGCCCATGCAGGCCAGTGCCTTGGTGATGTTGATAATCAGGTTGGCAAGCTTAATCAGCTCCACCAGAATCTGGGACATATAGTTGAGCAAAGCCACCACCGCCCCCTGGGTGAGGATGGCCGTATCCACCCGCACAGCCCCCACCCAGATGAGGGCCACGGCCGCTAGGTTGATGATGACGTAGGTCACGGGATTCATCAGGGCGGAGATTTTGCCCACGTGCTCCTGGAGCTTTGTCAGGGCGTTGTTCTCCTGCTGGAAGCGCTGGTTCTCGGCGGCCTCCCGGCCAAAGGCCCGGATGACCCGCACGCCGGTGAGGTTCTCCCGGGTGGCGCCCAGCACCTTGTCCAGGCCCGCCTGCACCTGCTTGTACCGGGGCATGGTCCACAGCATCACGCCGAACACCACCACCGCCAGCAGGGGGATGGCCACCACGAACACCAGCGCCGCGGGCACGTCGATGGTAAAGGCCATCACCATGGCGCCAAACACCACAAAGGGGGAGCGCAGCAGCAGCCGCAGGGCCAGGTTCAGGCCGTTTTGCACCTGGTTGATGTCGCTGGTCATGCGGGTGATAAGGGTGGAGGTGCCCACGGTGTCCATCTCGGTGTAGCTCAAGGTCTGGATGTGGGCGAACAAGTTGTGCCGCAGCTTGGCGGCAATGCCCACCGAGGCCTTGGCCGCGAAGAACTGGGCGGTGATGGAGCACACCAGGCCCACCACGCCCAGGCCGGCCATCACCAGGCACATGCGGCCCACATAGCCCCTATCGGCGCGGGCAATGCCCACGTCGATGACGGCGGCCATCACCAAGGGAACCAGCAGCTCGAAGGTGGCCTCCAGCAGCTTGAACAGCGGCCCCAGGATGCACTCCTTCTTATAGCTGCGCATATAGGCAAATAAGCTTTTCACAAGCATCGTCCTTTCCTATGGCATTCTAGTATGCCACGCATCAGGCTGAGCCATCCGCCGGCACGTCCCACAGCGGGAGGCGCCCCCTTTTCCATCGGTATTTTGCGGCGTGTTCAGCCCAGTTAGTGACATTATACCATAAAGATGTGTTAGAGAAAAGTGGGGCTGCCCCTTTTCAAAAAAAGCGCCTGGGAGTATACTGAAACCAGAAAAAGCCAAAAGGAGGCCATACCATGAAATGCCCCGCCTGCGGCCGGGAGATGGAGCCCGGCTACCTGCAAAGCGACCGCCCGGTGGTCTTTACCACCCGCCGCCCCTCCCTGTCCGGGGTGGCGTTCCCCCGTATCCCCCGGGGCCAGGACCTGCACCTGACCAACGACGCCTACTCCCCCTGCGCCTGCCCGGCCTGGCACTGCCCCCAGTGCCGCCATATCCTGGTGGAGCGCCAGGAGGGCTGACCCGCCCTGGGGAAAGTTTTCCCCAGGAAGCGCCGGACGTGTGGAAAACAGAAGGCGGCACTTGGCGCCCGCTGTGAGGGCGTATAACAAAAGCCGGCGCCTTGAAACAGGCTGGCGAAACTTTTATTTTTTGCGGGGCGGGTTTTGTGCGCTTTGCAAAAATAGAAGGGATTCTTAATTTTTCCTGTTGCAATTTCCCGCCCAGTCTGGTATGATAGCCTCACAAGGCCCCCGCAACTGACGGGCTAATGTGGAACTCACCACAGGGGAGCGGGGAGCAGCCTTTTTGCCGACCGTCTGGGCAGTGTCGCCGCGCGATGCTGCCCTTTTTTTGTGGCTCCCGCGGCCCCATACACTTGTACACCGTATCACCCCTTGTGTTGAGAAAGGATGGTCCCTTATGAAGCGGCAGGAATGGAATGGTTTTACCGGCGGGCTGTGGCAGGATGAAATCGACGTCCGCAATTTTATCCAGAAGAATTACACCCCCTATGGCGGCGACAGCAGTTTCCTCTGCGGCCCCACCCAGCGCACGTTGGACGTCCGCAAGAAGTTTGAGGACCTGCTTTTGCAGGAGCACGAAAACGGCGGCGCCTTAAAGGTGGACACAGAGACCGTCATCACCCCCACCAGCTTTGGCCCCGGCTACCTGGACAAGGAGAAGGACATCATTGTGGGCCTGCAGACCGACGAGCCCTTAAAGCGGGCCTGCAACCCCTTTGGCGGCATGCGCATGGTGCGCTCCGCCTGCAAAGCCTATGGCTATGAGGTCTCCCCCAAGATTGAGGAGGAGTTTAAATACCACAAGACCCACAACGACGGCGTGTTCTCCGCCTACACCCCGGAAATCAAGGCCGCCCGCCACGTGGGGCTTATCACCGGCCTGCCCGACGCCTACGGCCGGGGGCGCATCATCGGCGACTACCGCCGGGTGGCATTGTACGGCATCGACCGGCTGATCGAGCAGAAGAAGGCCGACAAAATCGCCCTGGGGGACTGCGTGATGAGCTCCCCCTCCATCCGGGCGGCGGAGGAGCTCCACGACCAGATCCAGGCCCTGGAGGACATGAAGGTGATGGCCCAGATGTACGGCTACGACATCTCCGGCCCTGCCAGCAACGCCCGGGAAGCCGTGCAGTGGCTGTACTTCGGGTACCTGGCCGCCATCAAGGAGCAGAACGGCGCCGCCATGAGCCTGGGCCGTGTGTCCACCTTCCTGGACATCTACTTTGAGCGGGATCTGAAGGCCGGTGTCCTCACCGAGGAACAGGCCCAGGAGATCTTCGACGACTTTGTCTTAAAGCTGCGCATGGCCCGGCACCTGCGCACCCCCGAATACAACGAGCTGTTCGGCGGCGACCCCATGTGGATCACCGAAAGCGTGGGCGGCATGGGCGAGGACGGCCGGCCCCTGGTGACCAAGTCCTGCTTCCGCATGCTCAACACCCTGTACAACCTGGGGCCCGCGCCGGAGCCCAACCTCACCGTGCTGTGGAGCGCCCACCTGCCGGAGAACTGGAAGCGCTTTACCGCCAAGGTCTCCTGCGACACCGACGCCCTCCAGTATGAGAACGACGACGTGATGCGCCCTGTCTACGGGGACGACTACGCCATTGCCTGCTGCGTGTCCGCCATGCGCGTGGGCAAGGATATGCAGTTCTTCGGCGCCCGGGCCAACCTGGCCAAGCTGGTGCTGCTGGCCATCAACGGCGGCCGGGACGAGCTGAAAGGCGACCAGGTGGGCCCCAAAATGCCCGTGTGGCCCGAGGAGTACCTGGACTACGACCAGCTCATCGAGCGCATCGACTTCTACCGGCCCTGGCTGGCAAAGACTTATGTCAACGCCATGAACATCATCCACTATATGCACGACAAGTACTCCTACGAAAAGAGCCAGATGGCCCTTCACGACAGCACCGTGCGGCGGCTGATGGCCTTCGGCATCGCCGGCATGAGCTGCATGGCCGACTCCCTCTCCGCGGTGAAGTACGCCAAGGTCAAGTGCATCCGGGACCCGGAGACCGGCCTTGTCACCGACTTTGAGACCGAGGGCCACTTCCCCAAGTTCGGCAACAACGACGACCGGGTGGACCAGATCGCCTGCGAGCAGGCGGAAAAGTTCTACCACGCTTTGTGCCAGTACAGCCTGTACCGCCAGGCCCGGCACACCTTGTCCATCCTCACCATCACCTCCAACGTGATGTACGGCAAGAAGACCGGCAACACCCCCGACGGGAGAAAGCACGGCGAGCCCCTGGCCCCCGGCGCCAACCCCATGTCCGGCCGGGATGTAAGCGGCGCCTTGGCCTCTCTCAACTCCGTGGCCAAGCTCAGCTACGACTACTGCCGGGACGGCATCTCCAACACCTTCTCCATCACCCCCCAGGCCTTGGGCAAAACGGAGACCGAGCGGGTGGACAACCTGGTGACCATCCTCACCGGCTACTTCGCCCAAAACGCCCACCACTTGAACGTGAACGTCTTAAACCGGGAGACCCTCATTGACGCCTACAACCACCCGGAGAAGTACCCCAGCCTGACCATCCGGGTCTCCGGCTATGCGGTGAACTTCTACAAGCTCTCCCGGGAGCAGCAGCGGGAAGTCATCTCCCGCACCTTCCACGTGTCCCTGTGATGAAGGGGCGGGTGCATTCCATCCAATCCCTGGGGGCGGTGGACGGCCCCGGGGTGCGGTACGTGGTGTTCCTGCAGGGCTGCCCCCTGCGCTGCGCCTACTGCCACAACCCGGACACCTGGGATTTCTCCGGCGGCCAGGAGCGGGAGGCGGCGGAATTGGTACAAGAAATCTGCCGGTACAAGATGTACTTTGGGGACAAGGGCGGCGTCACCGTCTCCGGAGGGGAACCCCTGCTGCAGCCCGCCTTTGTGGGGGAGCTGTTCCGGCTGCTCCACGGGGAGGGCATCCACACGGCGCTGGACACCTCCGGCGTGTGGGCAGACTGGGACGGCGCCTGCCAGGTGCTGGAGCACACGGATTTGATTTTGGGCGACTTGAAATTCGCCACACCGGAGGAGTACCGGCTCCACTGCAAGGCGGACATGGAAAAGCCCCTGGCCTTTTACCGGCTGGCGGAGGAGCGGGGCATCCCCCTGTGGGTACGGCACGTGGTGGTGCCGGGGCTTAACGACAGCCTGGAGGACATGGGGAAGATCAAGGTCCTGGCAGAGAGCTTTTCCAATTTGGAGAAGATCGAGTGGCTGCCCTTCCACAATCTGTGCGTGGAGAAGTACCAGAGCCTGGGCATCCCCTTCCCCCTGGCGGGGACGGACAACATGGACGAGGAAGCGCTGCAAAGGCTGGTGGAACAGCTAAACGCCGAAGGCGCGTAAAAGTTCTTTGCCCAGCTTTCTTTCAAGAAAGCTGGCGGTTGGTAAGGCGGAGCCTTACGACCTGAAAGCAAAGCGCAGCTTTGCAGGAAAGAGACCAGGGAAACAGCGGCCCCTGGCCGCGCCTTTCCCGGCCTGCCCCCTGCGGGAACAGGCGGCCCTGCCGAACCAGCGATACAACCGACCCAAAAAGGCCCGAACCTCCCGGGCCTTTTGCTTTTCCCCTTCCCTCCCCGGGGATTTTAGGGTATAATACTCCTGACAAACTGGAGGGTAATCCCATGAAGCATCTTCTTCTCATCGCCACCGGGGGCACCATCGCCTCCCGCCACACCGCAGAGGGCCTGGCCCCGCAGCTGACCCCCGCGGAGCTGTTGAGCTACGTCCCCGACGCGGCCTCCTTCTGCTCCATCGACACGGTGCAGCCCATCAACCTGGACTCCACCAACATCCGCCCGGAGCACTGGCTGCTGCTGGCAAACCTCATCGAGGAGCACTACAGCCGCTACGACGGCTTTGTCATCTGCCACGGCACGGACACCTTGGCCTACACGGCCTCCGCCCTGTCCTATTTGATACAGCGCACGGCAAAGCCCATCGTGCTCACCGGGGCCCAGCGCTCCATTGACGAGGACACCACCGACGCCAAGGTGAACCTGCTGGACGCCCTGCGGTTCGCCTGCTCGGGGGAGAGCGGCGTGTGCATCGTCTTTGGCAGCCACGTCATCGCCGGAACAAGGGCCCGGAAGTCCCGGACAAAAAGCTACAACGCCTTTACCAGCCTGAACTTCCCCGACCTGGCCAGCGTCCACGAAAGCCGGGTGGTGCGCTACATCCCCTACGAGCCCCAGGGGGAGCCGGTGTTCTACCACAAGCTGAACACCCGGGTGTTCCTGCTAAAGCTGACCCCGGGCATGGACCCCGCCGCCTTTCCCGCCGCCGGGCAGCTGTGCGACGGGCTTATCATCGAAAGCTACGGCATGGGGGGCATCCCCGACGTGTACCTGGAGGAGCTGGACAAGCTCATCCGCCAGGGGAAAACCGTCATCATGGCCACCCAGGTGCCCCAGGAGGGCAGCGACCTCTCCGTTTACCAGGTGGGAAAGCACGTGAAGGACCGCTACCACCTGCTGGAAACCTACGACATGACCTTGGAATCCACCGTCACCAAGCTGATGTGGGCCATGGGCCAGTCCAGCGAGCCCCAGGAAATCCGGAAGCTGTTCTGCACCACCGTCAACTACGACATGCTGTTTTAACCCCACACCCTAGAAAGGATGTATGTATGAAACGAATTTTGCCCCTTTTCTTAGCCCTGGCGCTGCTGCTCACCGGCTGCACCGCCGTATCCACCACAGAGTCCACCAGCCAGGCTGTCTCCCAGGTGGACAGCCCCTCAAGCGCCCCCGAAAGCGCTTCCTCCCAGCTGGAAAGCATCTCCATCACCGATTCCAACGGCAGCCAAATCACCCTGGACACCAGCGCGCCCCGGGTGGTGGCGGCCTATGGCTCCTTCGCGGAGGCCTGGCTGCTGGCCGGCGGGGAGCTTTGCGGCGTCACCCAGGACGCCCTGGAGCAGCGGGACCTGGGCCTGCCCGAGGACATCGCCGTGGTGGGCACGGTAAAGGAGCCCAACGCCGAGGAAATCATCGCCCTGGAGCCGGACCTGGTGCTGCTGGCCAGCGACATCACCGCCCAGGCGGACATTCGGGACGTGCTGGAAAACGCCGGGCTCGCCTGCGCCTTCTTCCAGGTGGACACCTTTGCGGACTACGCCTTTATGATGGAGCAGCTGTGCGCCGTCACCGGCCGGGAGGATTTGTACGAGGAAAACGTCACCCAGGTGGGCCAGCAGATTGAGGAGGCCCAGGCCAACGCGGCCCTTTCCAGCACCCGGCCCAACGTGCTGCTGATTCGGGCCTTCTCCACCGGCATCAAGGCCAAGACCGACGACGAGCTGGCCGGGGCCATTTTAAAGGACCTGGGGGCCCACAACATCGCCGACGACCACCCCTCCATGCTGGAGGACTTGAGCCTGGAGGAGGTCATCGCCGCGGACCCGGACTACATCTTCGTCACCACTATGGGCGACGAGCAGAAGGCCCTGGACTATTTAAACGGCCTCATCCAGCAGAACCCCGCCTGGTCGGAGCTTTCCGCCGTGAAGGAGGACCGCTACATTGTGCTGCCCAAGGATTTGTTCCACTACAAGCCCAACAACCGCTGGGGGGAAAGCTACCAGTACCTGGGGGAAATCCTCTACCCCCAGCTGTTTCATGAGGAGTAAGGCGGCCCTGGGGCTTTTGGGCCTGGGGCTGCTGGTGGTGGCCAGCGCGGCCTTGGGCGCCGCCGTGGGCTCCACGGTCATCGATTTGCCCGCCGCCCTGTGGGAGCTGCTGGCCGGGGAGGCCGCCTCCCCCGACGCCCGGATTCTTCTCCACGTGCGGCTGCCCCGGGTGTGCGCCTCTCTGCTGTGCGGCTCGGCCTTGGCGGTCAGCGGCATGCTCATCCAGGCGGTGCTCTCCAACCCCCTGGCCTCCCCCAACGTCATCGGCGTCAACGCCGGGGCGGGGTTCTGCACCTTTTTGGCCATGGCCCTGGCGCCCGGCATGGCGGGGGCGGCGCCCTTGGGCGCCTTTATAGGGGCCCTGTCCGCCACTTTGATCGTATACGCCGTGGCGGCGGGGGCCGGCGCGGGCAAGCTGACCATCATCCTGGCGGGTGTGGCGGTGAGCAGCATCTTCACCGCGGGCACCAACACCATCAAGACCTTTTTCCCGGACACCCTCTACAACGGCAGCACCTTTTTGATTGGGGGCTTCTCCGGGGTGAGCTTCGCAAACCTCTCCCCCGCCTGGCTGATGATTCTGCCGGCCCTGGCGCTGGCCTGCCTGCTGGCCCGGCCCACGGACGTGCTCTGCCTGGGGGAGGAGACCGCCCACAGCCTGGGCCTTCCCGTAAAGGCCACCCGCTTCGGGCTCATCCTCATCGCCTGTGTGCTGGCGGGGGCGGCGGTGAGCTTCTCCGGCCAGGTGAGCTTTGTGGGGCTTTTGTGCCCCCACATTGTGCGGCGGCTGTTCGGCCAGGGGCGGCACCGGGTGCTGCTGCCCGCGGCGGCCCTGCTGGGGGCCAGCTTTGTCACGCTGTGCGACCTGTTAAGTCGGGTGCTCTTTGCCCCCTATGAGATTCCCGTGGGCATTTTGCTCAGCTTTTTGGGCGGACCCTTCTTCCTGTTCCTCATTGTCAAGCAGAGGCGGCGGCCCCTGCCGGGGAGAAAGGGGGGCGCGGGATGATAGAGCTGTGCCACGTCACCGCCGGGTACCCCGGCCGCCCGGTGCTGGAGGATGTGAACCTTGCTTTCCAGGCGGGGAAAATCACCGCCCTGATAGGCCCCAACGGCTGCGGCAAGACCACGCTGCTCCGGGCGGCCTGCGGGCTGCTGCCCCTGTCGGGGGGACAGGTGCTCTACGGCGGAAAGGACCTGCGCCGGTTTGGCCGCAAGGAGTTTGCCCGGCTGGTGTCCATTTTGCCCCAAACGCGGGACGTGCCCTCCATCCGGGCGGAGCAGCTGGTGGCCCACGGGCGCTATCCCCACCTGAGCTTTGGCCGGGACCTGACCCAGGCCGACCGGGAGAAAATCACCTGGGCCATGGAGGTCACCGGCACCACCGCCCTGAAGGACAAGGAGCTCTCCCAGCTCTCCGGCGGCGAGCGCCAGCGGGTGTACCTGGCCATGACCCTTTCCCAGGACACGGACATCCTCTTTTTGGACGAGCCCACCACCTACCTGGATATCGGCCAGAAGTACGAGATGCTGGAGCTGATTGGCCAGGTCAACGCCATGGGCAAAACCGTGGTGATGGTCCTCCACGACCTGCCCCTGGCCTTCTCCTACAGCCACCAGGTGGTGGTGCTGGAAAAGGGGCGTCTAGCGGCCCAGGGCCCTGCGGACCAAGTCTTTGCGAGCGGCGTGCCCGCCCGGGTCTTTGGAGTGAAGTCCCAGGCCCTGGAGGTGGACGGCCGCCAGGAGTACTTCTTCTACCAGGCGTAAACAACCGGGGAACCGGGAACTATGCGCATAGAAAAAGGGACGGCTGCTGCCGTCCCCTTTTGCTTTGTTAGGAAATCTCCCGCCGGGCGAAGTAGTCCGCCCGCAAGGTGTTGAAGGAGGCCTCCTCCCGGCGGCGGGCCATGGCGCTGGTGTCCCGCATCTCCTGGGTGACTTCCCCCTGGTAGTCGCTGGTGTAGTAGGTCTCCCCGTCGTACCAGCCGCCGTCGGGGAACAGCACCACGCCGCCCTGGTCCCCAAACATGTCGTCGCCCATGTAGTAGCGGGTATCCGTATCCAGGCCGAACAAGTTGACAATGGTAGGCGCCAAGTCCACCGGGGCCACGTACTTCTCCACGGTCTGGGGCTGCTGGCCCTTGGCGTAGAAGAAGCAGGGCGTGCGGTACAGCTCGGGGCTGTCGGCGCTGACGCCCTTCAGATGGTAGAGGAACTCCTTATCGGTGAGGTACTTACCGTAGTGGTCGGTGTAGAACAGCAACACCGTGTCCTCCAGGCGGCCGTCGGCCTCCAGCTGGGCCACCAGCTCGCCGATGAACTGGTCCGTCTCCATGGCGTGGGCCACGGCGTGGGTGTACTCCTCCAAATTGGCCGGGGTGGATTCCACGCCGGATTGGGCCACCGCTGCCTGGGCGGCTTCCCAGTGGGGGGCGGAGATGTTGCCCATCTCCTCGGTATAGGGGCCGTGGCCGGAATAGGTGATGATGTAGCTGAAAAACGGCCCCTCTGGGACGAACATGTCGTAGCCCTCCATCATCTGGCTGTCCAGCATGTAGTCGTCCATGCCCATTTCGGCGCCGCTGTGGTAGGTCATGCCCAGGTTCTGGTGGATGCTCCCCCGGCTGTAAATCCCGGCGCTGGCCGTGTGGAAAGAGCCCACGGTGTAGCCTTGCTGGGAGAACTGGTGGGCCAGGGAGAAGGGGAAGCTGTTGGTGGAGTAGATGCTGCTGGAGAGCCCCGTCACCGAGGGGAGCAGCCCTGTCTGGGAGATGAACTCCGTGTTGAAGGTGCCCGCCGACAGGAACAGGGGCGTGTAGTTGTGCACAAAGTTGGTGCCCTGCTGCTGCAAGGCGTACAGGTTGGGCATGTACTCTGGGGTGAGCAGCCAGGTGTCGATGGACTCCAGCATCACCATCAGCAAGCTCTTGCCCTCGTAAAGGCCGGTGTATTCGTTCTCCCCGCTGACCTGCCCGGCGCGCTCCTCATAGAACTGGTCCAGGCTGTTCAAATCCACGGGGCTGGCCTCCAGGCCAAAGGACACCACAAAGTCCCGGGCGGTGTACTGGTACAGGCCAGTCATCAGCAGGCAGCGGTTGGAATCGGTAAAATCCTTGTAGGCCTGCTCCTCGGAGTTGGGGTCGAACAAGCTGCCCCAGGTCATGGTGTCCGCTTGGGGCAGCAGCGAGCGGTTGAGCAACACCACGCTGACCAAGGACAAAAGGATGGCCCCGGATGCTCCTGCCAGCCGGGGCCACCGGGGTTTCCCCGGTTGGCGCTTGGGCACCAGCCACGCCCCCACCGCCAGCAAAAGCATGGCCAGCACAATGCTTGCCACCAAGGCTTTGCGCAGGTTTAAGTAGGAGAGGCTGAAAAACTTGGCGCCGTCCCCGGCGAAGTTGGTGTCGGAGAAGGTGAAAAACTCCCCAAAGATGTTGAACATCACCCCGTGCACCACCGAGAGCAGTCCGAAAAACACGGCGTACACCCCCATGGCGATGCGCCGCCCCAAAGGCGGCAGCAAGGCGGCAGCCCCTGTCAAAAGCAGGCTCCAGGCGCCGGTGAACACAAAGGCCCGCCAATCCAGAAAGCGGGTGGAGCCCGCCGCCCGGTAGAAGAACCGCAGGGCCACGTCAAACAGGACCAGCCCACAAAAACAAAGGGGCAGGCTGGCCCAAGCCAACCTTTCCCGGACAATTCGAATTTTTTCTTTCCATTCCTGCATGGGGTACATCCTTCTTGCGTGTAAAATCTATGTAAAAAACTATACCATAGTCCCGTTAAATCCGCAAGGATGGCTGGGTGTTTTTCGACAAAAAACTTCCCTTTTTGTTTGGGCAGATGTGTGCTATACTTTCTTTAAACGAAACAGGCCCGCCTTGGGCCGCGAAAGGGGAGCTGTCGCAATGGCACAACACACTGTAGGATTTATCGGCTTTGGGAACATGGCCCAGGCCATGGCAAAGGGCTTTTTGCAGGCCGGCGTCCTGGAGGGAGCGCAGATTGCCGCCTGCGCCAAGCGCTGGGAAAAGCTGGAGAAAACCGCCGGGGAGCTGGGCGTCATCCCCTGCAAGGACGCCGTGGAGGTGCTGGAGCGCTCGGACATCCTCATCCTGGCGGTAAAGCCCTATTTAATAGAAACGGTGCTCGCCCCCATCCGGGAGAAACTGGCGGGCAAGGTGCTGCTCTCTGTGGCGGCGGGCTGGCCCTTCCAGCGGTTTGAGGAGGCGCTGCCCGCGGGGGTGCACCATCTCAGCATCATGCCCAACACCCCGGTGGCCATTGGGGAGGGCATTGTGCTGCTGGAGGAGGAGAACAGCCTCTCGCCCCAGGAGCTCTCCCAGGCAAAGGAGCTGCTGGCCGCTTTGGGCGTGGTGGAGACAGTGCCCTCGGCCCAAATGGGCATCGCGGGGACGGTGGCGGGCTGCGGCCCGGCCTACGCCGCCCTGTTCCTGGAGGCCTTGGGGGACGCGGGCGTCTACCACGGCCTGCCCCGGGAGCTTTCCTACCGGCTGGCGGCCCAGATGCTGGCGGGCACCGGGAAGCTCCACCTGGCCACAGGCCAGCACCCCGGCGCCATGAAGGACGCGGTGTGCTCCCCGGGCGGCACCACCATTCGGGGCGTGGCCCAGCTGGAGCAGCACGGCTTCCGCGCCGCTGTCATCGACGCCGTCTCCGCCTCGGCGGGGGAAAAGAAGGAATAATTTTATATGAAAAAGGTGGGTGCTGCGCAGCGCAGCAACCCACCTTTTTCCTTTCTATCCGTTATGTCCTTCACCCCAGCCGCGCCTGCACCCAGGCCACGGAATCCTTCAGGTACTCCAGGGCGTGGTTGGCGCCGTAGTGCTCGATGGTGTAGATGCCGTCGTAGCCATCCCGCTTCAGCTGGGCCAGGATGTCCTCCAGGGGCAGGTCGCCGCCGCCCACGGGGGCGGGGTACAGGTTGACGCCGTCCAGGGCGGTTTTGGCGCCCTCGCCGTTATGCTGGGTGTAGGAGCGGTCCTTCAAGTGGACGTGGCCAATCCTATCCCGCAGCAGCTGGTAAGCGTCCCCCACCGCCTGGTTGGCAAAGCGGAAGTTCCCCGTGTCAAAGGCGCAGGAGAGGGTCGGGCACCCGTCCAAAAACCGGCGCACCCCCTCCATGGTGGCGATGGGGGAGAGCTCGTTGTCGTACTCCTCCATCACCAAAGAGACGCCGTAGTCCAGGGCCAAACCGGCAAGCTCCTCCACGCACCCCACCATCTGGGCGGTTTGGGCCTCCCGCTCCTGGGGGGATGCGCCCTCCTCCCAAAAGCCGGGGATGACCAACAGCCGGGGCGCGCCCAAAAACTGGGCGGCCTCCAAAATGGGGGCGGCTTGGCGCTTGACGTCGGTGTCCCGCTCAAAGTGGAAATAGGCGGGGATGGCGGAAATCTCCATATCCGCCATGGCGATTTCCTGGCCGAACTCGTCCTCCCGGCCCAAGATGTTGTTGGCAGAGGCCTCCACAGCCTCCACGCCCAGCTCCCGGGCCAGCTTCAAAGCGTCCACCACAAACATGTTTTCCTGGCGGGAAATGTCCACAATGTGGTCGTAAAAGGTGGCGATTTTTGCCATGATACACTCCTCCTCTGGTTGTTACAGCGCCCGCAGCCTGCGGCCTGTTTCCACGGCGGCGGCGATGCACTCCTCTGTGACGGACGCGCCCTTCTGGTGGAGCACGCCGCTGTCCCACACGGGGCCGTCCAGGTTGTCCGTGGTGTAGAAGAACTGGGCGAACCGCAGCCCCCGGAACTGGGCCACTGCCGCCAGGGCGGCGCACTCCATCTCCACGGACACGCAGCCTTGGGCCTTGCGGCGCTCCATCTTGCCCCGGGTCTCCCGGTAGAAGGCGTCGGTGGTCCAGGTTTTGCCCTGGGTATAGGGCAGGCCCAGAGACTCCAAGGCCTCCCGGCAGGCGGCGACACAGGCGGCATCCAGGGCCACTTCCTCCGCCGGGGGCAGGTAGTGGTAGGAAAGCCCCTCGTCCCGCACCGCCGCGGTGGGCAGAATAAAGCTGTTTAGGGGGATGTTCCTATCCAGCACGCCGGCGGCGCCGAAGAACACGAAGTACTTCCCGCCCCGGGGCCACACCTCCTCGATGAAGGCGCTGGCAGCCGGTCCCCCCACGTGAGGCATGCTCAAAGCCACCTCGGTGCCGTCGATGACCGCCCGGTAGATGGGCACCCGGCCGGTGCAGAAGGGCACGTCGGCAATCTGCTCCCCGCCGTAGCGCTCCAGGCACTTCTCCACAATGTGGGCGGAAAAGGCCATGACGCAAATCTCCGGGAAGCCGGGGATGGGCCGGAACTGTTCCTGTGGGTCGATAAGGGCCTTGCGGTCCGGGTCGAACTCGTTGCAGAGCATAGGGCAAGCCTCCTCGTGTTAAAATTGTGCCCATTATAGTACAGGGCCGGGGCTGTGTCAAGCGGTGCGTGCGGTTTCGTTTTTCTTTCCGCGGCCGTGATGGAGGAAGGCCAACCACCAGCCCCCGGCGCGCAGGTGCGCGGATGGTTCGATGCGCACGAGCGGCAGCGAGCTGCCATGGGCGCGAATTGACAGCGGCGGCACTCCCCCGGGCAGGAAAAGCGCAAGCAACCGAAGGTTGTCTGCGCTTTTCCTTAGCTCTTTTCCTGGCTGCCGCCCAATAAGGACAAGACCGTGGGGCCCTGCCCCACCCCCCGCAAGCCTTTTGAAAAAGGGCTGTTACGTCCCAGTGGGACGTTGCCCAACAGCCGACCGAGCCGGCAGACGAGAGGACCGAAAACTTTATATTTGCTTTCCCTTGGCTCCTTCTCAGCTGAAATACCAGCTATCAAACAGCTCCAAGGCGTCGGCATACTCCCGGGTGGTGGGGGCGCCGGAGAGCACCGGGAAGTACACCGCGAACAGCAACAAGCACCCTGCGGCAAAGGCCGCCAGCAGCAACGTGGCGCCCTGGCACTCCAATCCCCCGGGGAAGGTGAGCCGCCGGGCAAAGGGGCCTTTCTCGTACAGCAGGGAGAACACCCCGCACAGGGCCACCACCAGGAAGGGCACCGCCGTGAAGTAGTGGTAGATAAAGGTCAGCCTTGGCACCAGCACCCAGGGCAGGTACACCGAGCCAAACCCCGCCAGCACCACCGCCGCCCAGCGGGGGCGCTCCTTCCACCAGAGGTAGGCCGCCGCTGCCAGGGCGGGGAGGCAGCCCCACCACAGCAGGGGGTTGCCAAAGGAGGAAATGGTGCTGTAGCCGTTCCAGTTGTCCTGGGCGAAGTACCAGATAGGCCGGATGTCAAAGGGCCACTCGTACCAGGGGGAGGCAAAGGAGTGGGTGGCCTCCAGGTGGGCGTGGTAGTTGAACATGGTGGTCTGGTAGTTCCAGAAGGCCCACCACAGCTTGCCCCCGTTGTGGGACAGCGTGGTGATGGGCAAAAACGCCGCGAAGTAGATGCCAAAGGGGATGGCGATGAAAAACAGGCAGCACCAGGCGCACAGCTGCAAACACTTGCGGGCCAGGGGGCGCACATCCCCCCCGCGGCGGCGGGCCTCCCACAGCGTGAAGGCCAGCTTGCCGAAGAACAGCCCGGCCAGGCCCAGGGCGCCATAGGCGGCCGTCCACTTGGCGGCGATGCCCAGGCCGGTGAACGCCCCGCACGCCAGCAAGGGGGGCAGCAGCCGCTTCCAGCTGTCCCGGCCCACGTCCCCCTTGAGGAACACCACCATGGCGTCGTACATCAGCAGCAGGAAGAACACCGCGTAGGTGTCGATGGTGGCGATGCGCGTCTGGGTGAAGTGCATAAAGTCAAAGGCGAACAGCACCGTGCCCGCAAAGGCCAGGCGCGTCCGGCCAAAGAGCTGCTTGAGCAGGTGGTACAGCACCGGCAGCATCAGCACCCCAAACAGCGCCCCCATAAACCGCCAGCCAAAGGGGTTCATCCCAAAGAGGCGGATGCCCAGGGAAATGATGAGCTTGCCCAAGGTGGGGTGGGTGTTCTCGTAGGGCTCCAGGCCCAAGATGTGCTCGTAGGCGGTGCGGGCGTGGTAGATTTCGTCGAAGTAGGTGGAGTTTTTATAGGTGGTCTCCAGGGGCACCACGTCCTGCTCGTCGGTGAGCAGCTCCGCCCCCGGCCCCTGGCTGGTGACGGCGGCCACCACCGGCGTATCCGTATATTTCAGCCCCGCCTCGTTGAGGGTGACGCTGCCGTCTAAAGCGGTCAGGCGCACATAGCGCCCCGGGGTGGAGAGGGCGTACTGCTTCCAGGCAAACACGCTGCCGTCGGTGAGGTTGCCGCAGCTGACCCAGTTGACCCCATCCTGGCTTGTCTCCACCTGGACATTGACCCCCACCCGGGCGGCGTAGTGGGCCTCGTCCGGGGCGATGCCCGGCAGGTACAGGAGGGTGTCCACCTCCCCGTCGGCAATGAGGGTGACGCTCTCCCCCGCGGCGGGCGTCCAAGAGGTGAGGGCGGTCTGCCTATCCCCCAGGCCCCAGAAGGCCAAGCAGGCGTACACCACGGTGACGGCCCCCAGCAGCGCCCAGTCCCGGGGGCGGAAGGCGCTGTCCACCGGGCGGCGGTCCACCAAAGGCTTGGGCTGGGGCGCCGCGCCGGGGCGCACCTCCCCCCGGAGGTACACCCGGAAGCCCACCCACAGCAGCGAGCCAATGGCCGCTAGCTGCCCCAGGGAGAAAAACCGGGTCAAGGGGGTGTTGGGGTCGTAGCTGCCGTAGAACTCCCGGAACTGCCACAGCACATAGGCCACGTTGGCATAGCTGGCGGTGGCCAGGGCGGCGTAGGAGCGCAGCAGGCCCCTGTCCTCCGCCGTGAGGTAGGCCAGCAGCGTAAACAGCAGCGCCGGGAACAGATAGCGCTCGTGCATCTTCACGGAAAAGGCGTACATCACCGCCATCAGCAGCGCCGGGCAGTAGAACACCACCTCTTTCCGCCGGGAGCCAAACACCGCCGCCCCGCAGCAGAGGGTGGCTATCACCGGGCCCACAAAGTCCAGCAGCTCCCCGGCAAGGCCCGCCGGCAGCGTCTGCCAGTTCCAGCCGATAAGGCTCCAGAAGTTGTAGGCGTTGACGGAGTAATAGTTGTAATAGTCCAAGGTGGCCTGGTAGCGCTCCAGCAGCCACAGGAAGTGAAACCCCTGGGTAAAGGGCAGGGCCAGCAGCAGCACCGCCCCCACTGTCAGGGCTATGCCCAGCAGAAGCTTCAGCCACCGCCGCTGCTTGATGGCGAAGAACAAATATAAGGGGGCGAACACCAGCATCTGGGGCTTGCAGGCGATGGACACCCCAAAGAGCAGCGCCGCGGGCACGTAGCGCTCCCGGTAGAGCAGCAGCACCGAGCACAGCACAAGGGCCGCGCAGAAGGAGTCCGCCTGGCCCCACTGGGCGGAGTTGAGGTACACCGCCGGGCAGAACAGGTACGCCCCCGCCAGGAACAGCGCCGCCCGCTCCCCCAGCTTGTCCTTGGCCAGGTGCAGCACCACCCCGGCGCAGAACAAGTCCGCCAAGATAGAGGGCAGCTTGATGAGCAAGGTGTAGCCCTGGCTCTCCAGGGGCAGGCCCAGCAGCAGCCGGAGCTTCTCCAAAAACACCAGCACATAGAGGTAGCCCGGGGGGTAATCCAAAAAGATGTCCTCGTGGTAAATCTGCTGGAACCCCACGGTGTTGGCGATGTTCGCCCAAGATTTAAAGGTATCCGTATCCGTGGTAAAGCCCTGGGAATAGTACCCCAGCACCACCCGGAACACAAAGGCCCCCAAAAACAGCAGGCTGGCCCACAGGGCAAACCTCCCCCGCTGGCAGGATTCCCGGGAGAACTTCCTCCCGGCCAGCAGGAACACCGCGCCGCCAAATACCCCGGCGGCCAACGCACCGGCTCCCATGCAATCACACCTTTCCTGGGAAAGGGCCAAGCGGGCCGCCTTCCCTGTTCAATATGCGCAAAATTTTCTCCCTTTCCCGCAAAATACTTATTGACGGCGGAGGAAATTCATTGTATGCTACAGTTATTAAAGTATACCGTTTCTTCTGGGAAAAAGCAATCTTTTCCAGAGGGGACGCACTCTAGGAAGAAAGGAAGAGAGTTGTATGAACCTGAAACCCCATCACTTCCATGAAGACCCCCAGGTCCTGCACGTGGGGACCTGCCCCAACCGGAGCTATTATATCCCCTACGCCGGGGAGAAAGAAGCCGAATCCGGCTGCTCCTCCCGGGTGATTTCCCTAAACGGCACCTGGGCTTTCCAGTATTTCAACTCCTATAAGGAGGCCATCAGCACCACCCCCGAGGACGGCATGGCCTATGTGGAGGAGGATATGGACCAAATCCCCGTGCCCTCCTGCTGGGAAAACCACGGCTATGGCCGCCACATGTACACCAACGTGCGCTACCCCTTCCCCTGCGACCCGCCCTATGTCCCCGAGGAGAACCCCTGCGGCCTGTACGTGCGCCACATCGACGTGGCCGACCCCGCCGCCTACAGCTGGTTCCTGAACTTTGAGGGCGTGGACTCCTGCTTCTACCTGTGGGTAAACGGCGAGTTTGTGGGCTACAGCCAGGTGTCCCACTCCACCAGCGAGTTCGACATCTCCAGCTACCTCACCGCCGGCGACAACACCCTGGCCGTGCTGGTGCTCAAGTGGTGCGACGGCAGCTATCTGGAGGACCAGGACAAGCTGCGCATGAGCGGCATCTACCGGGACGTGTACCTCTTTGCCCGGCCCAAGGAGCACATCCGCGATTACTTTGTAAAAGAGAGCTTTAACGACGGCTTCACCCAGGCCACCGTCACCGTGGAGCTGGAGCTCAGCGGCGCCTGCAGCGTCACCGGCACCCTGTACGCCCCCGGCGGCGAAAAGGTGGGCGAGGCCGCTTCCACCGGCGAGCCCTTGGTGTTCCAGCTGGAGAACCCCCTGCTGTGGAACGCCGAGCAGCCCAACCAGTACGACCTGGTGCTCTCCACCGGGGATGAGGTCATCCCCCAGAAGGTGGGCCTGCGGAAAATCTGGGTGGACGACGGCGTGGTGTACTTAAACGGCGTGGCCATCAAGTTCCGGGGCGTCAACCGCCACGACAGCGACCCTGTCACCGGCTTTACCATCTCCCGGGAGCAGGCCTTGAAAGACCTGTGCCTGATGAAGCGGCACAACGTCAACGCCATCCGCACCAGCCACTACCCCAACGCCCCCTGGTTTGTCCAGCTGTGCAGCGAGTACGGCTTCTACGTCATTGGCGAGGCGGACATGGAGAGCCACGGCATGGCCACCAAGATGGGCCCCGGCCACGACCGCAACCACTACCCCGACGCTGCCGACGACCCCCAGTTTATGGAGGCCATTGTGGACCGCTCTCAGCGCAACGTGATGCGGGACAAGAACGCCGCCTCTGTGGTGGTGTGGTCCCTGGGCAACGAGAGCGGCTACGGCGAGAACTTCGAGGCCGCCGGCCGCTGGGTAAAGGCCTACGACCCCTCCCGGCTGCTGCACTACGAAAACAGCTATATGTACCACAAGGACCGCGAGGGCTACACCCCCGATGTGTCCATGATCGACCTGTACAGCCGCATGTACTCCCCCATCAACCCCGCCGCCGACGCCTGGCATTCCAAGTCCTCCATTGAGGAGTTTTTCGCCAACGGCCAGACCGACGAGGACTTTAAGGGCCGCAAGATGCCCTATGTGCTGTGCGAGTACATCCACGCCATGGGCAACGGCCCCGGCGACGCCGAAGACTACCAGCAGGAGATTATGAACCGGCCCGGCTTTGTGGGCGGCTTTGTGTGGGAATGGTGCGACCACGCCGTGTACGGCGGCACCACCCCGGACAACCGGCCCATCTACCGCTATGGCGGCGACTTTGGGGAGTTCCCCCACGACGCCAACTTCTGCATGGACGGCCTGGTCTACCCCGACCGCACGCCTCACACCGGCCTGCTGGAGTTTAAGAACGTCATCCGCCCGGTGCGCGCCACCTTGCTTTCTGGCAGCACCTTTAAGCTCCACAACTATCTGGACTTCACCAACGCCGCGGACTACCTGACCCTCTCCTACGAGGTGATGCAGGACGGCGAGACGCTGTTCGGCGGCCAGCTGGAGATGCCCTCCATCGCCCCCCACGGCGAGGCGGAAATCACCTTGCCCGAGCTGCCCCAGGGCGGCATCGCCACGGTGACCTTCTTCTACGCCGCCAAGGAGGACGGCCCCTTCTTTAAGGCCGGCTACGCTTTGGGCTTTGACGAAATCATCCTCTCCGAGGAGCCCTTCTTCCTGGATGCCCCCGCCGAGGGCGCCGTCACCGTAGAGGCCGGCCCCGACCAGGTGGTGTTCTCCGGCCCCGCGTTCCGCTATGTGTTCGACAACACCACCGGCCTGTTCTCCGAGATGGTGTACAAGAACCGGAACCTGCTCACCCGGCCCATGGAGTGGAACACCTACCGCGCCCCCGCGGACAACGACCGCTACATCTCCACCAAGTGGCGGGAGGCTGGCTACGACAGGCCCACCGTGCGTGTCTACTCTGTGGAGCAGGAGGGCAACACCCTCACCGCGCACCTGGGCATCGCCGCCATCACCATCGCCAAGTTTGTGGACGTGAAGGCCGTGTGGACTGTGGACTGCCAGGGCCGCGTGGACGTGAAGCTCCACGGCCAGCGGGATATGGAGTTCCCCTTCCTGCCCCGGTTCGGCATCCGCATGTTCCTGCCCAAGGCCTTTGGCGAGGTGGAGTACTTTGCCTACGGCCCCTACGAGAGCTACATCGACAAGCACCGCGCCTCCCGCCTGGGTGTGTACGCCCAGACCGTGGACTCCATGCACGAGGACTACATCAAGCCCCAGGAGAACTCCTCTCACGCGGGCTGCCGGTATGTCACCGTCTCCGACGGCGCCTATGCGCTGACCGCCGCCTCTGAGACGCCCTTCTCCTTCAACGTCTCCCCCTACACCCAGGAGGAGCTGGCCTCTAAGGCCCACAACTACGAGCTGGAGAAGTGCGGCGAGACGGTGCTGTGCGTGGACTACAAGATGAGCGGCGTAGGCTCCAACTCCTGCGGCCCGCTGCTGATGCCCCAGTACCAGCTCAACGAGGAAACCTTCGACTTCGCCTTCACCCTCACCGTGGAGTAAGCAAGTCTCACAAGCCATACAACAAGCAAAAAAAGGGCCGCCCAAAAGGGCGGTCCTTCAGCCTGTAGAAAAACCTGCTCCGGCAATTAAGCCAGAGCAGTTTTTTTGC
>DSTMR04002__coassemble_1019_pt1 | contig 23831 bp, 28 predicted proteins | sample DSTMR04002__metabat2_low_PE_040 | metagenome-assembled genome bin DSTMR04002
GAGCGCAAGCCGCTCCTTTGCCCGGGACAAACTGCGGGTTTTGTGTCCGCGTTTTATGTCAGTGTCAGATAGGTGTAGCTCGCACTTTCCTTTTGCTGGCTTTTGTTCTTTTTTGAAAGAAGGGTTCAAAGAACTTTCACGTCGCGGGGCAGAGCGCAAGCCGCTCCCTTGTCCAAAGTACACTGTGGGTCTTGTGTCCGCGAGTGTTTGCGGAGAAGGAGGGGCTGCTTTTAGATGGCCCCGTGTAAAAGGTAATCGCTACCCAGAAAGGAGCGCCATGAAACGATATTTTCTCTTTGATTTGGACGGCACCGTGGCGGACAACGGCGAGGGCATTCTCAAATCCGCCCAGTACGCCTTGGACGCCTTTGGCATCCACAACGAGCCGGAGGAGCGGCTGCGCCGGTTTGTGGGGCCGCCGCTGCACGAATCCTTTATGGAGCTGTACGGCTTTTCCAGGGAGCAGGCCTTCGCGGCGGTGGAGAAGTACCGGGAGCGCTACCGGGGCAAGGGCGTCTACGAGAACCAGCTCTACCCCGGGATGGGGGCGCTGCTGGAGCGGCTGTCCCAGCGGGCGGTGGTGTGTTTGGCCACCTCCAAGCCGGAGGTGTTCGCCAGAACCATCTTGGAGACGCGGCAGGTGCTGCCCTGCTTCCAGGTGGTGGTGGGCGCCGAGCTGGACGGCTCCCGCACAGACAAGGCGGAGGTCATCCAGGCCGTGCTGGAGAAGCTGGGCCATCCCCCCAAGGAGCAGGCCGTGATGATTGGCGATAGGAAGCACGACATCCTGGGAGCCAAAAAAGTGGGGCTGGAGTCCATCGGCGTACAGTACGGCTTTGCCCCGCCGGGAGAGCTGGAAGAGGCGGGGGCGGAGTGGATTGTCCCCACGGTGGCGGACCTGGAAAAGCTGTGCCTGTCCCTGTGCGGGGCGGGCCAGGAATAAGGAGGAGAGGCAAATGGCGAAGAAAGTGCTGGTTGTGGTGGATATGCAGAACGACTTCATCACCGGAAGCTTGGGCACCCCAGAGGCCCAGGCCATTGTGCCCAGGGTGGTGGAGAAAATCCAGGGGTTCGGGGGGACGGTGCTCTACACCCAGGACACCCACGGGGCGGATTACCTCCAAACCCAGGAGGGGCGAAACCTGCCGGTGGAGCACTGCCTGAAGGGCACCTGGGGCTGGCAGCTGGAGCCCCGGGTGGAGGCGGTGCGCGCCAGCACCCCCATTGAGAAGCCCACCTTTGGCAGCAAGGGCCTGGCGGAAGTGCTGAAAGCCCGGCACACCTATGAGGGGCCCCTGGAGGAAATCCAGCTGGTGGGGCTGTGCACGGATATTTGCGTCATCTCCAACGCGCTGCTGCTGAAAGCCTTTTTGCCCGAGGTGAAACTCACAGTGGACGCCAGCTGCTGCGCGGGCGTCACGCCGGAGAGCCACCAGCGGGCCTTGGAGGCCATGAAGGCCTGCCAGATTGAAGTGGTAAACGGGGAGCAAACGTAAAAGTTTTCGGTCCAGCCTTTTTCAAAAGGCTGGTGGGGTTTGGGGCAAAGCCCCAAGGTCTTAAAAGGAGCGGCGCAGCCAGTGGAGAAAAACCAGTGCCGCAGGCCGCATGCGCCCAAAGGGCGATAGGCCAAGGCGCGGCTGGTTTGCGCAAAGAAAGAGGACACCCAAGTTTTTGCCTGGGTGTCCTCTTTTCTTGTGTTATCGAAAGGGCCGGACCCTTTAAGGCTGTAGGGTTCTGCCCTTTCTTGCCTGCCGGTTCAGCCACCCCTTTGAAAAAAGTTGAGCGAACCTTCACTCCTGCTCCTTTTTCCCCTTCTTCCGCTTCTTTACGCACTCGGTCAACAGATACTCTATCTGCCCGTTGATGGACCGGAAATCGTCCTCGGCCCAGGCGGCCAGCTCCTCCCACAGCTTGGGGGAGATGCGCAGCAGTATCTGCTTTTTGCCTTTGTCCTTTTGCTCCATTCCATCACTGCCTTTGGTTTAGTAGATGGACCCGCTGTTTACAATGGGCTGGGCGTCTTTGTTGCCGCAAAGCACCACCAGCAGGTTTGACACCATGGCCGCCTTCCGCTCCTCGTCCAGGTCTACAATGCGGTCGTCGTTCAGCTGGGCCAGGGCCATTTCCACCATGCCCACGGCGCCCTCCACAATCTTTTTCCGGGCCGCCACAATGGCCTCTGCCTGCTGCCGCTGGAGCATGGCCGCGGCAATCTCCGGCGCGTAGGACAGGTGGGTGATGCGCACCTCCAAAATCTCCAGCCCGGCCATAGCCACGCGTTCCTGCAGGTCCTGCTTCATCATGTCGGCAATCTCCTGGCTGCTGCCCCGCAGCGTCTTTTCGTTGCTGCTGTCCTCCTCCAGCAAGTCGTAGGGGTACATCCGGGCGATGTTCCGTGTGGCGGAATCGCACTGGGTGGAGAGGAAGGTGCGGTAGTTCTGCACGTTAAACACCGCCTTGGTGGTGTCCACAATGCGCCAGATGACAATGGTGCCGATGATGATGGGGTTGCCCCGCTCGTCGTTGACGGTCTGCTTCTCGTTGTTCAAGGTCATGGTCTTCAGGGAAATCTTTTTGTTTCCGCCCAGGCTCACCGTGGTGGAGCCGTTGAGGTTGGTGGTCATAGAGGAGCCCTGGGCCCCGGGGTTGATGCCCTCGCAGAAGGGGTTCACCCAGAAGTAGCCGTCCTTTTTCAGCGTGCCGTGGTACTTGCCGAAGAGGGTCAGCACCAGGGCCTCGTTGGGGTTTAAGATTTTCAGCCCGGGCATGAGGAACAAATCGAAGATGAGCACCAGCGCCCCGGCAATGGCGATGGCCACAGCGGCGCCCACGTTGGTGGCCGAGAGGAATACCGGCCCGCACACCATGGCGGCAATGCTGCCAAAGAACAGCAGCAGAATCAGGGCCAGCATGGCAAAGCCATTTTTGGTTTTCACGGGCTTTTCTACGTAGCGGTTGACGATTTTCTCTTGGGTTTCCATACAATAACACTCCTTATCAAGCTTTCTGTATGCTATCATTCTAATATCATACAGGAAGCTTGTCAAGGGGGCATAGGAGAATATTTTTCCCCGGGGGAGAGGCCCCAGCCCCAAAACCGCGCCCCGTTGGGATTTCCCTCTTGCGCGGGCCCGGCAAAAGCAATATAATGAAAATATCGCGAGAAAAGGAGGAGTTTGCATGAAGGATACCCAAAACTTTACCGCCCAAAGGCTGCCCAATGGGGTGACGGAAATCACCGACCTTTCGGGGGTGCACTGCTTCCTGGTGGAAGGCCGGGACAAGGCGCTGCTCATCGACACCATGACAGGCCTGCGGGGCCTGCCGGCGTTTGTGGCCACCCTGACGGATTTGCCCGTGGAGGTGGCCCTGACCCACGGCCACATGGACCACGCCGGGGGCGTGTTTGAATTTGGCCGCTGCTACATCCACCCGGCGGACATCCCCATGCTGGACGGCCGCACGCTGCCCGCCCGGGTGGGCTATGTGCGGGGGCAGCTTCCCCCTGGGGAGGCGCCGGAGGCGTCCGCCTTTGTGCCGGACGGCCCGGTGGAGTTTGTGCCCCTCAAGGCGGGGGACAAGCTGGACCTGGGCGGCCGCGCTTTGGAGGTCCTCCACGTGCCGGGGCACACCAGGGGCTCTCTGTGTTACCTGGATACGGCCAGCGGGGACTTCTTCGCCGGGGACGCCTGCAACAACAACACGCTGCTGATGATGGACGTCTCCGCCACCATCGAGGAGTACCTGGAGGCACTGCTGGCCCTCAAGGAGCGCCAGGGGGACATCCGGCGGTTTTACCTGTTCCACGGGCCCAGCCTCCAGGACAAGAGCTGCATCGACGACAACATCCAGTGCTGCCGGGACATTTTGGCGGGCACCGACGACCGCGTCCCCGTGGACTTTTTAGGCCGTCCCGGCTATCTGGCCAAGGAGCGCACCCCCGGCACCTTCAGCCGCAAGGACGGCCGGTTTGGGAACATCGTCTACAACCCCCAGCAGGTGCGCAAGGGCTGAGGTGTCCGCCATGAAACGTCTGTATTTGATTGGCGGGCCCATGGGCGTGGGCAAAACCACCGTCTGCCAAGAGCTGAAACGCCTCACCGCCCCCAGCGTCTTTTTGGACGGGGACTGGTGCTGGGACATGGAGCCCTTCCAGGTGACGGCGGAGACGAAGGCCATGGTCCAGGAGAACATCGCCTTTCTGCTGGGGCAGTTCCTTCGGTGTTCTGCCTATGAAACGGTGATTTTCTGCTGGGTGATGCACCAGCGGGAAATCATCCAGGAGCTTCTTGCCCGCCTGCCCCTGGAGTGCGTGGAGGTGCGGGCGGTGTCTTTGCTGGCCACGGCGGGGACGCTGCAAGCGCGCATCGGCAAGGATGTGGCCGCGGGCCTGCGCACCTGGGACGTGCTGGAGCGCAGCCTCCAGCGGCTGCCCCTGTACCAGGACTTGCCCACGGAAAAGCTCTGGGTGGATGACTTGACGCCCCAGCAGGCTGCCCAGCGCCTGGCCGGGGACCGCGCGTGAAAGGGGGAACTCCCATGGAGGAAGAAATTTTAACAGGGGGCCGGGTGACGGCCCAGGTGGTGCGCCGGGGGGAATTTGTCCACCGCACCCCCTGCAAGAACACCGCCTTTGTCCACCAGGTGCTGGAGTTCCTGGAGGCGGGAGGCGTGGAGGGCGTCCCACGCTACCGGGGGCTGGACCAGCAGGGGCGGGAGGTGCTCACCTTCCTGCCGGGGCAGGTGCCGCCGGACTTGGGCTTTTTCACCCAGGCGCAGTGCTGCCAGGCCGTGGAGCGGATGAAGGCGTTCCACAGCTGCTTGCGGGGCTTCCCCGGCTGCCCCCCTGGCTGGACTGTGTGCCACAACGATTTGTCCCCCTGCAACTACGTGTTCCAGGAGGGGCGGCCGGTGGGCATCATCGATTGGGACGCCGCCGCCTTTGGACACCCCCTGGACGACTTGGCCTACGCCTTGTGGCTGTGGCTGGATTTGGGCAATGAGGAGTACAGCTACGCCACAGTCCGGCAGCGCATGGGCGTCATGCTGGACGCCTACGGCGTGGCTGCCGGGGAGCGCCCCGGCATGGGGGAGCGCATCCACCGCCAGATGGAGCGGGTGGCCCAAAGTGTGTTCCCCACCCCCCAGCAGACCGCCGCCACCAGCCAGTGGGCCCGCCGCAGCCAGACGTGGCTCCGGGGCTTTTGGAACAGCCTCTACCCGGGGCGCTTGTAACCGCAAAGAACAGAAAGAGGGCCGCCTGGCGAAAGGCGTCGGGGAAGTCGGGGCCGTCCATCACCTGGGCGGTGTGCTGGGGGTTGGTGTACAGGCTGCCGGCGCCGCCCCATACACGCCGCAAACGAAAAAGCGCCTGGACCAAAGGTCCGGGCGCTTTTGCCGCGGTAGAAGTTAAATCCGGCTGTTGCTTTCGCCGCTGCCCAAAATGCAGCAGACCTCCCGCAGCTGCTGCACCAGCTGGTACAGCCAGGTGCGAATCTCGTCCAGGTTGGGGTGCTCCTGGCGGCGGTAGGCCTCAATGCGGGCCGTGGGCGGCACCCGCATGGGCACGTACTGGCCGGCCTCCAGCAGGTTGGCGATGTACTCCGCGGCCTCCAGCAGGAGCTCGGCGTTTTCCCGCTCCATGTGCCGGCGGGAGCGGTCGGCGGTTTTGGCCAGGGTTTCGGTGGCCAGGCGGATGGCCAGATGGGCCGAGCCCTCCTCGTTGACGTCCTCCGGGATGGCGGAGGGCCCCCGGTTGCGGAAGAAGCCCTGTACCGCCGCCACAATGGAGGGGTCGCGTACGGTGCCGTCGGGATAGCAGATGCCGTGGACCTTCCGCCAGATGCTCTGGCCAATCATCAGCTCGAACACGTAGAAGCCAAAGCCGTATTCCGCCAGGATTTCCAGCTCCATGTCGTAGGGGTTGGAGCGGCACAGGCAGCAGCACTCGTTGTTCACCACGGGCTTGTTGTACTTCTGGCTCAGGCGCTTCATAATCTCGCATTCGTCCCGTACCCGCTTGCGCGTCTCAAAGTAGTTGTGGAAAATCAGCACGTCCACCAAGGGCGCCGTCTGGCTGGGCTCGATCTCATAGGCGTAGGTGTTGCCCACGCCCAGGGCGTTGACAGGGTCCTTCTCCCGCACATGGGCAATGGCGTGGCGGATAAAAGCCCACACCGATTCCTGCTTGGCCCGGAAGGCCTCCATGTCCTGGGGCTTGGGGTCCAGCAGGTGGCGGAACTCCGGCTCCTCGGGGTAGAAGGTGACAAAGTTGGGGGTGTGGTAGCCGGGCTCGTTGGCAATGTCCCAGAAGAGCAGGCCGGGCTCGCTGCCCACCGCCTGGTACACGTCGTCAAAGAACTCGTCGGCCAGGTGGTAATTCTCCGGCTTTAAAATGCTGGGGATGGCAGGCAGGCCGTCGTGGGCCTCTTCCTCTACAAAGTCCGGGTAGAAGGGGCCGCCGCAGTAGAGGATGGGCGTGGTGGAAATCCCGTGGGCCCAGGCAGTCTGGACAAAGTCCCGCAGGTTTTCCTGGAACTGCCGGGGGTCCCGGAGGTAGGCCTTATAGGCCAGGAAAATTCGGGCGCTGTTCAGGCCCAGGCGCTGGGCGTAGCCCATCTCCCGGTCCACCACGTCGTGGCGGTAGTTGTTCCAAAAGTCCAAGTCGTTCTGGGCGTAGCTGGGGGTGTAGTTGAACCCCCGGATGTGGCTGTAGTCCGCTAAGGGCTTCATGTGGCAAAACTCCTCTCCGTGTTTTTTGTTGACACACAGAAGGGCCTCCCCAGTCCTCTGGAAAGGCCCTTCCGCGTTTGCTGCAATTCTGTTTGGAGTAAATAAAAGGGATACTTTATTCCTTGTTGGCCAGATATTCGTCCAGCTGGGCCTGCTTCTCGGTGATAATCTCGTTGATGCCGGCGCTCTCCAAATCAGCCACAAACTGGGGAATGGCCTCATCGGGGTTCAAGGTGCCCCACCGCAGGGCGGTGTCATACTGGGAAACCACGTTGTTGCAAGCGGTGACCTGGTTCGTCAGCACGCTGCTGTCCCAAGTAAAGCCCATTGCCGGGCTGGCAACGCCCTCCTGGTTAAATGCATTCAGCTGGTCCCACAGGTCGGCGGGGTTGCCTTCCCACACAGGGGTAATCTGCTGGTTGGGCATGGCCCAGTCGCACACAGGGTAGCCAGAAGCGCTGGTTTCCACGCCTTCGGGAGTGGTGACAAAGGTGTGGGTATCGTCGGTCCACACCCAGTGTTTGCCCTCGATGCCATCTACAAACAGGGTGGAAACGTCTGCATCGGTGTACATCAAGTTCCACAGCTCCATGGCCTTTTCAGGGTACTTGGCACAGTAGGGAATCATAAAGTTGTTGCCCTGGGCAATGCCAGTGTGCTTATAGGGGTCATAGAGGAGGCTTACCTTGATATCCTTAGAATTCTGGCGGCTCAGCTCGCCCTCGATGCCAGGCTTGTAGTTGGAGAAAATGGCAAAGCCGTTGGCAGAGAGCAAGTTGTTCTCGGTGGTGGTGGTGGCGTCAGCCATCACCAGGCCTTCCTGATTCCACTGGTACATCATCTCGCAGAACTCGCGATATGTATCTGTGTTGTAGAAGTTGACCACTTCGGTGCTGTCGGAGTATACATCCTCCAGCACGCCCAAGCTGTCGCCCAGGGGGTCGTATGCCAGGGGGATTTGCATGCCGCCGGCAGACCAGGAGGGCACCATGCAATCCATGTCGGGGTAAGCCTCGTGGACCTGCACCAAAATGTCGTGGAACTCCTCAAAAGTGGTGGTTTCGCCAATTTCCAAGCCCAGCTCTTCCACAATGTCGTTGCGGTAGCCAAAGCCAGTGGACCAAGAACTATCACGCATGTTGGGCAGGGCGTAAAGCACACCGTTGATGCGGCAGGATTCCATATCCACGGGGTTGAGCAGTTCCAAAGTCTCCTGGCCATATTCATTGACCAAGTCGTCCAGGGGAGTGACATACTCGTTGCGGACCAGGCCGGGAAGCCCGCCGCTGGCAGCGTTGTAGTTCAGCAAATCAATCTGTTCGCCGGAAGTAAGAGCCAGGTTGATCTGCTCGCCGTCCTGGCCGCGGACAAAGCTGACTTCCACGCCGATCTTCTCTCGGGTGATTTCGCTGACAGCTGCGGCCACCTCGTTGACATCGTCGGTGTCGGCACTGCCCTGGCCCCAGACCACCAGCTGGACAACCTCGCCGTTGTCTTCGGTGGCGGTGCTGGAATCCGCAGCAGAGCTGTCGCCCGCCTCGGAGGCGGTAGAGGCGGAGCTATCGCCGCCGGCAGCGCTGCTGGTGGAGCTCTCCCCGCCGCCGCTGCAAGCGGCCATGCTGGCTGCCAGCAGGCCGGCGAGAAGGACGGTCAAAATCCTCTTGCCTAAATTTCTCACTGTAATTCCTCCATTCATGAACATTGTTCGGCTTATACACATTATATCGCCTAGCCGGCTTGTGTTCTACCATTTATCCGAAGGGGATTGTTGAAAATCCGACTTGTTCGTACAACGAGGAAAGGCTGTGTTAAAAAACCGACCTGCCAATGTTCCTTTTCCGACATTCCCCGGGTTGGGTCTGGGGGCAAAAAACGCCCCGGGAAGAAGTCTTCCCAGGGCGCAGGATAGTTTGTAAAAGCTTAGAGGATGTCGATGTACTCCCCGCTCAGGGCCTTGTTCATGCTGCGCACGGCGCAGAACTTGCCGCACATGCTGCAGGTGTCGCTGTGGTCGTCTTCGGGCTTGCGGCTGTCCCGGATGGCCCGGGCGGTGTCCGGGTCCAGGGCGCAGGCGAACTGGGCTTCCCAGTCCAGGGCCCGGCGGGCGTCGGCCATTTTGTCGTCTATCTCCCGGGCGCCGGGGATGCCCTTGGCGATGTCCGCGGCGTGGGCGGCGATTTTCGAGGCGATGATGCCCTGCTTTACGTCCTCCACGTTGGGCAGGGCCAGGTGCTCCGCCGGGGTGACGTAGCACAGGAAGGCCGCGCCGCTCATGGCCGCCACCGCCCCGCCAATGGCCGCGGTGATGTGGTCGTAGCCCGGGGCGATGTCCGTCACCAGGGGCCCCAGCACGTAGAAGGGCGCCCCCATGCAGATGCTCTGCTGCACCTGCATGTTGGCCGCCACCTGGTTCAGGGGCACGTGGCCGGGGCCCTCCACCATCACCTGGACGTTGTGCTCCCAGGCCCGCTTGGTCAGCTCGCCCAGGCGCACCAGCTCCTCTATCTGGCACACGTCGGTGGCGTCGGCCAGGCAGCCGGGCCGGCAGGCGTCCCCCAGGGAGATGGTCACGTCGTGCTTTTCGCAGATGTCCAAAATCTCGTCGAAGTGCTCGTAGAAGGGGTTTTCCTCCCCGGTCATGGTCATCCAGGCGAACACCAGGCTGCCGCCCCGGCTGACGATGTTCATCTTCCGCTTGTGGCGGCGGATCTGCTCAATGGTCTTGCGGGTGATGCCGCAGTGCAGGGTGACAAAGTCCACGCCGTCCTCCGCGTGGAGGCGCACCACGTCGATGAAATCCCGGGCGGAGAGGGTGCCCAAGTCCCTCTGGTAGTGGATGACGCTGTCGTACACCGGCACGGTGCCAATCATGGCGGGGCATTCTGCCACCAGCTTTTTCCGGAAGGGCTGGGTGTCCCCGTGGGAGGACAGATCCATAATGGCCTCGGCCCCCAGGTCGATGGCGCTTTGCACCTTTTTCATCTCGATGTCATAGTCCTTGCAGTCCCGGGAGACGCCCAGGTTCACGTTGATTTTGGTGCGCAGCATGCTGCCCACGCCCTGGGGGTCCAGGCAGGTGTGGGCCTTGTTGGCGCAGATGGCCACCTGGCCCTTTGCCACCAGCTCCATCAGCTGCTCCAGGGGCATGTGTTCCTTTTCCGCCACGGCCTTCATTTGGGGGGTGGCAATGCCCTTGCGGGCGGCGTCCATTTGGGTGGTGTATTCCATAGGTCAGTCCTCCTTGTGGGTTCTCAGTGAATAGGCGTGGTCCAGGGGGCCGCTGCCGTGGCCCAGGTCCAGCATGGTAGCCAGGGCCCCGGAGAGGTACTCCTTGGCCGTTGCCACGGCGGTTTCCAGGTCTTGGCCCTTGGCCAGGTTCGCGGCGATGGCGCTGGACAAGGTGCAGCCTGTGCCGTGGGTGTTGGGGTTCTGGATTCTCCTGCCGGGGAACCACCGGCCCTGCCCCTGGCGGTACAGGTAGTCGTTGGCGTCGTTGAGGCTGTGGCCGCCCTTGCACAGCACGGCGCAGCCGTAGGCATCCCCGATGCGCTGGGCGGCCCGCTCCATGTCCACAGGGGCGAAAATCTCCCACCCGGACAGCGCCTGGGCCTCGGGGATGTTGGGCGTCACCACGGTGGCCAGGGGGAACAGCTCCTCCCGCAGGGCGGTGGCGGCGTCGCTTTCCAGCAGGCGGGATCCGCTGGTGGCCACCATCACCGGGTCCACCACCACGTTTTGGGCGCCGTGCTGCCGCAGCTTCTGGGCGATGACGCGGATGAGCCCCGCCGAGGACACCATGCCCACCTTTACGGCGTCGGGGCGGATGTCCTGGAATACGGCGTCAATCTGCTGGCCCAAAAAGGCCGGCTCCACCTCCAAAATGTTGGTGACGCCCAAGGTGTTCTGCACGGTCAGCGCGGTGATGGCGCACATGGCGTACACGCCGTTTACCGTCATGGTTTTCAAATCCGCCTGGATGCCCGCCCCGCCGCTGGGGTCGCTTCCGGCTATGGATAGGCAGGTGTTCATGGGTTACCCTCCTTTACAGTGCGCTCCGCCAGGGCACGCAGCTCCCGGCAGGCGGCTTCAATGTCCGGCTGGGAGAAGATGGCGGAGACCAGGGCAAAGCCGTCCATGCCGCCCCCCGCCAAGGCGGGCAGGTTCTCCCGGCTGATGCCTCCAATGGCCACGCAGGGGATGGACACGCTGCCGCAGATTTCCCCCAGCTGCTCCACGGTGATGCGGATGGCGTTTTTCTTGGTGGGGGAGGGGAACACCGCCCCCACCCCCAGGTAGTCGGCCCCGGCGGCTTGGGCGGCCTGGGCCTGCGCTACCGTCTTAGCCGTGGCGCCGATGAGGAAGCCTTTCCCAGCCCGGCGGCGGATGGCCTCCACAGGCTGGTCCTCGATGCCCACATGGACGCCGTCGGCGCCGCTTTGCAGGGCCACCTCCACCGAGTCGTTGACGATAAGCGGCACGCCGTAGCGGTGGCACAGGGCGGCGGCCTCCTTGGCCTCTTGGAGGAACTGCTCCTCCGGCAGGTTTTTTTCCCGCAGCTGCACCAAGGTGACGCCCCCCCTCAGCGCGGACTCTATCTGCTCCAGCAGCGTCTGCCTGCCCACCCACGCCCGGTCCGTCACGGCGTAGAGCAGCAGGTTTTGCGAGGAAAACTTCACAGTTCCGCCTCCTTTCTCAGTTGGCCCACCAGGCGGGCCGGGTCGGGGGCTGTCATAAAGCCGCTCATCACGCAGGCCCCGGCGGCCCCGGCCTGTTTTACTTGGGTGATGTTCCCCGGCCCCACGCCTCCAATGGCGTACACGGGCAGGGGAGAGGCCTGGCACACCTGGGCCAGCAGCTCCACGCCCCGGGGCGGCAGGCCAGGCTTGCACCCGGTGGGGAAGATGTGCCCCAGCGTGCCATAGGAGCATCCAAGCTCCGCCGCCTCCCGCACATCCTCCAGGCTGTGGCAGGAGGCCCCCAGCACCGGGAACGCTGCCCGTTCCTCCGGGGAGAGCGCCCGCAGCCGGGGGAGGGGCAGGTGCAGGGCGGGGGCGCCCAGCTCGTTGGCTGTCTGGGGGAAGTTGTGCACCGCGCACTCCACACCATACCGGCGGCAGAGCGCCAGCGCCCGGGCGGCCAGAAGCTTGTACTCTGGCTCCGGCAGGTCCTTTTCCCGCAGGATGATCTTGTCCACCCCGGCGGCCGCCACCCGCTCCAGCTGGGCGAGGAAATCCCCGGGGCACAGCGCCCGGGCGGTGACGCACACAAGCTTAAACATAGAGGTAATCGTTGAGGACGGGCTGCAAGCCCTCGGCCGCCATGTCCTGGTACATCTGGGAAAGGCTGCGGCTGTCGCTGATTTCAAACTGCTCGTCGCCGGCGTCCTCGGCCTCCTTCCCCTGGTACTTGCTCTCGTGGTCCCCAATGCCGGTGCTCACCCCGGCGGAGACCTTGGTGGCGGCAATGCGCACAATGCCGTTGCGGAAGGCGGCGTCCTCCCGGGAGGAGACGGTGATGCCCACAAAGGGCAAAAAGATGCGGTAGGCGCACAGCACCTGGCACAGCTGGCGCTCCCCCACGTCCAGGGGGTTTATCTTGTCGTTGTTGATGATGGGCCGCAGCCGCGGGCAGGAGAGGGACATCTCCGCCGCGGGGTACTTCCGCTGTAGGTAGTAGACGTGCAGGGCGCTGGCCAGGGCGTCCTTGCGGAAGTCCGCCAAGCCCAGCAGCGCCGAGAAGGCCACACCCCGCATGCCGCCCCGCAGGGCCCGCTCCTGGGCGTCGAAGCGGTAGGGCCACACCCGCTTGTGGCCCATCAGGTGCAGGGTCTCGTACTTGTCCCGGTCGTAGGTCTCCTGGAACACGGTGACGTAGTCCGCCCCGCATTCATGGAGGTAGCGGTACTCGTCGGTGTTGACGGGGTAGATTTCCAGCCCCACCATGCGGAAGTATTTCCGGGCCAGCTTGCAGGCCTGGCCGATGTACTCCACGGAGCTCATGGAGCGGCTTTCCCCGGTGAGCAGCAAAATCTCCTCCATGCCGCTTTGGGCGATGATTTCCATCTCGTGCTCTATCTGCTCCATGGAGAGCTTCATCCGGTGGATGTGGTTGTAGCAGTTAAAGCCGCAGTAGACGCAGTAGTTCTCGCAGTAGTTGGCGATGTACAAGGGGGTGAACAGGTACACCGTGTTGCCAAAGTGCTTTTTGGTCTCCAGGCAGGCCCGCTGGGCCATCTCCTCCAAAAAGGGCTCCGCCGCCGGGGAGAGCAGGGCCTTAAAGTCCTCGATGGTGCAGGTGTCGTGCTCCAGGGCCGCCCGCACGTCCCGGGCGGTGTACTGGGTGGTGTCGTAGCTGTCCATCTGGGAGAGCACCTTCTCCATCACCTCGGAGTGGAGCACCTCCATGCCGGACAGGTACTCCAGGTGGCTTTTCCGGGAGGCGGGGTCTGTCTCCAGCCGGTGCTTTTTCGCCAAGGCCTGGGGAGAGAGGAATTCCGAATCGATAAAAAACTGGTTTTCTTGCTGTGCCATAACGCCGCCCCCTCAATCCCGCAAAAAGCCTGTCAGAGGGTCGGAGGCGCTGGCGCCCCGGGCCAGCACCCGCCCCAGGCCGGAGAGGTACGCCTTGCGGCCCGCCTCAATGGCCTGGCGGAAGGCGGCGGCCATCCGGGGCAAATCCCCGGCGGTGGCCAAGGCGGTGTTTGCCATAATGGCGGCGGCGCCCATCTCCATGGCCTCGCAGGCCTGGGAGGGCCGGCCAATGCCCGCGTCCACAATGACGGGCAGGTCAATCTCATCGATGAGGATTTGGATAAACTCCTTGGTGGCCAGCCCCTTGTTGGAGCCGATGGGGGAGGCCAAAGGCATGACGCAGGCGGCCCCGGCGCTGACCAGGTCCCGGGCGGCGTTTAAATCGGGATACATGTAGGGCATCACCACAAAGCCCTCTTTGGCCAGGATTTCCGTGGCCTTGATGGTCTCCTGGTTGTCGGGCAGCAGGTATTTGGTGTCCCGCATGATTTCAATTTTCACAAAGTCCCCGCAGCCCAGCTCCCGGGCCAGGCGGGCGATGCGCACGGCCTCCTCCGCGTTCCGGGCGCCGGAGGTGTTGGGCAGCAGCGTCACCCCCTGGGGAATGTAGTCCAGGATGTTCTCCTTCTCGGTGGTGTTGGCCCGGCGCACCGCCAGGGTAATCATCTGGGCGCCGGCGTCCTGCACCGCGGCCTCGATAAGCTCCAGGGAGTACTTTCCCGAGCCCAAAATAAACCGGGAGGTAAATTCCCTGCCCCCCAGGCTCCATGTGTCCTGTGTGTTCATAGCGATTCCTTCTTTCTGTATTTTCCAATAGCCTGTGGTTCAATCCAATTTTTCAATGCACAGCGTGGCAATGCCGGACTGCCCCGGCGCCCCGGTGAGCAGGTCTTGGGGCGCGGGCACCAGCAGCATAAAGCCCTCCTGGCCGTACCGGCGGCCGTAGCCCCGGGCGTAGCTCTCCTCCACAGTGGCGTGCTGCACCTGGCCGATGACCATGGCGGTGATGCCCGCGCCGCTGAGGTCCTGGACGCTGTGGAGGGTGCACTCCAAGGTGAGGAAAGCCTCCTCAATGGCCGGGGCGTGGATGGTGTGGGCCGGGACAGGGGTGAAGCCCCCGGCGGCGAACTCGTCGGTTTCCAGGCCGTTCTGGTGGATGGTCTCCACCAGGCTTTCGTAGCGGTCCATGGGCAGGAAGTTGACGCAGAAGCAGCCCTCCCGCTGGATGTTCTGGAAGGTGTGGGTGTGCTGGTACAGGTTGCCCATCACGGCGAAAAAGGCGGTCTTGTCCCCGTGAAAGCAGCTCCACCCGTGAAAGCACACGTTGGGCTGGCCGTTTTCCTTCCAGGTGGTGACGGCGAACAGCACGTTGGGGATGCCCGCCGTTGTCTCAAAGTGGTGGAACAGCTCAAACTCCCCCGGATAGGCCTCCCGAAAGTGCGGGGGGAACTCCTTGCCGATGTGGATTTTCATAGGTTGCCTCCTTTCAGTTACACGTCAAGCTCCCCCGCCAAAACCCGCAGGACAGCCAGGGCCTGGTGGCCGGCGCAGAGCATCACCCGGGGGGCGAACAGGCTGCCGGCCTCTTCCACGTCGCTTTGGCCGTCGCCGCACAGGTACAGGCGCTTTCCCACTTTTTCCGTGCGGATGGCGTTCCCCGGCCCCAGCCCCGCCATGCCGGAGGCCGCCACCACAATGGCCTGGGGCAGCCGCTCCAGGACGGTGTTCACCAGCATGGCTTTTTCCTCGGCCTTGTCAAAGGCCTCGCAGATGACGTCCGCCCCCTGGAGCACCGCGGGGATGTTCTCCGGGGTCAGCCGCAGGGTATGGCACTCCAGCCCCAGGTAGGGGTTGATTTCTCTCAGGTTTTCCGCCAGGGCCAGGGGCTTTTCCCCGCCGATTTGGCTTGCCTTGTACTGCTGCCGGTTCAGGTTGGAGAGGTCCACCTTGTCAAAGTCTATCAGGGATAAGGCGCCCACCCCGGCCCGGGCCAGGGCAACGGCGATGTGAGAGCCCAGCCCGCCCAGGCCGCAGACAGCCACCTTGGCCCCCTGGAAGCGCTGCCACAGTGCCGGGCCAATCCGCCCCCGGAGGGCGGCGTCCAGCTGCTCCCGGGTGGGCAGGGGTTCAGCCGCCGCCCACAAAGCGGACCACCTCCAGGGTGTCGCCGTCCTCTAAGGTGACGGCGCCGTACTGGGCCTTGGGTACAATCTCCCCGTTGCGCTCCACGGCGATGCGTCCGGCCTGGTAGCCCAGCTCCTCCAGCAGCTGGGCCAGGGGCTTGCCGGCGGCGTTTTGGGGCTGGCCGTTGACTGTTACCATATCCATTCCTCCTTTTTGGGCAAAAAAACAGGGATACCTGCTACGGTATCCCACAAATAAAAAGCGCGATGTCACTTCCTACGACGGCATTATCCGTATCAGGTTAAAGGGTCGAAGTTGATGACTTCCTCTCAGCCCGCCAGCACGAGCTCCCCTGTTTTTCCTTCATTATAGCAACGGCGGGGGGATTCGTCAAGTCCCGGCGGAAAGGCCGGCTATGCCGGTGCGGGGGATCTGGCTTTTGGTTTTCCGATGTGGCTGCATGGGAATCCCCTCTTTTCACCCTGTGAGGCCCTGTTTTTTGCCCCGCTGAAAAGGGGGAAATTCACACTTCGCAAACAATTCGGAAGCATCTTTCAAACACCCGCCCGGTAGAATAAGGCCAGCAAATGAGAAAGACACAAAAAACGGAGGTCGATGGAACATGAAGAAAAAGAACTTTGTATCTCTACTTTTCGGCACGGTGGGCATCATCCTATTTGCCCTGGGCATGTGCATGTGCCTGCTGCCAGAGTGGGGCGCCTTTACCCCCGGCGTGGTGATTGCGGCGGTGGGCGCGGTGGTCCTGCTGGTTTTGCTGCTGGTCCGCCGGAAGATGGCGGGCAAGCCCGCTGTCCACGTCAGCGGCAAGGCGGTGGGCGCTGTGCTGCTGGGCATTGTGGGCGCTTTGGTGCTGGGCGTTGGCATGTGCATGGCCATGGTGTGGGGCATGCTGGTCCCCGGCATCGTCATGGGCGTGGCGGGCATCCTTCTGCTGCTGTGCTTGATTCCTTTGGTAAAGGGATTAAAGTGAGGTGAAACCTATGCGTGTGGTAGGAACCGTTATAGCGGCGTTGGCAGCCCTAGCCGGTGTGGCCGCGGCCATCACCTGTGTGGCGAAGTCTCGAAAACAGGAAATCAAAAACGATTGAGGAGGAATTTTTCATGGCAAAGTCAAAGTTGGTACAGGCCAACGAGAAAATCGCCGAAAGCGTTGTGGACGGCTACAAGAAGATAGAAAACGGCGTGGTAAACGGCTACAAGAAAATCGAGACAGGCGTGGTGGAGGGCTTCACCAAGATGACCGACCACTTTGTGGACCAGTTCCTCACCAAAGAGGGGGAGACCGTGGCAGAGGCCAAGGCCCGCCTGGCCCGGGAGCAGGCCCAGCGGGAAGAACGCCACAGAGAGCAGGCGGTTCCTTTCGGCCAGCGGCCCAAGGAGAGGTGACTCTTCCAAAGAGAACCCGGAAGGCCCCAGCGGAAGCCGGGGCTTTTTTTCGCGGGAGCCTCGGCGCAAACAATTCCTTAACAATTCTGTGCTATTCTACAAATACGATGGGCCTATTCTGGCCACAGGGGGCCAACATGACGCGCCTGTGCTGTCACGCGCGGAGGAGGTATACACAATGTTTCAAATCTTAGTGGTGGAGGACGACCGGGAATTAAACAAGACCGTCTGCTCCTATCTGGACCAAAACGGCTACCAGGCCACAGGCTGCCTGGACGCCAACGCCGCCTACGACGCCATGTACGGCGGCAGCCTGTTCGACCTCATCATCTCCGATATCATGATGCCCGGCATCGACGGCTTTGAGTTCGCCAAGACGGTGCGGGAGTTAAACCAGGAAATCCCCATCCTGTTTATGACGGCCCGGGATGACTTTGCCTCGAAACAGAAGGGCTTCCGGGCAGGGATCGACGACTACATGGTAAAGCCTATCGATTTGGACGAGCTGCTGCTGCGCATCCAGGCGTTGCTGCGCCGGGCGAAAATCGCCGCCAGCAAGCGGCTGGAGGTGGGCTCTCTGGTGCTGGACGCCGATGAGCTCTCCGCCACGGTGGGCGGGGAGGACGTCCCCCTCACCGTGCGGGAGTTCAACCTGCTCTACAAGCTGCTGTCCTACCCCAAAAAGACCTTCACCCGCTCCCAGCTGATGGAGGAGTTTTGGGACGGGGACACCACCTCTGGTCCCCGGACGGTGGACGTGTACATCACCAAGCTGCGGAGCAAGTTCGCCGCTTGCAACGACTTTGAGATCGTCACCGTCCACGGCCTGGGCTACAAGGCGGTGCTGAAATGAGCGGGAAGGAAAAGCGGCGGCGCCGGAACTGGCTGTTCTCCCTGCGGCGGTACCTCACCTTTTTTGTGCTGATGGCCTTTGTCATCACCTGCTGCATGCTGCTGTTTCTCAACACCATGACCCGGGCCACCGGGCTGGAGCTCTCCCAAGAGTATGTGGAGGCTGCCGCCAAGGTGACGTTTTTGAACATTCTCCTGCTGACCCTGGTGTGCACCCTCATCGACGGCCTGCGGCGGAAGTGGATGGTGGGCCGGCCCGTGCGGAAGATCATCAAGGCCGCTGAGCAAATCACCCAGGGGGATTTCTCCGCCCGGGTGCCGGATTTGCACAGCCTGGACGCCGGCGACGGCTTTGGGGAGATTGCGGACTGCTTCAACAAAATGGCCCAGGAGCTCTCCGGCACGGAGACCCTGCGCACAGACTTTATCGCCAATGTCTCTCACGAGCTGAAAACGCCCCTGGCCGTCATCCAGAACTACGGCACCATGCTCCAGCAGCCGGGGCTTTCCGAGGAAAAGCGCCTGGATTACGCCAAGGCCGTCACCGACGCCTCCCGGCGGCTCGCCAACCTTATCACCAACATCTTAAAGCTGAACAAGCTGGAGAACCAGCAGATTTTCCCCCAAGCGGAAACCTACGATTTGGGGGAGCAGCTGTGCCAGTGTTTGCTCGCCTTTGAAAACGCCTGGGAGGAAAAGGACCTGGACATCCAGACGGACATCCAAGAGGACGTGCTGGTGGAGGCGGACAGCGAGCTGCTCTCTCTGGTGTGGAACAACTTGTTCTCCAACGCGGTGAAGTTCACCGAGGCGGGCGGCACCCTCTCCCTGACCTTGGAGGCCCAGGAGGACCTGGCGGTGGTTCGGGTGGGGGACACAGGCTGCGGCATCCCCCCCGAGGTGGGAAAACACATCTTTGAGAAGTTCTACCAGGGGGATACCTCCCGCGCCACCCAGGGCAACGGTTTGGGCCTGGCTTTGGTGAAGCGGGTGATGGACATTGTGGGGGGCGACATCTCCGTGGAAAGCCAGGTGGGGGTGGGCAGCGTGTTCACCGTGAAGCTGAGGAGGAAGCGGGATGGATTGGAAGAAACTGCTCCATAAGCTGCTGTTCCCCGGGGCGCCGGTGGTCTTGCTCAGTATCCCCGTGGGCTTTGGACTGCTGGCCTACGCCTTTCTGGTGGCCGGGGCGGAAAGCCCCATCGCCACTGTGAGCTATGTGCTCTCTGCCTACTCCCTGGTGGTGGTCTGTGCCAACGCCGTTCCCCTTTTCCGGAAGGGCAGCCAGTGGGTCCGGGGGCTTCCCTTGGTGTCCCAGCTGCTGGAGGACGTGCCCTACCGCGCCCGGCTGACGCTGGCCGCCTCCCTGGGGGTGAATATCTTGTACGCCGGCTTCAACGCCCTGTCGGGGCTGTATTACCGCTCCCCCTGGTTTGGCTCCCTGGCGGCCTACTATTTGCTCCTTTCGGTGATGCGCTTCCTGCTGGCCCGCTACGCCCGCCGCCACGGCTTTGGAGAGAACATGGCCGCCGAATGGAGACACTACCGCCTGTGCGGGGCCATGCTCATCCCCATGAACTTTGCCCTGGCCGGGGTGGTGATACTCGTTTTGCAGCAGGAGGGGGGCTTCCACTACGGGAGCATGCTCATTTATGTGATGGCGCTGTACGCCTTTTACGTCACCATCTCCGGGGTGATAGGCCTGGTGCGCACCCGAAAGTACAAAAGCCCAGTACTCTCCGCGGCCCGTGTGGTGAGCCTGGCCTCGGCGCTGGTGTCCATGCTCTCGTTGGAGGTGGCCATGCTGGCCCAGTTTGGGGGCGGGGAGTTTTTCCGCCGCGCCATGATAGCCTCCACCGGCGGCGCCGTGTGCTTCATTCTGGTGGGCATGGCCAGCGCTATGATTGTCCGGGCCACCAAAGAGCTGAAACAGCCCCAAACATAACATTTCAGAAACACAACGCCATCCTTTCCCAAACAAAAGGATGGGATGCTATAGAGGCAACAAAGAAAGGAAGCGTGAGCCATGGAACCCAACAAGGACGTTTTTCAATACACCTACTCCGCCAAGCAGCAGGAGGAGATCGAGGCCATCCGCAAGAAATACCTGCCGCCCCAGGAGGACAAGATGGAGCAGCTGCGCCGCCTGGACAAAAGCGCCACCAAAAAGGGGACAGCTCTCTCCATTGTGGTGGGCGTGGCGGGCTGTCTGCTGATGGGCGTGGGCATGTGCTGCTCCATGGTGTGGATGGGGAACCTGTTTATCCCCGGTATCATCCTGGGGCTGCTGGGCATCGCCTTGGTGGCGGCGGCCCACCCCGTGTACCGGCGTGTCACCAAAAAAGAGCGGGAAAAGCTGGCGCCCCGCATCCTCCAGCTGACCGAGGAGCTGTCCAGGCCGGAGTAAGAAAAACGAGACGGGAAAACATTAGGCAGCGCATTCGCATCCCGACGAAAACTCTAGGGGGTTCTCTTTTTCCTCATTCGGAGCAGCGGCGAGGTCTCCCGCCTCAGCTGTTTCTTGCTGCCGGGTGACGGGCGGGCAGCCCTCTACCGTAGAATCACCCTTGGACCGGAGCAGCGGCGGGAACGTACTTACTCTAAAGCTTGACTGCGAGTAGGATGGCCTCACGTTTGTCCCACTCTTTCCAAAGCTTTCCTTTGGTACGGTTCTAGTTTGGAAAAAGACAAAAACCTTTTCCCGAGCTGCGGCAGCCTTTCTAAGGATATTCAGAACAATACGTTTTGCCTATGATTTCGGATTAGTAATAGGTATTAGACATTTTTACCCAGGGAGAGGTACAATGAGGGTGTTCCGAGAGGACACCCTCATTTTTGTATCCACTACCACAAACTAAAGGACTATATAGGAGGCTTCACCATGAAAGTTCAAGACAAAACCGCATTTGACGAACAGAACATCTTTGGCCAGGGAATGGCCAACACTGCTTTTGCCCAGTACTTTATCGGGAATTCCTATTTAAATCCTCTGACCAAGCCGGGGGAAAGCATCGTGGGTTTGGCAAACGTCACCTTTGAACCGGGCTGCCGCAACAACTGGCACATCCATCATGCGAAAACAGGCGGCGGACAGATCCTCATCTGCACCGCGGGCGAAGGTTGGTATCAGGAGGAAGGGAAAGATGCAGTAAGCCTCACTCCTGGAACGGTCATCGTCATTCCGCCGGAGGTGAAACACTGGCACGGTGCCAAGGCGGACAGCTGGTTCAGCCATATTGCCGTGGAAGTGCCTGGCGAAGAGACCAGCAACGAGTGGCTGGAGGCGGTAGACGACGAAAGCTATTCCAAACTGCATTAAAAAAGCCGGGCGCACTTTCTTCATGAAGGTGCGCCCGTGTGCATCGATAACTACAATATCCTCTCCAATACGGTTCTGCTGGTGGAGGAGGGACTTGGCGTGGCGGTGTGCCTAAACGGGGCCTTGGCCATCCATCACAGCCCCCAACTGCGGTTTGTGCCGCTGGTGCCGGAACGCTCCATCCGGGGCGTGCTGATTTGGAAGAAAAACCACGTGTTCAACCCTGCCACTTCCCTGTTTGTGCAGATGGTGCAGCGGTATGGGGAAAGCGAAAGATACTAGCCGTGTGACGGCACCAGGAAGAAGGGCTGGCTGTCATTCTAAAGCGGCATTACGAGGTGCCGACAGAGCATTTTTCCGAGGGCCTTTTGAACCGGATAATGACAGAAAAGCGAACTCAGTATGAGCAAGGACGAACGGCCAGAGCATCTTATCAGAATCTGCGCAAAGCCGCCCATTGGCTACGGGAAATGCACCTTACAGGCAGCATCACTCTGGGGAAGATCCCAAACTGGGGACAGCGTGAACCTATTGAGCCACTTCGAATACTTTTAGACGAATTTTGCGCAGATGCGGAACACACGATGGCAGAGACCTCGCTCAAGGTTGCCAGAAGCGCCGTCCGTTGTTTCCTATTTGAAATGGAAAACCACGATTTCAACACTCTGGCGGATTTTTCTCAGGTGAATGTGAACAGGTGCGTTACCAGTTTTGCTTCACATTATGCCGGTGGGCTGGGTTCCGCAATCTCTTGTGTACGGTTGTTCTTACGTTTTCTGTATGAGCGCAGCTTGACGGCAACTGACCTGAGCTTGTCCCTTCCAGAACTTGTGGCAGCCCGTAAGATGTTCCATGAAGGCTTTACCGAAGATGAACTGGATCGGCTGCTTGCACATCCTGATAGGGATACAGCCATTGGAAAACGGGATTATGCCATGATGGTTCTGGCCGCACAGAGCGGTCTGCGAGCCTGTGATGTTGTCCGGTTGGAGTTGGGCAGCATTGACTGGAGGACAAGAGAAATTCGCCTCATTCAGCACAAAACCAGCGAACCGCTGTCCCTTCCCTTGGAACCCGAAAGCGGAAACGCCATAGCCGATTATATCCTCGATGGCCGTCCGGACACAGCGATTTCAAATATTTTCCTGTGCCATACCGGAGTGATCCGCCCCCTTGATGCACGTTCTGCCAGCGCAGTTATTTCCAAACACATGAAGCAGACGGAAGTCCCGGCCAAGCGCCGCGCATTTCATGCGCTCCGCCGAACTTTTGGGACGAGATTGCTCCAGAACGAGGTATCCTTTGAACTAATTCAACAGCTTTTGGGTCACAGAGATATGGATTCTATGAAACCGTATCTGTCCATTGACGAACAAGGTCTGAAGCTGTGTGCGCTACCACTGTTTTTTCGAGGAGAGGTTGGTGACCGCAGATGATTTACACATTTGAAAGCCGCTTTGCCGCCAAAATTGAGGGCTTTATCGCACAGAAGAATGCGCTGGGATTTGGCTACCAAGAATCCTCTCGTCTCCTTCGGGACTTCGACCGCTTTTGCCTGGCACATTTCCCGGATGTAGATTTGTTGACAGAAGAAATCTGTCTCGCCTGGGCTACGAAAAAGGATACAGAGGGCAACAATACTTTCCGAAATCGCATGATGCCCGTGCGTGAGTTTGCCCGGTATTTGAACCGTAACGGAGAAAACGCCTATGTCCTGCCGCCAGACATTGCCCGAAAAGATGCGCCGTATGCGCCGTACATCTACACCAAGGCAGAAATTCAGGCTATTTGGAATGTTCTGGACGCCTTAAAACCGCGTGGGGGCTTTCCTGTACGGCATTTTGTGATCCCTGCCATGGTGAAGCTGCTGTATTGCTGCGGCCTGCGTCCGGCGGAGGCCAGACGATTGCGCGTTGGAGATGTGAATCTGGAGAAAGGTCGGCTGAACATTATGGAGAGCAAGCAGCACAGAAGCCGTATTGTCATGATGGCGGACGATGTGGCGGCAATGCTCTCAGACTGTAATGCTGTTGTCTCTGCCGTTATGCCGGAGCGTGAGCCGTTCTTTCCCAATTCTGAGGGTGGCTTTTATGGGAAGCGCGGATTGGAAAAGACCTTTCGGCAGACTTTAATGAAAGCCGGCATTGATGGAACTGGACGCCGTTCTCCACGCCTTTATGATTTTCGCCACACGTTTGCGACCCACCGGCTGTACCATTGGATGCGTGAGGGTAAGGACTTGAATGCTATGCTTCCATACCTGAGTGCGTATATGGGACATGCACAACTCTCTGACACCTACTATTACATTCACCTGGTTCCCGGCTTGATGGAAGAAATGTCCGATTTTGCATTTTCTTCTGCCGAGGTGCTCTTGCCGGAGGTGGAAACCGATGAATGACTTTTTTGACACAGTACGACGCTTCCTGCTGGATTATCTTCCCAAGCAGCGTTGTCTCAGTGAAAATATGATCCTCTCCTACAAACAGACACTGAACCTTTTTGTTTCTTATATGCAGGATGAGCGGGATGTTACAGCTACAAAACTGACCTTCTCTCGTATTGACCGGGATGTGATCCTTGGATTCCTGACTTGGCTGGAAACCGCGCGAAAATGTAGCGCCAATACCAGAAACCAGCGTTTGATGACGCTGCGTTCCTTCCTGGAGTTTGCGGGACAAATGGACTGTACCCAGATGGCGTTGTATCTTTCTGCCTGCAGTATCCCCGCAAAAGAGGCTCATGGCCGGATCGTTGAGTTTTTGACAGAACCGTCATTGGTTGCGCTGCTTCAGCAACCTGACCCATCTAAGTCTAAGGCAATACCGCACAGAAAAGTAGGCGCGATACTGCCAGAAGTGATATAA
>DSTMR04002__coassemble_1021_pt1 | contig 23660 bp, 24 predicted proteins | sample DSTMR04002__metabat2_low_PE_040 | metagenome-assembled genome bin DSTMR04002
CAAGTAAACCTGGCAGGGGCAGAAGGACTTGAACCCTCGGCACGCGGTTTTGGAGACCGCTGCTCTACCAACTGAGCTATACCCCTATGTGAAATTTTGCTTGATTATTCTATCATTTTCCAAAGTGGTTGTCAATGGGTTTTTCAAATTTTTTTGAGGGTATCGAAAAATAGGGGAGAATGTTGTTTTAGCAGTTATCTAGCGGTGTCTGCTAAGAATACAGTCCTTTTTGGCGAGGTGCAGCCGTCTGCAAAAGAGTGAAATCCCCTAAATCGGCGCTCTACAATGAAAAAGCACTGCGTTTCTGTGTATCTGAGTCCTGAAATTTCCGGCTCATATAGGAAAGTCGGCCCAAATCCCACTGAAATCCCACGAGCTGCAATGGGAAAATTAGCACTCTAATAAAATGAGTGCTAAAATTCATAAATAGTTCACGGAGTTACCATAATTTCTTCAAACTCCCGCCCTACAATGTATACCAGAAACAGAAAGAAAGGCGATACCGATGGAGCGGTACGAAGACATCTAAAAAATCACAACGACGGCCTTGGGCCAACGCAAAAAATAGTTTTGATTTGGAGGTTTGCTTTATGAGTATGTTTGACATGATGCCTTTTGAACACAGAAACCATTTGTCCTACAACCCCTTCCGCGATTTGGAAAATTGGGAGCGCTCCTTCTTTGGCGATTGGAGCACCGGCTTCAACACCGACATTAAAGATAAGGGCGACCACTACGAGCTGGAGGCCGACTTGCCCGGCGTGAAGAAAGAGGACATCGCGGTGGACATCGACGGCGACCGCATGACGATTTCCGCCCACCGTAGCGCGGAGACAGAGGAGAAGGACGACAACAGCCAGTACCTGCGCCGGGAGCGCTCTTATGGCTCCTTCAGCCGCAGCTTTGATATTTCCAATATCAAGAGCGAGGAAATCAGCGGCGCCTACCACGACGGCGTGCTGACGCTTACACTGCCTAAGAAGAGTCCCACGGCGCCTTCCACCTCCCGCAGGCTGGATATCCAGTGATAAGGGTAACCCAGAGGAAAAGGAGTTATTGATAGAAGCGCTTGGAAAGACCCTCAATTAGGATAGGAAAGGGCTGTCGCTTTGGGCGGCAGCCCTTTCCTGCTGCCTGAATCCCCTCTTCCATTGACAAACCTTGTGCCGGCAGGGTATAATCATGGCAGTGTACGCCTCTCTATAGAGGGGCGGGAAGAGGTGAATCATGAAGAGGAAAATGTGTGGGAGACCGCTGCTTTCCTGTCTGCTGGCGGTGCTCCTGTGTATAGGGGCTGCGCCTGCCCAGGCGGCGGAGACGCCTGCATCGGAGAAGAGCGGCGCTGTCAACTGGGTGGAGACTGTGGATGAGGGTATCCTGCAGGAACCGGTGAAAATCCCCATTCTCATGTACCACAACCTGGTGGCGGAGGAAAACGACCCCTCCATCTCCAAGAACACCATGTGGGTGGGCCAGTTCCAGCACCAGATGGAGCTGCTGGAGGAAAACGGCTTCACCACTATCACCGTGGACCAGCTGGTGGAGTTTGGCAACCGGGGAAAGGCCTTGCCGGAAAAGCCGGTGCTCATCACCTTTGACGACGGTTACCGCAGCGCCTACGAGCTGGCGTTCCCCATCCTCCAGGAGATGGACTTCCACGCGGCCATGTTCCCCATTGGCGTCTCCGTGGGGAAGGACACCTACAAGGACACCGGCTTGGCCATGGTCCCCCACTTCAGCTGGGAGGAGGCTAAGGAAATGGTGGAGTCCGGCCTGGTGTCCATCCAGAGCCACACCTATGACATGCACCAGTGGGAGGCCTTTGAAACTGCCGGCGGCGGCCAGTGCCTGCGTCCCAACATCTTGCGCCAGCCCTGGGAGACTTTGGGCGAGTATATGCAGGCGTTGTGGGCGGACGTGGAGCGTTCCCGCCAGGACATTGTAGAGGGCACAGGCCAAGAGGCGGTGGCCCTGGCCTATCCCGGCGGCTTGCACGACCAAATCAGCGAGGAGCTGCTGCGCTCCTACGGGGTCAAGTGCACCTTCACCATCGAGGGAGGGAAAGCCCAGGTGACGCCCGGCTCCGAGCGCAGCCTGTATGGGCTCAACCGCTTCTATGTAAAGCCCACCACCACCGACGAAGAGTTCCTGCAATGGGTGGGATAAAAATTTTTTAAAAAAGTCGAAAAAACGCCTTGACAAGCGACCCTGAATGTATTATAATAACACCCGTCGCTCGGAGATGTTCGGGCACCGAGAGGGAGATAGGAAGAGTTTCCACAGCTTCTTCTCAGAAGATGGCCCGGTAGTTCAGTTGGTTAGAACGCTAGCCTGTCACGCTAGAGGTCGACGGTTCGAGCCCGTTCCGGGTCGCCATGTATGCTGCTATGGCTCAGTCGGTAGAGCGCGTCCTTGGTAAGGACGAGGTCACCAGTTCAAATCTGGTTAGCAGCTCCAAAACGCGGTAAGCAAAACGCTTGCCGCGTTTTTTGTTATGTCCAGGTTTTCAGACGGGATGCAGGCGGTTCAATTTCCGCAGACACGAATCTGCCGCCACCTTCCAATCCCAGGGCGCCCCAGCGCCGCCCCGCGAAGTGCGTCCAGGCGCAGCTTGGTGGTTAGCAGCTCCAAAACGCAGTGAGCAAAACGCTTGCCGCGTTTTTTGTTATGTCCAGGTTTTCAGGCGGGATGTGGGCGGTCCAATTTCTACGGACGCCAATCTGCCGCCTCCTTCCAACCCCAGGGCGCCCCAGCGCCCTTTCCGCGAAGTGCGCCCATTCGCGGTCTATAAACTAGAAACGTTATCATGAAATCGTTTGCGCCGCACTGCGCGATGCTTTTGCTGAAATTGTGCGAACCATGCAAAAAATGTTCGCTAGAAAATCAAGAAAGTGGGCTTGACAACAGCACCTCTCCGTGCTATGCTGGCACAAAGCACAAAACGTTTTGCCGTTGCGGCAAAGCGCTGTGCCTCGACTCCTATCTCCTATTTTCTATCTTTACCATTTTATGCAGAAAGAGGTGTTGGCACATGAGCCAGCGGTTTGAAGCAACCTTCGATTCCCTCCGAACGTACCAGTGCCCGGAGTGGTTCCGGGACGTGAAATTCGGCATCTGGAGCCACTGGGGCCCCCAGAGCGTGCCCATGTTCGGCGATTGGTACGCCCGCAACATGTACATCCAGGGCAGCCCCCAAAACCTGTACCATGTGCGCCACTACGGGCACCCCTCCAAGTTCGGCTACAAGGACATCTGCGCCCTGTGGAAGGCCGAGAACTTCGACCCCGACGAGCTGATGGATTTGTACTACCGGGCCGGCGCCCGCTACTTTGTGGCCCAAGCCATGCATCACGACAACTTCTTCAACTACGATTCCAAAATCCACCCCTTCAACTCCGTGAACATCGGCCCCGGCAAGGATATCTGCGCCCTGTGGAAAGCTGCCGCGGATAAGCACAACATGCCCTTTGGCCTGACAGAGCACCTGGGCGCCTCCTTCAGCTGGTGGACCACCAACAAGGGCAGCGACAGCTACGGCCCCTACAAGGGCGTGCCCTACGACGGCAACGACCCCCAGTACGCCCAGCTGTACCACGCCAACCAGGAGCACGTGGACCCCGCCAAGCACGGCGGCCCTGTCCAGCCCTGGCTCACCTCCAACAAGGAGTTCCAGGCCAAGTGGCTCAGCGTCATGAAGGAGCTGGTGGACAAGTTCCATCCCAACCTGCTTTACTCCGACAGCGGCCTGCCCTTCGAGGAGGAGGGCGGCGGCTTCCAGCCCGGCCTGGACGCTGTCTCCTACCTGTATAACGACTCCATCCAGGTCAACGGCTCCAACCAGGCCGTGTACACCCAGAAGGACCGCCGGCCTGAAATCTACCAGGTGGGCGTGCTGGACATCGAAAAGAGCCAGCTTCCCGGCGTGCAGGAGCGCCCCTGGCAGACCGACACCTGCATTGGCAACTGGTTCTACGACGCCAAGCAGCCCTACAAGCATCCCGACCAGATTATCGAGATGCTCATCGACATCGTGTCCAAGAACGGCACCATGCTCCTCAACGTCCTCCAGCGGCCCGACGGCACCATCGACGACGAGGCCCGCTACATCCTGGAGGAGCTGGCCACCTGGTTCCCCATCTGCGGCGAGGCCATCTATGGCACCCGCCCCTGGCGCGTCTTTGGCGAGGGCGATACCCGCGTCACCATCGACGGCTTCACCGAGAACAAGACAGAGTGGAATTCCTCGGACTACCGCTTCACCCAGAAGGACGGCGCCCTCTACGCCTTTTTGATGAAGGCCCCCGAAAGCGGCGTGGCGGTGCTCAAGTCCCTGTCCCCCAGCGAGAAGGTGGCCTCTGTGGAGCTGCTGGGCGCCGGCCCTGTGGAGTTCGTCCAGAGCTTCGGCGTGCTCACCGTGCAGCTGCCGGAGCAGCTTCCCACCCAGTACACCAACTGCCTGAAAATCCAGTTCGCGTAAGCAGGCGTCCCAAAACAGCAAAAAAGGAAGGAACCCCCGCCGGGAGTCCCTTCCTTTTTCTTTTTGCTTACAGCTCTTGGCGGCCTTCCATAGCCCGCTGGAGCGTCACCTCGTCGGCGTACTCCAAATCGCCCCCCACGGGGATGCCGTAGGCCAGCCGCGTCACCTTGACCCCCAGGGGCTTTAACAGCCGGGAAAGGTACATGGCGGTGGCTTCGCCCTCCACGGTGGGGTTGGTGGCCATGATGACCTCCCCCACAGCGGGGTCCATCCGGGCCAGCAGCTCCTTGATGCGCAGCTGGTCCGGGCCAATGCCCGACAGGGGAGAGATGGCCCCATGGAGCACATGGTACAGGCCGTTGTATTCCCCGGCCCGCTCCAGGGCGAACACGTCCTTGGGCTCCTCCACCACGCAGATGGTGGACTTGTCCCGGCTGCCGCTGCGGCAGACAGGGCACAGCTCATCGTCTGTCAAGTTGCAGCAGACCTTGCAGGTGTGGATTTTCTCGTGGGCGTCCAGAATGGCCTGGGCAAAGCTTTGGGCCTCCTCCTGGGTCATGCCCAGCACGTGGTAGGCCAGCCGCTGGGCGGACTTGTGGCCGATGCCGGGCAGGCTTTCGAATTTCTCCACCAGCTCCTCCAGGGGCGGCACGTGATACTGGGCCATCTTAGAACAGCCCCGGGATGTTCATCCCGCCGGAGAGGGCGGACATGCGCTCCTCCTTCTCCTGGGAAGCGGTCCGCAGCGCCTCGTTGACAGCGGCGGTCACCAGGTCGCCCAGCATCTCCGCGTCCTCGGGGTCGATGACCTCGGGCTTGATTTCCACGGACTTGACCTCCATCTTGCCGGTGACCACGGCCTTTACCGCATCGCCGCCGGCGGTGGCGGTGTATTCCTTTTCCTCCAGCTCAGCGGAGACAGCTTCCATCTGCTCCTGCATCTTCTGGGCCTGGCGGGCCAGCTGCTGCAGGTTGGCAGCGCCGCCTCCACCGTATCCTTGGGGCAGTCTTGCTTTCATAACGTAAAACCTTCCTTTCCGGCAAAGCGCCGTTGTGTTGTTTCATGTATCACTTTACAGGAGATTTCCATCCCCATCGTAAAAGGCGTCGCAATAGGTGATGCGCCCCGCCGCCTGGGCCTTTGCCTCCTCCTGGAAAAACAGGATTTGCAAGTGCTCGTTGGCGAACGCGTCCTCCGACACGGTGATGCCGTAGGGGGCGCAGGGCTCAAAGCCAAACCGGGCGTAGTAGCTGCTGCCCAGCACGGCCACCCAGGGGTAGCCCGCCGCCTTGGCCCGGCGCAGGCTTTCCTCCACCAGCAGGGAGCCAGCCCCCTGGCTTTGATAGGCGGGCCGCACGCCCAGGGGGCCCAAGGCCAGGCCCTGGCTCTCCCCGATGGCGGCCTCCGTGAGGATGTTGTACCCCACCAGCCTCCCGTCCTGCCAGGCGGTCAGGCACAGGGAGGGCACGTACCCCGGCGATTGCAGCACCCGCTGGGCAAACTCCCACTCGTTGTAGTTCTCGTCGTACTCCTCCCGGAGGAAGGCCTCCTTTAAGGCGGCCTTGGCTTCCTCCAGCTGGGAGATGTCAAAGGTCTTTACTTCCATCTGTGCTCCTCCTCAAAAGGGGATTTCCGCGTCTGTCAAAGGCGGCGGGCCGTCGTCCTCCGGGCTGTCCGCCGTGGGGGAGGGCCCCTCCTCTTGCAGGGCGATGCCCTGTTCCCTGGCCCGGCGCTCCAGCTCGGCCAGGGGGTCCAGGGCGGTTTCCGCCTGCTCCTGGGGCAGGCGGTAGGGGCCCAGCTTGTACACCCGGCCCGTCACCTGGCGGATGGCCTCCCGCATGCGGTCCCGCTGCTCGGGACGCTTCAGCAGCTCAAAGGCCAGCTCCGGCGCCTCGATGAGCATGTAGTCCCCGTTGACGTAGGCAGCCGACCCGGCAAAGGCCATGGCCACGCTTTTGGTGTCCCCCCGCACCCGCTGGAGGATTTCCGGCCAGTCCCGGAACCTCTGGGCCCCCGCGGAGAGGGCTTCCACGTCCACAGCGGCCTTTTTCCCCTTGGGGGCCGGGGCGGGCTTGGGTTCTTGGGGCGGCGGGGCAGCCGGCGCCTTTTGAAAGACCTCCGGCTCTGCCACAGCCTGGGGCGGCTCTTGTGATGCCGCTGGCTCCGGGGGAGGGGCTGCCTCCTCCTGGCGGGGAGGCTCCGCCGCTGGGGGCGTGGCCGCCGGGACCGGGGTTGGCGCCGGGGCAGCGGGAGCGGGGGCAGGCGCGGATGGCGGCGCAATCTGCCGGGGCGCGCCGTTCTCCAAAGCCTCCAACCGGCGCAGCAGCGCCTCGGGGGAGGTGTCCAGCTGGGGGGAGCACAGCTTCACAAAAGCCATCTCCAGCTCCGCCCGCTGGTTGGCGTAGCGCATCTTGTGGAGGGTTTCCTCAAAGGTGTCCAGCCCGTGGAGGATGGTGGAAAGGCTCAAGGCCAAAGCCTGGCCTGTCATCACCTCCAGCTCCTGGGGGGAGCACAGCACCAGCCGGGAGGCGTCCTTCATGGTCTTGATGAGCATCAGCCCCCGGAAGTACTCCGCCATCTCCTCGCACAGGCGGCTCATGTCCTTGGATTCCCGGTGCAGGCCGTCAATGGCCTCCAGGGCGTGGGCGGCGTCCTGGTGGACAATGTCCTGGGCCAAAGCCGCCAGGTAATCCCGGGCGGCCACCCCCGCCGTCTGGTTGACAATGTCCAGCGTCACGTGCCTGTCCCGGCCCAAACACTGGTCCAGCAGGGAGAGGGCGTCCCGCAGGGCGCCGTCGGCCACCCGGGCGATGAGCAGCGCCGCGTCGTGGTCCAGCTGGGCGTTTTCCCGCTGGGCCACGTCCTCCAGCCGCCCGGCAATGTCCTCGGGGGCGATGCGCTTAAAGTCGAACCGCTGGCACCGGGATAAAATGGTGGGCAGCAGCTTGTGCACCTCTGTGGTGGCCAAGATGAAAATCACGTGGGGAGGGGGCTCCTCCAAGGTTTTCAGCAGCGCGTTAAAGGCTGCCACCGAGAGCATGTGCACCTCGTCGATGATGTACACCCGGTACCTGGCCGTGGCCGGGGTGAAGTTGGATTCCTCAATAAGGGAGCGGATGGAATCCACGCCGTTGTTGCTGGCGGCGTCGATCTCCACCACGTCTAAAATGGAGCCGTCCTCCAGCCCCCGGCAGATTTCGCACTCGCCGCAGGGGTCCCCGTCCTTGGGGTGCAGGCAGTTCACCGCCCGGGCCAGGATTTTGGCGCAGGTGGTCTTGCCCGTCCCCCGGGAGCCGGTGAACAGGTAGGCGTGGGCAATGCGGCCGCGCATCAGCTCGTTTTTCAGCGTGACCGTGACCTGGGGCTGGCCCACCACGTCGGCGAAGTATTGGGGCCGGTATTTCCGGTAGAGCACCTTGTACACCCAAAGAGCCTCCCTTCCCAAAAGATTTGCCCAGATAAAACACAGGGCAGAAGCCTGGTAATATATGGGAACGGACAGGCGACCTGCATCGCCCGGGAACTGCCGCTTAATGCTGCTCGGTTCCCCGCCTGACATGGTTCACGGCGTCCCGCCGCGCAGACCTGCCCGCTCCCATATAGCACCATATTCTTCTACCCTGCATGGCCAGGGGCCTGGGGCCCGCTGGAATATTGTAAAGCTATTATAGCCGATTCCCCAGAAAAAAACAAGAGGCAGTCCAAAACCTCCCCTTCCTTCCCGGCGACGCTCTCTATTATACTGGAAGTCTCTTGAAAAAACAAGGGGGAATTGGTATCATAGAAAAAGCTTGTGTGGAAAAAGGAAGTGGCGCAATGAAGCTGCGCAAAGCGACGTTGGCCGACGGCCCCGCCGTAGTGGCCCTGTACAGGGAGGCCCAGGCTTTTTTGGCCGCCCAGGGCATCGACCAGTGGCAGGACGGCTACCCCAATGCGGAGACCTTCCAAGAGGACGTGGCCCGGGGCGAGAGCTGGCTTTTGGAGGACGAGGGCCAGGTGGTGGCCACCGCCTGCCTGGGCCTGGGCCGGGAGCCCACCTACGACACCATCTACCAGGGCGCCTGGGGCACAGAGGCCCCGGAGTACGCCTTCCTCCACCGCATCGCCGTGTCCGGCGCCTGCAAGGGCAAGGGCGCGCCCTCTTGGTTCTTCCGGGAGCTGGAGCGCCAGGCCAGGGAGCGGGGCCTGCCTTGCCTGCGGGGGGACACCCACCGGGAGAATAAAATCATGCAGCGCGTCATGGAGAAAAACGGCCTGTCCTGCCGGGGTGTCATCTACCTGGAGGATGGGGGAGAGCGCCTGGCCTTTGAGAAGCTACTGTAACATTCTCCAGGGACGAAAAAAGGGGCCCGCTGGCCCCCTTCTTCTCTCTTGTGTTGGCGGTTATTTCAGCCGCACATACTTCTGCGGCGAGCTGGAATCCTTCTTCATGTCCTTGATTTCGAACATGTCCAGGCTCTCTAAAAAGGGCGTCAGCTTGGAAAAGCCAAAGTTGCGCACGTCAAAGTCCGTGTAGCGCTTGTCCAGCAGGTTGCCCACCTGGCTGACCATAATCCAGTTGTCCTCGTCGGAGTTCTCCCGCACAATGGTGCGCAGCGCCCGGCGGATGGTGCGCAGGCTGGTGCGGGGCTCCTCGATGGCCTTCTCCTGCTGCTTTTTGGGCTCGGCGGGCTTTGGCTCCTTCTCGGCCTTGGGCTCCTCTTTGGGCTTTTTGGCGGCGGCCTTCTGGGCGGTTTTCTTGGGCTGGGCGGCGGGCTTTTTCGCAGGCTCTGCCTTGGGGGCGGCTTCCTCGGCCTCGGCCTCGTCGGCGGCGGAGAGGATGTCCAGGTACTTAAACTTGTTGCACGCCGCGATAAAGGAGTTGGGCGTCTTGCTTTCGCCCATGCCAATCACCGTCATGCCGGACTCCCGCAGCCGGGCCGCCAGCCGGGTGAAATCGCTGTCCGAGGACACCAGGCAGAAGCCCTCCACCCGGCCGGAATAGAGGATGTCCATGGCGTCGATAATCATGGCGGAGTCCGTGGAGTTCTTCCCGGTGGTGTAGCTGTACTGCTGCACGGGGATAATGGAGTTGTCCAGCAAGGTGCTTTTCCAGGAGATGAGGGAAGGGTTGGTCCAGTCCCCGTAGATGCGCTTGTAGGTGGCAATACCATCCTTGGAAATCTCGTCTAAAATAATCTTGATGTACTTGACCGAAACGTTGTCCGCGTCGATGAGCACGGCAAACCGGTTGTCACTTGCCATACATGTGCCTCCCTGTGAGATGGGTTACTTTTCTCTTTTTAGTATACCGCAATCCCGGGGCCAGCGCAAATACTTTTATGAAAGAGGTCCTCTCCATGTCTGTAGAAGCCGTAAAAGAATATCTCAAGCCCTTTGGCCTCTCCGACCAGGTCCTGGAGCTGGCGGAGTCCAGCGCCACGGTGGAGCTGGCCGCCCACGCTTTGGGTACCCAGCCTGCCCGCATCGCCAAAACGCTGTCCTTCTTGGTGGGGGAGGAGGCCATCCTCATAGTGGCCGCCGGCGACGCCAAAATCGACAACGCCAAGTACAAGGCCCAGTTCCACCAAAAGGCCAAGATGCTCACCCCCCAGCAGGTGCTGGAGCTGGTGGGCCATCCCGTGGGCGGGGTGTGCCCCTTCGCCATCCGGGAGGGCGTAGCCGTCTACCTGGACGAAAGCCTCAAGCGCTTCGAGACGGTGTTCCCCGCCTGTGGCAGCGGAAACTCCGCCATACAGCTGACCATCCCCCAGCTTGAGGAGACGTCCCGCGCCGCCGGCTGGGTGGATGTGTGCAAGGGCTACTAAAAAAGGAGAGGGCCAGCCGCCCCCTCCTTTTCCTTTACCCCTCCAATGCATCCTTGGAGGCCGCCCCCACCTGGGTGGCGTACTTCCCGGTAAAGCACCCGGTGCACAGGCCCAGCCTGCTGCCCCGGCAGGCCTCCAGCAGCCCCGCCACGCTGATGTAGCCCAAGGTGTCCGCACCGGTCTTTTTCTCAATCTCCGGGATGGACAGCTGGTTGGCGATAAGGTTCTCCTCGCTGCCGATGTCCGTGCCAAAGTAGCAGGTGTGCCGGAAGGGCGGGGAGGAGATGCGCAGGTGCACCTCCTTAGCCCCGGCCCGGCGCATGGCCGCCACGATCCTATCGCAGGTGGTGCCCCGCACAATGGAGTCGTCCACCAGCACCACCCGCTTGCCCTCCACCGCGGCCCGCAGGGGGTTCAGCTTCAAATCCACAGCGTGCTCCCGCTGGGCCTGGGTGGGGAAGATAAAGCTGCGGCCGATGTACCGGTTTTTCACAAAGCCCGTGGCAATGGGGATGCCGCTTTCCAGGGAGTAGCCCATGGCCGCCTCCAGACCGCTGTCCGGTACGCCGCAGACCAAATCCGCCTCCACGGGGTGCTCCCGGGCCAGCATGCGGCCCATGTTCAGCCGCGCCTCGTAGACGCTGAGCCCGTCCAGCACGGAGTCCGGCCGGGCAAAGTACACGTATTCAAAGACGCACAGGCTGTGGGGCGCCCGCAGGCAGATTTCGCTGTGGACCACTTTGCCGTCTTCGATGAGCACCGCCTCGCCGGGTTGGATGTCCCGCACAAAGCGGAAGCCGCAGCTGTCTAGGGCGCAGCTCTCCGAGGCCACCGCCACGCCGCTGCCGTTCTCCCCCAGGCACAGGGGACGGTAGCCGTTGGGGTCCCGGATGGCCACCAGCTTCCCGCCCCCGCCCAGCACCACCAGGGAGTAGGCCCCCGCCAGCAGCTTGCAGGCCTCCTTCACGCCGGTGAGCAAATCCCCCAGCCGGATGGTCTTGTAGGCGATGAGGGAGGAGACCACCTCGCTGTCGCTGGTGGCGGAGAAGTCCAGCCCAAAGGGCGTCAGCTTCTCCCGGATTTCCTTGGCGTTCACCACGTTGCCGTTGTGGGCGGTGGCAATGCGCCCGGTGAGGAATTCCGTCACAAAGGGCTGTACGTTCCGCGCCGTGTTGGAGCCCGTGGTGGAGTACCGCGCGTGGCCGATGGCCTGCCGGGCCGGGGGCATCTTCTCCATCACCTGGGGCGGGAAGGCCTCCGTCACCAGGCCCACGTCCTTGTGGCAGACGATGGCGTTGCCCCGGGCTGCGGCAATGCCCGCGCCCTCCTGGCCCCGGTGCTGCATGGCCAGCAGCCCGTTGTAGCAGATGCCCGGCGCCTCCTCCTGGGCGTGTTTCTGTAAGCTGACGCCGAACACGGCGCACTCCTCGTGGAGCTTTTGGACTTCCGTCAAAACCATTCCCCTTCCTTTCCCGCAGCGAGAGGGCTGCCGCAGTGGCAACCCCCTCTTTTTTTATGGTATCATAGCGCTTCAGCCGTATTCCCGCAGGATTTCCTCCGCCACGGCCCGGCGGGTCTTGCGTTCCTCCATGGCCTGGCGCTCCATGTACTTGTGGGCGCTTTCCTCGTCCAGATGGAGGTACTCCACCAGCAGGCACTTCGCCCGGGAGACCACCCGCAATTCCTCCAGCTTTTGCCGGAGCTTCTCGTTCTCCGCCCGGTACCGCTCGGCCTTGGCCTGGCTTGCCAACAGCAGTCCCACCGCCTGGGAGAACATTCCCCGGGAAAAGGGCCGCCCCAGCGTCAACACCCCATAGGGGGATACCCGGGCGTTTACCTCCTCCCACTGGTCGCTTTTCACCGCCAGCAGCACCCCGGGGCCCTCCTCGGCGGCGTCCATGGCCAGCTGGTGGCCGAATTCATCGGGCAGGGGCGCGCTGACCACCACAGCGTCCCACGCCCCAGCGAGCAGCAGCCGCCTGGCCTCGCCGCCGCTGGCCGCGAAAGCCACCTCCCGGAAGCCCTCCTCCCCCAGGAGGCGCTCCCACTGGGCCCGGTTTTTCTCCCCGGGAAGGGCCACCAGCACCCGGCGGTCCGGTGCCGCGCCCTTAGCGCCCGGTGTAAGCACGGAGAATCTCCCTGGGCAGCAGCCCCTGCAGGAAGGCGCTCTCCTTGCACCGGGCCTTGGCCTCCCCCAGAGTGGCTGCCAAAGGCAGGCCGGTTTCCAGCCCGGCGGGGGAGAGGCCCCGCTGCACCCCGTCCACCCCGGCGTAAATCAGCAGGGAGAAGGCCAGGTAGGGATTGGCGGCGCCGTCGGCGGCGGAGAGCTCCAGGCGGCCGTCGGCTTTGCGGCGCAGCAAGGCGCCCCGGCCCGTGTCCGCCCAGGAGACAGAGGCCGGCGCCCCAAAGGTGCCCAGCCGCTCGTAGGATTCCTCCCGGGGATTGAAGAACACCTGCATCTCCTGGAAGCGCTCCAGCACCCCAGCCAAAAAGGCGTCGGCGCAGCTTTCGCCCTGTCGGGTGGGCCGCATGGCAATGCGGAAGCCGTTGCCCGCCTGGTCCGGGATGGGCTTGGGGGAGAAGGCGGCCCACAGCCCGTTGCGGGCCGCCATCATCTTCACCACCGAGCGGAAGGTGATGACGTTGTCCGCGCACTCCAAGGCCGGGCCGGGGGCAAAGTCAATGCGGTTCTGGCCCGGGCCGCTGATGTGCTGGGAGTACTGGGGCTCAATGCCCATGGCCTCCAAGGTCAGGCAGATGTCCCGGCGCACGTCCTCGCCCCGGTCCTCGGGGGCCTCGTCCAGAAAGCCCGCGCTGTCAAAGGGGATGTCCGTGGGCTCGCCCTCCTCGTCGGTGCGGAACAAGTAGAAATCGTTTTCCGCGCCAAAGTTCACCTTTACGCCCCGCTCCTTGGCGTAGGCCACCGCGTCCCGCAGGATTTTCCGGCCGTCCTGGGCAAACTCCTGGCCCGCCTCGTCCTTGATGTGGCAGTAAAACCGGGCCACCCGCCCGTGGGAGGGCCGCCAGGGCAGCAGGGAGATGGTGTCCGTGTCAGGGAAGAGGAACAGCTCGCTGTCCCCCGGCTTGTAAAAGCCCTCAATGCGGGAGGCGTCCACCGCGATGCCCTGGGCAAAGGCCCGGGGCAGCACCGAGGGCAGCACCGAAATAATCTTCTGGCTGCCGAACACATCGCAAAAGGAGAACTTGATAAACTTCACGTCGTTGTCGTTAATAAACTCTTGTATGTCCGCTTCCGAGTAGCGCACACCACCGCCGCCTTTCCTGTGGGTTTCTTTCTTATAGTATACACTGGTTTCGCCGGCCTTGCAAAGCACGGCTCACTCCCCGGCGTGGCGCACGCCTAAGACGCGCAGCTCCGCCTCGGTCAGGCCCACGCCCCGCAGCATCAGCCGGTTGCCCCGGGCCGCCTCGATGGAGTTGATGCCCATGCCGCCCATCATCTCCTTGATTTCGTGGGTCCAGGCGTTCACCAGGTTCACCAGGCGCTGGGTGCCGGTTTCCGGGTCCAGCCGCTCCACCAAATCGGGCCGCTGGGTGGCGATGCCCCAGTTGCACTTGCCGCTGTGGCAGCTGCGGCACAGATGGCAGCCCAAAGCCAGCAGCGCCGCCGTGCCGATGTACACCGCGTCCGCCCCTAGCAGGATTGCCTTCAGGGCGTCGGCGCTGGAGCGGATGGAGCCGCCCACCACCAAAGACACGTTCTCCCGGATGCCCTCCTCCCGCAGCCGCTGGTCCACCGCGGCCAGGGCCAGCTCAATGGGGATGCCCACGTTGTCCCGGATGCGGGTGGGCGCCGCGCCGGTGCCGCCCCGGAAGCCGTCAATGGCGATGATGTCCGCGCCGCTGCGGGCAATGCCGCTGGCGATGGCCGCCACGTTGTGCACCGCGGCCACCTTTACCAGCACCGGCTTCTCATAGCGGGTGGCCTCTTTCAAGGAGAACACCAGCTGGCGCAAATCCTCAATGGAGTAGATGTCGTGGTGGGGGGCGGGGGAGATGGCGTCGGTGCCCTGGGGAATCATCCGGGTGCGGGACACGTCCCCCACGATTTTTGCCCCAGGCAGGTGGCCGCCAATGCCGGGCTTGGCCCCCTGGCCCATCTTGATTTCAATGGCCGCCCCGGCGCTGAGATAGTCCTTGTGCACCCCAAACCGCCCCGAGGCCACCTGCACAATGGTGTGTTCCCCGTATTGGTAGAAGTCCTGGTGCAGGCCGCCCTCGCCGGTGTTGTAGTAGATGCCCAGCTGTTCCGCGGCCCGGGCCAGGCAGGCGTGGGCGTTGTAGCTGATGGAGCCGTAGCTCATGGCGGAAAACAGGATGGGGGTGGAGAGCTCCAGCTGGGGCGGCAGGTCGGGGACGATGTTCCCCGCGCTATCCCGGCGGATGTGGGTGGGCTTGCGGCCCAAAAAGGTCTTGGTCTCCATGGGCTCCCGCAGGGGGTCGATGGAGGGGTTCGTCACCTGGGAGGCGTTTATCAAGAGCTTATCCCAGTAGACGGGGTACGCCTGGGGGTTGCCCATGGAGGAGAGCAGCACGCCGCCGCTTTCCGCCTGGCGGTACACCTCTTGGATGGACTGGCCGGACCAGTTGCCGTTCTCCCGGAAGGTGTGGTCCGTCTTGACGATTTTCAGCGCCCGGGTGGGGCACAGGGCCACGCACCGGTGGCAGTTGACGCACTGGCTCTCGTCGGCCACCATCTTTTTCAAAGCGGCGTCGTAGCGGTGCACGCCGTTGGCGCACTGGCGCTCGCACACCCGGCAGTTGGTGCACCGGTCCAGGTTGCGCACCACCTCATAGGGGGGATAAATCATGTTCAGCGCCATGCCCTCACCTCCTTTCCTCGGGCAGCGCGCCCTGGTTGACACGGTAGACCACCGGCTCCCCGCCCCGGGGGTAGTACAGGGTGTCCAGCTCCGGCTCTATGGCCCGGATGGCGCTCTCCTCGCTGGCGATGTACACGGTGTCGCCCCGCTCGCCCACCACCATGCTGCGCAGCTTCAATCTGTCGTTTAAAGCCAGTATGCCTCCGGTAAAGCCCACCAAAATGGAGAAGGGCCCGGTGATAAGCATCCCGCCAAAGGCCGCCCGCAGGTACGTCATGCGGGCCTTTTCCTTTTCCTCCATGCGGCCGATGGTGCTCCAGAAAGGCGCCGCGATGACGCTGGCTGCCTCCTCGTAGGAGAGCCCCCGCCGCCGCACCAGGAAGTCGATGATATAGGTGATGACTTCCGTGTCCGTCAGCAGGTTGCACTGGTAGCCGTACATCTCAATGGCCCGGCGGTTGGCGTCGTAGGAGGAGATTTCCCCGTTGTGCACCACGCTGCGGTCCAGCAGGGCAAAGGGATGGGCCCCGCCCCACCAGCCCGGGGTGTTGGTGGGATAGCGCCCGTGGGCTGTCCAGCAGTAGCCCTTGTAGTCCTCCAGGCGGTAAAATTCCCCCACGTCCTCGGGGTAGCCCACCGCCTTGAACACGCCCATGTCCTTGCCGGAGGAGAAGATGTACGCCCCGTCAATCTGGGAGTTCACCCGGATGACGCACCGGGACACAAAGGTGTCCTCGTCCAGCTGGCTTTCGGCCAGCTTGGTGTGCAGGGGCTCCACAAAGTATCGCCAAATCAAGGGCTCATCCTTGATTTTCGGCGTCTTGCGGGTGGGGATTTTCGAGAGGTTCACCACGTCGAAGTGCTCGTTGATGAATGCCTCGCACACATCCTTGGCCTGCTTCCCCTGGTAAAACACGTGGAGGGCGTAGAGATTCTTGTACTCCGGGTAGATGCCATAGGCCGCGAAGCCGCCGCCCAGGCCGTTGGAGCGGTCGTGCATCAGGGCGATGGAGCGGATGATGTCCTCGCCGCTGCGGCGCTGGCCGCTTTTGGAAAAGATGGAGGATACCGCGCACCCCGCGGGGATGCGGGCGCCGTCCAAGCCTTCTCGCAGCATGTTCCTAACCTGCCTTTCTCTGCCGGGCGTTTCCCTCCTGGGTCCCGGCCTGCATTTTCCCATGCAATCCCCCTCCCTGGAAAATGCAGAACGCCGCTTGCCGCCCTGCATCTCCCAGAAAAAAGGGGGAATGAAAAAAACGCCCGGGCGCCACAGGATACACAAATCCCATGGGCCCAGACGCCTTTGTCTGTATGGAGAATTATAATACGAACCTGTGGCTTTGTCAACGGGGTTTTGCAATTTACCGTGATAAAACTTTCAAAATGGGCTGGCGTCCTGTTTGTGCCAGCCCCCTTTTCAAACCCGGGCGGTTCGTGGTATGATAGGGGAAATCACTTTGCAAAGGAGGGGCAGCTGTGCTTCACACCATCCTGTGGGACTGGAACGGCACGCTCTTAGACGACGTGGAGGTGGCCCTGGCCGCCATGAACGAGATGCTCGCCCGCCGGGGCCTGCCCCTTCTTCGGGGCCGGGAGCCCTACCGGGACATCTTCACCTTCCCCGTGCGGGAGTATTACACCGCCGCCGGGCTGGACTTGTCCGCCGAGCCCTTCGAATCCCTGGCCGTGGAGTGGACCGGCCTCTACCACCGCTTTTACCCCCGCTGCGGCCTGTTCCCCGCGGTCCGGGGGGTGCTCCAGGCGGTGGGGGAGATGGGCCTGGAGCAGGCCATCGTCTCCGCCTCCCACCAGCAGGCGCTGGACAGCCAGGTGGAGGAGCAGGGCCTGGGCGGCTTTTTCCAGGCCCGGCTGGGCATCTCGGACATCTACGCCGGAAGCAAGGCGGGCCTGGCCCAGCGCTATCTGAAAAGCCAGGGCGTCCCGCCGCAGCAGGCCCTATTTGTAGGGGACACCCTCCACGACTGGGAGGTGGCCCAAGAGGCCGGCTGCCCCTGCGTGCTGCTGTCCCAGGGCCACCAAAGCCGCGCCCGCCTGGAAACCGCCGGCGTCCCCGTGCTGGAGAGCCTCACCCAGGTGCCGGCGTTTTTGCGGGGCCTGCAAGCTTAACCCCGCCGGAAACAAAAAGGACGCGCCGCCCCAAAAGCCGCGCGTCCCGTATCAGCCAACGGGCTGCCGCGTGTTGCGGCGGCTCTTTTTTATGCCTGTCTCAAGTGTTTCGATAAATATCAAACTAAATTTTGGCACCGCAGCACCTTTCTGCTATGCTAAAATTAATTTGATATATATCAAATTAAAGTTACTGAAAGGAGGTGCAACCGTGAAATGGGAGATTCTGAAAAAGAAATGGAAGCGCTGGCGGCATGGCCTCGCCGCCGCCGGGGCGCCTGCCTGGGACTGCCGGGAGGAACGGGCTTCCCGGACCCATCGCCAAGCAGACCAGGCCAACGCCTGGAAAGCAATCCGGCGGGGAAGGAAACACTTTGATAAATATCAAATTAAATCTTGACAAACCCCCGCCAAGCTGGTATGCTTAATCCAGTTCGATACATGCAAAAATAAATTTCGAAAAGGAAGGCGAACACGTTGAAAAAGGAGATTTGGCTCAACTATTTAGAAAGCCAGGTGGAGCGCTGCCGCCAGGAGGGGGAGGCCCTCTCCCAGGACTGCCGGGAGGATGAGGCCCGCCGGGCGAAAATCCAGGGGAATATCTTCCAGATTTGCGCCACGGTGTACCAGGCCCTGGAAGCCCACCTGCCGCCCCAGGAGCTGGAGGCCGCCTACCGCCGGAAGCTGGAAGCTTTGCCGGAAAATTGGCGGGCCGCCCGGGATTTGGCCCAAGCCCACGGGGATATGGCCCGGGCCGCCGTGGAGGAGTGGAAGTTGGAAGCCTGGCAGCAGGCCTGGGACCAGCTGGGAAAGGAGGCGTAACCTATGACAGAGGAACAGGCGTTAAAACTATTTAAAGGCTTGGCGGACCGCTCCCGGCTGCAAATCCTCAAATCCCTGCTGGAGGAGGATATGTACGTGGAGCGCCTGGCCCAGCGGCTGGAGCTCACCCCGGCCACTGTGTCTTTCCATTTAAAGAAGCTGATGGACGCCGGGGCGGTCTCCTCCCGCCGGGAGCAGTACTACACCATGTACTCTATCAATAAAGAGGTGTTCCAGTGCCGCATTTTGGACATCCTGGGGGAGAAGTCCTCCGACGCCCAGCGCCAGCAGGAGCGGGAGGCCCGCTACCGCCAGCGGGTGCTGGACAGCTTTTTTGAGTACGGCCGGCTCAAGTCCATCCCCGCCCAGCGGAAAAAGGAGCGCATCTGCCTGGAGGAAATCGCCAAGGAGCTGGAGCTGGGCCGCCCCTATCCCGAGCGGGAGCTCAACCAGGTGCTGCTGCGCTTCCACCAGGACTACTGCACCCTGCGCCGGGACATGATTAGCGAGGGCATCCTCCGCCGGGAGGAGGGCCTTTACACCCGCCTTGTCTAGGGCGGGAAGAGGCCTTTGGAAAAATGAGAGAAACAGGGCTTGACAATCCAGCCTTAGGAAAGTATAATTATTTCTGTTGTACTGGTAATGCCTACGACGAAACAACCCCTGCCTTGTGGCGGATGGGAGGGATATACAAATGGCTGAGATCCGGCTCAAGGAAAACGAATCTCTGGACAGCGCGCTCCGTCGCTTTAAAAAGCAGTGTGCCAGAGCGGGCGTCATCCAAGAGGTCCGTAAGAGAGAGGCTTACGAAAAGCCCTCTGTCAAGCGTAAGAAGAAGTCAGAAGCAGCTCGCAAGCGCAAGTACAAATAAGCTGCTCACATTTTCCTTCGAAAGCGGGCAGTTTCTGCCCGCTTTTTTGTGTTCTAAAACTGTATGAGGAGAGGCCCAGATGCACATTTTTCAGCCCACCGCTGTGCGGGAGCGCGTTACAGAGATCAACCCCCAGTTCCTACAGAGCCTCGGGGTGCGCGCCCTGCTCTTAGATGTGGACAACACGTTGGCCACCTACACCTCCCACGCCCCTTCCCCGGGGGCCCTGGAGTGGGTGAAGGCCATGGGAGAAGCCGGTTTCCGGATGATTATTATCTCCAACAACTTTAAAGGCCGGGTGGGCTCCTTTGGGGCGGTGTTCGGCCTGGATACCTTAAGCTTCGCCTTAAAGCCCCTGCCGGTGGGGTACCTGCGGGCGGCCAAGCGGCTGCGGGTAAAGCCCCAGGAGTGCGTCATCATCGGGGACCAGATTTTCACCGACATCGTGGGGGCCAACCTGTGCGGGATGAAGTCTGTTTTGCTCAGCCCCATCGAGCCAGAGGAGGGCTTCACCTTCAAGGTCCGCAGGCATTTCGAGCGTGGCCTGCGGGAAAAATTTTCTTCGAGAAAGGAAGTTTTGAAATGAAAAACCCTGTGGAACGCCTTGCCGATACCTTGATCCACGGCGACAGCCAAAAGGCCGCCCTGGTTTTTTCCGAGAAAAACCGCCGCTACTTCACCCAGTTTCCCGCCACCGACGGCGCTTTGCTGGTCACGGCGGAAGAGGCCTACCTGCTGATGGACTTCCGCTATGAGGAGGCCGCCCGCTACAAGGCCCAGTACTGCACTGTGGTGGGGTTTGATTCCCTCATGGGCAAGCTCCAGGAGCTGCTGCAGAAGCACGGCGTCCAAGAGGTGTACATGGAGTGCGAGCAGCTCTCCGTGGCCCAGGCCCGTCGCTTTGAGGAGGCCTTCCAGAAGGTGGGCGTCCAGGCAGTGCTGGACAGCACCTTGGACAACGCCATCCGGGACCAGCGGATGATTAAGTCCCCCGAGGAGGTCAAGAAGATCGAGGCCTCCCAGGAGATTACCGACGCCGCCTTCCAGCACATCCTGCCCTACATCAAAGAGGGCGTCACCGAGCGGGACCTGGCCTTGGAGATCGAGTTCTTCATGCGCAAGCAGGGCGCCGAGAACGTGGCCTTCGAGCTGATTGTGGCCGCTGGCAAAAACGGCTCCCAGTGCCACGCCGTCCCCTCTGACAACCAGGTGCACAAGGGCGATTTCATCACCATGGATACCGGCGCCCTGTTGGATGGCTACCACTCCGACATGACCCGCACTGTGGCCCTGGGCCAGGTCAGCGACGAGCAGAAGGCCGTGTACGACACCGTGCTCAAGGCCCATCTGGCCGTCATCGATTACGTCAAGCCCGGCGTTGTCTGCAGCGATGTGGACAAGGTGGCCCGGGACATCATCGAGAAGGACTACCCCGGCACCTTCGGCCACGGCCTGGGCCACGGGGTTGGCTTTGAAATCCACGAGTGGCCCCGCTTTGGCCGTGGGGATTCCACTTTGGCCGCCGAGGGCATGGTGGTCACCGACGAGCCCGGCATCTACCTGCCCGCCAAGTACGGCGTGCGCATCGAGGACATGCTGCTGGTCACCGCCGATGGCTGCCGCAGCCTGACCAAGTCCCCCAAGGAGCTTATCTGCCTGTAATGGGCGGAAACTCCCAGGAAATGGCTTGCATTCCGGGGAAGAATCCTGTACAATAGAAGAAGAGAAAGAATTTGGAGGTTGTTAAAATATGGTAACCGCAGGCGATTTTAGAAACGGCGTGACCTTCGAGATGGATGGCGGCGTCTACTCCATCATCGAGTTCCAGCACGTAAAGCCCGGCAAGGGCGCTGCTTTCGTGCGCACCAAAATCCGCAACGTCATCACCGGCGCTGTCACTGAAAAGACCTTTAACCCCAGCGACAAGTATCCCACCGCTTACATCGAGCGCAAGGATATGCAGTACCTCTACAGCGATGGGGATTTGTACTACTTCATGGACAACGAGTCCTACGAGCAGATGCCCATCAACGGTAGCGTCCTGGGCGACAACTTCAAGTTTGTCAAGGAGAACATGGACTGCAAGGTGCTCTCCTACAAGGGCAACGTGTTCGGCGTGGAGCCTCCCAACTTTGTGGAGCTGGAAGTCACCAAGACCGAGCCCGGCGTGCGCGGCGACACCGCTACCAACACCTTGAAGCCCGCCACCCTGGAGACCGGCGCGGAAATCCGCGTGCCCCTGTTCATCAACGAGGGCGAGATGATTCGCATCGACACCCGCACTGGGGAGTACATGGAGCGCGCCTAAAGCGCCCCATTTGCCCAAATACACCGCGTGGCGCTGCCGCCGCGAAACGGAAAGGGAGGAACGAACCATGACAAATTCTGAGAGAGCTTCTTATATCCGCGGCTTGATGGACGGCCTGGAGCTGGACCCCAACGCCAAGGAGACCAAGGTCCTCAATGCCATTGTGGAGCTGCTGGACGATTTGTGCTTGTCCGTGGAAGAACTGGACAACGACCTGGACGAGCTGTCCGAGCAGGTGGATGAGATTGACTACGACCTGGGCGAGCTGGAAGAGGACTACTACGAGCTGGAGGACGAGGATGAGTGCGGCTGTGGCTGCGGCCATCATCACCACCACGGCGACGACTTTGACGACGCCGAGTTCGAAGTGACCTGCCCCAGCTGCGGCGATACCATCCAGCTCAACGACGAGATGCTGGAAGAGGGCAGCATTGTCTGCCCCGGCTGCGGCGAGACTTTGGAGTTTGACTTCGACGACGACGAGGAAGAGCCCGAAGCCCCCACCGAGGAGTAAAATCCCACAACAGCAAAAGCCCTCCCACGCGGGAGGGCTTTTTGTATTGCGAACCCACTCGCTAGGCGAGTGGGTTCGCAATGTGCGTCATGAATTTGCCGAAAAACTGGAACCTTCTCACGCCCCCTTACAAGGGAGAACGGAAGATTGCCGCCGCGCTTTTCCCTCGGGTCAGCTCCGCACTTCCTGCACCAAAGCCATGCACTCGCGGGCCCGCTGGGTGATGGCCGCCCAGTTGCCCTCGTTGATGTCCCCGGCGGGGCAGAGCCAGCTGCCGCCGCAGGCAATCACGTTGGGCTGGGAGAGGAACTCCTTCACATTGCTGGGGCTGATGCCGCCGGTGGGCATAAACTTCACCCCGCGGTAGGGGCCGTACAGCGCCTGGAGCATCTTCACGCCCCCCACCACCTCGGCGGGGAAGAGCTTCACCGTGGTCAGGCCCATGCCCATAGCCGCCTCCACCTCAGAGGGGGTGGCGCAGCCGGGGTAGACGGGCACATTGTTTTTCACGCACCACTCCACCACGTCCCGGTTGGTGCCGGGGGAGATGACAGCCTTGGCGCCGCAGTCCACAGCCAGCTTGGCCTGCTCCACGCTGAGCACTGTGCCCGCGCAGACAAACATCTCCGGCAGTGCCTTGGCGATGTTCTCAATGGACTTGGCCGCCGCCGGGGTGCGGAACGTCACTTCCGCCGCGGGGATGCCGCCCTCCAGCAGGGCCCTGCCCAGGGAGACCGCCTTCTGTTCGTCCTCCAGTTTGATGACGGGAATCACGCCTGTGTCTCGCAAAACCTGTTCCACATTTGCCATAAGGATACCCTTCCTTTCTCAGCGTTAGTCCATGTAGCCGCCCTTCATGGGGGAGGCAGCGTTTCTTGTGAATAAGCCCAAGGCGCCGGTGGTGTACTTGGGCGGCCGGGGCTGCCAGCGCTCTTTCCGGCGGGCCAGCTCCGCGGCGATTTCCTCCTCGGTGGCCTCCTTGCCGTGGATGCCGCAGATGCGCAGCACCCGTCCGGGGATGTCCACCTGAATCAGGTCGCCCTCCTCCACCAAGGCGATGGGCCCGCCCTCGGCGGCCTCGGGGGAGACGTGGCCAATGGCCGGCCCCTTGCTGGCCCCGGAGAACCGCCCGTCGGTAATCAGCGCGATGGAGGCGGAAAGCGCCGGGTCCGAGGAGATGGCCTCGGTGGTGTAGAACATCTCCGGCATGCCGCTGCCCTTGGGCCCCTCATACCGGATGAGCACCGCGTCCCCCGGCTGGATGCGGTGGTGGAGGATGGCATCGATGGCCTCCTCCTCGCAGTCAAAGGGCCGGGCCTTCAAGATGGCCTGGTGCATCTCCTTGGGCACGGCGCTGTGCTTGACCACGCTGCCCTGGGGCGCCAGGTTGCCCTTCAGCACGGCGATGGTGCCGTTTGTGCCAATGGGCTCCCCAAAGGTGCGGATGATGTCCGTGCGCCGCAGGCCGGTCTTTTTCAGCAGCTCCTCGCAGCGCTCATAAAAGCCGTTGTGCTTCAGCTCCTCCAGGTTCTCGCCCAGGGTCTTGCCGGTGACGGTCATCACGTCCAGGTGCAGCATGGACTTGATTTCCTCCATAATCCGGGGCACGCCCCCGGCGTAGTAGAAGTACTCCGCGGGCCAGCGCCCGGCGGGGCGGATGTCCAGCAGATAGTGGGCGCCCCGGTGCATCCTGTCAAAGGAATCCGCGTCCAGCTCCACGCCGAATTCCCGGGCAATGGCGGGCAGGTGCAGCAGCGTGTTGGTGGAGCCGGAAATGGCCGCGTGGACCATCACCGCGTTTTCAAAGCTCTTTTCCGTCACCATGTCCCGGGCGGTGATGCCTTCCACCGCCATCTGGGCGGCCCGGGCGCCTGCCTTGCGGGCCACCT
>DSTMR04002__coassemble_1100_pt1 | contig 21184 bp, 15 predicted proteins | sample DSTMR04002__metabat2_low_PE_040 | metagenome-assembled genome bin DSTMR04002
GAACCACCGTCCCCTCCGTTCTCACGCCAATGACGCCGGGGCGGATGTCTATATGAAGCGCAACCGCTATATGGTAAGCCAGGCAGACCGGGTGATCGCTGTCTATGATGGACGGGAAAAAGGCGGCACGGTGTCCACGATCCGTATGGTTCACGCCCAGCGGAAAGAAATGCGGGAGATCCCTGTGGGGCCTTATCTTCCTAAAAGCATGATAAATCTTTGGATAAGCGCATTCCGCACGACAGAATTCGTGCGCCCAGCCGTTGAGCTCCGTCGCGTTGGCATGGGAGTGTTCCAGCACGCACTGGACGCCGTTTTCCATCTCCACCTGGGCAAAGGCACTGGGACCGGCACTGTTGTCCGGCGGATCGAATTCCCACACCTTCGCGTAGATCTTTTTGGCGTTGGAACGGGCCAACCCCCTGAACGTGTCCAGCTCGTGGATTAGGCCGCCTGAAATGTTGTCACGGATCAGCTGGTCAAGAGGTTTGTCAAACCATTTTTCCCCTGGTCATATTTGCGGGTCAATGTCAACCTTTCCACAAGATAATTGATGGGTCCATATTTACCGCTATCTAAAATCCGGTTCAAAGATTGTTTGCTCTGCTCCATCCGATGGCTTACCGTAACCGAAACTTTCAGTCCCGCATCCCGCATTTTCACATAAATTTCGCAGGCATGTTCCATCGTGTCAGCCAAAGGCTTTTCACAGACCACATCCAGCCCGTATTCAACGGCCAGATCGATGTACTGCATCCGTGCTCGGGGCGGAATCACTAGCACCAGAAAGTCGCAGGGGTTTTCTTCGATAGCCTTGCGGGATCGGTATAACATTTCTCTGCCGGAACGGTGCCGTACTTTACCGGGAGTTTCAGTGCTTCCTCCGAAACATCCACCGCTGCCACTGGAACGGCAAAGTCCTTCATCTTGGGAATAAAGATTTCTTCCCAAAATTCCCCAAAGCCACCGGCGCCAACCAAGATAAATTTTCGCTGTTTCATGTCTGTTCACTCCTCCATCTTTTGATATGCATTAATACTCTGCCAGCCTTATCTGACAGATGCAATCCTTTTTCGAGGGTATCAGTATAACGGATTTTGTGCATAAAATCTTTGTATAATATATTTTTTATGTGGGTGATTTTGATGTTCTTAGAATTATCCTAGAACGCAAGTCCGTACAGTTTCAAGTAGGAAAGCATAGGTGCAGTTACAGATTTCCCTGTTGATTCCGGCTTGTTGTCACTTTTGCCGCTTCTCCCCCCTTTCTCCCGTCGTTGACAAGGCCGCGGTTCTTTCCTATAATGGAAAACAGAAAGCCCCGGTTTAAGCCGAAGCGCGAAGCACACGCTCACTGATGGCCGGCGGCACACTTTTATCTTCCCAGGGGCGGCCGGTGGTTTGCATGCAGCGGGCCGCCTCTACCCCCAGGAGAAAAGGAGGGATCACCAGGCGCCTGGAACGCCTGCCCATCTTCATCGACTTGTACGAGACACGCAGCTACACCAAGACCGCCCAGAAAAGTTACGTGTCCCAGGCCTCGGTGACACAGCTGGTCAACAGCCTGGAGGAGGAATTCGGTGTGAAGCTTTTCGACCGCTCCACGCTGCCCATCCAGGCTACGGCGGCTGGGAAACAGCTGTACCACGACGCTAAAATCCTCCTGCGGCAGTACATCCAGCTCAAGGAGGTGCTGCCCCGTCTGGAACAGGAGGGGGCCAGCCAGATCCGGCTGTGCTACACCTCCCAAATCGATTTGCAAATCTTGCTGCCCTTTGTACGGCAGTTTAAAGCCGCCCACCCGGCGGTGGCCTTCCAAGTGGAGCTCTGCCCCTTCCGGGACGCCTCCCAGATGCTGTGGGCCGGCAAGTGCGACGGCGCCATTGGCATCGACTTTGAGCCGGAGTTCACCCAGGGCATGGAGACGCTGGTCCTCTACGAGGGGGAGTACCAGGCGTTGGTGCCCCAGGGGCACCCCCTGTTCCAGCGGGAAGTCCTATCCCGGGAGGAGCTGTACCAGTATCCCCTGGTGATGCTGTCGCCGGAAGTCCTGGGCCGCTCCTACGACGGGATGATACGCCACGCCCAGCTGGACGGCTATTACCCCCACATCCAGCAGACGGCCAACGATTTGGCATCGGAACTGTTCGTCATGCTCACGGAAAACCTCATTGGCTTTGTACCGGACAACTACTTCCCCGAGGAGTACCGCGGCCTTCTGCGGCGCATCCCCATTGAGAACGGCCACCACCAATTCCGGCTGGAGCTGAAATACTTGCCGGGGGAAAATCCCGCGGTGCCGCTGTTTGTGAAGGAGTTATCAAACTATTTGAAAAACCAATAGGCCATTTGCCTTTTGTCTTTGCGGTCTGCCCGGCGCGTGGGCTATAATGATGGTAGAAACCACCCCCGGCCTGGGGGCAATCTCAAGGAGGCTATCATCATGGGCAAGCTGTTATTGACAGGTGTGGACGGCAATCTGGGCAGCCAAGCGGCGGAATACCTGCTGGAGCTGGAGCCGGTGGACAACCTGATTTTCTGCGGCTACAGCGAGGCCGCACTGCAAAAATACGCGGACATGGGCGTGGAGACCCACGTCACCAACTTCAACTTCTCCGATGGACTGCAAGAGGCTTTTGCCGGCGCGGACCGCCTGGCGCTGATCTCCATGCCCTTTGTGGGGGCCAAGCGGCAGAACGCCCACAAGAACGTGGTGGACGCCGCCAAGGCCGCCGGGGTAAAGCAGGTGGTCTACACCTCCCTGGTCAACGCCGGGGACGAGACCAACCCCAGCGTGGAAAAGAAAGACCACATCTACACCGAGAACTACATCAAGGAATCCGGCCTGGACTACATCTTCCTGCGGAACTCCCAGTACGCCGAGGCCATGATCACCAACTACTTCACCTATGTGAAGCTGGACGGCGTGCTGAAGAACAACCAGGGCGACGGCAAGATGGCCTACATCTCCCGCAAGGACTGCGCCAAGGCGGTGGCTTACGCCCTGCACCGGGGCGCCGAGTACGACCACGCCACCCTGAACATCAACGGGCCGGAGCTGATGACCATTTCCCAGTTCATCGCGTACGGCAACCAGGGCACCGGCAACCAAGTCAGCTACCAGGAGATCACCGACGAGGAAAACTACCAGGTGTTCGACGCCATGGGCGTGCCCCGCACCACCGACGGCCACTTCGAAAAGGGCAGCGAGGCCCCTTACTCCTCCGACGGCATGGTGACCTTCGGCCAGGCCATCCGCGAGGGCAAGATGGACGTGTGGACCGACGACTTCCAGAAGCTCACCGGCCAGCAGCCCATGACGGTGCTGTACATGTTCCAGCACTCCGACCAGTTCCAGGTGGGCGAGCGCCACTCTAAGGACAACTAAACCAGCCTTTCCTCCTAACAAAAAATTCCAGCTTTCCCTTGCGGGTTGGCTGGAATTTTTGCGTTTTGCGCATCAGGGCGGCATTTGTTTGAAAAAGCACGCTATTTCTCGGGAAATCCTCACGGGCGCTGGGCCTTGGGGGAGGCGCTGCCCTGGGCGGGGCTGGGAGATTGCTCTCGCATGGTGAGGGAGATGCGCTTTTTCGCCGGGTCCACGGAGAGGACTGTCACCTCCACAATGTCCCCCACCGAGAGGACCTCGGAGGGGTGGCGGATATAGCGGTCGGTGATTTGGGACACGTGGACCAAGCCATCCTGGTGGACGCCGATGTCCACAAAAGCGCCAAAATCCACCACGTTGCGCACGGTGCCGGAGAGCTTCATCCCCGGCTTCAGGTCAGATAGCTCCATCACGTCGGTGCGCAGCAGCGGCGGGGGCAGCTGGTCCCGGGGGTCGCGGCCAGGCTTTTGCAGCTCGGCTGCGATGTCCCGCAAGGTGGGCAGGCCCACGCCGCAGGCCTCCGCGGCCTTGGCCTCCCCCACTTCCGCCAGGCGCTGGGGCAGCTGGGAAAGGCTCCCCACGTCCTGGAGGGTGTAGCCGCACAGGGAGAGAAGCCGCTCCGCCGCCTGGTAGGACTCCGGGTGGACAGCGGTGTGGTCCAGCACGTTCTGGCTCTCCATCACCCGCAGGAACCCGGCACACTGCTCAAAGGCCTTGGGGCCCAGCTTGGGCACCTTCAAGAGCTCTTTCCGGCTGGTAAAGCCCCCGTGCTCCTCCCGGTAGGCCACCACGTTCTGGGACACAGCCGGGGTGATGCCCGCCACCCGCCGCAGCAAGGACGGGGAAGCGGTGTTCAAGTCCACGCCCACGCCGTTGACGCAGTCCTCCACCACGCCGTCCAAGGCCTGGGAGAGGCGGGCCTGGGGCATATCGTGCTGGTACTGCCCCACGCCAATGGCCTTGGGGTCGATCTTCACCAGCTCCGCCAGGGGGTCCTGGAGCCGCCGGGCAATGCTCACCGCCGAGCGCAGGGACACGTCGAAGTCCGGGAACTCCTCGGCGCCCAGCTTGGAGGCGGAGTACACCGAAGCCCCGGCCTCGCTGACCACCATGTAGGAGAGGGGCTTGCCGTACTCCTGAATGAACTCCGCCACAAACAGCTCGGACTCCCGGCTGGCGGTGCCGTTGCCAATGGCGACGCAGGTGACGCCGTGGGCATCGCACAGGCGGCGCAGGGTTTTCTTGGACTCCTCCACCTTGTTGTGGGGCTTGGTGGGGTAGATGACGGCGGTGTCCAGCACCTTGCCGGTGGCGTCCACCACGGCCAGCTTGCAGCCGGTGCGGTAGGCGGGGTCAAAGCCCAGCACCACCTGGTTCTTCACCGGGGGCTGCATCAGCAACGGGCGCAGGTTCAGGGCAAAGGTGTGGATGGCCTGCTCGTCGGCCATGTCGGTCAAGTCCCCGCGGATTTCCCGCTCCAAAGAGGGGAACAGCAGCCGGGACCAGGCGTCCTGGGCCACCTGCTCCAGCAGCTGCCAGTAGGGGTGGCGGGGCGGCACGTCCCGGAGGATGCGGGGCAGGGGGCTCTCCTCCCCGGGCTGGAGTGCCACCTTGAGGAAGCCCTCCTTCTCCCCCCGGTTGATGGCCAGCACCCGGTGGCTTTGCAGCCGCTTCACCGGCTCGGAGAAGTCGTAGTACAGGCTGTAGACAGAGTCCTCCTCCTTGGCGGCCACCGAGCGCAGCACGCCGTTTTTTTGCAGCATGGCCCGCAGCCGCTTGCGGATGGCAGCGTCATCGGAGAAGCCCTCGGCCAAAATGTCGCAGGCGCCCTGGAGGGCCTCCTCCTGGGTTTCCACACCCTTCTCCGGGCTGACATAGGGGGCGGCCAGCTCCAGGGGGCTTTGCCGCAGGGGGCGGCCCTGGGCGTCCTTCCCCGCCAGGAGCAGCTGGGCCAGGGGCTCCAACCCCTTTTCCCGGGCCACCCCGGCGCGGGTGCGGCGCTTGGGCCGGTAGGGGCGGTAGAGGTCCTCCACCTCCGCCAAGGTGGCGGCGCGCTCCAGGGCGGCGGCCAGCTCCGGCGTGAGCTTGCCCTGCTCCTGGATGGCCTCCCGCACCTCGCCCCGGCGCTGCGCCAAGCCCCGCAGGTAAGCCAGGCGGTCCGCCAACTCCCGGATGGCCTGGTCGTCCATGGCGCCGTGGCGCTCCTTGCGGTAGCGGGCGATGAAGGGCACGGTGTTGCCCTGGTCCAAAAGCTCCACCACCGCCTGGGCGTGCTCTGGCTTGACGTGAAATTCCTGGGCGAGAAGCCCGATGAGTTGCTCCATGTTTCCGTTCCCCTTTCCGGTGGCAATGCCACATGTGAAAAAATGGTACCACATCCGCGGGAAATTGGCAATCCCCCGGAAAGCAGAAAAGGCCGCTGTAAACCACAGCAGCCCTTCCCCATTCATTTCGCTTATTGTGTTTATTCTTTCTCGGCCTTGGCCTTCTTCTCGCCAATGCTCAGCAGCAGGTTCAGCACAATGCCGAAGATGGCGGCGCCGGCGATGCAGGGCACCTGCAGGCCAAAGAAGGGGATGTTGCCCCCAAAGGCGTACTGGCCGCCGATGCCGATGACCATGATGGAGGCGATGACGGCGATGTTCTTGGAGGAGAACATATCCACCTTTTTCTCAATCATGATGGCGATACCCTGGGCGGCGATGGCGCCAAAGAGGTAGACCTCCAGGCCGCCGATAACCGCCAGGGGGATGCCGTAAATCACCCGGATGAGGGGGGTGAAGAAGCTGACAATCATGGCGATGACAGCCGCCACAGCCAGCACCGGCACAGAGAACACCTTGGTGATGGCCATGGTGCTGATGTTCTCGCCGTAGTTGGTGCCGGCGGGGCCGCCCACCACGCCGGAAATCATATCGCAAATACCGTCGCCGATGAGGTTGCGGTCCAGCAGGCCAATGAGGTCATACTTCTTTTTGCTGCCCTTGCGCTTTGCCACGTCGTTGACGTAGATGTCCAGCTGGTACATGTGGGCTGTGGACTCGGGGATGGTGGCGATGGCAATGGGCATAATGGCCGCCACAGCGGTCCAGGAGACCTTGGGCAGGGAGAAGGCGGGCACAGCAAAGATGGAGCCGTCGCCCAGCTTCCACAGGGAGGCGTCCAGGGCGGCGGCGGGCACTTCCCGGAACAGGTTGGTGCCTGTGGCGAAGAAGATGCCGGCCACCACGCTGCCGGTGAGCACCCCCAGCAGCAGGGGCAGCTGGCCCAAAAAGCCCTTGAGGTACCGGGCGTAGAGGATGGTGGACAGCAGCGTGACCAGGGCCACCACGGTCCAGGCCACGGTTTCGATGGTGGCGCCCTCCGTGGCGGCGGGGATGGCGTCAGACAGGGCGTTGCCCGCCAAAGTCAGGCCGATAATCATGGCCACGGGGCCGGTGATAGAGGCGGGCAGAATGGTTTCCACCACCTTCTTGCCGAAGAACTTCACCAGCAGGCCGGCCGCGATGGAGATGAGGCCGGAGAAGATGATGCCGAACTGGGCGTACTGGATGGCCTCTGTGGGGAGAATACCATCTACCTTCTCAAAGCCCTCGGCAGCGCACATGCTGGCGATGGCCGTGAGATAGGCAAAGCTGGAGCCGTAGTACAGGGGGATCTTCCGCCCGGTGATGAGGATAAAGCACAGGGTGGCCAAGCCGCTGGCGAAGATGGTGGTAGACACCTGGAAGCCAGTGACCAAGGCCACGGTGACGGTGGCAGGGAACATGACGATAACCTGCTGGATTGCGTAGAGCAGCAGCTTGACAAAGCCAGGCCGCTCCTCCGGCAGGTACCCCACCGCGCTGTTGGATTGTTTCATGTTGGACCGCATCCTTTCCTTTTGGTTTCTTGCGATACGCCTTCCTCACAAATCGGCGCGGGAGAAACCTCCCGCGCCTGATTCTGTCCTAGTAAGTATAGTATATTTGGCGGGCAGATGCAATGGTTTCTTAACAGAGATTTTATTTGGGCGGAAAGGCTCCCCCACGCAAACACCGCCCTTCCCTCTACAAAGGGAAAGGCGGTGTCTCTTTGTATCGCGTAAACCCGCTCACTCCTCTTGGGCGGCCTGGGCGGCCCGCTGCTGGGGCAGGTTCATCAAGGCCCAATAGGCGGATTTGAACTTCAGCTCCCTATCGATGAGCAGGGGGTGGTTGGTGCGGCCCTCCACAGGGTACTCGTTGAGCCAGCTGCTGCCGTCGTCGTAGCCCCAGAACACCACGGTATCCAACAGGCCCTCCTGGGCGTAGTCCATGAGCAGGCTGAGCACCTGGCAGTACTTCTCGTCAAACTGCTGGACAAACTCCTCCGTAAGCTCCCGCTGGGTGGAGGTGTCGTTCCAGGTGAAGCAGGACATATCCAGCTCGGTGACCTCCAGCACAAAGTCCGGGTCTATCTCTCGCAAGCGCCCCAAAACCCGCATGCAGCGATCCATGGCATCCAGGTCCGTTTCATGATCGATGTGCATCTGCAAGCCAATGCCATCGATGGGCACGCCCTCTTCCAGCAGCTGCTTGACCATGTTGTACATGGTGATGGCCTTGTTGCCGTTGGCCTCCAAGGAGTAGTCGTTGAGGATGAGGCGGGCGTCGGGGTCGGCCTCGTGGGCGGTTTGGAAGGCGATTTCGATGTAATCGTAGCTGTCGCCGTCGCCGTCGTAGTCGCCGATGATGTTCAGCCATTCAGACTGCCGCAGACCGAAGCTGTCGTCCAGCACCTCGTTGCACACGTCCCAGGTGTGGATTTTCCCCTTGTACCGGGAGACGATGGTGGTGATGTGCTCCTTCATCCGCTGGATGAGCACCTCGGCGCTGACCTGGTCGCCCTGGTCATCCAGGAAAAACCACTCTGGGCACTGGGAGTACCACACCAGCGTGTGGCCACGCACTGTCTTGCCGTTGGCCTGGCCGTACTCCACCAGCTGGTCGGTGGCCTCAAAGTCGTACACATCCTCCTGGGGGTGGATGTTCTCGGCCTTGGTGCCGTTCTCCAAGGTAAAGACGTTGAACTGCTTGTCGATAATCTTGTACCGGTCCGAGCCCTCCTCCAGGTCCCGGGGGTTGATGGCCGCCCCCACCTGGAAGTAGTCCTCATACGCCTGGCACAGGGAGGGCGCCCCCTTTTCATAGGCGTACTCCGCCATGTCCGCGCTGTAGGTCCCGTCCCCGGAACAGCCCGCCAAGGACGCCGCCAGCAGCGCCCCGGCCGTCACGGCCCCTATCGCTCTTTTCCATACCTTCATACTGCTTCCTCCCCTTGGTGACCGCGCCGGGCATAGGCCCAGGCGGGAATCTCTCTCCATGTATTCTACCATAGCAAGGGGAAGTTGTAAATACAAATTCTCAGTCAGGCCTGGGGAAGCATGTCCACGGTGATGCCCTCCACATTCCGGCCTTGGAACATGGGCAGCCAGGTGACGGACGCCGCCGGCTCAAAGCGTAGGGAGGAAAAAGCCACCTGATGCCCCGCCTGTATCTCCACAAGCTCGGCGGCCCCGCCGATGATGCCGATGGAGGCCGGGCCAGGGCTGGTTTTTTTCTTCACAGGCTGAAGGGGCGCGCAGCCAACGGTGCTGCCTGTGGCGCCGTCCTCCCGGGGGGCTTTGGGACGCATCGGGTCGCCCTCCTCCGCGTCTTGCAGGACGAACTCCTCCAGCTCCGGCTCCAGGGTGTAGGTGAGCTTCCACAGGTGGTTGGGGACGTCCCAGTCCTCCATGTCAGGGAAGTTGCTATCCACCGTGTCGGGGACCAGGTCCAGGGCGGTGAGGGTGTACCTTTCCCCTGTCTGGGGATGGGTAAGCTCCACCCTCTCCCCCGGCTGGATTTGGAAGGACTGCCCCGGTTGACGGACAGGCTCGACTTCCAGGCGGAAGGAAAGGCTCTCCACCTGCTGGCGGCGCCTCCAGGGGAAGACGCACCGCAGGATGTACCAGCAGGTGGACTGGTCCAAGCCGTAGTGGAGGACCACGGAAAGGGCATCGCTGGCCTTCACCTGGTAGGGGATGTACCCCACGCCGGAGCCGCGGCTCATGGGCAGCTCCTTGCCGTTGACCTGGGCCGCCACGTGGAAGAAGAAGCCCATGGGGCTTTCCGCCTCGATGCGGGCGGCCTCCTCCCGGGTGTAGTTGCGGATGTCATCCCGGTCCGGGGTGAGGTGGTACTTCTCCTGGAACGCCCGCATGGCGTCCACATCCACCTGGCGGCAGAAATCCACAACCAAAGCCTTGGCGGTGGAATACACCCCCGGCACCACCCAGTGGGAGCCAAACCACTGGAATTCCCCGCCAAAGGGCAGCAGGATGGCGGGGCGCTCCCGGCTGGCGACGTCCCAAAAGCTGCCTTCGCTGGTGACGCGCCAGGGGGGCAGGTTTTTCGCTGGACTGTTTCTCTTTTTTTCCATAAGTAGGCCTCCTTTTCCCCATGATACACCCCAAAGCAGGCCCTGTCAACACAGAAAAAAGCCCCGGGCAGCGCGCCTGGGGCTTGGGTGGTATGTTTTGCTTTTTTTACTGCTCCTGGCCAATCTGGATAGCCTTGCGGTTGAAGTCCAGCATCTGGGCCTTGCGGGCAGGGATGCACTTCTGCACCGCCTGGTCCAGGATGTCCTCGTCGCAGAACTTGTAGTCGCCGTCGGCCATGCAGACCTCTTTGAACAGCTTGCCGATGAGAATCATGTTGGACAGGCCGTTGACGCCGTTTTCGTCGGCCAGGGACGTGGAGGGCACATAGTACACGGTGACGTCGTCCCGCTCCACCTTCTTGTCGATGAGGCTGGAATCCACAATGACCACGCCGCCGGGCTCCACCGCGTTGATGAACTTATCAAAGGAGGGCAGGTTCATGGCGATGAACACGTTGGGGTTGGTCACCAGGGGAGAGCCGATGGCCTCGTCGGAAACGCACACGCTGCAGTTGGCGGTGCCGCCGCGCATCTCCGGGCCGTAGGAGGGCAGCCAGGAGAGCTGCTTGTTGGCGATGAGGGCGGCATAGGCCACCACTTTCCCGGCGAACAGCACGCCTTGGCCGCCAAAGCCAGCGAAGAGAATATTTAAGTTTTTCATACTTAGCTCCTTTCTTGTGACGAGCCGCGAGGCGCCTGGTTCCGGCACAGCCGGAATCCCCGGCCCGAAACCGGGGAAAGGCAGCTCGCAGAAGGAAACGGCTTGCCGTTTACTTCTTTACGCCCTCCTCCACATCTTTATACACGCCCAGGGGGTAGTAGGGAATCATGTTGTCGTTGAGCCACTTGAGGGCCTCCACAGGGGACATGCCCCAGTTGGTGGGGCAGGTGGAGAGCACTTCCACAATGGAGTAGCCCTTGCCCTCAATCTGGTTCTGGAAGGCCTTTTTGATGGCCTTGCGGGCGATGTTCACGTTCTTGACGCAGTCCACGGTGACCCGCTGGGCAAAGGCCACGCCGTCCAAGGTGGAGAGCATTTCGCAGACCTTTACGGGGTAGCCGGCGGTGTTGGTATCCCGGCCGTAGGGTGTGGTCTGGGTGACCTGGCCCGGCAGGGAGGTGGGGGCCATCTGGCCGCCGGTCATGCCGTAAATGGCGTTGTTGATGAAGATGACGGTGATATTCTCGCCGCGGGTGGCAGCGTGGACCGTCTCGGCGGTGCCGATGGCGGCCAGGTCGCCGTCGCCCTGGTAGGTGAAGATGACATTATCGGGACGGGCGCGCTTTAGGCCGGTAGCCACAGCCTGGGCGCGGCCGTGAGGGGCCTGCACCATATCGCAGGTGAAGTAATCGTAGCACATGACCGAGCAGCCCACAGAGGCCACGCCCACGGTCTTGCCTTCCACACCCAGCTCCTCCAGGGCCTGGGCCACCAGGCGGTGGACGATGCCGTGGGTGCAGCCGGGACAGTAGTGCAGGGGCGCGTCAGTGAGGGTAGACGGTTTTTGAAATACAATAGCCATAGTAGGTTCCCTTTCCAGAGCTTTGGGGCACAAAGCTCTACTATTTTCTCGCTTTACAGCAGCGCTTCAATCTGTTCCAGCACCTCGGCAGGGGTGGGAATCATGCCGCCGGTGCGGCCGTAGAAGTGCACCGGCACCTTGCAGTCGATGGCCAGCTTTACGTCGTCCACCATCTGGCCCATGCTCATCTCCACCACCAGGAAGTTTTTGGCGTGGCTGGCGGCGCGGTTCAAGGCCTGGGTGGGGAAGGGCCACAGGGTGATGGGCCGCACCAGGCCCGCCTTAATGCCCTTTTCCCGGGCCTTGTTCACGGCGCTGCGGGCCACCCGGGAGGAGGCGCCATAGGCCACCAGCACGATGTCCGCGTCCTCGGTGAGGTACTCCTCGGCCATCTGCTCGTTGGCCTTGACCTGCTCGTAGCGAGCAAAGCGCTCCTTTACCAGCTCCTCCAGCTTTTCGGGGGTCAGGTACAGGGAGTTGATGATGTTGTGGGCCCGCTTGCCGCCGTGGCCCTTGGCTGCCCATTCCTTCTCGGGCAGCTGGGCGGAGCCCTCCTCGGGCAGCTCCACAGGCTCCATCATCTGGCCCAGCATGCCGTCGGCCAGCACCATGGCGGGCATGCGGTATTTGTCGGCGGTATCGAAGGCGTGGGAAATCAAATCCACCATCTCCTGGACGGTGGAGGGGGCGAACACCAGAATCTGGAAGTCGCCGTGGCCGGTGGCCTTGGTGGCCTGCCAGTAGTCCGCCTGGCTGGGCTGGATGCCGCCCAGGCCGGGGCCGCCCCGCTGGACGTTGATAATCACCGCGGGCAAATCAGAGCCGGCCATGTAGGAGATGCCCTCGCCCTTGAGGCTGATGCCGGGGGAGGAGGAGGAAGTCATGGCCCGCACGCCGGCGGCGGAGGCGCCCAGCACCATGTTGATGGCGGCGATTTCGGATTCCGCCTGGAGGTAGGTGCCGCCCACCTTGGGCATGCGCTTGGACATGTAGGCCGCCAGCTCCGTCTGGGGCGTGATGGGATAGCCGAAGAAATGATGGCAGCCGGCGCGGATGGCAGCTTCCGCCAGCGCCTCGTTGCCCTTCATCAAAACTTTCATAAGGTTTCATTCCTTTCTCAGGGGACGCGCCCCCGCAGAGTAATTTTACCGTTCTACCGTAATCGCCGTGTCAGGGCACATGGTGGCGCAAGAGGCGCAGCCCACGCACTTTTCGGGCTCTACCAGCTGAGCGGGGTGGTAGCCCTTGGCGTTTAAGCGGGTCTTGTCCAGGGCGATGATTTTCAGCGGACATGCGTGCACGCACATCCCGCAGCCCTTGCAGACCTTCTCATCCACAATGATTCTAGCCATATCCGTTTCCCTCCTTCAAGGAATTTTCTCAATTTATTTTTATTTGCAATCCAATGGGTGGTGCTGTGTTGGCAAATGTCAGGAGCTCTCCCCGGGCGCGAATTGACAGCGGAGGCACCTCTGCCCGCAGCTGTGGTTTCTCACCTAAAACAGGGCGCGGACGTGCGCTAACCTCTCGATGAACACGAGCGAAGCGAGCGTCTCGCCTGCCGGCTCGGTCGGTCCTGAACAGTCCCCACTGGGGACCAGGACCCCAGGGCGCGAATTGACAGCGGAGGCACTCCGCCCTCACTCCCACATGAACTTCACATGGCGCTGGATGCGCTTAAAGCCCTCCGGCAGCGTTTCCCCGTCTCGCAAGGCGAAGTCCGGGGCGGTGGAGTACAGCAGGGGCAGGCCGGTGAGCTGGGCCGTCTTTCGGGCGAAGTCCAGGCCGCCCAGCAAGGTGTCCAAGCGGGTTTCCACCCCCAGGTGGGAGTTGTTCACCAAAGCGGTAGCCTTCAGGCGGCTGGCGGCCTCAATCTCCCCTAGGAGCGCCGCGGCCTCCTCCGGCGTCTGGGACAGCACCCGGTACCGGTTGATGACGTAGAGCATCTGGTAGCCCGTCTCCTCCAGCTGGCTGTGGAGGCCTCCCAACGCCGTGACGCCCGCGTCGTCCCCGCCGGCATCGATGAACACCTGGCCCGCCTGGGGCTCGAAGATGGAGTAGAGCTCCGGGGGCAAAGTGGGAGTGTCCAAGGTGGTGCCCGCGAACACCGGGGCAATCAGCCGGACGCCCTGTTCTTCCAGCAGGCCGCCGTACTCGGAGGAGCGGAAATAGGGGTTGACAATGTCCAAATCGGCCACCGTGACCCTCTCCCCTGCTGCAGCCGCTTCCAGAGCAAGGTTCAAGGTGAGGTTCGTCTTTCCGCAGCCATAGTGGCCGCAGACCACGGTAATCCTAGGTTGCTGGCTCATAGATTCCCTCCTGGGCAGGCGGTGGGCCTTCCAAATTCTGCAAGAAAAGAAAGGCTTTCTTGCAAATCCACAGGGTGGATTCCTATTTATACTAGCACAAACAGGGTGGCTTTTCAATAAGAAATATCGCTTTAAATCGCTAAATCTTGGGCTTTGCGGCATTTTTCGGCACAATACACAGTTTCAGGAAAAATGGCGTTCAACCTCTGTTCATAAATTCATTACGATTTTTTCAAACTCTGCTGATACCCCCTTCATAATTATGGGGTAGACTGTAGACACTGAAACGAGAAAGAAGGTGGTAAGCGCAAGCAGAAAACCCACTCCATTGTGAAAAATGATTCTCTCTTTCATACATCTACTTTCTTAATACTGTCCTTCGGTGGGGCAAGGGCTGGCAGCCGCCGGCCCGCGGCCAACGCCCCATCGTTGCGGCAGACCAAAAATTCTCGCCTCTGCCTGATTTGGGCAGGGGCGTTTTTAATTGTCAAAATAAAATCCACACCTGGTGGCAGAGTAATCCCGGGCGCGAAAACATTTTTTTCGCACACCACGCCCAAGAAAGGGATGAACGCGTATGAAAGCCTTTTGGAAACAATGGAACAAGGGGGCGGCCGCCAAAGCCGTGAAGCTCTTCGCGCTGAGCGTGGGCGCCACGGCTTTGTGCATGCTGGGCTGCCTGGGATTCCTCTCTGGGGGCAAGGAGCCCAGCGCCTTGGAGGCCTCTATCTTCAACGGGGGGAAGGAATTCGCCCACCAGGAGGACAGCGCTACCGCAGCGGCCGCCCAGGATACCTCCCGCCAGGTGATTCCCCTGGGGAGCGCCTTTGGCATCAAGCTGTTTACCGATGGGGTGATTGTGGCTTCCCTCTCGGACATCTACACGGAGGAAGGGGTGTGCTGCCCCGCGGCGGAGGCCGGCATTTTGCCGGGGGACTACCTGCTTCAGGCGGACGGCCAGGACATCCCGGACAACGGCGCCCTGGCCCGGTATATCGGCAGCAGCCAGGGGGAGGCCATCTCCTTCCAGGTGCGGCGGGAGGACCAGGTCTTCTCCGTGGAAGTCACCCCCGTGTATGGGGAGGGCTCCTTTAAAACCGGCATGTGGGTGCGGGACAGCGCCGCCGGCATTGGCACCCTGACCTTTTACGACCCGGCCACCGGCGTGTTCGCCGGGCTGGGCCACGGCATCTGCGACATGGACACCAACGGGGTGATGGCCTTGAAATCCGGGGAGCCGGCGCCCATCACCTTAAGCGGCATCGTCAAGGGCCAGGCGGACAGCCCCGGCCAGCTGCGGGGGTACTTCTCCTCGGAGGAGAGCCTGGGCACCTTGCTGGCCAACCGGGAGACCGGCGTCTACGGCACGCTGCACCAGGCGCCCGCCGGGGAGATGGTGGAGACACTCACCCGGGAGGAGGTGGCCACCGGGCCGGTCCAGCTGCTGGTCAGCCTGGACGAGACTAGGCCCCAGCTCTATGAGGCGGAAATCCAGGAGATCATCAACCGGGACAAGACAACGAAAAACCTGGTGGTCCAGGTGACGGACCCCAGGCTTCTGGAGCGGACAGGCGGCATCGTCCAGGGGATGAGCGGCGCGCCGATTCTGCAAAACGGGAAGCTGGCCGGGGCCATCACCCACGTGTTTACAGAGGACCCCACCTTGGGGTACGGCATTTTCATCTCCAACATGCTGGAGGGGATGCCCTGACATGCCGGGCGGGCCGGGGGATGCCCCGGCCCGCTTTTTGGCATGTGGGGAAAAGGCACATCCTCCCCCCTGCCGCCGGGCCGGAATGGCCTTTTTCAAGATGGGACAACAGCATCTTGTGTCCCAAGGCGTGTATTGTGGGAAAGATGGGAAACATGTTGTGTGGCGAAGGGTGTCGAACCATGAAAAACCTAGGCTTTAAGCCATAATTCAACCTTTTTCGTCACGATAATTTTCCAGATTTTTCCGGCAAACCACTTGCCATTGGTGCCATCTTGTGGTAAAATTTTTTCACAATAAATCAATGCCAGGAGGTTCGTCATGGAAAAAGAAAGTAAGATAATGATATGTTCGGATGACGGCGAATGGGGCCGTGAACCGGCCCAGAAATTATCCCAGCGCGGGGTGCGGGCCCTGTTTCTCAAGCGGGACAGCTCTCTGCTTCTCAGCAAGATCCGGGAGGAGCGCCCCCAGCTGGTCATTATGGATTTCCTCATGCCTGGGCTGGACGCCATTGGCGTTATCCACGCGGTTGCCCAGGACGCCAATGTGGAGAACCCCCTTTACATAGTGACCTCCTCCTACACCAACCCCATGATGGAGCGGGAAATTGCCGCCGCTGGCGTTGCCTATTTCGCCCTGTCCCCCTATGACAAAAACGAAATGGCCGACCGGGTGCTCTCCCTGCTCTCCATGAAGGGCAAGCATTTCGATTCGGAGCCTGTCAGCGCCTCCCTGCGGATGCAGGTGACGGAGATCCTCCACCAGATTGGCGTGCCCGCCCACATCAAGGGATACCACTACCTGCGGGACTCCATTTTAATGGCGGTGGAGGACCCGGAGATTATCAACGCCGTGACAAAGCAGCTGTACCCCAGCGTGGCAAAGCGCTATAACACCACCAGCTCCCGGGTGGAGCGGGCTATCCGCCACGCCATTGAGGTGGCCTGGGACCGGGGCGACGTGGACGTGCTGAACTCCTACTTCGGCTATACCATTCACAACACCCGGGGCAAGCCCACCAACAGCGAGTTTATCGCCATGATTGCCGACAAGCTCTGCCTGCAGATGGCCACCGCCTCCTGATGTGATAAGCATACTATAAAGCAAGTGCCTTTTTTGTCGAAACATGGGGGAACGTCCCATTTTCTTGTAAAAAAACTGTGAACGGACGCAATATATAGTAGAAATCCGGCGGATTCCATAATTCGCCGGATTTTACGTTTAAGTTTACCATAATCTATTCCAAGGCTCCCTCACCAGAAACCAAAGCCTGGAGCTCCTCCACAAAGCGGCAGGCGTGGAAGCCGTCGCACACGGCGTGGTGCACCTGCAAGGCCAGGGGCAGCAGCAGCTTTCCCTCCACCGGGCGGTAGCGTCCCAAGGTGAAAATGGGCAGCAGGTAGTCCTCCCCCCGAGGCAGCTCCAGGTGGAAGCTGCTGAAGCTCTGCCAGGGAATCATGGAGACGTTGAAGGAGGCCGCCGGGGTGTTGGGCTTGGCCTCAAAGGCCTCCACCTCCCCGTAGAGGCGCATATCCTCCTCATAGCGGCGGAGGAACAAGGCGTAGTCTGGGGTGTACTCCGTCCACAGGCAGGAAAAAGTCTCGGTCTTGGGGTGGAACACCGTGTAAGAGGGGGACAGCTGGTCAAAAGAACCGGGGCTGCCGTTTTCGTCCAAGGCCATGCGGAACTCCTGGCGGCGGTTGACCACAGTGGCCAGGCTGTGGAGCATAGCGGGGTAAAAGGGCCCTCCCCTCTTTTTCAGCTGGGTGACGTCCAGGTCCACGGTCATGCTGTAAAAACAGGGCACCTGGTTGAGGTAGTGGTGAAAGTGCTCCCGGCGGTTCCAGGCCGCCAGGTCGATGAGATGGAATCCCATGGGGCGCGCCTCCTTTCCATAGGCAGAGAAACGGCCAGCCCGGGAAAAGGCTGCCGCGTGTTGTTTGGGATACTCAGCTTTCCAGCTGGGCGGTGTACAGGTGATAGTAATAGCCCTGCTTGTCCAATAGCTGCTGGTGGCTGCCCATCTCCGCGATGCCCTTGTTGGAGATATACAGGATGCGGTCGCAGTTCTTAATGGTGGAAAGCCGGTGGGCGATGATGAAGCTGGTGCGGCCCTTCAGCAAGGCGTTGAGGCCCTCCTGGACCAGGCGCTCGGTTTTGGCGTCGATGGAGGAGGTCGCCTCGTCCAGCACCAGGATTTTCGGGTTGGAGAGCAAAGTGCGGGCAAAGGCCACCAGCTGCCGCTGGCCCTGGGACAGGCGGGAGCCCCGCTCGTTGACCTGGGTGTAGTAGCCGTCCTCCATCTCCCGGATGAACTCGTCGGCCCGGACTGTTTTCGCCGCGGCGATGACTTCCTCGTCGGTGGCGTCCAGGCGGCCATAGCGGATGTTGTCCATAATGGTGCCGGAGAAGATGAAGCTGTCCTGGAGCATGATGCCCATCTGGGAGCGCAGGGAGTGGAGGGTCACCCCGGCGATGTCGTGGCCATCCAGCAGCAGGCGGCCGCTGTTGATGTTGTAGAACCGGGAAATCAAGTTCACCACGGTGGTCTTGCCGGCGCCGGTGGGGCCCACCAGAGCGATGGACTCGCCGGGCTTCACGTCCAGGTTGAAGTGCTCCAGGATGTTGATTTTCCCATCGTAGGAGAAGGTCACGTCGTCAAAGGTGACACGGCCCGTAATGGGCGGCAGCTCGGTGGCGCCGGGGGCGTCGTCCACGGTGACGGGCTCGTCGATCATCTCGAAGATGCGCTCCAGGTAGGCCACGGCGTTGATGAAGGTGTTGTACAGGTTGGACAGGTTCAAAATGGGCTGCCAGAACCGCCAAGCGTAGGAGGAAATGGCAATAAGGGTGCCGATCTGCATAGCCGGGCCCAGCATCCACAGGCCGATCAAATACATGGCTCCCACCACCCAGGTGGAGATGTTATCCACGGAATACCACACCAGGTTGGAGGTGTACTGGGCTTTCATCCAGGTGTTGTAGCACTTCTTGTTCAGCTTTTCGTAGATGCCGCGGTTCTCCTCCTCCCGGGTGAAGGCCTGGGTGATTTTCATGCCGTCCAGGCTCTCGTGGAGGTAGGCGTTGATGTTGGAGCTCTTGTTGGACACATCCTGCCAAGCGCGGCGCTGGGCGGGCTTAATCAGCAGGACGATCACCAAAAACAGGGGGATGCCCGCCATGACGATAAGGCTCAAGCGCACGTCGCACAGGAACATGAACACGGCGATGAGAATCAGGTTGAAAATCTCCAGCACAAAGTTGATGATGCCGTTGGAGAGGGCGTCCGACACGGAGTTGACGTAGTTGATAACACGGGTCAAAATCTTGCCGTGGGGACGGTCGTCGTAGAACTGGAAGGGCAGCTTTTGCAGGTGCTCGAACAAGTCCTTGCGGATGTCGTAGATAATCTCCTGGCCCACCACAATCATGTACTTGGAGCGGGCCCGGGCGAACAGCACCGAGGCCACAATGGACACCAGCATGATGACGGCCAGCACCACCAGCTCGGTGTAGTCCTTGTTGGGCACGGACACGTCGATGGCCCGCTGGATGAGCATGGGCCCCAGCAAGGAGCAGGCGGCGGAAATGGCGGAGAACAGCAGGGACAAAATCATCTTTTTCTTGTGGCGGCCAATGTACACGCCGGCCCGGAGCAGATGCTTTATGTTAAATGGGGTTTCCAGGGTCTCGTCAACGTCAAACTTGTTGCGTGCCATTTAAACCACCTCCTTTTCCTCTTCCATGCCGTTTTGCAGCAGGAACACTTCCCGGTAGTAGCCGGGCCGCTGGGACAGCTCCTGGTGGGTGCCGATGTCCACAACCTCGCCCTTGTCCAAGATGACAATCTTATCGGCCCGCTTGGTGGTGGAGATGCGCTGGGCCACAATAATCTTGGTGCAGGGGAAGTCCAGGCTGGCCAGCTGCTCTTGGATGTACTTCTCGGTTTCCAGGTCCACGGCGCTGGTGGTGTCGTCCAGAATGAGGATGGAGGGCCGCACGGCCAGGGCCCGGGCCAAAGCGATACGCTGCTTCTGGCCGCCGGACAGGCCGGTGCCCCGCTCGCCAATGAGGGTGTCGAAGCCGTCGGGGAGCTTTTCCACAAAGTCCACGTCGGCCATTTTGGCGTAGCGTTTCACGTCCTCCTCGGAGAGGGAGCTGTCGCCATAGGCGATGTTGCCGTCCACCGTGTCGGAGAACAGGAACACATCCTGGGTGGCGATGCCGATGGAGTGGCGCAAATCGTGGAGGTCATAGCGGCCCACAGGGGTGCCGTCTATGGTGAGGGTGCCGCCGCTGACATCGGAGAAGCGGGGAATCAAGTTCACCAGCGAGGTCTTGCCCGAGCCGGTGGGGCCCATAATGGCCACGGTCTCGCCGGGGTTGATGTGCAAATCGATGTGGCGCAGCACAGGCTGGCCGTGGAGGTTCAAATCCACGCCGGAGAAGTCGATTTCGCCCTTCATGCGGCCCTGGAGCTTTTTGGCGTCGGGCCGGGAGGTGATGGTGGACTTGGCGTAGTACAGCTCGATGATCTTGTTGGCGCTGGCGAAGAACCGCTGCAAGTCGTTGAGGTGCATGCCCAGCATGCGCATGGGGTCGGTCAGCGTCCAGGTCAGGCCGTTGAACAGGGTGAAGGTGCCGATGGAGATGCGCCCGGAGATGAGGAACGCGCCGCCCACCAGCAGCACCGCGATGGACAGGGACTGGGACAAGCCCTCGATGTAGGGGCTGTATTGCAGCCACAGCAAAGATGCCTTGGTGTTGGCTTTTTTATAGTCGGCGTTCTTCTCATCGAAGCGCTCGATTTCGTAGTCCTCCCGGGCAAAGGCCTTTACCACCCGGTTGCCGGAGATGTTCTCCTGGGCCTGGGTGTTCAGCAGGGAGAGGCGCTCCCGCAGGTCTACGTACAGGGGGTGCACACGCTTGGAGAACGCCAGGGTAAGGCCGAAGATGATGGGCGTTACCGCCAGCATGGACAGGGCGAAGAGCCAGTCTGTCACCAGGAACACAATGGAGGTGGTGACAAACAGCACCGTGCAGTGGATGAGCTGCCGCAGCACCCAGGCCACGGCAAAGCGCACCATGTCCAAGTCGCCGGTCAGGCGGGTCATCAAGTCGCCGGTGCGGGTTTTGGAGAAGAAATCCTGGTCCTGCTCCTGCATGTTCTTGTACAAATCCCGGCGGAGCTTGAAAATCAGCTTTTGCGAGCAGCCCTCGTAGGTCATGATGGACAGGTACTGGAAGCTGGTGCGGAACAGGGTGAACCCAATGAGCAGCGCCACCAGGAAAATGAGGTGCTGAAACACCTGCTCGGTGACCACGCCGCTTTCCTGCAGAGGGGAAAACACCGTGTCCATAATCATGGCGGTGATGGTGGAGTTGCCCAAAGCCAGCACCGCCAGCAACGCGGTGGAGCACAGGGCGAAGATGTACCGCTTGCGGAAGCCTTCCATCTGTTTCCACACCCACTTTAATTGAAACATACACATTCCTCCCTTCGCGCCGGGCAGCCCAGCGCGGGTTTCTTCCTTGCCCGGACGCCCGCCCCCACCCCCAGGGGAAGGCGCTTTTCCAAGCTCCAATCATTATAAACCTCGCTCCAAAAAAGGGAAGGGGTTTTCCAAAATTCTCCTTCGGTATTTCGCCGAAAAAGAAGTGAAACATTTCGCTCTTTTGCACAGGCAAACGTTTGCGCTAATTGCAAGGACGCAGGGCTGCCCCGGTTTTAGGCGCAAAAAAAGGACGGCAGAAACCTGCCGCCCCTTCCGTTTATCATTAAAAAACCGTCTTTGGGCGCAACCAGCCGC
>DSTMR04002__coassemble_1836_pt1 | contig 11796 bp, 9 predicted proteins | sample DSTMR04002__metabat2_low_PE_040 | metagenome-assembled genome bin DSTMR04002
TGCAACCTCCCCGCGGGTTTGGCTGCGGGATGGATGGCACCCCGCTTTTGGCAGAGGGGCGCTGCCAAAACCGCCAAACACCGGCGCGAAGATAGCAGGAAGCTTTTCATGCAACCTCCCCGCGGGTTTGGCTGCGGGATGGATGGCACCCCGCTTTTGGCAGAAGGGCGCTGCCAAAACCGCCAGCTGCGGCGGGTTCGCTATGGGTTTTAGGCGGTGGGGACGTCGCCCAGGCGCACCACCGTCAAGGAGGACTCGTCAAAGGGGAAGCCCGTGTCCACCGGCACCGCCGTCAAGGTGGAGGGAGTGGTGCTCACCTGGAAGGGCACCGTGAAGGACAGGGTGGAGGCCTCCGCCGAGGTGGTGAAGGTGTGGGTGGCGGCGGCTCCCGGCAGCGTGGCGCCGTTGAGGGCCAGGTTCACCGTCAAAGAGGCGGGGATGGACTCCCCGGCCTGGGTGGAAACCGTGCTGTGGAAGGAAGCCTGGTAGATGCCGGGCTGGGTAATGACAATGTCCGGGCTGCCCGGGGTGTGGGACATGGAGCCGCCCACAGCCAAAGCGGTGGTGGCAAAGTTGATGGGCGTGCCCGCCGTGGAGGTCTGGGAGGTGTCGTCCGTGGCCGCCAGCACGTCGGAGGAATCCGGGCCGGTGGGACCCGTTGCGCCGGTAGCGCCGGTGGCGCCCGTGGGACCGGTAGCTCCCGTGGGGCCTTGGGGACCTGTGGCGCCGGTGGGCCCTTGGGCACCTTGGGCGCCCTGGGGCCCCGTGGAGCCCGTGGCGCCTGTAGCACCAGTGGGGCCCTGGAGACCGGTGGCGCCAGTCGCTCCGGTGGGGCCTTGCGGCCCGGTTGCGCCGGTGGCACCGGTGGCTCCCGCGGGGCCTTGGGGGCCGGTGGGGCCAGTAAAACCCGTCACACCGGGGACGCCTTGAATCCCCTGAACACCTTGAGGACCGGTGGCGCCAGTGGGCCCTTGGGGTCCTTGGGGACCCTGGACGCCCTGCACGCCCTGGGGGCCCGTGGGACCGGTAGCCCCGGTTTTTCCAGGCCAGCCCTGAGGACCCATGGGGCCTTGGGGACCTTGTGGGCCGGGCACCGGGCAGCAGGGGGGATACTTCCCGCAAGGGTCGCAGCCGCCACAGCCGTCGTTTGGCCGGTAGATATTCATAAGCAAGCATCCTCTCATGAAGATTTGGGAGGGCGTTGCCCTCCATTGCCAGAATATGCGGACAGGCCGAAAGGGTGCCAGTCCTGGGGGAATTTTTTGGCGGGGCGAGCAGAAAAATAAGCGCCGGCAAAATCTTTAGCCAGCGCTTAAACTTGAGAAGGAAGATTCGAGAACCGCAACCAGCACGAAACCCCTACTTGGGATTGTAGGCCCCAAACAAAGTCTTGAGCAAAATTTCCATAAGGTTCCAGTTGCCCTTGAAAAAACTGATTTTTGTAGGCGTCTTTCCTGTTTTGGGATAGGCTCGCGTCACAGGGATCTCACAGGCGCGCATTCCCAGCTGCGTGGCCCGCACAGAGAGATAGGCCAACAGCTCATACGTCCTAAAGACGTCCCGCAGGGGCTGCACCCTTTCGTCGGTAAGATACCCCATGGAATAGGCCCTATAGGCATTGGTGGTGTCGGTAAACCGAAAGCCTGCCGCCAAGGAGATAAGGGGCGCATGAATCAGTTTCACGGAAATCGTCCGCAACAGCGGGGTATTGATAGCCACACCTCCCGGCACAAACCGGGAGCCCTGGACAAAATCGTATCCCTCACGAAGCTTCTCTATAAACCGGGGCACATCCTCTATGCTGTCCTTGTTGTTGCCATCGATGGTAATCACCCCTTGATAGCCCCTTTGCATGGCCCACCAAATGCCCATCCGCAGCTGCGCCCCTTGCTTTCCTTCATCCTGTTTCACCAGCAGGGTGTTGACATCCAGCGCTTTCAGTGCCTCTTCTGCGGTAGAGCCATCTTGGGAGCCGCCGTCGCAGATGACAATATCCACGTGGTCAGCCACATGGTGCTCCTGCGCCCGCCGCAGCTCCTGGTGGATGCGGTTCCCCTCGTTGATAATGGGGATAAGCAGCACAAAGTCTTTGGATTTCGCGCCATATTCCTGCGCTTCAAACCGGGGAACCCCCGGCTGTTTTTCGTACGTCATCGGTCCAGCAACCCCCATACATAGTGCAAAGTGTCCTCAATCTTTTCCAACTGGCTTTGTTTCCCCATCTCCACGGAAACAAACCGGCTGTACCCCTGCTGCCCAAGGAACGCCAGCAGCTGCCCGTGCAGCGGCCGCTTTTGCAAAGGGCTCAATCCCGGCTCGCTGATATGCACATGGCGGACCAGATGCGCTCTTCCCTCCAACACAGCGGGCGTTTCGCCGCAAGCCACCATGGTTCCCACATCCAGATTGAGCAGAAATCCCCGGGAGCCCACTTTTTCAACCAAATCCAAAGCGTCCCGGGTATCGTTGATGTAATTGGTGTGGTAAATAGGCGGGTTCGCCTCTATGGAAAGCGCCGTGCCTTTGGAATAAGCATACTCCCCCAGCTCATGGAAAAAACCACAGGCAATTTCTTCCACCTGTTCTGGGCGTACCCCCTCCGGTACATTCCGGTTACGTGGGCATCCAAAGACCAGGTTGCCACAGCCCACAGCCGCGGCAAAATCAATGGCTTCTTTGGTGTAGGCCAAAAGCACCTGCCGCTCTTCCTCATTTCCAAACAGCTTCTCCTGCCGCCCATACCAGATAGACTGCATCGAAGACACCCCAAATCCATACTGGGCTTTCAAGTTCTCGCTCCAGCGTTTCGCCGCCTCCCGTTGGGAGTACGGCGCCTCTGGAAAAATGCGTGTGGGGGCAATTTCCAGCCCGGAAAACCCATAGGCACCCATCAGCCGGTAGACTGCTTCGTCCTGTTCCGCATCCCAGCCAATATTTGAAATGGACAGTTTCATGCTCTGGCCCCTTCCACAAACTTTTTGATGTCGGACAAGACTGCGTCCTTCCCCATCAAATACCCATCTCGGCCGCCAAACACATCCGCGTATTTTGTCTTGTAATTGTAGTAAATCGGCTGCGGGGCTATATGATTGACAAATTCCTCGCCGGTGAGATAGCGGTACACTTCGCCGGCGGAAACCGGCTCTGTGGCCGGGTGCCACAGGGGGATAGCAGCTTCCAGAGCGGTTTGCAAGTCCTCCCACAGCCGGGAAAGGGGATAGAACTGGTAGGCGTTCCGGCTATCTGTAAAGTTCAGCGCGGTAAACCCAAGGCCCTGGAAGGTCTCTTTTAACAGCTGTTCTTCCTGGGGCGCCAAGGCTTGGCATTTATAAAAGCCGTTCTCCTGGGGCTGGTAATACTCCCGCAGCAGGGGCGCCTGCGCCGCAAGCTCTTCGAATGTATCCCCTTTCAGCATGGAGGGGATGACATGGAGGAAATCGTAGATAAAATTCTTTTTCATGTGGAGACCATAGAGCGCGGGCAGCCGCACGATAAGGGCATCCGGGTACCTCTCCCGGACCCACTGCTCCAGCCGGTACCGGTTGAGCCCATAGGCATGGAGCCCCTCGGTAGTGACAGGCGCGTCTTCGTCCTTGCCATTGGGATTGTGAAAAACATCGATGGTGGAGATGAGCACCAGCTTCTTGGGGGCAATCTTGGCTATGTTTTCCTCTGCCCGAAAAACCAGCTCCATATCTGCCTGGGGCGCTGTGTTGGCCAGGTACTTCTCCGCCCGCATGCCAGCGTAGATTAGCAGGTCCGGCGCGGTCCCATAGGCCTCTTGTACATTTTTGGAATTGTAAACACAATCGATGGCGTCTTTCCCGGCAGCGTAGATATTGCTGCCCACAAACCCTGTGTACCCTACTAACGCAATCATAGCTCTCCTTTTCTGCCTCTGGCCACTTGAAGAATCTTACGGGCGATGGTGTAAAAGCAAACCTGCACGAACCCAAAATACCACAGAACAAAATTCATGTGGGTGTGAATATACGAGTGGCTCTTCCCCAAAACAAGCCAAGAGATGCTGGTGACGAAGAACACCACATACAACACAACTGTTTCCACATCCAACTGCTTTTTGACATAGTCATAGAGAAAGATGACAAGGGGCAGGAAGCACAGCAGCGGGAACACGTTGCCATCTACCCCGGCGATTACATCGGTGGAGAAGTGGAAGTACATCTTGAGCGTTTCCCACACAGAAGCGTTCAGCGAAGGCCAAATTTTGGGCTCGAAATAATTCAAGTTGCCGCCGCCCACTCTGCGAAGCACATCCCGCTCGATAATGCTCTTGACGCCAGCCAGAATATTTCCATCGCCGCGCAAGGTGGCGTGGATAAAAATGGCGGCAGCGAATCCCGCTAAAGCGGCTAGGCCCAGCATGAAAATTGTGCGGAACAGCAGCCAGCTTTGCTGTTTATCACGCCGCACCAAAGCAAGAATCCAATCGGCCAGCAGAAAGGCTATCAACCCCAGCATAATGGTGGTGATGTACTCATACCCGCACAAGGATTTGCCCAAGATGCAGACAAACGCCGCCCCATAGGCCGCTATCCGCGCCGCTCTGCGGTGAATCCACAGGGCGCAAAGCAACCCTACCAGCATGGGCAGGAACCAGGTCACCTCCACCCAATATACGCTGTTTGAGAAATTCACAATCCAGGGGGACAGCAAGAAGGTAAAGCCAAAGCAAAGCCCCAGCAGCACGTTGTACTTGCGGCCCACCAGCACCGTAATCAAAGCCAAGACAAGGGCCAAGGAGAAGGTGCAAAGCAGCCACAGGCACTCCTCTACATCCTCCGCGTCGATGTACCGGGCAATGTGGCGGAACACCTTCCCTTGCAGGCCATACTGGGAGATGTAAGGCGACAGGCTCCCCACTGTGTAGGGTTCCCCTTCCGCAGAATAATAGGTGACATCGTTTAGGCTGCCATATTTAAAATAGTTTAAAGGCGTGTCGCTGTTCAATGTGAAGATATAGGTTTCCCCTGTGTCCTCCACCTGGACAATCTCATACTGGTCGCCGTTTGCAAACTGGAGAATGGTGCCCACTTTCGCCACCATCTCCGTCCCTTGGTTGTGGGCAATGGTGATTTTGGGCTCTGTTTTGCTGTAGCCATAGGTCCAGGTATCGTCATTGGGATAGTCCAAATTCCACGTGAGATAGTACATTCCCTCCGGCGTATACAGGTTGCCAAGGCCATAGCTGTATCCAAGCTCCACGCCAGACCGCTCCGCTTGAATCATGGACATGACCAATGTGTCTGAAACATCCTGAAACTCCGGGAAGCGGCCGCTGTTTTCCTCGTCAAACGAATTGAACATATAGTTCCAATTCAGCACAGCGGTTATACTCAACACCAGGGCAACCGCCCGGGTGGCCTTTCTCTGTTTCGGGGCCTCCCCAAACCACAGCTCCCCCAGCAACATGCTCCACACCGCAAGGGAAAGCACCAGCAGGATACATTTCTCCGCTATGGTAAACGTGGGCTGGGCGTAGCCATACCAAATCAACAGCTGGCCGTCTAGGCTTTCCTCCTGCAGGTACCCGTTGTCCACCAGTTGTAAACGGGGAGCCTCCGTGCAGTTGCGCGCCGAAATTTGCAGCTGGTACACCTGCCCCACCTGATACTCCTCCCCTGTGGTGATGATATACCAGGTGTTCTCGTACATGGTGCTGATTTCCGCCTCCAGGGATTCCAGCATCTCCCCCTTTTGGTTGTAAGTGGTGAACACCAGCTCTCCCGCAGTATCCTCGGGCAAATCAGCAATAAAGACCTCAAAGCCTGCAAAGCGCTTTTCTTGAGGAGAAAAGGTGGTGGTATACGCCTCCTGGCTTACGTCCACGGTGCTCAGCAAGTCCTCCTCACTGATGTTGCCATAGGCAATTGGCTCGCAATAGAACCCATGGTAAAAGAAATCCAGGGGGATTAAAAGCACCAGGGCAAGGGCCATCACAACTGACAGCAGCAAAAACAGTGTTTTTTTCGTTCCCAATTTTCTAAAAGCCTGTTTCATGTCTCTGTATCAAACCTTATTTCGTCAATTTCTCAATGCTGTTGAAGGTGTACCTCTTTCTTTGAAACACAAGATTCACAATAATCTGCAAATATTTAATCACAATGGTCAGTATCCCAAACAACCCAAAAAAGCTGAATGACAAGAACATCACCGTGGTTGTCCAACCCTCAATGGGAGAGCCAATCAGGTAAACCACCAGCGAGTACACCGCCATAAACAGCGCTGCCAGAATCATCACCACTGTCATGGTTTTGGCAAAGCTATATCCAAAGTTCGTAAAAAGCACCAAAGAATCCACTGCCAAAGAGGACCTTTCCCGCTTTTCCAAGGTGTCTGCTGTGGTGTCTTCGCCGGTGTTTACCACGGGATAACGAATGTTGTCCGACTGAAGCCCGCAGCTGGCGTACACCACTTTTCGGTATGGCACCGTTTTGTTCATGCTGGAAATTCGGTTAATCACACGCCGGCTGAGAATGCGAAAACTTTCCGTGGTCATTTTATATTTGAAGTCCGCGAATTTATCAAACACATAGTAGAACATCCGCGAGGAAAGCTTCTGCTTCTTGTCGGGAGAAGCGCTGACAATATCGTACCCCTCCAAACTTCTGCGATATATCTTCATGATGATGTCCTTGTCGAAATCCAGGATGGTTTTATCAAACTCAAAGACAAAATCGCCTATGGCCAAATCCATGCCAGCGTTCATCGCCACTTCGACACCGTGGAAGTAACTTAAATTCACAATGGAGATGCTGGCTGTGGAAGCACCCCGGCTGACACGCTTAATCACATCGGCCGAGTCATCTGTGGAGCAGTCGTTGACACAGATGACTTCGGAATGCTCAAAGTTCTTTTCCAACACGGAGAGGATGGTCCCCAGAAACCGCTCTATCCGTTTTCCCGCGTTGTGAACATACACCACAGCGGAAACAAAATTTTTCTCTTTATTCATCATCGCTCAGCGCCTCGTCCAAATCGTAAACTGTGTTTATCTTTCCAGAAAGCACACCCACACAAGTGGGGTGGCTGGAATATTTTCGAATCACCGTGGGCCTGGAATCGTCGATTTCCGAGCTCATAAGGATGGGCTTCATGGAAAACAAAGACGAGTGATAGGAAAAACCGTAGTCGTCTTTGAGATATTTCCGCGCCAGGCTGGCCATATAGGGAAAGGCTGTGGCCGGCTTCGCGGGGCAGGTGTTGCAGTTGCCCAGGTGTTCTGGCGAGCAGGTCCCACCGCTTCTTTCCTGACAAGGGAATGTGGGAAGCGGAGCATAGCTTGTGGTGTGGGGTGTAAAGGTGACAGACGTCAACGAGTGCAGTCCGGTTTTCCCAAAGGGCATGATGGAGAAAAAGGGGCCGTCCATTACAGTGAAGCCATATTGACGCAAAGAATCGTTGACTTCGCAGAGGATAATCTCGCAAAGCTCATATTTAATGCCAAATTTCTCATATCCCAGCATCCCCAGAATTTGATTGGTGGCAGCGTAGGTGGCGTTTAAAAGGAAGCCTGTTTCCACATCCTCTTTCCCCTCCACATGGAGGACAAAGCTGTCTGTAGTTTTCTCTATCCCCGTAAGCTTGGCCCCACACAAAATGGTGACATTTGGGAACTCTCGCAGGCGTTCCAAATAATAATTTTTTAGGATAGTGGCATCGTAGGTATACTCCCGCGTTAGAAAGGCCCTGTCGCACATTCCCTTTTTAAAAAACAACTCTGCGTGAAGCTCTTCACAGGGGATATGAGCCGCTTCGCAGAACTTTTTAAACTGCGCGCCGTTGGTCCACGAGTACACAGAGGAGGTGGCGTACACCTTGCGAAACTCCCGGTTGATGCAGAAGGAAAAATCTTTATGAAACCGTTCAAAGTAGCCGGCGGATTTCATGGCTGTGGAAAGGGACCTGGGGTAATGGTATCCCTGGTGTACGCGCGCCTGGTTGATGTAGGTGGCACGGCCAAAGGGCGCAGGGTCGCATTCCAGCACCAGTACGCGCTGGCCTTTCTCTCCACAGAACAGAGCGGAATACAGGCCATAGAATCCGGCCCCAATGATAATCTTGTCATACTTCTCACTCATATAAGAAAAACCTTCTTGCTTGTAAGGATTGCCCGCAAACTGAAAAAGCTAAATCCAGCTGCCCGCAAAAACAAGGTTTCCCAGCTGGGAAACCCATAAAAATTACGCTTTCATTATATAATGAGACCCATCCCTTTGTAAAGAGAAAGCCCCGCTTTTTTCCTGGCCGCCGTCTTTCCCCTTGATGGGAAACCGCAGCTTAGTAGAGATAGCGGGCAGTCTATCCATTTCGTCTCGTAACGTCCTTTTACCAGGGCGTTTCCTTAAACTAAAACGCGCTCACGCGGAGCTTCCTTTCCGCTGCCATGGGCCCTCTTTTGTAACGACAGCATGTAACGTTCCGCCACCCTATAACAATCCCCCCAATGTAGTTTCGCTTTTCTACATTGGGGGGACCTTGTCTAGTAAATGTTACTTAAAGCAGCCCGGTTCGCAGCAGCCCTTCCTAAAACGATAGTATAGCACAGCGCGGCAGGTTCCGCACGCCTGTTTACTGCTTCTTCCCGTGGCGCTTTTTCACCAGGCCCACGGCCTTGGCCAGCTCCATGACCACCAGGGGCACCAGAATCAGCCCCAGGCCGCAGAGGTACAGCCAGGCGGGGAGGGTCACCATGCCAAAGGCGATGCCCACCGGGGTGAACAGCACCAGGCACACCAGCACCACAGACAGCAGCGCGGCCCAGTTCAGCTTGTGGTTGGTGAAGACGCCAATCTTGAACAGGGAGTGCTCGCTGCGCATGTTGAAGGCCTGGACGATCTGGGTTAAGGAGAGCACCATAAAGGCCATGGTCTGGCCGGCCTCCAGGCTGCCGCCGTAGCGTTCGCCCAGCAGAAAGCCGATGAGGGTCAAAACGGCGAACATGCACCCCTGCAGCACCACCTGGATGCCCAGCCCGTGGGCGAAGATGCCCTCGTCCTTGGGCTTGGGGCTGTGCTCCATCACGTCGTTTTCCACGGCCTCCATGCCCAGGGAGATGGCCGGCAGGGAGTCCGTTACCAGATTGATCCACAGCAGCTGCATGGAGAGCAGGGGCGTCTTGTGCCACAGCAGCATGGCGGCGAACACGGTGATGACCTCGCCGATGTTGGTGCCCAGCAGGAAGCCCACCACCTTCTTGATGTTGGCGTAGATGCCCCGGCCCTCCCGGACGGCGTCCACAATGGTGGCGAAGTTGTCGTCGGTCAGGGTCATGTCCGCGGCGCCCTTGGCCACGTCGGTGCCGGTGATGCCCATGGCGCAGCCGATGTCCGCGGCCTTGAGGGCGGGGGCGTCGTTGACGCCGTCGCCGGTCATGGAGACCACCTGGTCCTTGCGCTGCCAGGCCTTGACAATGCGGATTTTATTCTCCGGGGACACCCGGGCGTACACGGAAATGTTCTCCACCTCCTGGTCCAGCTGCTCCTCGCTCATGGCGTCCAGCTGGGCGCCGGTGATGGCCTTGTCGCCCTCCTCCAGGATGCCCAGCTCCTTGGCGATGGCAGAGGCCGTCACCACGTGGTCGCCGGTAATCATCACAGGCTTAATGCCGGCCTGGCGGCAGGTGGCCACAGCGGCCTTGGCCTCGGGACGGGGCGGGTCAATCATGCCCACCAGGCCCATCAGGGTCAGGCCGCTTTCCAGCTCCTCGCTGGTGGGGTTCTCCGGCACCTTGTCCAGGATTTTATACCCCACAGCCAGCACGCGCAGGGCGTCCCGGCTCATCTCCTCGTTTTTCTCCTTGGCGGCCTCCAAGTCGCCGGCGACGCACCGGGCGGCCATCATGTCAAAGGCGCCTTTGACAATGGCCACGATTTTCCCGTCCATCTGGTTGACAGAGGTCATCAGCTTTCTATCGGAATCAAAGGGCAGCTCGGCCAAGCGGGGGTACTGGCCGTTCAAGTCCGCCTGCTCCATGCCGTTTTTGTGGGCCGCCACCAAAATGGAAGTCTCGGTGGGGTCGCCGATGTGCTGCTCGGTGCCGTCCTCTTTGTAGAGCACAGAGCCATCGCAGCACAGGGCGCCGTAGCGCAGCAGCTCCCGGCCCGCCGGGCTGTTCTCCGTGGAGACGGTCTCCAGGCTGTTTTCCCCCTCTACCCAAAGCTTTACCAAGGTCATGCGGTTCTGGGTGAGGGTGCCGGTCTTATCCGAGCAGATGACAGAGGCGCCGCCCAAGGTCTCCACCGCGGGCAGGCGGCGGATCAGGGCGTTTTTCTTGGCCATGCGCTGCACCCCAATGGCCAGCACGATGGTGACGATGGCGGGCAGGCCCTCAGGGATAGCGGACACGGCCAGAGACACGGCGGTCATAAAGATTTCCAGCACAGGAATGCCGTTGAGCAGCCCCACCACAAAGATGACGGCGCAGGCCCCCAGGGCAACAAAGCCCAGGTATTTTCCCAGCTGGGCCAGCTTCTGCTGCAAAGGCGTCTGGCCCTCTTCTTCCCCTTCCAGCAGGCCGGCGATTTTGCCCATCTCCGTATCCATGCCGGTGCCGGTGACCACGGCCGTAGCCGTGCCGTAGGTGACAGAGCACCCGGAGAACACCATGTTGCTCCGGTCGCCCAGGGGGGCTTTCTCCTCCACCTGGGCGGCGGCGTCCTTCTCGCTGGGGACGCTTTCGCCGGTGAGGGCGGATTCCTCACTTTTCAGGCTGACGCTTTTCAGCAGCCGGGCGTCGGCGGGGATGAAGTCCCCGGCCTCCAGGCGGATGATGTCACCGGGCACCAGCTGGGCGGCGTCGATGACCTGCTCCTTCCCATCCCGGAGCACCCTGGCGTGGGGGGCGGACAGGTTCTTTAGGGCGTCCATGGCTTTTTCCGCCTTGGATTCCTGCATCATGCCCAGCAGGGCGTTTAACACCACAATGAGCAAGATGAGCACCGGCTCGAAGAATTCCATGGGGTCGTGGCCAAAGCAGGCCACCACAAAGCTCACCGCCGCGGCCAGCAGCAGGATGAGTATCATCACATCCTTAAACTGGTCCAAAAACCGCTGGAGATTTGTCTTCTTCCTTTTTTCCGCCAGCTTGTTTTCCCCGTACCGCTCCAGGCGCTGCCGGGCCTCTTGGCTGGAAAGGCCAGCCGCGGAGGTTCGCAGCTCCTTTAGGAGCTCTTCCTGGGAAGTGTTGTGAGGGGTCACAGTAGGTTCCTCCTGTCTGTTTTGTTATTGTATGTACGTTCCCATTGTACCGGCGCCGGGGGCGTTTGTCACGGGACAAAGGGGGCGCTTTGTGCCAAATTTCCCCACGGGGCGGAAACTGTCCTTTTTTTGGACAGGCGCCCCGGTTTGTCCCAAAGAGGTCCCACAGCGCAGTATCTGTATTATAACAGCCTGCCCAGTATTTGTCAGGGAAAATCAGAAATTCCCTATAAAAATTTTTCACGCTAAGCTGGAAACTCCCTCGGGGGGGCTCACACAGCCCAAAGAAACGGGCCGCAAAACACCGCAGAACGGCCGGTTTTGCCAAGATGTTACGACGCGTTGCTTGTGGCAACGGGCCATTCCGGCTACAATAGGGGCAACGAAAGAAAAAGGAGGTTCTTCCAAAATGCTCAACGAAAACATCAAGGCCATCCGAAAAGCCAAAGGGCTTTCCCAGCAGGAGCTGGCGGTCAAGGTGAACGTGGTGCGGCAAACCGTCTCGAAGTGGGAGCAAGGAGTTTCCCATAGTTAAGGATACCACACCACAAACCCACGCTTACATTACTTCCAGAA
>DSTMR04002__coassemble_1839_pt1 | contig 11765 bp, 8 predicted proteins | sample DSTMR04002__metabat2_low_PE_040 | metagenome-assembled genome bin DSTMR04002
TTGCCTTCCTCAACGACCTGCTGTTCTCCGGCATCCTGTTCTGCCTGCTGCCCACGCTGTTCCTGGTGCCCAAGCTCTATGGGAAGATTGAGCCCCTGCTGGGCATGGCCCCCCGCACGGAAAAGACCTGGGTGGGCGGCGTCAGCCCCAAGGTGGTTTTGGGCTGCGTCATCGGCTTTATGGTGGCTGTCGCGACTCAGCTTATCGCCAAGAGCGGCTTCTCCATTGTGGACTGGGAAGCTGACTGGGCTGGCAGCGGCACCGCTTTGGCCATCGGCCTTGTGGTGGCCGCGGCGCTGGCGGTAATCGTGCTGGCCGTGCTGAAATGGAAGGCCGGAAAGGACGGGACTACAGCGGGATGAACATCATCGAGATAGAGAACCTGACCTATTCCTATCCCGCCGCTGAAACACCCATTTTAAAGGACATCACGCTACAGGTGGAAAAAGGGGATTTCCTGGCAATCGTTGGCAACAACGGCTGTGGGAAATCCACTTTTTGCAAGACCCTCAATGGGCTGATTCCCCACTTTATCACCGGGGAGTTTTCCGGGAAGGTGGTGGTGGACGGGGTGAACACCCTGGAGGCGGACGTGGGCACCTTGGCCCAAAAGGCGGGATATGTGTACCAGGACTTTGAAAACCAGATCGTGCGGCCCACGGTGCTGGACGACGCCTCCTACGCCTGCCTGAACTACGCCATGGCGGACTATGTGGAGCGGGGCAAAGAGGCCCTGGCCCTGTGCGGCCTGGAGGGCCGGGAGGGCGACTACATCTGGCAGCTTTCCGGCGGGCAGACCCATTTGCTGGCGCTGGCTGGGGCTGTATCCCTGCGGCCGGAGGTGCTGATTCTGGACGAGCCCATCGCTCAGCTGGACCCGGGCCACGCCGACCGCATCTACCAGGTGCTCAAGAAGCTCAACGAGAAGCACGGCAAGACCATCATCGTCATCGAGCACCACACGGAGTACATCGCTGACTACTGCAAGCACGTGATGCTCATGCGGGACGGAAACATCGCCTGGAAGCTGCCCACCAGCCAGGCTTTGCGCCGGGTGGGCGAGCTGCAGGAGTGCAACATTTTCCCGCCCCAAGTGACACTGGCCGCGGACAAGCTGCGGCGCCAGGGGTGCCTCCCCTGGGAGCGGCCTTTGCCCACCACCATCCCCCAGGGGCTGGAAGCCTTCCGGGGCCTTGCCTACCGCCCGGCGGAACAGGCCCCCTCTCCCCCACCGGAGCAGGAACCCGCCCCGGCGGTGGAGTTCCGGCAGGTGTCTTTATCTTACCGCTCGGTGAAGGGGGCGGACCGGGTGGTGTTCGACGGGCTGGACCTGACCATCCGCAAGGGCGACAAGGTGGCGCTGATAGGCTCCAACGGGGCGGGAAAATCCACTTTGCTAAAGCTGATGGTGGGGCTTTTGAAGCCCGCCTCCGGGGACATCCGCCTAAACGGGGAGAGCATCCACCGGAAAAAGACAGAGGACCTCTCCCGGCAGATTTCCCTGGTGTACCAGAACCCGGAGCAGATGTTCATCAAGGACTCCATCCGGGCGGACATCGCCTTTGCCATGGAGGCCCGGGGCGTGGAGCACTATAAGGAGCGCACCCAGGAGCTGCTCGCCCGGTTCCGCCTCTCCCCGCTGCAGGAGCGGGACGGGCGGCTGCTCTCCGGCGGGCAGATGCGCCGGGCCAGCCTGGCTATTGGCGTGGCGCTAAACCCAGGCATTTTGCTGCTGGACGAGCCCACCGCCAACCTGGACATCGCCACCCGCAAGGAGATCCTGCGCACCCTGGGGGAGATGAAGGACATCACCGACACAGTGGTGATTGCCACCCACGACATGCAGCTGGTGTGCGAATGGGCCCAGCGCATTGTGGTGCTTTTGGGCGGCAAGGTGGTGGCGGACGGCCCCCGGGACGAGATTTTCGGGAACCGGGCGCTGCTGAAAGAGGTGGGCATCCGGCCGCCGGAAATCTTCTCCATGGGCCAAGCCTTGGAGGAGCGGGCGCTGTGCTACACCGTGGAGGAATTTACACGCTGCTTTGGGGAGGGCGCATGATGGAAATGGAAAGCAAGACAAAGAAAAAGCTCTCGGAGAACATTTTGGAAAAGTTCTCCATGGATTTTCTGCGGAACCAGGTGCTGAAAAACGCCTATGGCAACAATGACACCGTCATCGCCAAGCTGGACCCCCGCATTTTGATTATGTGGTACCTGTTCTTTGGGCTGGTGCCCTGGTTTGTCAACGACCTGTGGTTTTTGATGGCCTGCTTCTTGCTGGTGGTGGTCACCACCAAGCTGGCCCGGGTGGCGGGGCTGGTACTGCTGGTGTTCGCTGTCGGGGTGTTCTCCCAGACGGGCTATCTGCTGCTGGTGTCCCTGCTCTTTGGGGGCAACGCCTCCACCATCGCGCCGCTGCTGGTGCTCAGCCTGAAGGTGGCCACCTGCTCCCTGGCCTCGGTGACGGTGTTCTCCGGCCTGGACCCGGACAAGCTCTCCAACGGCCTGATGTGGTACGGCTGCCCGGAGCGGCTCTCCTTTTCCATCTCCTACGCCTACCGGGTGCTGCCCATGCTGATGGAGGAGTTTCAGAACATTTTGCTCTCCTTCCGGCTACGGGGCAACCCGCCCTCCCGGGAGGGCCTGTGGGGCAAGGTGAAGTACCTGTTCTACCAGGTGAAGGTGGTCATGCACGCCTTCTACCCCCTGATGCTCAACACCGCCAAGCGCTCCCGCACCACGGTGGAGGCTTTGGAGATTCGGGGCTACCGCAACGCCGCCACCAACAAGGCGGTGAAGCGGATGAAGCTGGCCACCTTAAAGGTGAGCACCAACGACCTGCTGTTTTTGGCCATCTCCCTGCTGTGGATTTCCCTGGCCATTCTGCTTTCCACTTTGATTTAGAAAAGAGGTATCCCCTTGAAACTGGATTTTCACACCCACGGCAAGCTGGCCAAGCGGCTGCCCTTCTCCACGGTGTACACCGACTGGCTCTTTGGCGAGGCCAAAAACGCTGGCCTGGACGCCCTCTGCCTGACAGAGCACTTCAACACCCTGCAATTTGACGAGCTGTACGGCTACCTCTCCGCCAGAAGCACCCGGGAGGGCGACGCCCTGGTGCTGGAAAACGGCCTGCGGGTCTTCCCCGGCATGGAGACGGACATCGCCGAGGGAGGGCACATTTTGTCCATCGGCCCGCTGGAGGCCATCTTGGAGCTGAACCAGCGCTTGGCCCCCTACAAGGCGCCGGGGAACTTCTTGCCCTTTGCGAGGCTGCGGGATTTGTTCGACCAATACCCGGTGGTGGTGGGCGGGGCCCATCCCTACCGGGAAGGGGGGCACATCCCCCAGCTGTCCCGGGAACAGCTGGCCCGGCTGGATTTTCTGGACTTAAACGGCAAGGACCTGGCCACAAACCGCCAGCAGGCGGAGCAGCGCACCTATGGCCTGGGCCGCCAGCTGGGCGTCCCCGTGGTGTCCGGCAGCGACACCCACCAGGCGGTGCAGTACGGCTGCGTGTGGACGGAGTTCCAGCGGGAGTGCTCCACGGCGGCGGAGCTGCTGCAGGAAATGCAGGCGGGAAGATATACCATCACCGTGTCGGAAAGCGCGGCGGAAAAGGTAAAAACCGCCAGCCTGCTGAAGCGGGCCCTGAAGGAGATTCACGCCCTGGGCGGGGACTATGTGGCGGTGCTCACCGGGCCGGAAAAGGAGCAGGAGCACGGCCCCTCCTACGGGGAGCGGATCGCCGTTCATCACAAAGCGGTGGTGGTGGAATACGCCCCCAAGGCCGGAACCATGGCGGAGGCGTTGGAGCGCGCCGCCAACGAGATGGCCTTGCAGGGCTGGGAGCTGGTGTCCTTCACCGTGACGCCGGCAGCCAAAGGCATTTTGCTGTTCCGCAAGCGGGGCACAGCGTGAGGCCGGCTTGCATCCGCGGGCGCGTTCTGTTATACTGAAAATCACTGCCATGCCAACTGGGACGGAGGTAACGCCATGACCATACAATTCCCCCGCATGCCGGAGCAAGTCACCCGCTCCGAGGCGGAGATTATCGACTACATCTCCAACAACCCCCGGGAGTTCCTCCAGGACTCCATCGGCGCGGTGAGCCAGAAGCTGGGGGTTTCGGGCACCACGCTGTCCCGGTTCGCCCGCCGGGTGGGCTGCGGAGACTACAAGGGCTTGAAGCGGCTGGTGTCCCAGCAGGAGCAGCCGGTGGGCCCTGCCGCCAAGCTGCTGGAGACTCAGCAGGGCTTTACGGTGGAAAACTGGATGCTGCGCCAGCAGCTCTGCCTGGAAAAGACCCTGGAGGGCCTGGACCCCCAAGCCTTTGCCCAGGCGGCCCAGGCGCTGCTGGACTGCCACCGGGTGTTCATCCACGCCAAAAGCGCCTCCGCCTCCCTGGGGCAGCTGCTTTTGTTCCGGCTGCGGCGACTGGGCATTGAGGCGATCCTGCTGCCCTCCGGCGGCTCGGAGGTGCTGGAGGGGCTTTCCCAGGCGCGTTCAGACGACCTGGTGGTGCTGTTCAGCTTTTCCAAGGTCTCCCGGGAGGGCCGGATGATTCTGGAGTATCAAAAGCAAGCGGGGTACCGCACCCTCTCCTTTACCAGCCGCAGCTATCTGCCAGAGCCGGAGCGGGCGGACATGAACCTGTTCGTCTACCGGGGGGAGGCCAAGGAGTACCACTCCATGACGGCGCCCGCCGCCCTGATAGACGCGCTGGTGGTGGCGGTTTCGGAAAAGCTGGGAGATGAGGCAGTCCAGCGGCTCTCCAACCTGCACCGGCTGAAAAAGGCCTATGATGGCAATCGCTGACCCCGCTGGATTTCCCTGATTTTCAAAGAACCCCCTGCGCCTTTTGAACCGCTCCCCGGCAAGAGGGCCGCGAAACGCAATAAAAAAGCTGGACTTCCGGCAGCCGGTTTGGTTGCCGGAAGTCCTTTTGCTGTCTTGAGACCTGAATCCTCCCTTTCAACCAAGGGGAAGGAAAGAGGTCTTAGAAATAACCGTTTCTGATAAGTTTGGAAAAAAGACTGGAAGGGCTGTCCGCGTAAACTTTACATCACATCCGAAGCAGCCTGCCCTATAACCGAAGCCCCATTACGGAACCACATGGCCTCTCAGACCTGGGCCAGTGGATGACGTGGGCCGGATCCCGGATGCAGCAGATGCCCTTCTCCAAGACTTCTACATGAAGACAAGGGACAAGGGGGCGCTTAAACTAGGGCGTCTCCTATTCCCACTTTACGATTTTTCGCTTTCCTCCTTTCGGAAAGAAGGGAGACGACCGCCCCGTTCGTGAAAACCAGAGCTCCTTCTGAGATACATCCCCACCGTGACAAGAAGCAGGCAGAGCAGCGCCGCCCCTCCCGCCAAAAGGAGCATGGCCTCCCGCTGCCGCTGCCCCAGGAGGTTGAGGAGCTCCGCGCAGCGGGCATTCTCCGCGAAAGCTGCCAGCCCTTTTTCCGCCAGCTGGAACAGGTTGCTGTAGTGGCCCCAAGCAAAGATATTGCCCGTTGGCAGCAGCGAAGAGGGCAGCTGGGTGCGGCCCAGCACAAGAACCAGGCCCGCCCAAGCCAAAAGGCATGCCACGCCGCAGCCCAGGTACCAAGGCCAGCGCCTTGCCTGTCCCAGGGCCGCGCAAAACAGGATGGCCAGCAGCAAGGTGGCAAGCGCCAGCAGGGCCGCCCCCGCCAGCCACGGCAGCCCGTTGAGCAGCGTTTCCAGCTCCTGGCAGCTGATTACGGCGCTTTGGGCGCGCAGCTCCTCCGGCGCCAGCTGGGCCAGCTCCCTTTCCGCCAGGAAAGGCTGCATCACTTCCCTGCTGTACAAGGTGGCTTCCCTCTCCCCCAAGGGGATGGTAACGCCCTCCTCCAAGGGGGACGCCCCCGCCGGCATCCAGAGAAGGAGAGTGTCCGGCTGGGCCTGCCCCTCCTCCACCGGGAGGACACGCTCCCCGTCTTGGAACGGCCGGGAGCCATACAGCACATACGCCTGGCTTTCATCCTCCATGACAAAGACGGCAGCGCCCTCTGTGCCTATGACGTTCACCGGGACGCGTTTTGCCCACAGGCCCGCGGTCAAGCCCTGGCCCTCCTGGATGGCGTAGAGAAAGCTCTGCCCGTCTTCCCAGCGGATGGCGTCGGCCGGGATACGCTGGCTCCCCACGGCATTGTCGTACCGGGGCGAGCACTCCCGGACCGGAACTGTCATCTGCCTTTCAATAAAGCCGGAGAGCAGCGTGCAGTTTATCAGCAAAACGGCGGCCACAACCAACCCCCGCAAAAAGGCTTTGTTCATGGTATCACCCTACCCCTTCACTTCCGCCAGGGCAATCCCCTGGACCAGCTCCTGGTGGAACCGGAGAAACAGCAGCAGCGGCGGCAGCAGAGAGAGCAGGCAGCACACCAGCTGGGTGGCAGCGTCCTCTGTGCCCACATAGGCAACCGCCACGGACAAGGGATACTGGGCGGGCTCTTTCAGATAGGCCACCGGCTGTTCCACCATGTTCCACGCCTCTAAAAAGGACAGCAGCACCACACTGGCCACGCCGTTTTTGCTCATGGGCACCAGGACTTTCCACAGGACCCGCACCATGTTGGCGCCGTCCAGCTGGGCTGCCTCCAGGATTTCATCGGGCACCGAGCGGAAGCATTGGGTCATGAGGAAGGTGCCCAGGGGCGCGAACATGGCGGGCAGCACCAAGGCCCACTGGGTATCCAGCAGGCCCAAAGCCCCCAGAATGCGGAAGTTTGGCACCAGCGTCACCTGGAGGGGCAAAACCATCACCACCAGCAGCAGGAAAAACCAGAAGTTCTTCCCGGGGAAGGCGTACTTGGCAAAGCCCAGGCCCGCGAACACCGACAGAACCACCTGCCCCGCCACGATAACGGCGCAGAGGAACAGGCTCCTCCAGAAGTTGAGAAGATACTCCTGGGACCCCAGGAACACACGGTAGTAGCCCTCCACCGAAAAGGCGGGCCCTTCCGCGAAAAAGCTGAGAACCAGCACATACACAAAGGGGCCTCCGATAACAACCAGCAGCAAGGCGGCAACCAGCCCCACAGCCGCAGCGCGCAGCTTTTTCATGAGCGGGCCGCCTCCTTCCGCAGCACCCACAGGGCGCAGACCCCCAGCACCAGGGTCAACACCAAGAACAGCAGCACAGAGGCCACGCTGAGGCGCTGGTAGTTCAAGTTCTCAAAGGAATTGTTGATAAAGTGCTGGAGCATGTACACCGACGGGTGGGGGTGTTCCCCGCCCACCAGGAAAATCTCCCGGAAGCACTTGAAGGCGTTGATAAGGGAGAACACAAAGGCGATGAACAGGGCGTACCACATTTGCGGCATGGTGATGTAGCGGAAGGCCTGCCACCAGTTGGCGCCCTCCACCTGGGCCACGGCGTAGTGGTCGGGGGGGATGGCCATCAACCCCGCCAGCAGCAGCACCACCGCGTAGCCTGTGCTCTTCCACAGGTAGAGGATGAGCATCACCCAAAAGGCCGCCGGGGATTGGAGCCAATCCGCCAAGGGCAGGCCCAGCGTGAGAAACAGCCGGTTGACCAGCCCTTCTCTGGAAAAGAGCAAATCCACCAGCAGCACCGTGCCCGCCACGGGCATCACATAGGGCAGCAGGAACACCGTGCGCAGCAGCTGGAACCGCCGGGCCTGCCTTTTCAAAAACAACGCCAGCCCGTAGGACACCAGCAAAATGACAGGCAGCCCTATGCCCAAAAAGCCCATGGTGTTCCCAAAGGCCATGCGGAACATGTCGTTTTGGAACATCCGGCTGTAATTTTCCAGGCCCACAAACAGCTGGCTTTTCCCGGTGCCTTGGGACAGGGAGTCCCACACCACCTGGCCAAAGGGCAGCACGTAAAACAGCAGGAAGCCCAGCAGCAGCGGCCCGGCAAAGAGATAGCCCTTCCACGTCCGTTTCATACGCCTCACTCCGCCAATGTCATTTCCATGGTGGAAACGGTGCGGTCCACCAGTTCTTCCAGGGATTCTTCCGGCCTCTCAAAGTGCCAGGTTTCGTACAGGTTGTAGATGTCCAAATCCAAATCGGAGTAGACCTTGGCGCTGTCGATGCGGTCTAAGGCCCCTTGGAAGGAGGCCAGGGTGCCAGGCAGCAAGCCGCTGTCCTCCGCGTATTGGAGGAGGACCCCATCTTTTACAGGGATGGCAAGAGAGCCGTTGTCGCCGTAGTCGAACATGGTGCCGTAGTGCATGCCGTTCACCTCAAAGCCCTGCTGGGTGACAAGCTCCGGGCTGTACAGCAGCTCGATGAAGTCGAAGGCCTCCTGGGGATGGGCCGCGTTGGCGTTGATGGCAGCGTAGAAAGTCACCGCGGCAGTGACGCCCCCCTGTGGGTTGGGTATGGGCAGGACGGCGTACTCCGTTTCCTCTCTGGCAAGGCTCATCAAGTGGTTAGCGCCGATGGTTCTGCCGCCCTGGTACAAGGCAGGAGATTGGGAATAAGTCTCATCCTGAAACGCCGAAAGAGCGTCCGCTTGTTCTATTACCTGCTGCAAGGAGTCTTGGGTGACCAGTAGGTTCTGGCCCGTGTAGTCTGCCAAAAGCCCCAGGCAGTCGGGAAATAGCCGGAACGTGCCCCACGCCATGATGCCCTTGAGGGCCTCCTCGTCACTTTGAAGAAGCTCATCCAGAGTGGTGAAAACATAAGCCGGGTCGTTTAAGATGGATGGGTCTAGAATCAGCCCCGAAAAAGTGTAGGTCAGAGGCAGCAGGAACCGTCCCTCCCCGGTGACACCCACGTCCATCACCGTCTTGTTGCAGCTTTCCAGGTCGATGATTTCGCTGTTTTGCACCATCTCTTCCACATCCAGGAACAGATGGCTGTACATGCTTTTCTCCACGTTGGGAAACAGGGCTTCCGTGGGCTCCATGGTGCTGAGGTCCGTGACGTAGCCAGGAATCGTAGCGTTTAGGATAAAGGCGTCCGGCCCCTCCCCCGCCATGATTTCCGTGCGCAGGCGGGTCAGTTCCGTCTCCCGGTCCTCGGTGTTATTGGGCAGCACTAAAAACTCGTACTCCATCTCCACCCCTGTGGCCTTCAGGTAGTTTTCCAGTTCGTAGGCGTCCTGTTCAAAGCTGTCCTCAATGCACAACACCACCGGGTCTCCCTCTTGGGCGTTGGAGCTGGCGGAAGCCTCGGAGCCGCTGGGCTCTGGGGGCTGGGGTGTATCCTGGGTTTGGCAGCCGGCAAAGGCACTCCAGGCAAGCAAACAGACAGTCAGCAGCAAAGCGAGCTTTTTCATAGGACAACCCCCTATTCTATCGCACCTCTATGGTAAAGATTTTTATAGAAAAAGTATATCATTTTCACAAGGGGATGTCAATGTAATATATAGTATAACTATAAAATCTCCAGGCAAAGACAATGCAACAGTTCGATGCCGCGCAAACACAAGTCACATTATTTTAAGAAAAAGGTGCGATGATTCGGGAGCGATTGATGGAATGAACGCTTCGGAAAGAAGTATCCGGGGAGATTCCCGCGCGTATTTTTACTCGAGCTGGAGGACGTATGCGGTAGTGGGCAAATCTCCGGAAAGGTAAAACGCGGTTTTGCCGTCGACCGTCTCCCCTGGGATCTCCCCAAATTCATTTCCATACACGTCCAGGGCCGTGAGGGTGGCGTTCCCTGTCACGATGAGGCTCCCCTCCCAAGTGTCGGCGTACAGCTTGCCCTGGAAAGCGCAGGCGGTGAAGGGCACGCCGGGGAAGAACTCCACAGGGCTTTGGGTAGTTTCATCCATCCCGGTCTCCCCCACGGCGGTGAGAAGAACTTTCCGAGAGGACGCCAGCGGTTTTCCGTCCAGGGAAAGGGCTGAGAGGGAAAGCCGCTGGTTTTCCGCCTGGGCGGTGATGCCCTGGCCCAAGGAAATGGCACCGTTAGGCTGCCCGCTGAAATAGGCGCACTTCTCCCCATGCATGACAAACTGGGCATGGTCCGGGTCGAACACCAGCTCCCCTGTCTGGGAGATAAGTTTCCCGTCCACAAAGCCGGTACCCTCCGGAAGCACGCCCCACCGATGCAGGGCTTGGGTCAGATAGTGGGCGAAGGCCCGGTAATCTCCGGCGCCGGAAAGGGCTTGGATGTCCGCAAACACCAGGTCCTTGCCCAAGGTCACCCCGGGATGGAGCGCTTCCCCACCCTGTGCGGCAGCAGGTAGGCGGGACTCGTCCGGGAACTGCCGGAAGGCGTCCCGCCAGGGAGACCAGGCATAGACCACCCCGTGCTTTGCCTGGGACAAGTCGCCAGTGTTGACGAAGCCTGCGTTCACCGCCACATCGGCGGAACCGGCATAGGCCTCGCCGCCGTCTAAAAATACACTGGCGGTGTGCATCACATAGGGAAGGAAACAGTTGGGCATCATGTGGCTGTTGGGCAAAGTCAGCAGGTCTTCCTGGGTGTAGACGATCTCCGCCGTGGCGCTGGCGGGAGCCACCAGGCCTTTGAGGAACACCTCCGCCAGAAAGCCCCACTGGCAGATGAGAGAGGGATCGTTGTAGGCGTCGAAGATGTTGAGGATCTCGCCGGCGGGCTGGTCGTTCCACTTCTCTGAGGTGTGGTGCGCGTAGAGGATGAGGCCGTCCCAATCGTTTAGGCAGGCGTAGGCCGCCATCTGCACAAAGGCGGTGGAATGGAAGGGATAGGCGCCATACTCGTTCCATTCGCTGAGCACAAAGGGCTTTCCGGCAACCACAGCCGTGGCGCCCAAGCTTAACAAGCTGGTGCGGGCCGCTCCGTACCCCTGCTGCATGGTCAGGGGGTTCATGGAGACATATTCCTGCAGCCCCCCAACGATGTACGTGTTGTTTTGTACCGGCAGAATGGGATGGTTGAAGTAGGAGTTGTTTTCCATCAAGTCGCCATCCGTGTGCCCATAAACGTCCGCTGCCCCGCCCAGCAGGTTGCTGGTGGCGATGGGCGCTTTGGCCCCCAGGGCTTTCAGGAAATCCTTCATTTCACGATAGAACCGGCGGCTGTCGGTACAGTCGTAGTTGTAGAGGATGTGCCGGTTGTCGTAGGGCACGGCGGCAAACACCTGGTAGTGGAGCTCCTTCTCCGGCAGGTAGACAATCACCTCGCCGTAGTCCTCCAAGGCGTTCTCCTGGGAGTAGGTCTCCTGGAGCTTGCCGAACATGGTGCCCGCGTGCATCTGGTGGCCGTAGGCCACGGTGACCGGGTCTTCCATGGTGGTGGAGTTGTAGGCGCTCTCTGTGAAGATAGCCCCGGCGGAACTTTCGTTGCCGTCGCTGTCGTGGGTCAGGTAGAAGCTGTCGTCGCCTTGGCGCTGCACCAGAGGGAAGTCAAACTCCGTGCCCGGGATACGCAGCCAGCCGTAAATGTCCGGGTTTTGCGCTTGAAGGGAGGCAAAATCGATAGGGCTGACGTAGGGCTCCTCCGTTTCCGGCTGGGAACTGACAGGCTCCGGGGTTTCCGCCGGTGCGGGGCTGGGTGTGGCTTCCACGGTGGAACTGGGCGAGGGCTCCGCGGTCACCGGGGTGGGATTCCCCTGCAGCAGCAAAGCGCCGCACACCACGCACAGCACCCCCAGCACGGCGATAAGAATGGCCAAACCGCGTTTCTTCATGGGCGGCTCACGGATTTCAGCAGGGCCAGGGCACGGCGGTTAAATGCCCGCCATGTCCCCTGCCCCAGGGATTTTTCTATCACTTCTGCCGCCTCGCCCAAACGGGGCGGCCTTGTGGTCTTATTGTGGCAATCGGAAC
>DSTMR04002__coassemble_2193_pt1 | contig 10021 bp, 7 predicted proteins | sample DSTMR04002__metabat2_low_PE_040 | metagenome-assembled genome bin DSTMR04002
CTTGCAAGGCCCGGGAGGCATTTAAAATCGCCAGCACCATCACGCCCACGTCTGCGAACACCGCTTCCCACAGATTCGCCAGGCCAAAGGGCGTCAGCATGAGCACCAGCAGCTTCACCGCCAGGGCGAACACGATGTTCTGCCGCACAATCCGCAGGGTGCGCTTGGAAATCTCCATGGCCTTGGCTATCTTCGAGGGCTTGTCGTCCATCAGCACCAGGTCCGCCGCCTCAATGGCCGCGTCGCTGCCCAGGGCACCCATGGCGATGCCGATGTCCGCCCGGGAGAGCACCGGCGCGTCGTTGATGCCGTCCCCCACAAAGGCCAGCTTCCCCTTGGGGGAGGTCTCCTGCAGCAGCGCCTCCACCCGCTCTACCTTGTCCCCGGGCAGCAGCTGGGTGTACGCCTCGTCCAGGCCCAGCTCCTGGGCCACGGCCTCGCCCACGTCCTTGGCGTCGCCGGTGAGCAGGACGGTCTTTTTCACCCCCTGGGCTTTCAGGGCGGCGATGGCCTCCTTGGCGTCGGGCTTCACCTCATCGGCGATGAGGATGTACCCCAGGTACCGGCCCTCTGCCGCCACGTGGACCACGGTGCCCACCTGCCCGCTGGGGCGGTAGGCCAGGCCTATCTCCTCCATCAGCTTGCCGTTGCCCGCCCAGACTTCCTTGCCGTCCACCTGGGCACGCACGCCCCGGCCGGAGAGCTCCTCCACCTGGCCCACCCGGGCGGTGTCCAGCGCCTTGCCCCAGGCCTCTTTGAGGGAGCGGGAGATGGGGTGGTCCGAGTAGCTTTCCGCCAAGGCGGCCAGCTCCAGCAGCTCTTGCTGGCTGACGCCCTCCGGGTGGATGGCGGTGACCTGGAACACGCCCTTGGTGAGGGTGCCGGTCTTGTCAAAGACCACCAGCTCCGTGTCCGCCAGCACCTCTAAATAGTTGCCGCCCTTCACCAGGATCCCCTGGCGGGAGGCCCCGCCGATGCCCCCGAAGAAGCTCAGCGGCACGGAGATGACCAGCGCGCAGGGGCAGGACACCACCAGAAAGATGAGGGCCTTTTGCACCCAGCCGGTCCAGTTCCCCACAAAGAGGGGCGGCACCACCGCCAGGGCCAGGGCGCAAAACACCACCACGGGGGTGTAGTACCGGGCGAACTTGGTGATGAAGTTCTCGGCCTTGGCCTTTTTGCTGCTGGCGTTTTCCACCAAGTCCAGAATCTTCTGGACGGTGGACTCCCCAAAGGCCTTGGTCACCTGCACCCGCAATAGGCCGTTCTGGTTGACGCACCCGCTGATGACGCTGTCCCCGGGGCGCACCTGGCGGGGCACGCTCTCCCCTGTCAGGGCGGAGGTGTTCACCAGAGAGGAGCCCTCCAGCACCAGGCCGTCCAGGGGGATTTTCTCCCCGGCCTTCACGGTGATGGTGTCCCCCACGGCCACCTCCTCCGGGTCCACCTGGAGGAGCCTGCCGTCCCGCTCCACGTTGGCGTAGTCGGGGCGGATGTCCATGAGGCTGGCGATGGACTTGCGGGACTTGCCCACGGCGTAGCTTTGGAACAGCTCGCCCACCTGGTAGAACAGCATGACGAACACGGCCTCGGGGTACTCGCCCTGGCCGAAGAAGCCGGTGCAAAAGGCCCCCACCGTGGCCAGGGCCATGAGGAAGTTCTCGTCGAACACCTGGCCGTGGGCGATGTTGCGGACAGCCCGCCAGAGCACGTCCCAGCCGATGACGAAATAGGCCGGCAGGAACAGCACAAACCGCCACGGGCCCTCATAGGGGATGAGCACCGCCGCCACCAAAAGCACCGCACTGGCGGCAATGCGGGCCACCATTTTCTTCTGTTTCCTTGTCATAAATCTCAGACCCTTCTCGAAGTTTTCACAGCAGGGCGGCATCCGCCTTTGGGGACCCTTTCTCCCGTGGGGCAGTGGGCATGCCCCCTTTTCCAGGCGGCAAACCGCCCCAGCGTCACTTCAGGTTAATGACGCAGTCGGGCTCCACCTTTTTGCAGGCCTTGACAATCTGCTTGAGGATGTCGTCAAAGCGGCTATCCTCCGCCTCTACCGTCAGCTTTTGGGTGAGAAAGCTCACGCTGGCCTCCGTGACGCCGTCTATCTTCTGGATGGCGGCCTCCATTTTGGCGGCGCAGTGGGCGCAGTCTAAATCGGTGAGTTTGTAGGTTTTTCTCATTGCGGGACTCTCCTTTGCAGTTTTTTTATTCGGTGACGTGCTCCATGCCCTGGCCCAAAATGGTGCGCACATGGCTGTCGGCCAGGGAGTAGAACACGGTCTTGCCCTTGCGGCGGTACTTTACCAGCTTGCTCTTTTTCAACACCTGCAGCTGGTGGGAGATGGCCGACTGGCTCATGCCCAGCAGCTGGGCGATGTCGCACACGCACATCTCCGACTCAAAGAGCACATACAGGATTTTAATGCGGGTGGAGTCGCCGAAAATCTTAAACAGCTCCGCCAGGTCGAAGAGGGTTTCCTCGGCGGGCATGGCGGCGTTGACGCGCTCCACAATCTCCTGGTGCACAAACATGAACTCGCACCCCGGGGCGGTTTTCTTCTCCGGCATTTTCCAACATCCTTTCATTTGAACGATTGTTCATGTATATAGCATACGCCCCTCCGCCGCCGTTGTCAAGGCCCCGCCAAATTTTATTTTTGGGGGACGCGCCGCTCCCCCGCCCAACAAAAAAGGACACCTCCACAAAAAGGGGGTGTCCTTCGTTTTTTGGGGGCTTCTCGGCCCCTGCACATGGGCTGTGTGGTAACGTTGGTAGGTTGCCCTCTCAGTCACGGCTGCCGCCGTGCCAGCGTCTCGGCTGCCGCCTCGGTCGGCCGCTGGGCAACGTCCCACCGGGACGTAGCGGCCCCCGAAGGGGGAGCCAAGTCTCGCCTCCCCCTTTGGGGGAGGTGGACTCGCGTTAGCGAGGACGGAGAGGGCAAGTTGCCAGCGGCCCCCTCGCATGGGCTGTGTGGAAGCGCTGGCGAGCTGCCCTCTCAGTCGCCTAGCGGCGACAGCTCTCCCGAAGGGAGAGCCAAGTCTCGCCTCCCCCTTTGGGGGAGGTGTCATGCCTTTGGCATGACGGAGAGGGCTCCGCGAGGCCAACTTCTCGGCACTCCGCCGTCCGGGAAAAACGCTTCGCTGTTTCCCTAACTTTTTCTCATGCGCTGCGCGCCTATAAGGTCAAGGTCGCGCCTTTTTGAAAAAAGGCGCCCCAAAAACTTTTACGCTCGCTTCGCTCGGCCCCCGGCGCGCACGTGCGTTTTTCTCTTGCACAGGCGCGGCGTTCAGCCGCCGCCCCAGGGCGCGAATTGAGAGCGGAGGCACTCCGCACTTTACTTTTCTTCCCCAAACAGCGGCAGCAAATCCTTCTCCCGGGTGAACACGGGAATCTCCTCCAGGGGCGCGGCTACGGTGACGGTCTGGCCGCCCTCGTAGGTTTCGCCGCTCCACACGTGGGTCCACTGGGCGCCGGCGGGCAGGTACACGCTGCGCCGGCGCTGGCCCGCCTCCATCACCGGGGCCACCAGCAGGCTGGGGCCAAAGAGGTAGGCGTCCTCGCAGGCCCAGGCGGCGCTGTCCCCGGGGAAGTCGTAGAACAGCGGGCGCATCACCGGGGTGCCCTTTTCGTGGGCGGCGGCCATCTGCTCCTTGATGTAGGGCCGCAGCCGCTCCCGCAGGAACATGTACTTCTTGCAGATTTCGTAGTCCTCCTCCCCAAAGCACCACACCTCGTTGGGCGCGCCGGAAAGGCAGGTGGCCCCGCCGGTGGTGCCCTGCTGGGGCTGGGTGGGATAGCGGTCCCCGTGGAGGCGCATCACCGGGCAGAAGGCCCCGTACTGGAACCACCGGGCCAGCAGCTCCTGGAAGGCGGGGTCGGTGGGGTCGCCGCCGTGGAAGCCGCCGATATCCGTGGTCCACCAGGGGATGCCGGCGATGCCCATGTTCAGCCCGGCGGCGAACTGGTTGCGGAAGCTCTCAAAGCTGGAGTGGATGTCACCGCTCCACACCAGGGCGCCGTACTTTTGGGAGCCCGCCCAGGCGCACCGCAGCAGGTTGATGATGTTCTCCTGGCCCTGGGCCTGCATGCCGTCGAAGAAGGTCTTGGCGTAAAACAGGGGGTAGCTGTTGCCCACCTTGGTGTTGGGCCCCAGGTAGTAGCGGTAGTTGTCAAAGTCGTAGGCGGTGTACTCCGGCTCGGCCTCGTCCAGCCAGAAGATGCGCACGCCCTTGTCGTAGTAGTTCTCCTTGGCGATGTCCCACACATAGTCCCGGGCGGCGGGGTTGGTGGCGTCGTAGTGGACGGTGCTGCCCTGGAACTCCATGGCCACCCGCACGCCCCTGTCGGTGCGGATGAGCAGCCCCTTCTCCAGCATCTCCCGGTAGCGGGGGTTGCGCTTATCCACCGTGGGCCAAATGGACACCATCAGCTCTATGCCCATCTCTTTCAGCTGGGCGATCATGGCGTCGGGGTCCGGCCAATAGGTGGGGTCGAACTTCCAATCCCCCTGCAGGGGCCAGTGGAAGAAGTCCACCACAATCACCGAGATGGGCAGCCCCCGCTTTTTGTACTCCCGGGCGATGGAGAGCAGCTCCTCCTGGGTTTGGTAGCGCAGCTTGCACTGCCAAAAGCCCATGGCGAAGTCGGGCATCATGGGCACGGTGCCCGCCACGGCGGCGTACTGCTCCTCCATTTGGGCGGGGGTGTCCCCGGCGGTGACCCAGTAATCCAGGATGTCTGTAGAGACAGCCTCGAAGGAGGTGATGTTCTTGCCGAAGATGGCCCGGCCCACGGCGGGGTTGTTCCACAAAAAGCCGTAGCCCCGGGAGGACAGGAAGAAGGGTACGCTGGCCTGGGAGTTGCGCTGGGCCAGCTCCAAGTCGGTGCCCTTTAAGTTTAAATAGGGCTGCTGGTACTGGCCCATGCCGTAGATGCGCTCCCCCGTATCCAAAGACTCAAACCGGGCGGTGAGCTGGTACTCGCCGCTGGGGATGGGCCGGAACTCCCGGGCCTCCACCTCCAAAGCGGAGCAGGTGGGGCCGAACAAATCCTTGCGGTTGCGGCTGTACTCCCGCAGCAGCTCCTTGCCCTGGGCGTTGAAGAACTTCAGCCAGCCCCCGGCGGTGAGGGTGGCGGTGATCTGCCCGTTGGTGATGGAGGCCTCCCTCTCCCCCACCGTCACCTGGGCGCTGTGGGACACGGCCTGGGTCAGGGCCCAGTCTCGCTGGGGCATGGGGGCCACCTTGCTGGCCCGCACCCGCAGGCTGTTCTCCCCCCAGGGCTCGACGCGCAGGGTTTCCGAATCGTACTGGTAGACAAGGGCGTTGCCCTCTTGATAGAATGCCATAGCCATTCCTCCCAAAGAATCACAAAATTACAAAAGCTTCCGGACGGGGAAGCAGAGGTACTCCTTTCCCGCGGCGGGCAAGGTGAGCTCCTGCACGGCCCCGGCCAGGGGAAGCCCCTCCTCCGCAAGGGCCGCCAGGGCCTGGGCAAAGGCGCCGGGGCCCTGCTCCACCACCCGGTACTCAAACCCCGGGATGGTCCACTTGGTCCAGCCCGCCGGGGGCTGGGCGGTGTCCTCGCACTCCACCCCGGCCAGGTACAGGCCCTTCTGGAAGTTCTCCTCCCAGGGCAAAAAGGAGCGGGACATGTCCGTCATGGCCCCCCACACGCCCAGCAGGTTGCCCTGCCCGTCCCGCTTGGCCAGGTGGGCTATCTGGGCGAAATGGCCGTTGGCGTCCTCCCACAGGGCCTGGATAAACCCGGGCCCCTGCTGGGTGGAGCCCTCCTTGCCCAGGACGGAAAAGGCCTCTTTCTTCATCTGGAACATGGCGCGCGCCTCCCCTTTGGTTGCTCGTCTTCATTCTAGCACGGGGGGCTTGGGGAAACAATCCAGATATTTGACCAAGATGTGCGTTATTTTGATATCCCAGACAATTCCCCCCGCCCCGCCGCTGTAGTATACTGGTGGGGAAAGGAGGGCATCCTCATGGAACACAGACGCTTTGTGAAGCTGCGGGAGGAGCCCCGCCGGCTGGAGGCGGCCGCGGCCTGGTTCCACCAGAAGTGGGGCATCCCCCAAGAGGCCTACCGTGCCAGCATGGAGGCGTGCCTCACTGGCCAGGGGGTGCCCCAGTGGTACCTGGCGGTACAGGGGGAGCGCATCCTGGGCGGGCTGGGGGTGATTGCAAACGACTTCCACCCCCGGCGGGACCTCTCCCCCAATGTGTGCGCCGTGTACGTGGAGGAGGACGCCCGCTGCCAGGGCATCGCCGGGGCGTTGCTGGGGCTGGCCTGCCGGGACATGGCCCAGCTGGGGTACCCCACTTTGTACCTGCTGACGGAGCACACCGCCTTTTACGAGCGCTACGGCTGGGAGTACCTGTGCCCTGTGCGGGGCGACGGCGAAGAGCAGGACAGCCGGATGTACATCCACCGGCAAACAGAAAAATAACCAAAAAAAACAGCCGGTTGTTTCCGGGATTTTATTGTATTTCCCGTCCGAATCTGCTACAATACAGGGGAGGAAGCGTGTGTGCTCCTCCCCTGTTTTTTTGCTTTGTGAAAGGATGGTGCTCTATGAAAAAGAACCGCAAGCTGTGGATAGTTTCCGCCGCCCTGGTGGCCGTGGTGCTGGTGGCTGCCCTGTGCCTGCTGCTGCCCCGGCTGCAGGTGGAGCCCGGCGTGCCCAAGTCCGGCGCTATCGTCCGGCAAGAGGCCGCCGAGGACGGCCGGCAGCTGTTCGTGCTGGAGCGGGAGACGGAACATATCTCTCTGCAAGAAATCATGGACGAATCGGATTTGGTGGTGATGGGCTTCCTGCTGGAACAGTCCCCGGGCTTCCAGGTGAAAAGCACCGATGGGGAGGTTTCCACCTTCACCAACTATTTCTTCCAGGTGACGGACACCTATCGGGGCGAGGCGCCGGGGGATGTCATCACCCTGCGGGAGGAGGGCGGCACGGTGGAGCAGGTGAAAACCGTGGTGCAGGACAGCTGCCCCTTTGTGGAGGAGCAGTCCTACCTGCTGTTTCTGCGGCGGCCCCAGGCGGGGGACGCCTTCGCCACCCAAGGGGACTACTACACGTTGGTGGGCGGCGCGGAAGGTGTGTACCCCATCGGCTACCTGCCCATCTCCCTGCGCAGTGATTATTCCCTGCCCATGTACAACAGCCAGGACCAGGGCACCATGATGGAGGACGCCATGCTGGCGGCCATCCAGCAGACCAACCAGCAAACCCCCGTGGCCCAGGGGGAGGCCCCCAAGCGGTACGCCACGCTGCTGGGGGAGGAGCCTGTATTCAGCGGGGAGCCGGAGCTGCTGCCCCCCTTGGACGAGACAAGCGGCAGCACGGTTTTTTCCTCCTATGCAGCTATCACCACCTTCGAGCTGGAGCGGGACTCCAACCTCATCGCGGTGTGCACCTATAAGGAGGACTCCCACGGCTTCCAAGTGGAGGCCACCAACGGGGGCGTCAAGACGTTTACGGACTACTACTTCCAGGTGGAGGAGGTCCTGCGGGGCCAGGCGCCGGAAGACGGCATACTCACCCTGCGCCAGGATGGCGGCCGCGTGGGGGATGTCCTGTCGAATGACACACACAGGCACACCTTCCAAAAGGAGGCGCTGTACCTGTTGTTCCTCCGCAAGCCCACCACAGGCGGCGGCTTCAACACCCAAGGGGAGCACTACTACCTCACCCACACCCTGGACGGCGTCTACCCCATGGGGAACGATGTCCTCTATACCAGCGGCATGGATATGTCTGTGGCCTCCGCCCAAAGCGAAATGGTCTTCTCCCTGCAAAAGCTGCGGGAGGACTTGGAGAGCATCAACCAGCAGTACCCCGCCGAAGTGGACTACGCCCACCAGCAAAGCCTGGAGAACATGGAGGAGAACGTCCGCACGGGCATGATGACCCAGGAGGAGCTGGACGAGTATTTGGAGCAGTCCAAGCAGTACGCCACCTATGTGACCGACCCGCCCGCGGGGTACAGCGGCAGCGAAGAATAACAACCAGGCACAGAGAAGGCCCCCGGCAGCGCCGGGGGCCTTTTGTCACGGTTGCGCCAACTCCTCCCTTGCGTCATCCAAGGCGGCGCGGATGACCTGGTCCATATTGTAATAGCGGTAGCTGCCCAACCGGCCGCCAAAGCGCACCTCCGGCCGGGACTGGGCCAGCTGCTGGTACCGGGCCAGCAGCGCCTGGTTTTTCCCGTCGTTGACCGGGTAGTAGGGCTCCTCCCCGGGCTGCCAGGGGGCGGGGTACTCCCGGGTGATGACGGTCTTCTCCTGCTGGCCAAAGGCGAAGTGCTTGTGCTCGATAACGCGGGTATAGGGCACCTCCCGGGCGGTGTAGTTCACCACGGCGTTGCCCTGGTAGTTTGCCATGTCCAGCGTTTCCGTCTCAAAGCGCAGGGAGCGGTACTCCAGGGGGCCATAGCAATAGCCGAAAAACCCATCGATGGTGCCGGTGTACACGGTCTTGTGGGCGATGTGGGGATGCTTTTCCACAAAGTCCCGGTAGCAGGTGGAAAGCAGCACGTCGCTGCCCGCCAGCAGCCGCTGGACCAGCACGTCGTAGCCCTCGGTGGGGATGCCCTGGTGGGGGTCGGTGAAGTAGTTGTTGTCGTAGGTAAAGCGCAGGGGCACCCGCCGCAGGATAAAGGCGGGCAGGTCTTTGCAGTCCCGGCCCCACTGCTTTTCGGTGTAGCCCTTGATGAGCTTTTGGTAGATGTCGTCGCCCACCAGCTTTAGGGCCTGCTCCTCCAGGTTTTGGGGCTCGTCGATGGCGTGGCGGCTGGCCTGGCGCTGGATTTCCGCCTGGGCCTCCCCGGGGGTGAGCACGCCCCACAGCTTGGAGAAGGTGTTCATATTAAAGGGGAGGTTGTACAGCTCGTTGTGGTAGATGGCCACCGGGGAGTTGACGTAGTGGTTGAACTTACCATAGCGGTTGACGTACTCCCAGACCTCCTCGTCGGCGGTGTGGAAAATGTGGGCGCCATAGGCGTGGACCAGAATGCCCTCCACCTCCTGGCAGTGGGCGTTGCCAGCCAGGTGGGGCCGGCGGTCGATGACGAGACAGCGCTTGCCGGCGGCGGTCATCTGCTGGGCAAAAGCGGCGCCATATAGCCCGGCGCCTACAATGAGATAGTCGTATTTCATAAAAGCACTTCCTAAGTTAAGCAACGCATGTACACAGGGGGGCCGAGCGGCAGCGAGCGTAAAAGTTTTGCCCAGTGCCTGGGCTCTCAATTCGCGCCTTTGGCAGCTCGCTGCCGCTCGTGCTCATCGAGAGGATAGCGCACGTGCGCGCAAGAAGCCGAGCGGAGCGAGCGTAAAAATTTTGCCAGCTTTTTTCAAAAAGCTTGCGGGTTGTAGGGCGCAGTTTGCCGGTGGCAAACGCCCTGCGCCGACCGAACCGGCAGGTGAGACCAGAGCCCTACGGCCTTGCCCTTATAGGCGCGCAGCGCATGAGAAAAAGCTAGGGAAACAGGGGGTCCTGGTCCCCAGTGGGGACCGTTCAGGACCGACCGACGCGGCAGCGGAGACCGGCCGCTGGGCAACGTCCCACCAGGACGTAGCGGCCCCGAAGGGGGAGCCAAGTATGTGCGCCGCCAAAAGTTTGCGCAAAGCCAAGTCTCGCCCCCCGGCGAGGGTCCTCCACCTAAAAATGTCCTACCGGGACATTTTTAGCCTCTCCTGCGCTTGCTGGCGCTATAAGACCGTGGGACGCTGTCCCACACCCTGCCAGCTTTCTTTCGAGAAAGCTGGGCAAAGAACTTTACCCGCCTACGGCGCGCACGTGCGCTAGTGGTTCGCACAGACGCGGCGTTCAGCCGCCGTCCCTTGGCGCGACTTGCCTGGGGTGCAACCCCCGCGCACGTGCGCTGGCCCCTTGATGAGCACGAGCGGAGCGAGCTGCCCAAGGCGCGGATTGACAGCCCAGGCACTGGGCGTTCTTATTATAAAACTCCTCCCGCCCAAACGCAAGCCGCAGGACGGGATTTT
>DSTMR04002__coassemble_2210_pt1 | contig 9914 bp, 10 predicted proteins | sample DSTMR04002__metabat2_low_PE_040 | metagenome-assembled genome bin DSTMR04002
ATTGCGTCTCTCGATTTTCCTTCTCTTTTGGCTTTATTCAGTTTTCAGGGTACTGGGGGCCATCCATTCGGATGGCCTTTTTTGTTATCCTGCAGCTTCTGGTTTTAACCCTCTGAGCCCCCGGGCTCTTGGCCGCCGTTGGCGGCCTTTTTTCTTGCCTTTCGCCCCCTTTTGTGCTAGGATGTGCCTAGGAAAGGAAACTGCGGCACACAGAAAACCTCTGTGGCTGGCGGCTTGCTGCTAACGAGCGCCCTGTGCCTCTTGCCGGGCTGTGATGGGCAAAAGACGGATAGTTTCTATCCTGCAATGATAAGCGCTCCTAGGGGCTCTCAGAGCCAGGAAAGGATATTGTCTTTCAAGGATAGCTTTCTGAATTGACAAGCCCTTGTTTGGGGCCTATCATAGTGACAAAAGGAGGGAACTGTAGCGATGAACTCTTTGAGATTGCAGCAAGGGCAGTTAGTGATGATAGAAGCAAGAGACAGCAGTCGTTAAGACATTTTATCGATGAGTGGAGGAATTATTGATGATAAAACTCGATGAAATAACAGCGGACAATCTTGAGGTTGTGTTAAAACTTAAGGTGTCGAAAGAACAAGAGAACTTTGTTTCAACTACAGCTTATTCTTTAGCACAAGCGTACGTTTACCGGGAAAATGCCTATCCTTTTGCAATTTACGCTGATGATACATTGGTTGGATTTATTATGTTTGGATTTTACGAATTGAGAAATCAATATACATTATGGAAGTTTCTGATAGATGAGAAATATCAAAATAAAGGCTACGGTAAGATGGCGTTGGCTTTAGGTATTGAATACATGAAAAAGCAGTATGACATTAAAGAAATGTATACAGGAGTTGCTATTGATAACGATGTTGCAGAACGTTTGTATCATTCTGTCGGCTTTCAATTAACAGGACTCATTGAAAATGGTATGAAAGAACTGAGATATGTGTGCAAGCTATAGCATCTGAAGATTTCGATGCCAAAGCCGGGACACCGCCTATGGTATTTGTGATAGACGATCAAAACAAAAACATGAGATGAAATCACACATCCCGCAGATTTAGTTGAATCTGCGGGATGTGTTCGTCCTATTCGGTTGTTTTGATTTCCCCCCTAAGGACATTATGCTTTTCCCGCCGGGGGTCCGTGTTTGTTACAAGAGTACGTTAGAAGATGTTGCTGAACTGGTTCACCAGGCCCTCGTTGCGGGTCATGGAGATGTTGTTCAGGCACAGCACGTCGTCGGCGCCCACTTGCTGGGCCAGCTGGGTCACAGTGCCGGCGGTGTAGTGGCGGTAGTCGATGACGTAAACCTTAGAGTAGTGGTTCACCAGGAAGGGGATAAAGCAGTTGCCAAAGCTCTCCTTCACCACAATGCAGGTGGGGCCGTCGGTCATGTCGTTGTTGGTGATTTCCTCGTAGGGCTGGTCGCCGCCGCAGTAAATCAGGTACTTCATGTTCTGGCCGTACTCGTCGCCGTTGGCAATCAGGGGCCAGTTTTCCAGCACGGTGCCGTCGCTCTGGGTGACGTTCAAGGTCACGTTGGCCTTGGGGATGTAGGCCTCCACCGTGTCGGGGTTATTGGCCAAGGCGCTGCTCTCCGTGTTGCTGTAGAAGGTGCCCAGGTAGCCCGTGTAGTCCTTGCGGTCGAACTGGTCCAGGGGCACGGGCTCAAAGCCGCGCACGTTGCAGAACTCCACATAGGCGTAGTAGGCGCCCAGCTGGGTCCAGTGGTGGTCGGTGCGGAAGTACAGGTACTCGTTGGCGTGGGACTTCAACGTGTCGAAAATGGACACAGTCTTCACGCTGGAGTTCATGGCCTGGATGGAGGGGTAGATGTACTCCTCGATGGCCTGGCGCTGGTCGGAGGTGTTCAGCTGGTTCCTGTCGATGTAGCTCTCCGGCAGGTCGATGTCGATGCTGGTGGGAATGACCATATCGTACAGCGTGGAGATGCCGGAAAGCTTTTCCCCGGCGTCGGCCACCGCGGTGATGTACTGGTTGGCAAGGTCCGTGTTGAAGTTGTAGTACTCATAGGCGGTGTCGCCCACCACCAGCAAGCTACCCACAGTCTCAGGGGCCGCCTGGGGCTCCTCCTGGGGCGCGGGGGTGGGGGACTCCGATACGGCGGAGGACACCGGCGCGCTGCTGTCCGTGCCGGATACCGTGGAATCCACCCCAGAGGTCTGGCTGTCTGTGCCGCTTACCTGGCTTGTCTGGGAGCTGGAGTTGGTGGAGGAGTTGCCGCCCTCCGCCGGCTGGGCGGAGCAGCCACGCACCACCAGCACAAGCACCAGCACGATGACAAGCAGCAGCACCACCAACGCGATGGGCAGAATGGGCGGCTTCTTCTTACGGCGGCGGCTTTGGGGCGTGCGGCGCACGTAGACGTCCCGCTCATAGCCGGTGTCCCGCACAGGGCGGCTCTCCCGGGAGGTGCGCGCGGGGGCGGTGCTCCTGGGGGCCCGGGGGGTCAAATCCTCCATGGAGTATCCCGGGGTGCGGGTGTAGCCGTCGCTGGAGGGCCGTGCCTGCCGCGTTTGGGAGGTGTACCCCGTTTCCCTGGGCGCCCTTCTCTCCTGGGTGTAGCCGCTCTCACGGGGAGCGGACGTCCGCCGGCGCTCCGGTTCCCCCGAAGGCGCTGCCCGGCGGGGGGAGTAGTTGTTAGCCATGTTCTATCATCCTTTCTCAAATCATTACTCACCAGTAAAAGGAGCGTCGGGAATCTCGTCGCCCTGCTCCACGTTGCCCACGATTTCCACGGTCTTGATGCCGTAGAGGGATTCCACCCAATTGTTCAGCTGGCGGAACACATCCCGCAGGGGGAAGGTATCCGCGAACCAGGTGTCAATGCCTTGGGTGTAGTCCCCCCTGGCCAGGGCAGGGGCGGAAAACGCCGGGAATTTAGTAAGGTCGCGGTTTTCTATTTCCGACCTGGTGGGCCGCAGGGGGAGCAGCATGGAGAAGATGGCAAAGCCGAAAAGCACCACAAAAAAGACGGCGGCTTTTCCACGGGAACCCCGTTTATACTGTTTGGCGTGACGCATAAACCCATCTCCTTTCCATTAGAACTGCAAGTACAGGAAGGGATTGTAAGAATCCCCCACAAGGTAGCTGATGGAGAACACCAGCCCCGCCACCGGCAGCGCGTATTCCAATACCGTGCCCAGGGCGATGGCCGCCCCGTTGGTGGAGGAGGTGATTTTGTGGTAGAGCATCCGGGGCAGGGGGGTGCAGGCAAGCACCGCCACCGCCAGGAAGAACACGTAGTTGAGCACCATCGTGCGGCCCTCCAGGTTGATGAGGGGGTTGCCGTTTAGGCCAAACAGGCCCTTGAGCACCACAATGCCCTGGGTAAAATCGGTGAAGTAGAACAGCACCCAGCCAAAGAACACCACCACCAGCGTGTACAGGTGGGCAAAGAAGGCGGGCAGCCGCTGCAGCCCGGGGATGAGGAACTTCTCCAGTGCCAGGAACACAAAGTAGTACAGCCCCCACAGGATGAAGTTCCACCCGGCGCCATGCCACATGCCGGTTAAAAACCACACAATCAGCAGGTTTAGGGCCTGGCGGGGTTTGCCCTTGCGGTTGCCTCCCAGGGGGATGTAGACGTAATCCCGGAAGAAGGAGGACAAGCTCATGTGCCAGCGCCGCCAGAAATCGGTGATAGAGTTGGCCAGGTAGGGATAGTTGAAGTTTTCCTTGTAGCGGAAGCCCACCATCAGGCCCATGCCAATGGCCATGTCGGAGTAGGCGGAGAAGTCCAGGTAGATTTGCAAAGCGTAGGCAAAGCAGCCCAGCCACAGCGTCAAAGCGGAGGCGTTTTCCAAGGTGGGCAGGTTGGCGGCCTGGTCCGCCGCGGCGCCGCTTAAAATGGTGCGAGAGGCGATGGAGCCGCAGACGTTGGCCAGCAGCACTTTTTTCGCCAGGCCGGAGACAAAGCGGTTGATGCCGTTGCGCATGTCCTCGCTGTCCACGTGGCGGCAGAGGATTTGCTCGGAAACGTCCTTATACCGCACAATGGGGCCGGCAATGCACTGGTGGAACAGGGAGACATACAGCAGCAGCCGCCGGAATTTCGGCTGGGCGGGCACCTCCTGGCGGTAGACGTCCACCATGTAGGAGAGCAGCTGGAAGGTGTAAAAGCTGATGCCAATGGGCAAAGCTATCTTGGGCACCACGCTGGGGAAGCCGAACCAGCTCTGCGTCTCCGTAAGGATAAACACCGTGTACTTGAAAAAGGCCAGCAGGCCCAGGTCGATGACGCAGCCCAGCACAAGGAAGGCCTTGCTTTTCCCGGTACCTCGGTATTTGTAAATGCCCTGGGACACGGCCCAGTCCACAAAACACATGAACAGCAGCAGCACAATGAAAAAGGGCTCGCCCCAGGCGTAAAACACCAGGGAGAACAAAATGAGCACCGTGTTACGGGCCTCAATCCCCTTGGCCAGGTAGTAGACCAGCATCTGCAAGGGGAAGAATACGCACAGGAATACCAGGGAGGAAAAAACCACGCCCAAACCCTCCTACTCAAGATTTTAAAAAAGGGGAGAAAATACCCTTCGACCCGGTTCCGAGCCGAAGGGCTCACACAGTTGCGTTACAGTTGAGGGCCGCCAGGCTGCTGCGGGCCGTTTTGAGGCGGCACAGGCGGCTGGGGCTGTTGGGGAGCCTGGGGCGGCTGTTGATAGGGCCCCGGCTGGGGAGGATAAGGCTGGCCCGGCTGCTGGTAAGGGTGCGCGTAGGGAGGCTGCACCCCATAGGGCGGGGGATACTGCCCGGGCATGGGCCGGGGCTTCTGCTTGCCGTAAGCGCGGTAGGCAAGCCTGTCCAGGCCGGGGAGACTCGCCTCCTGGTCTTTCATCACACGGGTGATGGCAACCATGCTGGTGATGATGGCAGCCAAGTATACCAAAGCGGAGAGGGTGCCAAAAGCGGTGGAAAGGAAATGGAAAAAGTCAATATAAACAGGGAACAGGTTCACCGAATAGACGAGCAGCTCCCGCAGCACTACCGCAATGGCGGAAAGCTCCACGGCTTGCAGGCATTGCCGCCCAGCCCATTCATCTCGCTCGGCCACCAGCACAAAGCCGAAAATCAGGGCGCACAGCAAGGGCTGGTTTAGTATGACACACACAAATCCCAATATAGGGTAGAGACATACTACTACACCCAGTTTCCCTTTTCGCATGAGAAAATCCCCCTTTAGTTGACAGAATATCGGCCTCTTAAATATACGCTATTCAAGGGGGCAAGTCAAGGGAAAAAGAAGAAAAAATGGCGCAATTTCCCAGGTGGCAGGCTGGGCGGAAAGGAGAGAATCGTAAGACTGAGTTTACCATAATATCCTGAAAAAAGGGCGTAAAAAAACCTTGGGAATTTTTAAAAATCCTAAAAAAATCTTGCGGCGGAGAAGACGGTTTCCCAGGGGAAGAGCTGCCCGCAGTTCTCTTTCTAGCCAGCGAGCAACCGAGCCCGGCTCACCTATCACACCCAGCCAGCCATCGCGGACAGACAGCTGGCGTTTTTCTCCGGGTGAAGCGAATGGTAGTGAGCGCCCCGCGACTTGCCCGTGGCGCAGCCACCGCAGCCACCGCGGACACAAGGCTGGCGTTTCACTCCGGGTGAAGCGAGTGATAACGAGCGACCCGCGACTTGCCCGCCGCAGGCGCAAAAAAACCACCTGTTTGCACAGGTGGTTTTTTGTGTTGGCGAAAACCTATTTTTCCGGGCCGTCTCCAGCCAAGTATCTTCGGCGCCGGCGAGCTTAACTTCCGTGTTCGGGATGGGAACGGGTGGACCCTCGCGGCAATCAACACCAACTATTCAGTTTGCTGCCTCACTGGACAGCTTCAATATAATACCACAGCCTTTTGAGAATTGCAAGCCTTTTTTCAAAATTTTCCGAAAAAATTTCGCGGCCAAAGCGGCGGGCCTGGAAAAGCGGCTGCCAAGATAGTTTTGAAGCGAGCAAGCGCTGACCCGAGCCTTTCTAAAATCAGTGGGGACTTAGCCCATCTACCCTATACACCTAGCCAGCCCTCGCGGACAGACAGCCAGTGTTTTTCTCCGGGTGAAGCGAGTGGCAACGAGCGCCCCGCGAATTGCCTGTGGCGCAGCCACCGCAGCCACCGCAGCCACCGCGGACAGATAGCTGGCGTTTCACTCCGGGTAAAGCGAGTGATAACGAGCGCCCCGCGACTTGCCCGCCGCAGGCGCAAAAAAACCACCTGCTTGCACAGGTGGTTTTTTGTGTTGGCGAAAACCTATTTTTCCGGGCCGTCTCCAGCCAAGTATCTTCGGCGCCGGCGAGCTTAACTTCCGTGTTCGGGATGGGAACGGGTGGACCCTCGCGGCAATCAACACCAACTATTCAGTTTGCTGCCTCACTGGACAGCTTCAATATAATACCACAGCCTTTTGAGAATTGCAAGCCTTTTTTCAAAATTTTCCGAAAAAATTTCGCGGCCAAAGCGGCGGGCCTGGAAAAGCGGCTGCCAAGATAGTTTTGAAGCGAGCAAGCGCTGACCCGAGCCTTTCTAAAATCAGTGGGGACTTAGCCCATCTACCCTATACACCTAGCCAGCCCTCGCGGACAGACAGCCAGTGTTTTTCTCCGGGTGAAGCGAGTGGCAACGAGCGCCCCGCGAATTGCCTGTGGCGCAGCCACCGCAGCCACCGCAGCCACCGCGGACAGATAGCTGGCGTTTCACTCCGGGTAAAGCGAGTGATAACGAGCGCCCCGCGACTTGCCCGCCGCAGGCGCAAAAAAACCACCTGCTTGCACAGGTGGTTTTTTGTGTTGGCGAAAACCTATTTTTCCGGGCCGTCTCCAGCCAAGTATCTTCGGCGCCGGCGAGCTTAACTTCCGTGTTCGGGATGGGAACGGGTGGACCCTCGCGGCAATCAACACCAACTATGCAAGTTTGCCGCCACTCTTGACGGCTTAGTAATAATACCATATCGTCCCCCAAAATGCAAGGCTTTTCTTCAAAAAATTTTAAAAAACGGGAAAACTACAAAATGTGGGATAAATCCGTGTTAAATGCTCAAGATGTGGTGTCGCCCCAGCCGTCCAGATTGGCCCGCTGCATGGCCCCCAGCACCTTGGTGCGCAGGTGGGGGAACTGTTTTTCCAGCTGCTTCACCAGGTCGGCGGTGTCTTTCCGGGCGGTGACGCCGTCGGCGGGGCAGGCGCTTTTCACAATGGGCAGGGCCAGCCGCCGGGCCGCGCCGGTGATTTCCCGCTCCTCGCAGAAGACAAGGGGGCGTATCACCGTGATTTTCTTCCGGGAAAGGTAGGTCTTGGGGGAGAAGCAGCCGATTTTCCCCCCGTAGAACAGGTTCATGAAGAAGGTCTGCACCGCGTCGTCAAAGTGATGGCCCAGGGCCAGCTTGGAGATGCCCTCCTCCACGCAGATGTTGTGGAGAATCCCCCGGCGCATACGGGCGCACAGGGAGCAGGGGTTCTCCTCCTTGCGCTCCTCGAAAATCAGGGGGCCCAGGTATGTCTTTCTAATTATATAAGGCACGCCCAAAGCATCGCACAACCCCTGTATCTGGGAGTAGTCCCCCGGCACACCCCCAAAACATGGGTCGGCGGTGACAGCCACCACCGAGAAGTGCTTGGGGTAATATTGAGAGAGCTCCGCCAGGGCGCACAGCAGAAACAGGCTGTCCTTGCCGCCGGACACCCCCACGGCGATTCTGTCCCCTTCCTCGATGAGCTGGTATTTTTCCACAGCGGCCCGCACGCGGCCGGTCAGTTTATCCATAGTTCCGCCTCCTATTATAATAGTATAGAGAAAAGGGGATTTTTCACGCCCCGTGGAAGAACCCGTCGAAGCTTGGCGTGTGGCCGGTTTCTTCGCAGGCTTTCCGGCTTGGGGCCGGGAAAGTCCCCTGTTTTTGTCACTGTCAAATCCCCTGGAAAAAGTCGTCGTAGCTGTCTAGCTTGTAGATTTCCTTAAGAGCCTTTAAGATGGAAACCCGGATGTTATAGGTGCCCGCTTCCATCTGGGCGTACATTTCCCGGCTGACGTCCCGGCCCCGCACCTGGAGCTGGACGGCCACCTGGGTTTGTGTCAGGCCAGCGGCCTTGCGGAGCTTTTGTAGGTTTGGGCTTAGGGAATCATCTTGTTTTAGTTTCATAGAGAAAGCCCTCGGTAAAATTCGCCGGAATCGCAGGCGAAGATGGATTGCGGCGTCATCCGGTGGGGGTTGCGGGTGTTTCCTGTCCGGGCCTCGAGTTTTTCCATGGCCGCCTCTAGATGTCTTTGAAAAAGTCGTCGTAGCTGGGTACCTTGTAGATTTGCTTCAAGGCTTTCAGCAGGGACACGGGCACGTTGTACCGGCCGTTCTCCGTTTGGGAAAGTATCTCCCGGCTGATGTCAAAGCCCAAAAGCTGCAATTGCGCCACCGCCATGGCTTGGGTCAGCCCGGCAGCTTTGCGGAGCCTTCGCAAATTGTCGCCCAGGGTAGTATTCCTGCGAAGCTTTTGTTCCAAATTGCACCCCACCCAACATAAAATGTAATATATAGATTCCAAAAATCTACTTGATTGTATAAGGGATTCCACGTATAATGGGAAGGAAAATCTTCCAAAATGGAGTGTGGTATCACATGGAAAAGAAAATTAAGTACGACACAGAATACATGGCGCGGGAACTGATAGAGCTCTGCCCCCAAGCGCCGGTGGAGCTGCTCCAGGAGCTGCGCTGGCTGTACCGCCATCAGGAGCTGGGAGCCTACCTCTGCGGCCGGGGCCCACAGGAAAGGGAGAAGCGGCAGGATTTGCTGCGCCAGCTCCAAGAGGACGGCCACCCCGCCTACCTGGCGTTGGCAGCTTACGGCCTGCTGCTGGAAAACAAAAATCGCGCGTGAGAAAACAAGAGATAATACAGTAAAAACAAGAGATTGAGAGAGGATTGGAAAAGCCAATTAAAAAATCCGGGAAAACCTGTTGACACCGGGGAAAAGCTGTGCTATCATACATAAGCGCTTGAAAAAGCGCCTTGTTTTGTTTGTTCACCTTTGGAAATACATGAAACAAAAGCTTGGAGGTAACGCAAATGTCAACCACAATGCCGAAAGCCGGTCAGATTGACCGCAAATGGTATGTCATCGACGCCGCCGGCAAGCCCCTGGGCCGTGTAGCCGCCCAGGCCGCTGTGCTGCTGCGGGGCAAGCACAAGCCCACCTTCGCTCCCCATGTGGATTGCGGCGACCATGTCATCATCATCAACTGCAAGGATGCCGTCCTCACCGGCGGCAAGGCGGAGAAGAAGTACTACTACCGCCACACCGGGTACATCGGCCACCTGAAGGCCACCCGCTATGACACCCTGATGAGAACCAAGCCGGAGCTTGCTATGGAGCTGGCCGTGAAGGGCATGATCCCTTCCAACTCCATCGGCCGCACCGCCATGACCCGCCTGCGCGCCTACGCCGGCAGCGAGCACAAGCACGCCGCCCAGAAACCCGCTGAGTGGAACCTGTAAGGAGGAGTTAAACGATGTACGAATCTGCACCTTATTTCTACGGCACCGGCCGCCGCAAGAGCAGCGTGGCCCGGGTGCGCCTGTATCAGGGTACCGGCAAGGTCACCATCAACGACCGCGACATTGACGATTATTTCGGCCTGGACACCCTGAAGTATATTGTCCGCCAGCCCCTGGCCCTCACCGGCACCGACGAGAAGTTCGACATCGTCTGCCGCGTGTCCGGCGGCGGCGTCACCGGCCAGGCCGGCGCTATCCGCCACGGCGTGGCCCGCGCCCTGCTGCAGTATGACAGCGAGAACCTGCGCTCCATGCTGAAGAAGGCTGGTTTCCTCACCCGCGACCCTCGTATGAAGGAACGCAAGAAGTACGGCCTCAAGGCTGCCCGTCGCGCTCCGCAGTTCA
>DSTMR04002__coassemble_2635_pt1 | contig 8447 bp, 8 predicted proteins | sample DSTMR04002__metabat2_low_PE_040 | metagenome-assembled genome bin DSTMR04002
CAAAAGGAAAGTGCGAGCTACACCTATCTGACACTGACATAAAACGCGGACACAAGACCCACAGTGTACTTTGGACAAGGGAGCGGCTTGCGCTCTGCCCCGCGACGTGAAAGTTCTTTGAACCCTTCTTTCAAAAAAGAACAAAAGCCAGCAAAAGGAAAGTGCGAGCTACACCTATCTGACACTGACATAAAACGCGGACACAAAACCCGCAGTTTGTCCCGGGCAAAGGAGCGGCTTGCGCTCCGCCTCGCGACGTAAAAGTTCTTTGGTCCTTTCTTTCAAGAAAGGACGGAAAGCCAGCGAAGCTGGTTTTGGAAAAGGACGTCCCAAAACAAGCGGACGTCCTTTTCCAAAAAATCTGTTATCGCCTGCCGGCACCGCCGCCGCGGCTGCCGCCGCCACTGTGGAAGCCTCCGCCGCCACCGCGGCCCGCGCCGCCGCCAAAGCCGCCGGAACCGCCTCCGCGGAACCCGCCAAACCCGCCGCCTCCACGGGGAGGACGGGGGCCGGGCCGGGGACCAAAGCCTCCAGGGGGAGGCGGGGGCGGACGCCAGCCACGGCGGTAGGTGCGGCCCATCATGTTGCCCAGGAACAGCCCGGACCAGAAACCGCCGCCTCCGCCACCGCCGGAGCGGGGGCCACCGCCCCCGCGCATCCCGCGGAGCACCGCGATGATGAGCCCCACCACCAGCACAAGCACCACGATGCTGACCACCCGCTGGAACAGGTTGCCGAAGAAATAGCTCATCCGCTCCCCAAAGCTAGGCTCGTAGTAGGTGTCGTAGTCCTCCTCATAGGTGGGGCTGTCTTGGGAGTCTGTGTACTCGTCGGAGTAGTTGGCGTAGTAGCTCTCCATGTCGGCCAGGGCCGCCTGGAAGAATTTGTCCACCCCGGCGTCATAGTCCCGGGCGGCGAAGTCCGGCTCCAGATACTGGTCGAGCATGTCCTGGAGCTTTGCCCCGTCAAAATAATCCTCAATGCCGGTGCCCGCCTGGGCGTAGTAGTTGTCCTCGCCAATGGCCAAAAGCAGCAGCAGGCCGTTGTTGCGCTCCTGGGAGCCGATGCCCCAGATGTTGAACAGGGAGTAGGCGTAGTCGTCGATGTCCTCGCCGTCCAGGAAGTCCACCGCCACCACCACAATCTGGGCGCCTGTCTCCTGGAACAAGTCCTGGTTCTCCGCGATAATCTCCTGCTCTGTCTCCTCCGAGAGGACGTCCGCCTCGTCCAGCACATACTGGTTCTCCGGCCTGTCGGGATAGGCCGCCAGCGCCGGGACAGCCAGGCAGAAGGCCAACGCCAAGGCCAGCAGCAGGCTCAGGGCTTTTTTCGGCAGGCGTGTTTCCGTGGCTCCCTTCATGGGGGCGCCCCCTTTCATTCGTAGTCAAAGGTGGCCAGGGGCTCTACCCCTGCCACGCCCCGGAGGAGGTTCACCGGGAATTTCTCCAGCCGGGCGTTGAACTCCCGGGCGTCCTCGTTGTAGCTGGAACGGTTGATTTTATCCTGCTCCGACTCCATCTGGGCAATGAGCTGGTCGGGGTACTTCTGGTCCGTCTCGGAAAGCTGGGTGTTTTTCAGCTCCTCGTAGAGGGCCTGGGCCGCCTGGCCCATCATCTGGTTGGCCTCCGCCAAGCCCTCGTCGCCGTCCCAGCAGTTTTGAGAGTACTCCACCGCGTACTCCAAATCCCCCACCAGGCCGGTGAGGGAAGGGTTGTCGTCGGTGTAGCGCTCCGCCACGGTAATCATGTTGCTGGCGGCGGCCTCCCGGTTCTCAATGCCCTCCCAAATGGCAAAGCCGGTCTTGTCGTAATAATACGATGAGTTGGCCTCCTCCCGCAGAGACGTCAGGGACGTATGCACCCCCAGGGGCGCGGAAAGCACCACCGCGGCGGCCAGAACGCAGGCGCCGATCACACTGCTCTTTTTCACGTGGGAAAACCTCCTTTTCTAGGCACTGGGGAAAGCTGCCTCTCAGGTGTGGATGTCCAGCAGCTTCTGCTTCAGCTCGCCCTCCAGGCGGCCGATTTCCGCCTCGGCCTCCCGGCGCTTCTGGCGGCCCTCGTCCTGGATCTTCACCACCTCGTCCAAGGTCTGGATGAGGGACTGGTTTGTCTGGCGCAAAGTCTCCATATCCACCACGCCCCGCTCGGACTCACGGGCGGTCTCGATGGTACTCATCTTCAGCCGCTCGGCATTTTTGCGCAGCAGCTCGTTGGTCATGTTGGAAACCTCCCGCTGGGCCTTCACCGCCTGCTCGGAGTGGGCCAGGCCCAAAGCCAGCACCATCTGGCTTTTCCACAGGGGGATGGTGTTCACCAAGGTGGACTGGATTTTATCCGCCATCAGCTTGTCGTTGTTCTGCACCAGGCGGATCTGGGGGCTCATCTGCACGCTGACCATGCGGGTCAGCTCCAAATCGTGGAGCTTCTTCTCAAAGTTGTCACACATCTGGGCGTAGTCGTTGGCGGCCTGGGCATCCTCGGCAAGGCCGGTCTGCTTGGCCTTGTTCTCCAGCTGCACCAAGGTGGTCTCCCGCTCTTTTTTCAGCTTCTTCTTGCCCGCGATGATGTACATGGAAAGCTCCTTGTGGTAGGAGAGGTTCATCTCGTAGAGCTTATCCAGCATGACGATGTCCTTGAGCAGCTGCACCTGGTGGGATTCCAGCGCCCCGGCGATTTTGTTCACGTTCACCTCGGCGGTGTCGTACTTGGCCTTCATGGCGGTGAGCTTGTTGCCGGTGTTCTTAAAGAAGCCGAAGAAGCCCTTTTTCTCCTCCTCTTCCAGGTCAAAGCCTTTCAGCTCCACCACCAGCTGGGAAATCTGGTCGCCCACCTCGCCCAAGTCCTTGGTGCGCACGTTGTTCAAGGTCGTGTCGGAAAAGGAGGCAATCTTCTTCTGGGCTGCGGAGCCGTACTGCAGCACCAACGTGGAGTTGGTCAAGTCGATTTTCTCGGCGAAGTCGTCCACCACTTTGCGCTCCTCGGGGGAGAGCACGCTCTCGTCCAAGGTGGAAATCTCGTCCTCCTGCACCTGCTTGGGGGCCGGAGCGGCCTCCTCGGGCGTCAAGGTGAGGGACGGGGTCTCCACGCCCTCCAAGGTGAGGGAGGGCGTCTGGGGCACAGGGGCATCCATGGTCAATTTGATTTCATCGGGCATGCTTCTAACCTCCTTGGTTTTTCTGGCTGTATGGGGCTGCCGGCTGGGAAGGGCGCGGGCGCCGCCCGCCGGTTCCCTGGCTTTCTCTTTGACAGCGCCGCGCGCTGCTTGTAGGCCGTGCCGCAGCTTTTGAAAAAGCTGGCAAAACTTCTTCGCCGCTTCGCGGCCTTATTTTTTCGCTTCTTCCTGTTCCTGCTTGTCCTCGTCCACAAAGCCCTCTTGCTTTAAAAGGGTCTCAAACACGGTGATGTCCGCGGAGATGTCCATGGCCTCCTCGGCATAGAGGGAATCCAGCTGCTTTTCAAAGGCGTCGGCCACGGTGTGCATCATCCCGGCGATGTTGAACAGCGTAGAGGTGATGTTCTCCCCCTTCACGTTCTGGGCGGAAAGCCGCTGGTAGCTGCCCAGCAGCTTTAAGGTGGTGGGCAGGTAGTAGTTCATGAATTTGCGGATTTGCGGGGCCTTTTCCGGGTGGTCGGCGATGTAGCGGAAGATGTCCGCGCTGGCCCGCTCCATGCGGGTGATGTCCTCCGAAAGGGTCTCGTCGGGGATGGCGTCGTCCGCGGCCCGGAGCTTTTTCAGGTATTCCCGGCCCTCGTCGATGATTTTGTCCACCTCGGGGTTGCCGGTGTGGGATTTCTCCTCTTTCTCCGGCTCCTTTTTGGGCTCTTCCTTGGGCTTCTCCGGCTGGATGGGCACAAACTCCTTTTTGCCCTTAAACAGCGCGCTGGAGCCCAAAAACACCAGCACCAGCACCGCCGCGAAAATCACAAAGTGATAGGGCTCGTACAGCGGGGCAGAGGTGGCATAGACCAGTGCCGCCGCTGCGGTGATGTAGAACTTGGCGGGGCTGCCCCGGCGGACCATCTTCATGGGCACCTGGGGGTTGACCTGCTGGGCCGCGCCCTGCTTAGCCGCCTGCTTCGCCGCGACTGCCTGCTGTTTGGCGGCCTGCCTGGCGGCAGCGGCCCGGTTGGCCGCCGCTTGGCGCTGGGCCTTGGTCTGGGGCTGGTACACCGGCGGCGGGGTCTGCTGGGGAGGAGGCGGCGCCTGCCCGCTTTTGCGGTAGCTGTAGTGGTAATAGCCATTCCCCGCGGGGCCGGCGGTATTCGGCCCGCCCGGCTGGGCGCTGCCGCTGGGCGGCGGGGCCTGGCGGGTCTGGGTGGTGTTCTGGGGCGGGCGGTAGGCGCTTTGCTGGGGCGGCGCCTGATAGGGGTGGCCGCCCTGGGCCTGGCCCGGGCCCCGGCCCAGGTTCAGGGCTTGGTCCAGCCCTTGGGCGGCCTTGCCCAAGCCCTCGGCCAGCTTCCCCGCCATGGGGATGCCGGAGCCCTTTAAGGTCTTATATACCTGAGAGGAGCGCAGCTCCTCCTGCAGGGGGTCGTTCCCTCGTTTATCCATGGGTTTTTTCCTCCAATCCCGGGGCGGCTCCCCGGAAACTAGACAGTATCATTGTACTTTGGAACACCGGCCGGTGTCAACTGCATTCTACGGGCCAAAAGCCCTTTTCCCGGGATTTACCAAAGGCCCTTACAGCGGGTGGGGATTGCCCACCGCCGGGAACTGGGCTTTCACCTGGCTGCCGGTGGCAATGCCCTCCTGGAAAGCCGTGGCGGCCCCGGCGGCAACGCCCCATTTCAGGCCGCCCTCCAAGGTGCCGTGGAGCTGGCACCCATAGAGGAACCCGGCCACCAAAGAGTCCCCCGCGCCCACGGTGGAGACAGCCTGCCCCCGGGGGCTGCGGCAGCCCAGGCAGCGGCCGCTTTCCTCCAGCAGCAGGGCGCCCTTCTCCCCCAAAGAGACCACCACGTTCCTGGCTCCCATGCGCTGAAGCTCCTTGGCGTACTCCTTGGCTTCCAAGGGGGTGAGGGGGCCCTCCGCCTGGAAGAGCTGGCACAGCTCCTCCAGGTTGGGCTTGATGAGGAAGGGGTGGTAGGGCAGCGACGCCAGCAGCGGGTCCCCGGCCATGTCCACCACCAGCTTGGCGCCGGCCCGGCGGGCGGCCTCCAGCAGCTGGGGGAAGGCGGTCTCCGGCAGGCCCTGGGGCAGGCTGCCGGAAAGCACCAGCACGTCCTCTGGACCCAGGGTAGAGAGCTTGCCCAGCAGCTGGGCCACCGCCTGGGGCGGGATATCCGGGCCCGGGCCGTTGAAAGCTGTCTCCTCCCCGCCGGGGGTTTGGAGCTTCACATTCACCCGGGAGCAGCCCTCCTCCAGGAAGACCATGTCCGCCGGGCAGCCGCGCTCCTCCAAAAGGCGGGCAATCTCCCGGCCGGTAAAGCCGGCGGCAATGCCCAGGGCACGGGTCTCCACCCCCAGGGAGGAGAGCAGCAAAGACACGTTGATGCCCTTCCCCCCGGGGGAGAAAGAGCTGTGGGAAAACCACTGGATTTCCCCTGGGGCCAGGCCCGGCAGGGTGATGTGATAATCCAGCGCGGGATTCAGCGTCACTGTAGTTACCATCATACGTTCACGCCCTTACAAGATTCTTAAGGTATTCTATCATTTCTATCAAATTTTTTCAACGCCGCCCGGCGGCCCCGCGAACTTGGGAAAATCACCGCATATCTCCCCCGCGCCGGGCCATACTACAAAAAGGCCCCGCCCAACCGCGGCGCCAATTTGAAGGTGGAAAGGAACCTTTCTTATGCTGCGAAACAAGTTTATCTCCGCCGCCCTGTGCGCGGCGCTGGCCTTCTCCCTGGCCGGCTGCATGGAGCAGGCCGCCAGCGATGTCTCCGATACCGCTTCCCGCATAGAAAGCGGCGCCGGGGAAGCCGTCTCCCGGGTGGAGAGCGGCATGGAAGAGGCCGGCAGCCGGGTGGGCTCGGCGGTGGAATCCGCCCTGGACCCGGACGAGAGCCGAGAGCCAAGCCCCAGCCCCCAGGCCCGCTGAGGCCCTGGGAAACCAAACCAGCCGCCCGTCCCCCTATGCCAGCGGGGCGGGCGGCCTTTTTCTGCCCGCTTGCGCCCCTGGGGCGTTTCTGCTATACTGGGACAAGAATTTCTCAAGGAGGGCATTCCATGATTCGCTGCTGTGTTTTTGACGCCGATGGCACCTTGCTGGACTCCATGCCCATGTGGCGGGACATCACCTACGAATACGCGGAACAGAAAGGCGTACACGCCCCCGCGGGCCTGCACAACACCTTAAACCGCCTGAGCCTGGAGCAGTGCGCCCAGCACTACCAGGGCCTGGGGGTGCGGGGCACCGTGGAGGAGATTGTCAAAGAGCTGGGCCAGTGCGCCTTGGAGGGCTACCGCACCCGGGTGCCGGAAAAGCCCCACGCCCGGGAATTTTTGCAGCTGCTCCAGGAGAACCGCATCCCTGTGGCGGTGGCCACCGCCTCCAACCGGGAGGGCGTGCTGCTGGCCCTGGAGCGCCTGGGCATGCTGCCGCTGGTGGACTACTTCACCACCTGCACCGAGGTGGGCAAAAGCAAAGAGCACCCGGACATCTTCACCACCTGCGCCGCCCAGTTCGGCGCCGCGCCCCAGGAGACGGTGGTCTTTGAGGACTCCGCCTACGCCATCCGCACGGCGCGGGCGGCGGGCTTCCCGGTGGTGGCGGTGGAGGACGCCATCTCCACCCAGGGGAAAACCGGCGACGAAACCCGGGAGGGCCTGGCCCGCCTGGCCAACCTGGTCATCGCCGACTACGGGCAACTGATAGGCCGGCTCACCCCGGCGGAGGACCTTTCCCAGGGCTTGGGAGAGCTGCTGGGCTAAGCCCGGCTTGCACGGGAAATTTTGAGGAGAGGGAGAGACCATGAGCTTTCGGAAAAAATTCATCGGCACCCGGGCCTTTTACGCCTCGGTGCTGGCGCTGCTGGTGCCCATGATCGTCCAGCAGGGCATCACCCAGTTTGTAAACCTGCTGGACAACGTGATGGTGGGCCGCCTGGGCACCGCCCCCATGTCTGGGGTGGCCATTGTCAACCAGATTGTCTTCATCTTCAACCTGACCATCTTTGGGGGGCTTTCGGGGGCCTCTATCTTTGGGGCCCAGTTCTACGGCAAGGGCGACCACCAAGGCCTGCGCTACACTTTGCGGTTCCGGCTGGTGTTCAGCCTGGTGGTCACCGCCTTGGGGATTCTGGTGTTCCTGCTCTTTGGGGAGCAGCTGTTCTCCCTGTACTTAAACGAGGGCGCCTCCTCCCCAGAGGAGATCGCCGCCACCCTGGGCCACGCCAAGGAGTACATCGCCATCATGCTCTTTGGGCTGCTGCCCTTTGCTATCAACCAGTGCTTCTCCAGCACCCTGCGGGACGTGGGCGAGACCTTCTCCCCCATGGTGGCCAGCCTTATCGCCATCTGTGTCAATTTGGTTGGCAACTACCTGCTGATTTACGGCAGCTTTGGCTTTCCCAAAATGGGGGTGGCCGGCGCGGCCCTGGCTACGGTTATCGCCCGGTGGGTGGAGATGGCCTACCTGCTGCTGCGCACCTACCGCCACCGCAGGCGGTTCCCCTTCCTCCAGGGGCTGTTCCGGGACTTCCGCGTGCCCCTGTCCCTGGTCAAGCAGATTGCCATCACCGGCACGCCGCTGCTGCTCAACGAGACGCTGTGGTCCATTGGCACGGCGGCGGTGAACATGTGCTACTCCTCCCGGGGGCTGGAGGCCGTGGCCGCCACCAACATCAACTCCACGGTGTGGAACCTGTTCGCCATTGTCATGGCGGCCATGGGCAACGCCATTGGCATCCTCTCCGGCCAGCTGCTGGGGGCCAACGACATCCCCGGCGCCAAGGACACCGTGCGCAAGCTGCTGTTTTTCAGCGTGTGCGTCAACGCGGTGATCGGCGTCATCATTGTGGCGGTGTCGCCCTTTATCCCCTACATCTACAACACCGAGCCCTCGGTGCGCCAGACAGCCACCCACCTGCTGATGGTCTCCGGCTCGTTTTTGCCCCTGTCCGCCTACACCCAGGGGACCTACTTCACCATCCGCTCGGGGGGCAAGACCTTTGTCACCTTCCTGTTTGACTGCGTGTTCACCTGGGTGGTCAGCCTGCCCATTGCCTTTTGCCTGTGCCAGTTCACTGGGCTTTCGGTGGTGTGGGTGTTCTTCTTCGTGTCCGCGGCGGACATCATCAAGGCGGTTATCGGCACGGTGATGCTGGTTTCCGGCGTGTGGGCCAAGAATATGGTGGGCGCTTCCACGGGGAAATAACCGGGGCGTGAGCCTGCCGCCTTAAAATAGCTGCGAGAAAAGGGGCCGTCGCCGTGGCGACAGCCCCTCTTTGTATGTAGAAAACCACTCGCTAGGCGAGTGGTTCCAAAGAAGGCTTGTGCCG
>DSTMR04002__coassemble_4038_pt1 | contig 5754 bp, 3 predicted proteins | sample DSTMR04002__metabat2_low_PE_040 | metagenome-assembled genome bin DSTMR04002
CCCGCCATGTGATTGCGATGCTGTAAAAGAAAAAAGAGCAGAAAGAAAGGGCCGTTCAGCAGGACGGTCCTTCTCTTTTGCCCTTCTTTCTTGAAAGAAAGAACCAGCGTGACGCTGGATCCATGCCGCGGGACGGGGCGCGAGCCGCCCCTTTGCCTTGCGCGGGTTTACAGTTTTATGTCCGCGTTTTTTTGCGGTGTCGGAAACGCGAGCTTGGCTTCTCTTTGAAAGAAAGAAGCAAAGACCAGCGTGACGCTGGACCCATGCCGCGGGACGGGGCGCGGGACGTCCCTTTGCCTTGCGCGGATTTACAGTTTTGTGTCCGCGTTTTTTTGCGGTGACGGAAACGCGAGCTTAGCTTCTCTTTGAAAGAAAGAAGCAAAGATCAGCGTGACGCTGGACCCATGTCGCGGGACGGGGCGCAAGCCGCCCCTTTGCCTTGCGCAGTTTTACGGTTTTGTGTCCGCGTTTTTTTGCGGTGTCGGAAACGCGAGCTTGGCTTCTCTTTGAAAGAAAGAAGCAAAGACCAGCGTGACGCTGGACCCATGCCGCGGGACAGAGCATAACCCTTGGCGCGGACGTGTTCTCTCCTCTCAAGCAGGCGTGAGCGTAGCTCACCAGTCTCGCCTGCCGGCTCGGTCGGTCCTGGACGGTCCCCACTGGGGACCAGGACCCCCAAGGCGCGAATTGTCCGGGCCGGTCACGGCCCGTTCCCGCAAAATCTTCCCCATGGCCAGGAAGTAGACCACGATGGTCACGGCCGGGCCCAAAATGTCGGACAGGGGCTCGGCGTAGAAGGCGGCCCGGGCTCCAAAGGCCGCGGGCAAAGCGAAGATGGCCACAAAGTACACCAGCTTCCGCCAGAAGGACAGGGGCAGGCTCAGCCGCACCTGGCCGATGCCCGTGAAGCCGTCCACCAGCTCGTACTGCACCCCCAGGGGGATGATGGCCAAGGTGCAGATTTTAATGGCCTCGAAGGCCTCTTGGGCCAGCACGGGGTCCTGTGTGAACAGCCGCACAAACAGCGGCCCCGCCACCCGGGCCAGCACAAAAAGCAGCGTGGTGTAGCCCACGCACAGGCCCACAATGTACTTTTGGGCTTGGCGCACCCGGTCCACCTGGCGGGCGCCGTAGTTGAAGCCCAGAATCCCCTGGGTGCCGCCGCTGATGCCCCCCAGCGGCATGGTGACCACCAGCATAAAGCTCTGCACAATGGTGTTGCAGGTGACCAGCATGTCCCCGTCGGCGCCGCCGGTGCGCTGCAAAATGGCGTTCATGGCGATAATCATCACGTTGTCCACCGCCACAATGAGGAAGGGCGTGAAGCCCATCACCAGCACCCTGCCCATCACCCGCACATCGTAGCCCCCGAAGGTGATGGGCACCTGCACCCGCTTGCCAAAGAGGAAGCGGATGACAAAGGCCGCGCTGGCCGCCTGGGAAATCACCGTGGCGATGGCCGCACCCCGCACGCCCATGTCCAGGGCGAAGATGAACACCGGGTCCAGCACAATGTTCAGCGCCGCGCCCAGCATCACCGAGGCCATGCCGATTTTGGCAAAGCCCTGGCAGATGATAAACTGGTTTAGCCCGCTGGCCGCCAGGGCGAAAAAGGTGCCGCACAGGTAGGCGGTGAAGTACTCCTCGGCGAAGGGATAGGTGGCGTCGCTGGCGCCAAACAGCCGCAGCATGGGCTCCCGGAAGGGGAGGATCCCCCCGATGAGCAGCACCGAAAAGACGATGAGCATCAAAAAGCAGTTGGCCAGCACCTTTTTGGCGGCGGAGAGGTCCTCCTCGCCCATGCGGATGCTCACCAGGGGCGCGCCGCCCACGCCCACCAGCACCGCCACCGAGCCCACCATGGTCACCACCGGGCCGCACACCCCCACGCCGGCCAGGGCCACGTCCCCAATCTCGGGGATGTTGCCGATGTACATCCTATCCACAATGCTGTACAGCACGCTGACAAACTGCCCCAGCATGCTGGGGATGGCAATGCGCCACACCAGGCGGCTGACTTTGTCCTTGCCCAAATTGTTCTCTGCTGCCATAATCCTACACCCCTTCTTGCATATCCCGCTGCGCGCTGCGCAAACCGCATCTTATCTTACTCTATTTTACCGGGAAAGGGAAGATGTTTTACAAGAATCTTCCCCGGGCGACCACCTGTTTTTCATTTTTTCCGCTAGGATGGGGGAAAAGGGAAGGAGGGGCTGCCATGCCGTGGAGCGAAATGCTTTTTCCCCTGCTTTTTTTGGCGCTGGGGGCCGCCTGCCTATGGGCGGCCTGGGTGTTCCGCCGTTTTGCCAAAAAGCGGGAGACGGCCTACACCGTAAAGGCCTGGGCCCAGGTGGTGCAGGTGCTGGCCTCTGCCGATTCCGACGGGGACCCCCTGTACACCCCGGTCCTCCATCTGCTGGCGGAGGGGGAGGGCTACACCAAGCGGGGCTCCCCCACCCGGGAGGAAGGCCGGTTCCAAACGGGCGCTTGGGTGGAGGTGCGCTATCCTCCCGGCAGGCCCTCCCGCTTTATGCAGGCGGGAGAGGTGGGGACCTCCGCCGCAAGTGCGGTGCTGTGCCTGGGGGCCTTTCTCTGCTTTGTGGGGGCGCTGGTGCAGCTGGTCCAAAACTGGAATCTCTTTTTTTAGGCCGCGCTCCATAAAATTTATAAAAACTCTGGATTTTTCTTTTTGATTTGGTATAATATCCTTATATACTTTTCCGGGCTTTCCCCGGACACGAGGTGACGTAAGGATGCTGAAAAATTGGGCCCGCCCGGAAAAGCCAGAGGGCGAGGAGTTAAAACAGCGGCTGAAGGCCGCCGAGGAAAAGCTTTCCCAGCAGCAGATGAAGCTGAAAGAAAAGCGCCTGCCGGTGCTGGTGCTCATCGAGGGCTGGGGCGCCGCGGGCAAGGGCAGCGCCATCGGCCAGATCATCAAGAACATCGACCCCCGGTTTTTCAAGGTGTTCTCCATGCCCTCCACCCCCACGGAGGAGGAGCGCCGCCGGCCCTTCCTGTACCGGTTCTTCGAGAAGATCCCCGAGGCGGGGAAGTTCACCTTCCTGGATTCCGGTTGGATGGACCAGATTATGAAGGAGCGCCTGGACGGCAAGCTGGATGACAAGGCCTATGCCCAGCGGGTGGACAGCGTCAAGCGCTTTGAGCGGGGCCTGACGGACAACGGCTACCTGGTGCTGAAGTTCTTCTTCCACATCAGCAAAAAGGAGCAGGAAAGCCGCATTGAGGCCTTGCTCTCCGAGAAGGACACCGCCTGGCGTGTCAGCGAGGGCGACCTGTGGCAGAACCGCCACTACGACAAGTGCCTGGAGGCCTTCGACCGCTACCTGGATGACACCAACACCCCCAGCGCCCCCTGGTACATTGTCGATTCCAAGTCCAAGAAGTTCGCGGAGCTGCAGGTGATGGAAACCCTGTGCATGGGCATTGAGACAGCCCTGCACAACGAGAGCCTGGCAGTGCCCCTGCTGCAAAACGCCTTCCCCCTTATCAAGATGCCCAAGCTGCGGGACGTCCCCCTGGAGGGCAAGACCCTGGACGAGGAGGAGTATAAAAAGGAGCTGAAGGAGCTGCAAGCCAAGCTGGGCCAGCTGCACAACCGGCTGTACCGCAAGCGGGTGCCGGTCATCATCGCCTACGAGGGCTGGGACGCCGCCGGCAAGGGGGGCAATATCAAGCGGCTTACAGGCGCTTTGGACCCCCGGGGCTTTGAGGTGCACCCCATCGCCAGCCCAGAGCCCCACGAGAAGGCCCGTCACTACCTGTGGCGCTTTTGGACCCGCCTGCCCAAGGACGGGCACATCGCCATTTTCGACCGCACCTGGTACGGCCGGGTGATGGTGGAGCGCCTGGAGGGCTTCTGCAGCGAAAACGACTGGCAGCGGGCCTACTACGAGATGAACGAGTTCGAGCAGGAGCTGCACAACTGGGGGGCGGTCATCCTCAAGTTCTGGGTGCAGATTGACAAGGACACCCAGCTGGCCCGGTTTACCGAGCGGCAGAACACCCCCTCGAAGCAGTGGAAAATCACCGACGAGGACTGGCGCAACCGGGAGAAGTGGGACTTGTACGAGCAGGCCGTGGACGAGATGCTGCAAAAGACCAGCACCACCTACGCCCCCTGGCACATTTTGGAATCGGTGGATAAGAAGTACGCCCGCATCAAGGCGCTGCACATCGTCATAGACGCCTTGGAAAAGGCGCTGTAAAACCAAAAAGGACATCCCGTTTTGTGGGATGTCCTTTTCTGTTGCGTGGGTTTATTGGGGGGCTTCCCCCGAGAGCTTTTCCTTTTCCCTGCGGTTCATCTCCCGCCAGATGGTCAGCAGCATGGTGATGTAGCAGGCCCCGCCGCCGATGAAGTTGGAGATGGGCTCGGCCAGGAACACGCCGTTTACCCCCAGGCCGAACAGGTGGGGGAGGAGCAGCGTCAGGGGCGTGACGATAATCACCTTGCGGAACAGGGAGAAGAACACCGCCTGCTTGGAGCGCCCCAGCGCCACCGCGGCGCTTTGGCCGGCCATTTGCAGGCTCATCATGAAGAAGCCGAAGAAGTAGATGTGCATGCTGGGCACGGCGGCCTCCCGCAGGGCCTCCTCCCCGGTGAACAGCCCGATGAAGAACCGGGGGAACAGAAACAGCAGCAGCCATACCGCCGTGGTGTAGACGATGCACACAATGGTGGTGAACACAATCCCCGAGCGCACCCGCCGGTACTCCTGGGCGCCGTAGTTAAAGCCCATCACAGGCTGGGCGGCGCTGGTGACGCCGTTGATGGGGGTGGAGACCACCTCCCGCACGGAGTTGATGATGGTCATCACACCCACGTACAGGTCGCCCCCAAAGCTCTGCAGGGTGGAATTGCAGGCCACCTGCACAATGGAGTTGGTGATGGCCATGACAAAGCTGGAAAAGCCCAGGGAGACAATCTGCCACACCAGCTTGGGCTGCAGGCGCATGGAGCCCCACTCCAGGCGGATGAGGGCTTTCTTCCCCCGCAGGAAGGACACCGCCCACACCGCCGAGAGGAACTGGGAGAGGATGGTGGCCAAGGCCGCCCCCTGCACGCCCATGCCCAACACGAAGATAAACACCGGGTCCAAGAGGATGTTTGTCACCGCGCCGATGAGCACCGTCAGCATGCCCGTGCGGCCAAAGCCCTGGGCGTTGATAAACTGGTTCATGCCCAGGCTTATCATCACGAACACGCTGCCCAGCAGGTAGATGGTGAGGTAGCCGTCGGCGTAGGGGTAGGTGGCGTCGCTGGCACCAAAAGCGTACAGCAGCGGCCGCTTGAGCACCAGCAGCACCACCGTCAGCGCCACCCCGGTGCCCACCAGCAAAGCGAAGGTGTTGCCCAAAATCACCTGGGCCCTGTCCCGGTCGCCCTTGCCCCGCTGGATGGAGAACAGCGGCGAGCCGCCCATGCCGAACAGGTTGGCAAAGGCCGTGACAATGGAGAGGATGGGGAAGGTGAGCCCCAGGCCCGTCAAGGCGTTGCCGGCGGCGTCTGGCAGGCGGCCGATGTACATGCGGTCCACCACGCTGTACAGCACGTTGATAAGCTGGGCCACGGTCATGGGCAGGGCCAGGCGCAGGATGTTCCCCGCCACGCTGCCTTTGGAGAAGTCATTTGTCTGGGTGTTTGCCATGTGGGGCATCCCCTTCCTTTCTGGGGGCGTTTGTTGCTTTATCAACTATTGTACAGGAATTGCCCCCAAGATGCAAGCGGCGGCC
>DSTMR04002__coassemble_4087_pt1 | contig 5705 bp, 4 predicted proteins | sample DSTMR04002__metabat2_low_PE_040 | metagenome-assembled genome bin DSTMR04002
TTTTACAACGGGATTAAAACACGTTTTTCCGGAAAAATAAGGCGCGGAAAAACACATTTTTCTGAAATGGGTATCTTTCCGTTGTTCTAGTCAATAAAAGTAGACACGAAAAATATTATTTTTGAGTTTTCATTTTCAAAAGTGGACATGAGCCACATTTTTGTGAAGTATGATTTTTCAAAAGTAGAAACATACTTGGCGATGTGTTCCGCACCGTTGTCCCGATGACCCCGATTGCCGTGGAAAAGGTCGGGCCGCAGGGTGGGGGCCAAGTGGAGACCCAAGTGACGCTTGCAAATCAGATTTTGGCCTTGCCTAAATCACAATCCCCTGGCAGTGGTCGAGCTCGTGCTGGATGATTTGAGCCGTCCAGCCGGTGAAGGTCTTGACCCGCTCCTGAAACTTTTCATTCTGCCACCGCACCTTGATGGACTTCCACCGCTTGGCAGGCCGGGTGCCGGTGAGGGACAGGCAACCCTCCTCCGTCTCGTAGGGGCCGGATTTCTTCACGATCTCCGGGTTGTACATCACCTGGTAGACGCCCTCGTTGTCGAAGACGATGATGCGCTTGTTCACGCCGATCATGTTGGCGGCCATGCCTACGCATTCTTCTTTGTGGTGGGCCAGAGTGTCCAGCAGATCCTGTCCCATGGAAAGGTCGTCCGGGGTGGCGGGCTGGGCTTTTTGGGCCAGAAAGGCTTCGTCTTTGCAGATGTCTTGAATCATGGGATAAGCTCCTTGTGTGTCAGTATAGTTTCCGCCAGGACTTCTGCCGCCAGCTGGGTGCCATCCTCGTTGGGGTGGACGCCGTCAGCGGCGTAGAGAGGATGGGTGGGGGAGAGGTCGTAGAACCGCTGGCCCACTTCCGCCAGCAGGGCGTGGTTTTCCTGGGCTGCCTGGCGGTAGGTTGCCGAGAGCTGCCGGGCCATGTCCTCGTAGTCCCAGCCTTTGGCGGCCAGCTTGGCGCCGCCCTTTTCATAGGCCCAGGTGGCGAACAGGACGGGAGTGGCTCCCTTTGCCCGAATCCATTCACAGAGTCGCTCCACACTGTTGAAAAAGCTTTGAGGCGAGGAGACGGGCCCGTGGCTCATCTCCTGGAGAATGACGAAATCCAAGGGTTCCCCCTCTAGAGCGGCCTTCGTTCTGGCGCCCAGTTTTGTCTTGGGATTGAGCTGCTCCGCCAGCCGTGCCCCGCCCCGGGTGTGGGCCATCACCTCCGCCCCGGTGAGCTGGGCCAGCCGCTGAGGCAAGTCGTTGGCGGCGGTAAAGCTGTTGCCCAACATCAGAATGCGCATGGTTTTTCCCTCGTTTCTTCTGGAAATGTGGCGTCACGGGAGAGACACCCCCCCACCCATTCCTCCCTCACCCGGTACCGGCACACGCCGAAGTGCTGGTTCTGCCGCTCCATAAACCCGGCAGGAATTTTGGCCAGCCATTTTTTGCTGAAGGCGGTGGTGCCGAAGTAGGCGTCAAAGCTGGAAACGGGCAGCACCACCCAGGGGGAGTCCTCCTGCTTGTTGGATACATAGTACTGAAGCAGGGTGAGAAGAACCTCCGGTTTGACAGAAGGAAAAGAATCCGCCAGCCGCTGTTCCAGGCCGGGGGTCAGAAGAATGGTGGGAGAGCGCAGGGGCCCCTGCTCCAGGGCGTCTGCCAGGATGTCATCGAAACGCAGCACCCAGCCGCCCTTTGTCTCCGGGGAGAACAGCGGAATCTGGAATCGGGTCACTTTGTCCCGCCAACCCCTGTCCCAGCCGTGGGAGAGGGCTTCCAGGTTTTTCAAGGCGGGCTTGCTCACCTTCTCCGGGTGGTGTTTGAGAAAATCCCGCACACCGTGGACGTGGCGGACAAACCAGCCGTTGCCCTGTTCATCCACCAGCTCCGGGAACGCCCCGTGAAGCCAACCAAAATCCGTCTCGTACTGCCAGGCCTCCTTGGGCTTGGCTTTTTTGCTGTCCGGGATGCTGCACCAGGCCCGGAGGGCGTCCCGGGCGCGGTCCATATCCGGTTTATCGGTCTGCCACAGGTAGCCGCGGGCCACAATCGTCAGCACCCGCTGCAGCCCCTCCCCCCGGAGCAGAGTGTCAAAGGTGAACCGTCCCAGGTAGGCGCTGTCCTGCTTGTTCTTGGCGTCGTACACCACCGGCCCGGTGTAGGCGGCGAATTCTTCTCTCTCGTCAATCACGGCGCTCCTCCTTTCGGGCGGTGGCCAAAGCAGCGTCCAGCAGCACGTCCCACAGGAAGCCCCGCTTTCCCAACGCCGCGGCGCACTGCACCGCCAGCTTGGGCTGGATGTGCCGCTCCAAGTACTGGCGGCAGCCCCGGGCCGCCGCCTCCCGGTAGGACTCCTGGGCCGTCTTGTTCTCGTAGCTTTCCAGCATTTCCTCCATCTGCTCCGAGTCCCCCGCCCGGTGGAGCTGGCGGCTGGTTTCCAGGCGGTTTTCCCGCTCCACATCCAGCAGCAAGTCCCCCAGAATCCGGTAGCCTCCTGCCCGGAAGTCACACAGCAGACCGCCGTACGCATCCACCAAGTCGGTGGGTAGGTGTTCCCGGAGAAAATTCTCCCGCTCCCCAGGGGGCAGGAACTGCCATACCTGCTCCCGGATTTCCTCCAGCAGGGCGGTCACCTGTTCCGGTTCCAGGGCGGAGAAGGCGGCGTATAGCTCCTCCGCCGTCACCAGCTCCTCCTGGCCCCGGGCGTACAGGATGCGCTCCACGTCCGTGCGGTGGGGCTGCTCCCGGACAGGTGCCATACTGACCCGGATGCGGCCCAGGCACCGCTGGTATTCCAGGATCATTTCCTCCACCAGCTTGAGGGAGGCCTGGGGCAGCTTCTCTTTCCACTGGGGGTCTTGGGCAAAGCTGAACAGCACCTCGTCTGGCTGGGAGGGCTCCCGCAGCTTGGGGGTGTGCTCTTCCAGCTGCCAGGCCAGGTAGGGAAGCCGCTCCAGGTTGGCGTCTACCTGCTCCCAATCGGTGGAGCGGAGGAAGTCCCTGGCCTGTTTGGCGGGGGACCAGGCCCCTTTTCTTTTTTCTGCCTTGCCCTCTACCAGATACTTGTAGGTGAGAAACAGGTTTTTCCCTTTGCGGGACTTTCCTAGGTAAGGTGACAGGTCGGGCTTTACGCCGCTCTTGGCAGAGTCGATTTCCAAGCCGGTGAGAATGGCCAGCGTTTCCACCTCTTCCCGGGCCTGCTGGCGCTCCTCTGCCTGGGAGTTCTCGTTGTAGGCGATGACGCTCCGGGCCAGGGCGGCGTTGGAGATCTGCCCCACACGGGAGGAGAAAGTGTCCCGCACCGTCTGGAACCGAGCGCGCCAGTCTTTGGCGTCCTGGACGCGGGCCTGGATGGCGGGGATTTTCAGGAAAGGCAGGTTGCCCAAGTTGTCCAGATTTTGGTACTGGTAGTTTTTCTGCACACACCGGTTGACAATGGGGTCGGCAATGGTCTTCACCATGTCCCCGTCGAAGTCCGCGCCCCCCAGCCGCTCGGCGGCGTACATGGTGGAGCTGACCATCACCACGTCGGTGAGGTGGCCCAGGTAGTGCTTGCGCATCTGCTCCACTGGGCGGTAAGGGTCGAGGAGAATTTCCTCATTTCGGGCGATGTGGGGATTTCGCAGCAGGGTGCAGGCCGACTTGCTCTTATACCCGGGCCGGGGCGCGTAGAAAGCGTGGTCTTGAAACTCGATGGATTGTGCGACGGACAGAAAGGTCCACTGGGACTTGGTGATCTTTTTGGGGGCCGCATCCAGCAGCATCACCAGAAACTGCAGCAAGTCCCCGGAGAGGAACCGGACGTCCCCGGCCACCTGCAGCCTGCCCAGGGCGTAATCTTTCAGCAACCGCTGGGCCATGGCTTCCAGCTGCTCCTGGTACACCGACTCTCCGATGAAAGCAGGGTTCTTCTCTAGCAGTTTTCCCAGAAGGTAGGCCCGGCTTTTGCGGTCGGCGCCCCACCAGCCTGCCTGCCGGGTGAACACCTGGCGGCGGTAAGCTGCGTCCGCCCGCAGCTTGTAGTATTCTGTCTCCGTGGCCTTGGTCAACCACTGGCGGGCGTCCTCTTTCGGGCTGTGTTCCCAGCCGTCCGGCAGGTCTCGGGGCCGGAACTCCTCCCCAGTCATGGACAGGGTGGTGAGAAACTGGTAGTTCAGCTGGGTGAACCCCTGGGGCCGCTCTTTGCTGGTGTTGGTCACATACAGGGCGTGGCGGTACTTGCGGAAGGCCGCCCAGTAGTCCGACCAGGACTTGCCGTTTTCCGCAAGCCACCCATAGCCTTTGAACATGCTCTTGGTGAGGATGACGTCCACCTTCGCCACCGGGTGGTTCACGCCCCACAGGTCGGTGAGGTGCGTGGTGCCTGCGGAGCGGAAGAAGTCGTGAAAATCCACCTGGTGGAGCATCCCCTTCACAAAGGGGAGCCGAATCTGAAAGGAGGTGTGGCGGCCGCCCAGCGTTTTGTTGAGCCGGGCGGCGTACTCTTTGGAGATGAGGCCCTCCCCGTCAAACTCGGTGACGGAAAAGTCCTCCATCCGCTCCACCCGGCGGTAGCGGCGCACGCTGTCCGTGCCGCCCACATCCTCCACGGTGATGACCCTGGCGCTGCGCTGCAGGTCGTTGTTGTCCACCACAATGACCCGGTGGGGCCTGTCGATCTCCATGCCCTCCACCCGGGCGCCGGAGGAGAGCATGAGCCCGTTGTAGGCGTAGAGCTTGGAAAGCTGGCACTGGCCCAGCTCTAAGTCCAGCATGATGCGCCTGCGCACTGTCTCCCACAAGTCCGCCCGGAGGAAGGAGAGCCTGCCCATGCGGCTCATGGAGTTGGAACGCTCGAAAGCAACGTACTGCCGGGGGCCGTCCCCCAAGTCCAGGGTGACGCCCTCCGGCCGGAACATCGTCTCCGCCAGAGTCTGGAGCCGTGCCACCCGGGGCGAGGCAGGGCTCCGATCGAAGATGCCGGAGAAGTCCACATAGCACAGGACGGCGGACAAGTCCTCCACGACGCCCGGCTCTTTCGTGGGGGTGAACCCCTCCCCATGGAGAGCGCACTGGATCTGGAAGAACAGGGCGTTCTCCTCCTGCTCCTGACGGCCTTGCACCACGCACCGCCGGGTGGCGTCCCGGTTGAGGGCGATGGTAACAGCCCCGCCCTCCTCCTTGGCGTAGCTCAGGATGGATTGGGCGGAGAGCAGGTAAATCCGATAGCGGCGGGGCATGGGCGGGCCTCCTTTCCAGTTTCTGTTTCTAGCATAGCAAAAACCCGCCCCCTGCGCAATGGGAAAGGGGCGGATTGCCATTCTTTTTCTGCTTTGACTAGGAGAGAAGTTTCCTCTGCTGCACCTTCAGGCACCACTCCACTCTGTCCCGGAGAAGCCCCCTGTCTCGCTGGGGGTAGTAGGGGAGTGCCTCCTCCAAGGCGGCGGCGATGTGGGTTTCCGTGAAATTCCATCGCAATTGGTGGTAGAATTCCTTCTGGGCGGCGTGGACCTGCCGGGCAAAGAGAGTGCCCAGGGGCTGGGCCCGCAGCTGCCCCACAAGCGCTTTGGGGACGACGTCCAGAGGAAAGTCCCGGGTGTTGGAGAGCAGCCCGGCTCCAAAGTCGAAGAAGGGGCAGTAGGCAAAGGCACCGCCCCGCCGTAGGACGGCAATGTTATTCAGGTGCCTGTCTTCGTTGCCAAAGAGCATATCCGCCTCGAACAGAGCGGTGA
>DSTMR04002__coassemble_4847_pt1 | contig 4933 bp, 2 predicted proteins | sample DSTMR04002__metabat2_low_PE_040 | metagenome-assembled genome bin DSTMR04002
TTCATTCCGTTTTTTTAACCTTTTTCCTGTCTATTTTGGCGGGAAGGGGACAATTGACCGAAGAACAACAGAAACTCTTTTCAAAATGGAGTAGCCTGACAGATAGGCAAAAGCAAATCCTTCTTGAACTGATGGATGCCATCTGAAGCACATCACTCCCACACCGGGAAAGATGTGCTTTTCTTTTTCCCCCCCTTTTAATCATCCTGTCAACTCCACATGCCATTTATCCAACCCGTCAACTCAACACCCCCAATATCAAAATCAACCACTCAACTCTCCGCCAATTTTCACAGTAGACCAGTTCCCACTTACCCGTAAAATGAAAAAATCCGGGAGCCGGAACCTGTCCTCTGACAAGCCCCGACTCCCGGAAATCCCTTGTTTTCTACACTTTTTCACTATTCTATTCTTTGACTTTTGACATCAATACTACGCACTCCACATGGAGCGTGCCCCCAAAAAAGTCCACCTCGCCGCCGTCCAAGGCGTAGTTGGCAGGGGAGAGGGTGGCGGCCCGGTACCCAGCGGCTTCTTCCTGGGACATGGGGCCTATCTGTCCTTCCCACAGCGCCAGGTACTTGTCAAAAGCCCCTTCCAGGGCGGCGGCTATTTTCTGGCTGTAGCTGTCCACACGGTAGCCCGCCTTGGCAAGCAGCTGGGCGCTTTCCACCAGTTGGCCGGTGGAGAGGTCCACATTCCACACGGCGAAGCTGTAGTCCTCGTTCCACTTGTCGTAAGTCACCAGAGAGAGTATCCGGAAATCCCCAAAGCCCTGGAACACGCTGTAATAGTATCCCACGTCCGAGTAGATGGGCTGATACCCGCCGTTTACCAAAGCCGAGGAGTTGTTCACCGCGTAGGTGTACCGGTTTACAATGGCCCGGTTGATTTCCACCGTGTCCACGCCCTCCGCCTGGATTTGAGGGATGCGGAATTGGTATTCCTGCTCCCCGGCGGTGTACGTCCAGGTGATGGTGGTGATGCTGGCGGGCGCTTCCATCGTTTCCCTCTGGGGCGCTTGGGCAGAGAAGTTGTCCAGCACAGCCGCTGCCTGGGCACGGGTGAGCGTCCCGCCGGGCAGCAGCATGCCGTCGCTCCCCTGGAGGATTTGGTTGGTGATAGCCCACTCCATGGCGTTCCGGGCGTAAAGGGCCGTGTCCTCACCGTCTGGGAAGCGTCCCAGCTGCCCGGAAGCGCTTTCCATCTCCACATCAAGGGCGCTCATGTACTGGTAGAGAAGCACCACCGCGTCCTGGCGGGTTAAGGGAGCCAGGGGGGAGAAGGTGTCCAGGGTGGGGGCGTCAAAGGTGAAATTCCCCTGGCCTGTGCCGCTGGCAATGCCCCAGCTGGCCGCCCACTGGATGGGCGCGGCGTACCAGGCGCCTTCCTTCACATCCTGGAAGCGGCTGCCGGGATACTGGGCGGGGTCAATGCCCTCCCGGTTGGCCAGGGCCGTGACGAACATCCCCCGGGTCATAGGGGCGTCCGGTTCGAAGGTGGTGGCGCTGGTGCCGGAGAGCACCCCCGTCCCTGCCGCCCACTGCACATGGGGATAGAACCAGTCGGTGTCCTCCACGTCTGTAAAGGGGTTTTCCCACGCCAGGGAGCGCGCCCCAGCTGGCCAGGCGCCCAAAGCGCAGCCCAGAAGCAGCGCCAAGGCAAGGGCCAGGCATACCAGTTTGTTCCGTGCGTTCTTTTTCATCATCCATACCTCCTTTGTCTAGGGGCCGTCGGCGGGCCTTTTGCCCGTTCCTTTCACCTATAAGAATACCAGAAACCGCCCGCTGGTTGCGGAAAATCCCAAAAAATCTTCACCAAAGATTCCCGCCGGGAATTGGAAGGTTTTCTAAAGCACTTGGAATTTGCTCGCAGCCCGCTGGGATAGGCCTTTTTGAAAAGGCAGAGGGCCCCGGCGCGGCGAGTGGCACAAACTGCTTGGGGTGCAACCCTGCGCACGAGGGCGGCCCGCCCAACCGATGAACATGAGCGGCAGAGAGCTATCCTTGGCGCGGATTGCGCGCCCCCGGCCGGGAAAGGCGTGGCCTTTGGCCACTGTTTCCCTAGTTTCTTTTCTGCGCTGCGCGCCCAATAAGGGCAAGGCCGAAACTTTTTTGAAAAAAAGTTTCATCAAAAAACTTTTATGCTCGCTTCGCTCGGGGAACTGTTTGACATTCCGCTTCCACTGTACTACACTTGTTCCAACAACTTCCCATTGAAATCTTTTACGAAAAAGGTGATTCCCATGAATTATAAAGAAATGTCCTGCCTGGCCATCCACGACATCTCCGGCGTGGGCAAGTGCTCCCTGACGGTGGTGCTGCCGGTGCTCTCCTGCTGCGGCGTGGAGACCAGCGTGCTGCCCACGGCGGTGCTCTCCACCCACACCGGCGGCTTTACCGGCTTTACCTACCGGGACCTCACCGGCGATATCCTCCCCATGGCACGCCACTGGAAAAGCATGGGCTGCCGGTTCCAGGCGCTGTACACGGGCTTTTTGGGCAGCGAGGCGCAAATCGGCCTGGTGGAGGAGATGTTCGATTGGTTCGGCGGGGAGGACACCCTCATTTTGGTGGACCCTGTCATGGGCGACGGCGGCAAGCTCTACCAGACCTACACCCCCCAGATGGCCGATGGCATGGCCCGCCTGTGCCGCCGGGCGGACATCGTGGTGCCCAACATGACCGAGGCCTGCCACCTGTTGGGCCGCCCCTACAATCCCGGCCCCCACACCCAGGGGGAGATTGCGGAAATACTCCAGGGCCTGTGCGCCATGGGGCCCAAGATGGCGGTGCTCACCGGCGTGTGGCTGCAGGAGGGCGCCCTGGGCACCGCCTGCTACGACAGCCAGGTGGGGGAGGCAAAGCTGTTCCTCACCGACCGCATCGAGGGCTTTTACCACGGCACCGGGGACCTGTTCGCCTCGGCGCTGCTGGGCGGCCTCTTAAACGGCGCCCCCCTGGAGGAGGCCTGCGCCCTGGCCACGGAGTTCACCTGGCGCACCATTGAGACCACCTTTGAAAAGAGCCCAGACCACCGCTTCGGCCCCAAGTTCGAGTGCCATTTGCCCTGGCTGGGGGAGAAGATGGAGGAACTGCGCAAAAACCATCCCTGAGCCGAGCGAAGCGAGCGTAAAAGTTTTTTGATGAAACTTTTTTTCAAAAAAGTTTCGGCCTTGCCCTTATGGGCGCGCAGCGCAGGAAGAAAAGCTAGGGAAACAGTGGCCAAAGGCCACGCCTTTCCCGGCCGGGGTCGCGCAATCCGCGCCAAGGACAGCCCGCTGCCGCTCATACTCATTGAGAGCTCAGCATACGTCCGCGGGAAGTGTCGCCCAGGCCATTTACACCTGCGTGGCATGGAAGCACGTGGGCAGCGTGGGCTGCTTGCAAAACGCCCTCCCTGAGAAAGTTTGGCGTCATGCCAGAGCACGGCATTCCCTCTGGCACAGCGCCCTTCCCCCAAAAGAAAACAGCGCCCGGTCTCCTTTGTGTAAAAACACTTGCAAAACCGCGCCGTTTCCTGTACAATATACCAAGGCGCTTTCGCGATTTACCAACACAAAGCCAAAGCGCCCGAAACCACCGGGGCTTCCCCGGGAAGGAAGGTCGGAACACCAATGGAACTCAGGTTTTTCCAAAAAGACATAGAAACCATGAAGCGGGCGGATATTGAAGCCCTGCAGCTGCGGCGCCTGAAGTGGATGGTGGACTACTGCTACAACAACGTCCCTTTCTACCACGAGCGCCTGGGCCAGGCCGGCGTCACCAGCGGGGATAAGATTAAAACCCTGTCGGACATCCAGTACATCCCCTTCACCACCAAGGACGACATCCGGGATAACTACCCCTTCGGCATGCTGGCGGTGCCCATGAAGGACATCGTGCGCATCCACGCCTCCTCCGGCACCACGGGCAAGCCCACGGTGGGCGCCTATACCAAAGAGGACATTGAAAACTGGTCCGATTTCGTGGCCCGCATCGTCACCGCCAGCGGCGTCACCAGCGACGACATCATCCAAATCTCCTTTGGCTACGGCCTGTTCACCGGCGCCCTGGGCCTGCACTTTGGCCTGGAGAAGGTGGGCGCCACCGTCATTCCCGCCTCCTCGGGTAACTCCGAAAAGCAGTTGATGATGCTGCGGGACTTCGGTGTCACCGGCCTGGTGGCCACCCCCAGCTATGCCCTGTACCTGGGCGAGCTGGTCCGGGAAAGCCCCTACCCCAAAGAGGCCTACGCCAGCCTGAAGTACGGCATTTTGGGCAGCGAGGGCTGCACCGAGGAAATGCGCCAGCGCATTGAGGAGAACTTGGGCGTCACCGTCACGGATAACTACGGCATGACCGAGCTCACCGGCCCCGGTGTCTCCGGCGAGTGCCACCTGCGCTGCGGCCTGCATTTTGCGGAGGACGCCTTCCTGCCGGAAATCATCGACCAGGACACCTTGGAGCAAAAGCCCGCCGGGGAGGTGGGCGAGCTGGTGGTGACAACACTCACCCGCAAGGGCATGCCGGTGCTGCGCTACCGCACCAAGGACATCACCCGCCTGCATTACGAGCCCTGCGCCTGCGGCCGCACCCATGTGCGCATGGATAAAGTCATGGGCCGCACCGACGATATGCTCATCATCAAGGGCGTCAACGTGTTCCCCAGCCAGATTGAAAGCGTGCTGGTGGGCATGGAAAACGTGGGCCCCCACTACCAGCTGGTGGTGCGCAAGCGCAATTACCTGGATACGCTGGAGGTGAAGGTGGAGCTGGTGGACGCCAGCCTGCTGGAGAGCTTTGGGGAGCTGCAAGCCCTGCAGAAGAAGATCCACGACCGCCTAAAGAGCGTGCTGGGTCTGGAGACGAAGGTGACCCTGGTGTCCCCCAAGAGCCTGGAGCGCTTTCAGGGCAAGGCCAAGCGCGTGCTGGATTTGCGCAACCAGCCGGAA